>SL_3KL_010_SEDDRAFT_10001370_pt1 | contig 22036 bp, 13 predicted proteins | sample SodLakKL_010_SED_2_FD_10381 | JGI IMG/M metagenome (IMG submission 10381) | reverse complement strand
CTGGGCATGTTCGGGTCACCTTTGGCTCGTTGGCAAAACAATAGACTAATTCAAAAGACGTCCATGCGACTGACCGCAATCAAACTGTCCGGCTTCAAATCTTTCGTTGAGCCGACCACCGTCAAATTCCCGTCCAATCTCATGAGCATTGTCGGCCCCAATGGATGCGGCAAGTCCAACATTATCGACGCTGTGCGGTGGGTGATGGGTGAAAGTTCGGCCCGCCAGTTGCGCGGCGAGTCGATGAGTGATGTGATCTTTTCCGGCTCCAGTTCGCGCAAGCCGGTGGCCACTGCAACCGTGGAGTTGATGTTTGACAACTCCGATGGCCGGGCCGGCGGCGAGTATGCCAGCTACAGCGAGATCTCCGTCAAGCGCCAGGTCAGTCGAGATGGACAGTCGGCCTACTTTCTCAATGGCGCGCGTTGCCGACGCAAGGACATCACCGATCTGTTTCTCGGCACCGGCCTGGGGCCACGCAGCTACGCCATCATCGAACAGGGCATGATTTCGCAGATCGTCGAGGCCCGTCCCGAGGAGTTGCGTGCTTTTCTTGAAGAGGCTGCCGGCATTTCGCGCTACAAGGAACGTCGTCGCGAGACCGAGAACCGGATTCGTCACACTCGCGAGAATCTCGAGCGCCTCAGTGACTTGCGAGAGGAAGTAAGCAAGCAGCTCGACAAGCTCAGGCGCCAGGCGCGCGCAGCCGAGCGTTACCGCAAGCTCAAGGGCCGCTACCGTGAGGATGAGGCGCGTTTGCTGGCCTTGCGTTGGCGAGAGCTCAGGCACCGTGCGGAAAGCGAAGAGCAGGCGCTGAGAAACGTGGAGAATCGTCTCCAGGAAGCATTGGCACGGCAGCGCAACGCCGAAAAGGAACTGGAAACCCTGCGCCAGAATCAGCACAAGGCATCCGATCAGGTTTCGAAAATCCAGGCCGAACTTTACGAGGTGGCCGGCGAAATCGCGCGTCTGGAACAGGCCATCGAACACCAGCGCGAGATCCGCAAGCGGCGGGAGGCCGAATACGCTGAAACCGAGGCACAGCTCAACGAGTTGCAGCAACACCTGGTACTGGACAAGGCCCAGGTCAAGGAAACCTCCGAACTGGTGGCCGAACTCAGCCCCAGGCTGGAACAGGCGCGCCAGGAGGAAACCGAGGCCGGCGAGGCCGTGGAAGCGATCGAGGCCGAGTTGCATCAATGGCAGCAGAAATGGCAGGAACATCAGGGTCATGCCGCCCGGGCCGGCAATCAGTCCGACTTGCTCAAGCAGCGTATCGAACATCTCGATGACCGCATGAATCGTGCCGCGGAGCGACTGAAAACCCTGCAGGCCCAGGCCGGTGAGCAGGTCAGTGAAAAACTGCTCGACGAACAACGTCAAGCCCGGGCGTCGCTGGCCGAGAGTGATCGGCAACTTGAACAGGCGCGTCAGCAGGCCGAGTCAGCGCGAGCGGACATCGCGAACCAGCGCGAGCGGATCGAGACCCTTCGCAACGATCTCGAAACGGCTCGTGCCCGGCGTCATGAACGCCATGGGCGACAGGAGTCCCTGCGGATCCTCAATCGTGATGAATCCGGGGGTGAACAGGCGGGTCAATGGCTGAATGAAAAGGGTCTTGATCCCGAGTCCCGCGTCCTGGAAAGCATTGAAGTCAGTGACAAGGCATGGACGGTGGCGGTCGAAACCGTGCTGGCCGACTGGTTGACCGCGGTCAGGGCCGAGCGTATCGATGGGCTGCTCGATGAGCACTTGCCGAAGTCCGGTTTGACCCTGGCGGATGGGCGCGACATGGCCTCGAAACCCGGAACGCTGGCCGAGCTGGTCAGGAACGCCGGTGCGCTGACGGCCATTCTGGCCCGTGTCAAGCGGGCCGAAAACGTGGCTGCCGCGCAATCCATGCTGGCCGATCTGGGTCCCGATGAGTCGGTGGTCACACCGGAAGGTCTTTGGCTGGGCGCGGGCTGGTTGCGTCAGCCGACGTCCGATGATCAAACCGACGGCTTGTTGCAAAGAGAGCAGGAGATTCGTGAGCTGGGGGAATTGATTGGACAGGACGATCAAGAAATCGATTCCATCGAAGAACACTTGAAATCGGCCCGGGAGTCCCTTGAGCAACTGGAAGCCAAGTTGCATCGGGCCGGGGAAAGCGTCGATGAGGCTCAGCGCGAGCGAGCCCGCCACCAGGGACAGCTCAGTGTCATCAACGGTCGTCTGGAAGCCCTGGATCGCCAGAAAAAGGAGGCGTCCGAAGAGATTGCCGATCTGAAGCAGCGACAGGAAGAAGATGGTCAGGCGGTCAGTGAAGCGCGGGCCAGCATGCAGGACGCCCTGGAGGCGATGCAGAAGGCCGAGGATGAACGCGAACCCTTGCGCAAGGAAAAGCAGCGACTTGATGATGTGCGCGAGGCCCAGCGTGCGCGACAGCGACAGGTCCGCGAACGTCGCGAATCGCTGTCATTGAAGGTGGAATCCAGTCGGGCCGGGCTGGAATCCCTGCGTCAGTCCATCGAACGCATGGACAACCAGGTCGGGCAGTTGCAGAAACGCTACCTGGAACTGAGCGAGGCCCTGGCCCAGGGGGACGAGCCCGTTCGCAAGCAACAACAGGAACGCGATGAGTTGCTCGACAAGCGGCTGGAAATCGAAACCCGTCTGCGTGATGCTCGCAACCACCTGGAGAGCCTGGAAGCCAAGTGGCGTGAGCAGGAAAAGGCACGCCAGGGCGCGGTGTCCCAGGCCGATGAAGCGCGCAGCGAACAGTCTGAACGCCAGTTGCAGCTCAAGGAGACACAATTGAAGGCCGAGTCGCTGGTCGGCCGCATTGAAGAGCTGGATGGCGATCTGGAGGCTTTGCTCGAATCCTTGCCCGAGGGCGCCGAGACCCAGCAGTACCAGCAGGAGCTGGAATCCCTGGAAGAAAAGATCCGGCGCCTGGAGCCGGTCAATCTGGCCGCCATCGACGAGGCCGAAAGCGAGGCCGAGCGCAAGGAATACCTGGATCGACAGCACAGCGACCTGGAAGAGGCCCTGCAGACGCTCGAAAAGGCGATCGAGCGCATTGACCGTGAATCGCGGACTCGCTTCCGCGAGACCTTCGAAAAGGTCAACACCAACCTGGAAACCCTGTTTCCGCGCCTGTTTGGCGGCGGCCACGCCTACCTGGAGATGTCGGGAGAGGACTGGTTGCAATCGGGGGTTGCCATCATGGCGCGCCCACCGGGCAAGCGAATTGCACGCATCCACCTGATGTCGGGTGGTGAGAAGGCCCTGACGGCGGTTGCCTTTGTATTCTCGATCTTCAACCTGAACCCGGCGCCGTTCTGTCTGCTTGACGAAGTGGACGCGCCGCTTGACGATGCCAATGTCGGGCGTTTTTCCGAAATGGTTCGCGAGATGTCAGAGCACGTGCAGTTCTTGCTGGTGACCCACAACAAGGTGACCATGGAGGTCACGCACCAGATGCTGGGTGTGACCATGCGCGAACCGGGCGTGTCGCGGATGGTCTCGGTAGACCTTGACAAGGCGCTCGCGCTGGCCGAGGCTTGACCACGTGGAGAATCTGCGCCTGATACTGATCCTGCTGGGCATCATCATCCTGGCGGCCATCGTCCTGTTTCACAAGCCGCAGGGCGAGTCCCGGCGTAATCATCAGCGCTGGTTGGGCGCCCGGCGCGAGCCCCAGCTGGGTCCGCCCCCGGAACCCGATGAGCCGGAGCCGCCGCGCACCGGGCGTGATCGTGAATTGCCGGCTTCGACGGCCAATCTCGCTGCCGGGCTGGCGTCGGCGCGCATGCTGGCTCGCGATGAGGACAGCGAGCTTGATGAGGACGACGCCGAACCCTCTCATCGCGTGCATGCGCGGGCTGCACCGGAAAAAATCATCAGCCTGTACGTGCAGCGCAAGGATGATCGTCCCATCAAGGGCACGGAGCTGCTCGATGCCGCGTCGCGGGCCGGGCTGGACTTTGGTGAAATGAACATCTTCCATCGCCTGCACGAGGGGGCCAGTGATCCGGTTTTCAGCGTGGCCAATCTGACCGCCCCCGGGCACTTCGACCCGGCAAGCTGGGAGCGATTCGATACGCCCGGGCTGACCTTCTTCGCCACATTGCCCGGTCCGGTCAGCGCGCTGGATGCCTGGGACGCGATGCTGGCCACGGCCCGGCGCGTGGGCGAGTTGCTCGATGCCGATGTGCTCGATGACAGTCGCTGCCTGATCTCGCGCCAGCGCATAGCCCAGATGCGCGAAGATGCCCGCGAATATGACCGCCGCCACGGACTCGGCAAATCCGGTTGAGAACGGCGTGAACGAATCCAGCCAGGCAGCCGAGCGCATCCAGCGCCTGCGACAAGAAATCGATGAGCACAATTACCGCTATTACGTGCTGGATGACCCGGTCATCTCCGATGCCGAATACGATCGTTTGCTCAAGGAATTGCAGGCGCTTGAAGATCAGCACCCGGAGCTGATCACGGCCGACTCGCCGACCCAGCGTGTCGGTGCCGCCCCGGCCGATGGGTTCGAGACCGTGGCGCATCGCATACCGATGCTGTCATTGGCCAATGCCTTCGAGCCTGACGAGGTCCGGGAGTTTGATCGGCGCATCCGCGAACAACTGGACCTGGAGACCATCGACTACTGTGTCGAACCCAAGCTGGACGGGGTGGCGATTGCGCTGCGTTATGAACACGGTGAGCTGGTGCTTGCCGCCACCCGGGGTGATGGCCGGCGTGGCGAAAATGTCACCTCCAACGTGCGCACCATTCGTTCGATTCCGTTGAGATTGCGCGGTCAGAATCTGCCGGATACGCTCGAGGTGCGCGGCGAGATCTTCATGACCCGTTCCGGTTTCAAGCAGCTGAACGAGGGTTTGGCCGACGAAGGGCTGAAAACCTTCGTCAATCCGCGCAATGCCGCTTCCGGCAGCCTGCGCCAGCTGGATTCTTCCATTACCGCCCGCCGTCCGCTGTATTTTTACTGCTACGGGGCGGCCACCACCGAAGGCCTTCCGGACCGCCACAGCGAGATTCTCGAGTCGCTCAAGAGGATGGGGCTGCCGGTCAGTCCGGAGGTGGACACGGTCGGCGGGGTCGATGGCCTGCTGGCGCGCTATGAACGGATCCTGGACAAGCGAGACCGACTCGATTACGACATCGACGGCGTGGTCTACAAGGTCGATGACCTCGACCAGCAGCTCGAGATGGGTACGGTTTCGCGCGCGCCGCGCTGGGCGCTGGCGCACAAGTTTCCCGCTCAGGAGGAAATCACCCGGCTGCTCGATATCGAGGTCCAGGTCGGGCGCACGGGCGCACTGACGCCGGTGGCGCGCCTGGAACCGGTGTTTGTCGGCGGGGTCACGGTGACCAACGCAACCTTGCACAACCTCGATGAAATCCGGCGCAAGGATGTTCGCCCGGGCGATTACGTGGTGGTGCGCCGGGCCGGTGACGTGATTCCTGAAGTGGTGCGCTCAATTCCTGAACGCCGGCCCGCGGGCACCGAGGAGTGGACCATGCCGGACCAATGTCCGGACTGTGGATCCTCGGTTGAACAGGTCGAGGGTGAGGCTGTCATTCGCTGCACCGGCGGGCTGGTGTGTCCAGCGCAGCGACGGCGTGCCCTGGAACACTTCGCCAGCCGGCAGGCCATGGATATCGACGGGCTGGGCAGCAAGCTGATCGCGCAACTGGTTGATCAGGACCTGGTTCACTCTCCGGCCGATCTGTATCGGCTCGACCGCGATACCCTGGCCGGACTGGAGCGCATGGCCGAAAAGTCCGCCGACAATCTGCTTGAGTCGTTGGAAAACAGCAAGTCAGTCAGCCTGGGCCAATTGCTCTTCGCCCTGGGCATTCGCGAGGTGGGGCAGGTTACGGCCAACCAGTTGGCCCGACACTTCGGGACCCTGGACAATCTGGCCGTGGCGGATCTAGAAGCGCTGGAAGCGGTGCCTGATGTCGGCCCGGTCATGGCCGCTCATGTGCGGGCGTTTTTCGATGAGCCGCACAATCGGGAAGTCATTGAACAACTTCTGGCGGTCGGCGTCCATTACCAGCCGGAAGAAATGCCCTCGGGCGACAACCTGCCACTGACCGGCAACACCTATGTGCTGACCGGCGCGCTGGAGTCCATGACCCGCTCCCAGGCCAAGGCCGAACTGGAGGCGCGCGGCGCCAAGGTGACCTCGAGTGTGTCGAAAAATACCACGGCGCTGATCGCCGGCTCCGATCCGGGCTCAAAGCTGGCCAAGGCCGAAAGCCTGGGCATCGAGGTGCTGGATGAAAACGGGCTCAAAGAGTTATTGGAGAACTCTTGACGGCAAGTCGACTTGGCCCAGATCAAATCCCGAATTCGACTTGCGCTTACAATTAGGATGTACAACGCATAAGAAACCGGCCTGACTGGCCCTGACAAGTCCAAGGAGTCAAGACCATGACAGAACATATCAAGGAAATCCTGGTCCCCGTCGATGGGTCCGAGAACTCGATTCGCGCCGCGCGCTTTGCCATGGAGATGGCCCAGGCAATGGGCATCGGCGTGCGTCTGTTCTATGTTTTCCCCGCCGCATCGGTCGAAGTGATCGGCATGGCCGGCATGTCGCGCGCCGATATCGATCAGGCTGCCCAGGCCTCGGCCCAGCGCGCCTTTGACAAGACTCGCGAGGGACTGGGTTCGGACCTGATCGACAAGGTCGAACAGGAAACCTCCATCGGTGACCCAGCCGAGGAAATCATCCGTTATACGGAAGATGATTCGACCACGCTGGTCGTGCTCGGTCGTCGCGGCCTGTCGGCCATGAAATCGTTGATGCTCGGCAGCGTCAGCGACAAGGTCATCCGCCACGCCAAGAGCCCGGTGACCGTCATTACATGAGTCACGCATATTAGAAAAAAGTAATTGACAGTGTGACGAAGTTCAAATTATGATCAAACCTGTCCCGCAGCGTGTTTGCGGGACGGGCCAGGATCTGGACGCTGCGGGGGTGGGCAAAGTGGTTGTCTTGGGACTGTGGGCTGTTGTGGCTTGCTCAGGAGGCTTGCGACAGTGGTTGGCGTGGAATTACCCGGCAGTCATTCCGACCGCATTGCGGTTTCCGGATGGGTTCGGATATCCCTGCTCGTCCTGACTGTTTTCATTCTGTTTCTTCTGACCCTGATGTGGGTGTCGGAGCGAACGAGTGACGGTCTGCATTCGGCAACGGAGTCGAACGGTCTCCCGAATCAGGTCGAGGCGGTCAGCGGTCCATTGCGGGATGCCAATGAAGATACGACGGCCGCAGCATCCAGCGTGCCTCGATCGTCGCCAATTGCTTTTGAAGCTGCGACGAACGCCGACCGTTTGCCGTCACCATCGCTGGACAGGTTTCCCTCAGAACCCCGGCCGACAAGACCGGAAAGAGCCGACTCATCTTCCGGTGATCGTCGCAATTCTGATTCGGATAAGGATAAGACACTCGAATCCATTGGTGGCACTGTTTTCGATGAGAGCGGGGATGTCGTTGCAGGAATCCAAGTCTCACTGATCGCGCTTGACACCCAGACGAACTCCCAATCGGGACGATCCGCCCGCAGCGATCGCCTCGGCATGTTTCGGTTCGACCGGCTTGATCCTGGAGAGTACGAAGTGCGTGCGCTGGGCGGTGAGCGCTATCACTCGCTGAGCCAGCGCGTTCGAGCCGGCGTCGGCAGCCTGGAAATACACCTGCAAAGCAAGGGCGAATTCATCGTAGCGGGACGAGTGACCGACGAATCGGGTCAGCCGATTGCCGACAGTCGCGTTCGTGCATTGGGTGGGAGAGTGGAGACTCGTTCGGCACAGGATGGCAGTTACCGGACCGTAGTCGAACGTCGTCAGGCCAGTCAGGCGCCGGTACTGGTGTTCAGCCATCCGCAGTTTCGTGAGCACCGGGCAGCGCTGGTGGGCAGCTCAGCCCAGGGACAATCATCCGTGTTGCAACTGGATGTGACCTTGAAGGCGCGGACCTCGACGGTTCGGCTTGAAGGTCTGGTCAGCGGGCCCTTCAATGAGGAGGTTTCCGGGGTGACAGTCTGGCTGAATTCGTCGCGCCCGGGCAGTTTTCGGCGAACGGTGACGGACAGTTTCGGAATCTATGCCTTCGAAAGGGTCGAAAGCAACGGCTCATACCAGATCGGAGTCGATGGCAATCGTGACTATGCGCCATCGGATCCCCGGTGGATTTCGATCGGCAGTCATGACAAGATTCTGGATCTGCGATTGCGTCGTCGTTCTGCAGGAGAACTGCATGGCACCCTGGTCAATCCCGAGGGCAGCGTGTTGCCGAGCTTTACTGTACGGGTCAAGAGCTCGGGAGCTGTCGATCGCTATCCGCTGGACCTGACCAGCGATGCATTCGGGGGATTCTGGATTCGCGAAATTGAAGCGGGTGATCTGCTGTTCATGACCACCTCATTGCCACGCCTGGAAGCACGAGGCGCAGTTCTTGAAGCCGGGACCAATCGCTATGTCGAGGTTGTGCTGGACTGGGGCGAGTACTGGTTATTCGGTCGAGTGGTGGATGCTCGGGGACGGCCGGTGCCCGGCGCGCGTGTGACGGCGCAGTGGGGCATGCAGTTCGGTGATGTATTCAGCCAGTCCCAGCGCGAGACGCGCACGGATCTCGAAGGACACTTTGCCTTTTCCAACCTGGCGGCACCAGATTACACACTGACGGTACGTGCCGAGGGTCATCCCCATGCACGAGTTTTCCATTCCCTGGTTGGCGGCACTGACCGGGAGGTTTTAATCACCCTGGCGGGAGTGGAACCGTGAACGGTTGTTGTTGATCGTCAAAGAGTCTCTGGGAGAGTTGTGTCATGAAGATCACGCCCTGGGTTGTTGTCCTGCTGTGCCTTTCAATCGTCGCTCCGGGAACGAATGCCATTGCACGCACTTCGGAGCTGGTTGTCACTGCAGTGACTGACGGTGGCGAGGGCAGCCTTCGCGCTGCCCTGGAAATCGCTGCGGCCCACCCGGACCAGGACTGGCATATTCATCTCGGTCATCGACAGGGTCCGTTTTCTGAACCGGTGACGATCCGGCTCGAGAGCCCACTGCCTGAAATTCACTCAAAGGTCATCATTAATGGTTTTGTCCGTGGACTTCTGTGGCAGGCCTACGGAATGATTCTGGACGGTAATGGCGAGCGCATTTTCAATATCGCACCCGAAGGTGAATTGATACTGACCGGCATTACCCTGACCGGCGGACGATCCGATTACGGCGGCGCCATCTTCAATCGCGGTCGCCTGGTCGTGGACAGCCTGACCCTGATGAACAATCAGGCCACCAGCCAGGGCGGTGCGATCTTCAATGCTGGCGGCGAGCTGATCGTAGTCAATTCCACCATGCTGGACAACAAGGCCCTGGAGGGTGGTGCGCTGGCCGGGCAAGGTGGCAGCATGCATCTGACCCATGTGACATTGGCCGACAATCAGGCCGGCCTGGGCGCCGGTCTTTACAGCATGGGGGAATTGGTTCTGGCCAATTCAATCATAGCCGGCAATCAGCCCAGCCAGTGTGTGCATGTGGATCTATCCCCGGCTGAGAATATCCGAAACCTGATGCAAGGCAGTGAATGGGGATGTGGCACGCCATTGCTGGATGCCGATCCCGGACTCGAAGCGCTGGGCTATTACAACGGTCCAACACCGACCTTGCCGCTGAGTGGCCGTAGTCCGGCCCTCAACCTGGCGGATGGCTCGGTTTCACTGGGTTTCGACGGTACAGTGCTGGTCTGGGATCAGCGTGGCAATGGTGACCCACGCTTTGCCGGTGGGTATGCTGACCTCGGTGCGTTCGAGCGCCAGGGTCCGCTGCCGAATCGTTTCGAGGTCAATACTCCGGCCGATAACGGCTTGCGGGTGTGCACCGGACAGGCACCGGAGGATTGTCCGTTACGTGCGGCCATCGAACTGGCCGCACTGGCCAGGCATCCGGTTCCGGTTCACTTCAGCGCCACGACCTTTGGTCAGCACAGCATGCTTCATCTGGATAGTGATCTGGGGCTTGGTGATGTTGAACTCTTGTTTGATGGACTGGATCGAGTCGCAGTCGAGATTCACCTGCCTTGCCAGGTAGCCTGGCAGGCGCGTGGGGGCGTCATCCTGGTAATCAACCCGGAGGTCAGGTCAGATGGAACTTGCAGTGACTGAATCCACGATCTTCGTGGGGCAGGGCTGTCCCGAGCTGATCGGTACCAGCCCAACTATAGTCCAGTTACGCAAGGTTATCGAGCGCGTTGCCTCGATTGATGCCCCGGTACTGATCACCGGTGAGACTGGTACCGGCAAGGAGCTGATCGCCAATCTCTTGCACCATTATTCAAGGCGCTGTTCCGGGCCTTTTGTTGCCGTCAATTGCGCCGCTTTACCCGATTCGCTGTTTCAGTCCGAGGTATTCGGTTACGAGCGCGGCGCCTTCACCGGAGCCGATCGACGCAACATCGGCCGTATCGAGTCGGCGGAAGGGGGAACCCTGCTGCTTGATGAAATCGGGGACTTGCCGCTTGAAAACCAGGTCACGTTGCTCAGATTTCTGGAGGAGGGCAGTTTCGAGCGCCTCGGAAGTTGCCGTCCCATTCGCGCTGATGTCCGGATTGTGGCCGCGACCCATGCCGATCTGGAAAGCGCCTGTCGGGGCGGGCGGTTTCGAGATGATCTCTACTATCGACTCAGCGCACTACGCATTTACACGCCGGCATTGCGTGAGCGAGGTGATGATGTGATTGCTCTGGCCCGATGCTTCATTACCCGATTCGCACGCCAATACGAGGTCAAGGCGCGCTCACTTGATGACAGTGCGATTTCGGCACTCAATCAACATACCTGGCCGGGCAATGTGCGGGAGTTGAAGAATCGCATTCTGCAGGCCCTGGTGATGGGGAATGGCCGATCCCTTTCGGCCGCCGATCTTGGCTTCTTATCGCAGAGCGGCGTCTGTGTGCCGACGCCTGAACCTGATCCGGTGCAGTCATTACGCCGGTGTCGCAAGAACGCCGAGCGTGAAGCCATCATGCGCGCTTTGAAGGCTGTCGACGGCAATGTCAACCTGGCTGCCCGGCAGCTGGAAGTTTCCCGTGCCCAGCTCTATCGCCTGATCAAGGATCATCATTTGGACCACCTGCCGGTCAGGGACTGAGTCCCTGAAAGCGATCGGCAAAGATGACATCCTCCTTTTCATCCTCGAAGATACGCTCGTAAGCGCCGACATCGCAGTGTTCTCCCTGGGGCCGAGTTGTGCCGCGCTGATCCTGGCCTACGCTGGTCTGACCATCAAAGCCGGTACAATCGTTTGCGGCGTCAAGTGCCAGGCTGTTGGAGCCCAAAGCGTGGGTGAGCGTGGGGCCACCGTTATCGGCCAGGGGTCCAAGTTGCAGGTCTTCGATGTCGATCACCTCAAAGCCGGTACAGCCGGGGTCACCGGCAAGATTTTGTCCGCCGGTGGTCCATGAATCAGGTTCATCGATATAACAATCGTTTTCGCCATCACCAGAAATGATGACATTCCTGGCGACGAGCTCGTCGTCATCAGAGCCGGGTCCGGTCCAGATCGCGTTTCCGTCAAGACCGGCTTCGTTGGCGGCGAAAGTGACAAACAGCAGGCGCGTGCTGCCACCGAAGTTGTCGATCGCACCCCCGTCATCCAGCGCCTGGTTGCCGGAGAATGTGGAATTGATGATGTCCACTGATCCGACATTCTCGATGCCGCCACCGATCTCGGCCTGGTTGGCATCAAGAGTGCTGGCTTCGATCACCAGTTGACCTGAGTTGTCAATGGCGCCGCCTTGAAGCGCCGTGTTGCCGGTCAGCGTTGAATGGGTGATCAGGACGGAGCCGTCGAAATTCGACAATGCCCCACCGAAATTGGCTTCGTTACCGGCAAATACTGTATCGATCAGAGTCAGCGTGCCGAGTACATTGTCGATGGCGCCACCACCTCCGAACTCGGCCTTGTTGCCGATCAGGGCAACGTCTTCGAGGGTCAGGTCACCTTCGTTGACGATGGCGCCACCACCCAACTCATCGCTTCCCTGGGCAAGCGTCAGGCCCGAAAGGACAGCGGTCGCTCCGGCGGAAATCGACATGATCTGATGGCTGTTGTTGCCATTAATGCTTAGAAATTCCGCACCCGGGCCGATGATTTCGATATCGTCGGTGATCTCCGGCAGGCTGGATTGCAAAACGATGGCGCCGCCGTGAACGGAGGGATCGAACACGATGACCTGGGCGCCCGGTTCGGCGTTGGCAGACTCGATGGCGGCTCGCAATGATCCGGGGCCGGTATCGTCGAGCGTGTCAACCACCAGGTCATCAGCATGAAGCGCACTTCCGACCATGATGGCCGGTAGCGCCAGGAAAAACCATTGAACCTTCATTGGGGACATGTGCATGGTCGCGCCTTTTTCGTAGAAAAACCGGGGCGTCCAATGACGCCCCGGCGGGTGAATTGAAAACAATCCGGTGCGGCCGGGAATGGCCGCACCGGGGCGCCGCATCATGGAACGATGTAGACATCGTTGCGAGTTGCGGCATTGCAGGCCCGCGGACTTCCGGCCGGTCCCGGCAGCGGTTCAACGCCGTCGAAGATTTCGGCCGAGTAGTCCAGATCACGGTTCTGGCAGTTGTTGGGATCCTCAGGATCGATGTAGCAGGATCCTTCGTCCTCGTTCCAGTGACCACCATTGTTGAAGCAATCGACCCGGCCGATATAGTCGGAAAGATGCTCTTCATTGGCGGCACAGGCGGCATTGGCGTCGGCGAACAGACCTTCGACACCGGTGCCGGTGCAGTCGGTTCCACCACCGCTGATCACGCAGTTCAGCGCCATGGCGGTCAGTTGCCGGGCCAGTTGCCGTTGCTGTTCACTCTGGACGCTGACACACATGGCTTCCAGTGCGGACTCGGTGTTGCCGACCAGGGTGTTGTCGAGCGTCTTGCCGCAGACTTCGATGGAGCCGCCGGCTGCGTCGATGACCAGTTGAGTCAGATTGGTCGAACGACGGTTCTCGGTACCGGCATGGGTACCCCAGAAGCCCGGAGTCCGGCAGACCTCTTCGGTCAATGGTGCGACTTCGCAGGTGGCCGAGTCATCATCGCTGACCTGGTTGTCGAAGCCATCGACATCACACTGGACCTCGGCGTAGTTGCTGATCTGCGGGATGTCGGCTTCAGTGACTGCACGCGAGGCGGTGTAATCGAAGCTTTCACCGGCTGCCAAGGCAAAGCCCAGGTCGATGATGCCGGCATCGGCGTCATTAAGCAGACAGGTCAGGCCCGAGTTGCCGGTATTGGTCACTTCGAAGTCCCAGAAGATCTCACCACCCACCGGAATCGGATCCGGACGGCAGGCTTTCTCGAGGGTCACGGCCGGGCTGATCAGCTCCACTTCATGGCTGTCCCAATCACTGGCTTGGTTGTCGAAGCCGGCCACATCACAGGTGATGGTGGCAGTGTTTTCCAGCGGATTGGGGTCGGCGGCCGATGTGGTGTAGCAGAACTCGCGGTTCTGACCAGTGGTGAACGCGCCCAGCGGGCCCAGCAGCGTGTCGGAGCCCTGGCAGTTTTCCAGCGTGCCCGTGCCAGTACTGACAAACCCGATCTGGAAGCAGACTTCGTCACCGACCTTGGCCTGGTCGGGGCCGGATTTGGTGACTTCGATGGCCGGATCGATCAGTTCGACTTCATGGCTGTCGGAGTCACTGGCCTGGTTGTCGAAGTCTTCCACATCACAGGTGATGGTGGCGGTGTTTTCCAGCGGGTTGGGATCGGTAGCCGAGGTGGTGTAGCAGAACTCACGGTTCTGACCATCCAGGAATGCACCCAGCGGACCCAGCAGTGTGTCGGAACCCTGGCAATTTTCCAGCGTGCCTGTACCGGTGCTGACAAACCCGATTTCGAAGCAGACTTCGTCACCGACCTTGGCGATTTCCGGCCCGGACTTGGTCACTTCGATCGAGGGATCGATCACTTCCACCCAGTGTTCATCGGAGTCTGAGAGGACATTGTCGAATCCGGTCACACCGCAGGTGATGGTGGCCTCGTTGTAGAGTGGGTTGGGGTCATCGGCCAGAACTGTCCGGCAGAACTCCCGCGGCTCACCGGCGAAGAATTCGCCCAGATCGCCGAGCAGGGTGTCGGTACCCAGGCAGTTTTCAAAGCCCGGAAAACCGGTGCCGGTGCTCAGGTCGGCAAAACCAATGCTGTAGCAGACCTCGTCACCCACCTTGGCCAGTTCGGGCCCGGTCTTGGTGACTTCCAAAGCCGGCTCGAAAATGGAAACCGAAGCGCCAAACTGCTGCTGCTGCGGATTCGGGTTGCAACCAATTGGCTGAACGTCGCACAGGTCCTGAACAATGGCATTGGCCTGATCGAGCAGCGGATCGGTGGCCCACTCCGGCAGCGTATAGGTGGAACGTACCCGGACAAATTCACCTGAACCATCGACCGCGCCCGGCATGGTGCAAGGGAAAGTCAGGCCGATGGGCTGCGTGAGATCTTCCTCACAGGTTACCCCAGGGCTGACCTGGATAATGGGCAGGTTGCCGGTTTCGGGAACCCGGAACTGGTTGGCGCCGGTGCCGACCACATCCCAGAATTCCAGAACCCGGATGGCATCACCGAAATCATCCTCGTTGATGACCCGCATGGTACAACTGGCAAGATCGCCGACTTTCGCCGGGGTTGGACAGGATTTCCGAATCCCGACACCATGGTCCTGGGCAAGCACTGAACTGGACAGGCCGGCAAGCATGCAAGCGACGGCCACACCCGTACAGATGGTGCCCACTCTATTGATGAATGAAGCAGACATTACAACAACTCCTTGTATGAAACGGTCCCGTTGGGAAGGGGATCCCGGGACCCACAAATCCCACCACTGCCGGCCAGAAAGCCTGAATTCAGTGGCTCAACCGGTTATATACAAGTTTCATGCCATAAGCATAAGATGTTGATATACAGAATAAAAATACAGAATGGCCATGGCTTTCACGGCTTGATTCTCAATTTGGCGACGACCGGTCTGACGGGATGACCAGTGATGCCCCGAAAATCACAGAACGTGAACCTGGTCACACTTTCAGGATCGTCGCAATTTTGCGAGTGAAGTCTCGGAATTGAGAGGGTCAGGCTGCCCGGATACGTACAGCGATGGAGATTTCCCAACTAACATCAGAGCAAATCCTGACGGGTCTGGTGAATCCGTTTCATGACGGGATGATCGGCTAGCCCGACTGCTTCGAGCTGTTGCTGTGCCTGCTCAAGGGATTCGTCCGCATGGCGATTGTGGCCAAGTGCGGCCAGAATTCGGGCCCGCAGGATAAAGCGTTCCGCATGCAGCATCGCATAGCCGGGCTGGGTCGAGGATTCCAGAGCGCTCTTGACTGCATCAAGGGCCTGCTCATGGTCGCCCGCGTGGTAGTGGCAAGCCGCACGTGCTGTGAGGAAATGGGCCTGGTTGGCGGGAGTGCCAAGCGTCTCCACATCGTATCGAGTAGGTACTTTGGCCAGTAAGTGAGCACCCTCCTCGATTCGACCCTGGTGACAAGCGACAAAGGCCAGCATGACCTCAGTCCGTGCCAGCCGTGCCTTGAAAGGAGGACCCATTTCGACGAACTGTTCCCGAGACTGCTGCAAGTACTGTTCAGCGCTATCCCATCGCTGCATGTAGGCCTTCATCTTTCCGATATCGTAGATGCCGCACGGATGGTCGTCCGGTGCAAATCCCCTGGTTGCGGTACATTCCTCGATGCCTTTTGTCATCTGGTGAAGTGCTTGCTCGTAGCGGCCCGTGTAGAACATCAGTTGCCCCAGGTCGAAATGCGAGGCTGCGTACGCCTGGTTGGGATGTTCGGCAATCCGTTCAATCAGCGCCCGAGAGCTGTGAATGGCTTCCTCGGCCGCATCAAACCGGCCCAGGCGTCGCTGTACCTCGGACCGGCTCAGTTGTTCGTTGGCATGTGACAGGCTCTCTTCGCCTTCCAGTTGTTGGACCATGCCTGCCGCCTGTTCAAGGGCTTCAAGCGCACCGGCCGGATCGCCGAAAACGGAGTAAAGCCAGGCCACCTGCATCAATACCCAGTATTGGATCCGGGGCTGGGTTTGTCGGCCCTGACGGATTTCGAGGTAGATCGGTTCAATCAACTCCAGCGAGCGCCGAAGGTCGCCACGCAAGTTTGTGACTCGAGCCCTGTATTTGCGAATGCTGGCGTAGGTGTTCCAGTTTGACTCCGGGCTGCCGGCCAGTCTTTCGGCCTCCAGCAGCCATTCCCGGGCCTGGTCCGGTTTGACGCGGATCAGGGCGAGCCGGCTTTTCAGAACCAGCGCGCGGGCCAGGTCCAGAGGTTGCTGTTCAGCGTGCGCCCGACCGAGCGCCACCGCCGCGCCAAGCAGCCGTTCGGCTTCCTCGTTCTGGTGCAGGGCCAGATAGACTTCGCCCAGGACCAGCAGCATGCCCAGCCGTTCCCCGGGGGGAGCGGCGTCTTCATCCATTGCCCTTCGGGCGCCCAAGGCGAGCAGTTCCTCGGTGCTCGGCAGTTGATCGCGCGGGCGGTCGGGCTCGGCGGCACGAAACAGATCGACCAGGAATTCCCGCAGGTCCTCGGCCCGGGCCAGCGCGGCTTCGGTTTCCTTCAATGCCGCCTGGGCCACATCGCGCTCTTCGGCCAACTGCCAGGTAAACCAGATACTGGATCCGACAAGAACGAGGACTGCCACTGTGGCCAGCACCGCCGCAAATTTGTTGCGTTGTACCAGTCGGCCGAATCGATAGCCGAAACCGCCGCCGCGGGCGGCTACGGGGCGAGTTTTCAGCCATGCGCTCAGGTCCGCTTCCAGTTCCGACGCTGCCGAGTAGCGAGCCTCCGGCGACTCGTTAGTAGCCAGCTCGACCACCGCCTGAAGGTCCCGATCCGCCCCATTTTCTTCGAGTACCGTTTCTAGCAGACGCCCGAGCTGCCAGATATCCGAGGCCGTGGTAGGGGGCTGGCCGTCGCGCTGTTCGGGACTGGCATAGCCCGGGGTCAGACCGTAACCCTTGTCGCCTGAGCCTTTCAGGCGAGAAACCCCGAAATCCAGAAGCCGGGTTTGTCCACGCCCATCGACCAAAACGTTGGATGGTTTGATATCGCCGTGGATCAGACCCCGGCCGTGGGCAAAGTGAACCGCCTGACACAGGTCCCGGATACGTTCAACCCGCTGTGTGACCGGCAAGCCCCGGCAGTGGCAATCTATCTGCTCACCATCGACGTAATCCATGGCGAACCACAGCATGCCGTCATCGGTCCGGCCGCCATCGATCAGGCGGGCAATGTTGGGATGGTCCAGGCCGGCCAGCAGTTCGCGCTCACGTTCCAGGGCCTGGCGTGCCCCCAGGGAAGGCTTGTCGCCGCGCACCCATTTCAGGGCCACTTCCTGGCTGTAGGCGCCATCGGCTCGCTCGGCCAGAAAGACCACGCCGGTTCCGCCACGCCCGAGTTCGCGAACAATCCGCCACGCGCCAATGCGTTCGCCGGGGCAGGGCTCGCGCACTTCACTCAGGCGCTTGAGAAAGCGCTGGAACAAGGGCCCTTCCAGGGCACTGTCGGGGCCTAGCGGGTCGTCTCTGTCACTCATGTCGCCAGCCTTCCAGCAAGCCGTCTTTGAGCTACGACCCGATTCCGGGCCGACTGGTCGCCACCGCTCGCAATCTGGAAAAGGACTTTCACTTCACTGGGTATGGCGCTATCCAATCCAGTGATTGTGCAAACCAGTCTAACATTCGGATCTTGCGGCAACTGCGACCACCCGGCAGACCTGCCGGGTGGTCGCAGTTGATCGGCATTGGGCAGACCGGAGATGACGATGTCATTTCAGGGCGCGTTGGCGCCATGGCGGTTCTGTTGACCGTGGCTGGGCTGCGGCTGGAAATTTTTCTGTACAGCCGCCTGAACGTAGTCATCCTTGTCGTGCGGAAGAATATAGCCGTTGGACTCCAGGTACTCTGCGGCTCGGGCCACTCGTGAAATGTAGATGCCGCGGTGCGGGTAGCGTTCTGCAAGTTCCGCCTCACTGAATGGCAAGAAGAGTCCCGCGATCATGACGAAAAGATCCTCGACCGGATTGATGCCGATATAGGTTCCAAGCGGAGCCCCTGCCAGGTTGCCATCAATGAATTGCTCCATATGGGGCAGGCGAAGCCCACCGAGCGCGTTGCCGTCTTCATCCACTTCGGGAATAAAACTACCGTCTTCGGCGATCGTCCCGTCAAGATACCTGGAGGGCGGAGCCGGGATGCCTTCGGCAGCCCACATTCCCAGGTTCTTCATGGCTGCACGGAAGACCTGCTGCGAATTGGCGTGGTTCTGGTTCGGATGAAAGCCCGGGAACATCGGCGCCGGAAGATGCGAAACACCGGCCAGCTCGTAAGTGCGCCAGTTCCTGGCATCCAAGCGAGCGAAAGCGCCGGCGAGTGCGATGACATCGGTCTCTGCCGGGATCATGATGGAGACCGACGGATCAGAAGCCGGATGGTCCGGGCAGGGGGCCATCTCGCTGAAGAGCGGCGGTTCGTTGTGGAACGTCAGGCACAGCAGCCCCATCTTTCCGATAAGGTTGCCGTCGAACGCCCCGTTCGCATTCTCGCCACCGGCCAGGAATGTATTGATCAGTTGGGCCGTCTGGGAATATCCAAAGCTCAGGACCGTATCGACCGGCGCCGGGCCACTGTCACCCTCGAACCCGCCTGGATCGCGGAGGAAGGCAGCCGCATCGCGCATGATATGGAAGGCATCATCGCCTTGCTCTATGGTGCCGTAGGCCAGGTGATTGAAATCGGAGCCATCGTCGGGTGGCGTGGGACCAAAGGTTTCGGTCACGGCCTTGTCCCACTGGATGGAGATGTAGGTGTAGCCCGTCTCGAACAGGTAGTTTTCGGTGGTCGTCCGGGTGTGTTGCAGAATCCACTCCTCACCCGCACCGGGCATCATGTGTATGGGTGCGGAGTTGGGCAGATCGACCACACCAATGCCGTTTCCATCCTCTTCCGGATAGATGAGGACGACCGGCACCGAGTACTCGCCCTGCGATTCATCATCGCGCCAGATGACACCGTCCATGGTCCCTTCGACGTACTGATAGCCATTGACCTCATCGAACGGGTGACTTCTGTCCACAGTAATGGACATGACCTCGGCGCTGGCCGCTTGCACGTATGCGTCCTTGTCCTGCGGAAGAATGTAGCCGTTTTCCATCAGGTGCTCTGCGGCCCTGGCGACTCGCGAAACATAGGCGCCGGGGGTCGGATAGCGTTCTTCAAGTTCAGCCTCGCTGAATGGCAGGAATAGACCTGCGATCATGGTCAGGAACTTGAGACCGTCTTCAATCGGATCCGCGACCGGATCCTCGAAGTTCATGCCGGTGTAGGTCCCGAGCGGCGCCCCTGCGACTTTGTCATCGATGACTTGCGACATGTGGGGCAGGCGAAGCCCGCCAAGGGCGTTGCCGTCTGCATCTAAATCAGGATCAAAACCGCCGTCCATGGTGATCGTCCCTTCGAGATGCTTCGAGGGCGGCGCCGGGATGCCATCGGCAGCCCATAGCGCGAGGTTTTCGATCGCCGCGCGGAAGACCTGCTGCGAATTGGCGGTATTCTGGTCCGGATGCAGGCCCGGGAAGATCGGTACGGGCAGGTGGGAAACGCCGGCCAGCTCGTAGCTGCGCCAGTTCTCGGCATCCGTGCGCGCGAAGGCCGCGCCGAAGGCAACGACATCGGTCTCGCCTGCAATCATGATGGAGACCGACTGATCTGCAGCTGGATGATCTGGACACGGGGCAAATTTGAAGTATGGCCATTCATCGAGGAACACCAAGCACGTCAGCCCCATTTTTCCAATCAGGTTGCCGTCGAAGGCCCCATTTGCATTCTCGCCAAGGGCCAGGAATGTATTGATCAGCATGCCCGTCTGAGAGAAGCCTGAGCTCAGGACCGTGTCGACCGGCGCCGGACCGTCGGTTCCGGTCAATGAACTCGGGTCCCGGAGTAAGGCTGCCGCATCGCGCATGATATGGAAGGCATCGTCGCTGCGCTCGATGAAGCCGTAGGCGAGGTGGTTGAACTCCGAACCATCGTCGGGGGGCGTGGGACCGAAGATATCGGTCACGACCTTGTCCCACAGGACTGACATATAGGTATAGCCGGTCTCGAAAAGGAAGCTCTCGGTGGTGATCCGGGTGAATTGCAGCACCGACCACTCATCCGCGCCAGGAAGCCCCAATGGAAATGCTACGGTGTTGGGGAAATCCACCACGCCGATGCCGTTTCCATTCTCCTCCGGATAGATGAGGACGACCGGCACCGAGTAGTTGCCTTGTGTCCCGTCATCGCGAATGACCTCACCGTTCATGGTCGCTTCAACGTACTGATAGCCACTGGCCTCATCGAACGGCTGACTCCTGTCCACCGTGACCGATATGATCTCTGCGCTGGCCGTGCCGGCCAGGGCAATCAGTCCGATCAGCGCATTCAGGATTAAATTTTTGAGTCGTATTTGCATGACTTGGTACTCCATTGTTGGATGATTGACATGCTGGTATTTGCTTTGCGAACCCTTGCATGGGTTCCTGGTCTTTATCGGGCGGGACGCGATGGGGGGTGAAAACCCGCCAGTTATTTCCGGGGCAGCTTCTGTTTCGGATCAGATGGAAAGAATCGGCCAGGGCAGGGGGAAAGCGGCCATGATGGCCATGGCTCGAATCAGAGTCAGTTGCGTGCTATCCGGGATGGATCAGAACAGGTCCTGGAGTGCGGTTATGATGCGTGCGCTGAGCATTCGGCGCTTGGCGTGCAGGTCGTGGCGGTAGCGGCAGATCGCGCGCGCCGTCAGGAGCGGACCGTTTCTTTCACTCATGTCTCCAGTCGGTCAGCAAGCCACTTGCGGGCCTCGGCCCAATCGCGCTGGACGCTTCGCAGAGACCGGTCCAGGGCTTCGCTGGTTTCCTGTTCAGTCAGGCCTCCGAAAAATCGGCATTCGATCACTTGGGCCTGTTGCGGCCGGATTTCGGCCAGTTTTTCCAATGCCTGGTCCACGGCCAGCCATCGAGCGGCTTCATGGCGTTCAGCGGCATCGGAATTGCGCAATTCCACCTGCGTTGCATCGCCGCCGCGCTTTTCGGCCAGGCGTTCACGAGCATAGTCGCAAAGCAACTGACGCATGATGCGCGCAGCCAGGTTGAAGAAGTGCGAGCGGTCAGTAATCTGGAGCTGGCCACTGTTGACAAAGCGCATGTAGCACTCATGGACCAGGCCGGTGGTCTCCAGGGTGTTACCACGGTGGTGGGACTTGCAGCGAGTGGCCAGTTGTCGCAGATCGACGTACAGCAGGGCCACGACCCGATTCAATGCGGGCTGGTCGCCGCTGCTTGCGGCCTGAAGCAGAGCTGTCAGTTCACTGGGCATGTCAACGCCGAATCCAGTGATTTGATCTAGCAGTTTACCATCTGAACCCCGCTCTAGCCAATCCGGTCGGCAATGGCTACCTGTTCATTCAGGCGCCAGTCAAGTCAGCGTGCGTCAATATTTTGTAAGCATGCGAACCATCATCCTCGCCACTTTCCTGGCCTTTGGCATGACTGCCGAAGCCTCCTGCAACCTGTCATCGGCTCGTTTATCGGCCGGCATGGTCAAGGTGGGAGACTCAGATCGACGGGTGATCCAGTCCGAACCCGACCGGATCGTGCAACTGGAAACTCGGCAAGGCGGCGCCGCCGGATTCCGGTACGACTTCTACCATCGAGGCCGGACCGTGCAAATCTATGTGCAGGCCGGGCGCGTGGTGCGGGTTTGTCGGGTCAGGGAGTAACGGAAAGTCAAGGGGCTGGCACGGTCGGTAACCAGTTGACATAATCCCGACACAAAGAAAAAGGCCTTGCAGGGCAAACCGTGCAAGGCCTTGATTTTTCTGGCTCCCCGGGTCGGATTCGAACCAACGACCTAGTGATTAACAGTCACCCGCTCTAACCAGCTGAGCTACCGGGGAAT
>SL_3KL_010_SEDDRAFT_10001369_pt1 | contig 22039 bp, 15 predicted proteins | sample SodLakKL_010_SED_2_FD_10381 | JGI IMG/M metagenome (IMG submission 10381) | reverse complement strand
AAAATTGCGGAAAATATCTCAATCATTCCCATTGTCTGGTGAATTATCCCATGCAAGCACGGACGGCCGTCCGTGCCTGCCAGATGTTCCATTTTTTTATGATGGCGCACGGCCGTGCGCCTGATAATACCACGGTAAAATGGAAGATCCGCGCGGCAGTGCGGGTTTTGGATTTTCAATCCCCAATAAATTGCCATTTCGATTTTCAATCATCCGTCTCAAACAGATCCATGCGGTCATATTCATCCTGCATCTTCTTTACCCAGTCTGAATTGAGCAGGTTTTCCAGGCTGCCGTGTTGTTTTATCATGTTTTCTCCGATTTCACGATCCTGTTCATCGGCCTGGTCAGAAAAAAAATACATGACCCAATCTCTTGCCGATAGCTTATACCGCACCAGGTAATTTACTTCATTTTCGTTGAGGGTGCGGGTGCGGTAAAACTTCTGGTTCAAGTAATCTTATTATTCTTATTTTACTTTGTTTACTCCCGCCAGAAAACTTTGCAGTATTATGCTGTGGGGATTTTTATTAGTTACGACCCTATATTTTGTTAAGAGATTTTACTCTTTTAGAAGCAGTATATCTCTTAAAATTAGGAATCAAAATTCTTAGTATGTTTGATTTATAAAAGCGATTTAATGAAATATAATTTTCAGAAAATAATATTTAGTTGCTGATATAAACGAGTTATGGGCAAGTTTGGAAGATTAGAACGAACTGAATACTAATAATTAAAAGAAAATCATATGGGAGTAACACGACAAGAATATCAAAAAGTACCAAACCTTAAACATGAGGAAGTTTACAAAAGAATAAAAGAGTATTATATTGGTTTCATTTTAAGGTGGAATAATATGACAGAAATAGAAAAGTCAGAATATATCTTTGGTAATGGAAGAAAATCTTCAATTGACTATGTGAATAAAAGTGCAACATATTTAAAAAATCTTCCCGAGTTACCATCATTACAAGACTCCATAGATTTGGGACAGAATGTCATACATAAAAGCCTTGAATATTCATATCATGACGAAGATGATTATGGAATAAAAATGGGTGCTTATGCTCATTACTTGATTAACATATTTAATGACGGAAAACATTATTAATTTAACTAATAAGTTCAAAAATGGAAGATAAAGAATATCAAAAAAAGAACCTTGAAGTCATTTATAATGCTGCATCAATGGCTCCTGTATTTAAATCAAATCCAAAATATTGCATAGGAAGGTTTGAAGACTTAACACCTTACATTTCGTATAATGATATTATGAGTTATAAATATATTATAAGAGGTCGTCCTGTCGAAGAACACAACTCTTTTGATGCTCAAGAAAGGGAAATCATTGTTGAATATGATAGTCTAGAAAGTCTTGTTAATGATGGTTGGCGTCTTGATTAAAAATAAAAATTCAAATTTTATGCAAATGATAATAATTCAAAAGGGAAAGTGTGAAAAATGTGGTGCTGATTTTGAACCTTTGGACACTGTTCAATCAACTAATGTTGAATGTTCTAAATGTAAAAAACAATTTATAAAATGTCGAAATTGTAAGCAGGATGGATGCGAGTGTGGTGGGAAACTATTAGATGCCTGGGATAAAAATACTGGAATAATTTTCTAAAATGGTAAAAAACACTTACAATCCTTTTCAAAATTAGAAACATCATTGTATTAACGTGAAGACTTCCCCTTCTTAGTACACTCAAAAATCAAGGCTGGCTGTATTACTGGATAGTCTGTGTATACTCATGCATCTTTGATTAACAACAATCAATATAAACTACATGCTCATACATTACTCAACCCTTATCCTATGCTTATAATACCAATATTCAGGGGGAAAGGAAGTATCTTCACCTGAGCGGCCCTCAACATGAATTATATCACCTGTTTTGAGTTCAATAAAAAAATAATATTTATCAGGAAGGTTGGAGTCTACGCTAGGATAGTCGGATGTTTTAATACGGATGGTCTTAATCTGTTCATTAGGTATTGAAATCGTGGTTAGCCGTTGCTCTTCTGATATGGCCGATCTTATCCCGATAAATGAGGGTAAATTCCCCTGCACAACCGGCTGCCCCGTTCCAACATGCGTATCGTTCTGATCAAGAAGTAATTCTGTTAATTCTTCTTCGATCCTAATTGTGGCCATTGGTGTCATTGGGAAATCCGGATCATAATCAGATTCATATCCATCAAGATCTTTTAGTGACTCACCTGACAAAGAAATCTCTCCTGGTATATATTCACCAGGTTCCATAGGATCAATGGCTTCTGTTGCTGACAGGTAATCTTCTTCTTCAAACTTTGCGTATCCATCATCAGTAAATAGCTGAAACTGGGCTTTTTCATAGTCACTTAAATCATCAAGAAATCTAAAAGCTTTTTCAGCCAATGGTTCAGATATTTTGTAATCATCAGTACATAAATCCAGATAATGATCTGCAACATACCGATGTATCCTGTATTCGGTTGGATCGACTCCATCCGGAACAGGTGTATCACATTTTGAAGGGGATATGCCTTTTTCTTTAAGCTCATCAATTGTCATTTCAAGGTAGCAGGCCCTTTCTGTTTGATATAATCGTACCGAAACAATTTCCGGGCGCAGCTCATCAACATAATCTTTTTTCAATTCAGACAACAATTGCACTGCCTGGTAGTTTTCTCCTAGTTCGTTAATACCTTCGGCAAGGGACTGGGAAAAGGCTTTGATGTATTGTTTGCGGATACGGTACATGAGAAAATAGATTAAAATCAAACATTCAAATTAAAAATATGATATACAAAACAATCGTGAGAAAACCATTACATTTTATTCACAAAGCTATCATAATTACTACTTAAGCCTTCTTTCTTTAAAAATAAATCCAAATCTGACCAAAGAGCTCTCCGGTGAGGATAGTTTTTTTTAAAATCGAAGACCAACTCAAAAACCAGTTGGTCATTTTTTGAGATTGCCCTTAGCTTATTAAACCCCTGAATTAATTCATTTCTGCGGTTTTTGTCAATTTTATTTGGTGCGTATTTGGCTACAAAATTGGCGATTACATTCTTCATGGTATCATATAGTTCCGCAGGGTGCTTTTCTAAATTTGACTTATATTCTTCATAAGTTCTGAAAAGCGTAACTATTGAAAAATCCTTTTTGAGTGCCTGCAAGAAGGCAGGCCAGTTATTTTCAAGTGCTGCGATATCTTTTACATCATGCGAGCTATAATTTGCATCAGCATTTTCAAAGAACAGTTCTGACAAGGTATTCCTCTTTTCCGATGGAAGATCTTCACAAAGCTTTTTATAATAATCGACTTTTTCACCTACAGAAAACCTGACACTTGAGTTTTCTCTATCTACATGAAACAGACAAAGCACAAATTCAATGGCTTGCTCATAATGCTTGCTATTAATCAGTGTGTCATACTCAAACTCGTACCGCCAACGAATAAAAATCGAGGCTTCATCGCTGGTAAAGTAAAGTTTGCGTTTCAAAATATCTTCTTGAGGAAGTGCAACAATTTGTTTATAAGTGTTTTCTACTTCTGTGCTATAATTGCTGCAATAATCTAAAGCCTCATCTATAAAACCTTGATCAGCTAACTCAAGGATAAAATAAACATGGAGATTGAAATAGTATTTTTGATTTTCCAGCAGATTAGTAAGCTTAGCTGCATCATTTACTCTTTGATAGAAAACTCTTTTTACATTGGCGATTGCGAATGTAGAAAACTGAGTAGAAGAAAGCTGGTTGTTTTCTGAGGAAACCTGTCGAAAAGATTCTGATCGCCTATGCATGTTTTCAAAGAGATTAGCAGGCCGAGTAAAATCATTCTGGTTCTGCAACTCTTCCATTGTAATCATACACCAGTCATTTAACAACCAATAAAGAACCACCTCTGATACAGTTCTGTTTTCTTTTGCAGCAACTACAAACTCTTCAATTAACTGGGTATTTCTATCTAAAAGCTTTTGGTATGCAACCTTAAATTGCTTTCTTTTGGGACCAGGTAAGTAAGCATAATTGATTCTATCAAGAATAATGGAAATTTCTTTTACCATTATCATCGATAATTCTGCACCTTTATGGAACTGATTATCGCACCCCATATCATATACTTCATCAGTTATCTCAATAAGTCTTAACAACAAAGACTCAGTGTAATCTTCATCTAAAAGATATTTATAGTGCTTTATTTCTGTTTTTTCGCGATAAGGTGTAGCATATTTCCAATGTTGCTCTACCTTATATTCCGAATAGCTATCATTAATATTTAAAGCTTTGGAGAGCAGATTGAATAATTCCTGTTTTAAAGCCATAAAACAAAATTTTATGTAGAGTCCTTTCTTATTTGTGATACTGCTTTTTGATTTCCTCAGGCAATAATTCAAATAAAGGGGTTGGATTACCTCCTTGCAAAAACCCTTTGGTGTTAAAAATTACGTTTCTTTGAGAAAACACTTTATCTTTTTCTTTGCCACCGTATTTATCCAGAGCGCAATAACTATCGGGGAGTGATATAGCAATATACCCACCTTGGCTCCACATTTCTATGCCTATGTGTTTAAAATACCATAAAAGCTGAAGACGCAAGTTGTCTGCATTATCATCTACGAATAGGAAATCTTTCTTTTCATCAAGAAGACTGGTAATATCTCCATCATAGTTTAAAAACTCTTTGAAAAACTGCTCAAATACGCTATGTCTGATAATTTCCTTCCAGTAATTAAATTCATAATTCTCATAATACCATGGTGATACCCTACTCCAGAATGCACCATCGTAATAAAGAAGGAGCGACATAAGCTTGGGAGAATACCCTTTTTCCGAGAAGACAGACTTAAACCGGTTAAATATTTTTGTCAATGAATTAGGTTCTAAAGGCTCAGAATAGTCAAAAAGATGACTACTGTCGATTGCTTTTTCACCTAAAATATGCGAGTTAAGACCTTTTTCATGTTGAAAATCTTCTAATTGCCAGATTTGAGCTTCAATTTGCCTTAATTTCTGCTCATCATCGATTTTTTTAAGTGATAAATGTTTGATGTTTTCTTCGTCCACGGGTGAGTGGAAAGACCAAACTCCTTTGATTGCCATATCATCGGTTTGAGCCTCAATGGTTGCATAACCTCTGTTCTTGTTAAGAAACCTCATATAAAAAATTCTTAACGCACGATAAACAATATCAATATTTTCTTTTCGCAATTCGATTTTCCCTAAAAACCTGAATAATGACCAGAGGTATACCATTTCAATTATTACAATCCTGTTTTTTGAATCGGTATAGTCAGCGAGCCAGTTTGATTCGTTTTTGTTGAAAATAGACCATATTGCATCTATTGCATTATCAATCCAAGTAGAATAATTATAATTTACTTTGAAAGAGGCAATGTTCTCTGGGTCCGTAATAAAAGAAAGGGAAACAAAATATTTTTGAAGTATTTCCATCGAAAGGTTCTTAGCCAATGATTCTGCAGGAAATCCCTTTTCTTTAAACACACTTGTATTTAAAAAAGTCTTTTCATTTTTAGCATCCTTTTTCAACAAACCCTCCAAACCAGCGACAGAGGCAAGGAAACTATCCATACCATCATCAGCCGACTTCTTTGCATCTTTTTTTGTAATCGATTTTTTCCAAAAAATATCCTGCCATTCTTCCCAACTCTTGCTCCATCGGATTTTAGCCCTGTTATCCTCTCCTTCTTCAAAAAGTTTGGCTCTTACGCTTTCGTTAGTGCTAGTGGCTTTGCCGCGGGAGTTCATCGTTATATAGAGTTCTTCACCTTGCTTTGTTACATTGGTAGTAAAGAGCCAAAGCTTAATCTGATTAAATACATAGTCAGTTAAACCTTCTTCCGAATGAATAAATTCTTCATGAATATGTTTGAATGCAGACACAAAGGCAGTAATCGTTGCATCACTTTTATAATGACTCAAAAACCAGGATTTGTGCTCCATGGAAATGATGTCATCAACAGTTGAAATATTCTCAATCATCGCTTTTAAAAACTTTTGCGTGAGATATCTTACCCTATAGTTAAAAGCGAGAGAAACCTTTGATTCTGATATGCGAACTGCTTCCGCAAAATCCTTTTTCCTGTCATTTTTGACAGACAAATAAAACCACAATAAAAAAAGCGTGGTTAATCTTTGTTGGCCATCTATTAAATGATAATCTATTTTTTCACTATAAGGTGATGAATATGCAGGCTTATACAAATATAGAAAACCGATATTTTTTGATGTATCTGAATCAACTCCTTTTTTCAATTCTTCAATTTCCGATTGAGCAGCCGTATAGCCCTTAGAATCGATTAACACCTTGATTTTTTCATCAACTTCATTTTGGATTCTCTTTTGAAATTCAATATGCTCATTATACCACTTATGTATCTCGTTAAGAAAGTTTTCAAGGATATGGTCTCTATTTAAACCCCAAACATATTCACGCTGTATTTCCGGAATTACGGTGTTGTATTTGCTGATGATGTCTTTTAAACTAAGTTCTTCCATTTTGCAATAATTTTTTAGTATCCAAGAATAAAACTGCGAAGCTCTTTTCTGATAGCATTGTAATTATCAATGATATCATTCTCCATCCAAAACTCAAGGTCTTTTCGTTCGTCTTTATCATTGGAAAGAAAATTGCGAACAAAGACATTAAAAGTATGTGGATGTATAAAGGCTCCCTGATTGGCCAATTTGATTAATCGAAGTCGTTTTTGGGCATAGGGAATTCTTTTAATGCTTCGATTCAGACCTGCATCCAATAATACCAGATTTCCCAGAGAATGTGTGCTAAATTCTCCTGCGTATTTCTTTATAAAGTCCTTTATGTTTCTGGTGAATTCGACATCAACATTAAATCTATTTTCAAAGTCAATGATATCAATAGCCTTATCATCACCGCTGGCATAATATCGCTTCAGAAAAACTACAAATTCAAGAAGGTCATCAGTATTTTTTTCCTCTGGTGTTTGCGGAAAAATGTGCTCAATATCTTTTCCATCCCTTTTGAATGCATGGGGTGGTAAGGATATGTTTTTTTCACTTTGCTTCAACACATGGTTGATATCCAAAAATATTAAAGTTCTTATTAAGCTTTGATTGTACTCTTCATACCAATTCTTATCTGAGACTTCAGTGTCATTTTCAATTACCCCTATTAACTCGTTTTTTTCCTCGGTTTTATCATTTTTTGACAGCTTGTGCTCAGGCATGAACTCGGAAAACATTTCTGCCAAAGTTTCAACCTTCACAGGCAGGTTTTTTTCCTTTGGTATATCAAGCAGCACTTTTTTTATTTCACATTCAAGATATTTTATAAACCCATCTCGGGTTGTCTGAGAGTCAGTCCAATGGGTCATTGCTAAATGAAAAAAAGACCCTTCCTTAGTGGATTTCCCTCTATAATGCATCAAAAAACCCATATAATGATAAATGGAAATATCCTCATACCATTCCTTTAGGTTTGCCTGCAGGTCAATAATTGCATTATAAAGCTCTTTTACATTTTTTTGCTCCAAAATCTGTAAAGATAGCTTACTAAGACCCTCTCTTTCTGCATACAAAAAATACAAATAGTTTATCGGGTAGTTCTGTCTGTCAAATTTCACATCCCCATCTTGTTGCACACTAATAAATGAGCTAAAATATTCCTGCACTTTAGGGTTTTGCCACCAATTGTTGATTTGGTCAAGTTCCCAACCAATCCGCACCCTTAATTCGTTGATTTTAATTTGTCCTGCGCCATCTGTTTCCGAAATATTTAATTCTTCGTTGGCAAATTTTGTAATTATAATAGCCCTTACCAAATCGGAGCCATCCAAGGGAACACGTTTTGAATTCACATTATCAAATACTTTCTCCTCGTTTGTATCCTGAAGGTTATTGATAATCAACTTAACGTTCTCCAGCAGTTTGGTTGCAAACTTGTCCTTCCTGAATGATTTTTCGTTTTTTTCCTTATCATCAAACCATTCTTTTACCGTTCTTGCCGTAGAGCATAAAAAGAAAATATCCTGATAGTCAAACTCATTCTTTGTAAGTTCATTAAACACTTCCCATTCTATGGAAAAAACATCAATTTCAGACCTGTCTAAAATGAACTTATTCAAAAATTCATAGGTTTTTGCTCTGATTGTATTTTCAGGATAGGTAATTTTACTTTCAATCGCAGCATGCTCTTCAAGAAAGGCAAGAATTATATATAAGGTTGTTAGTCGCTGTTGGCCATCTACCACATTGTAATACCCATTTTTATTAACCAATGTAATGTTTTGAAGACAATAAAACTCTTCTGTACTCCCTTTAAAATCATAAATATCATTCAACAAGGTCCTTACATCAGTAGCCTCCCATTTGTAACCTCGTTGATATTCAGGGATATTATAGTGTGTTTTATTGTGCTTCTTCAGAAATAGCTTATCTGAAGGGTTATCTTGCACAGTGGCAAATGTCTCCTTAACGCTGTATAAAAAATCGCTCATTTTTCAATTCTTTTTTATTTCACTTTTATTTTTCCTGCCCCACCAAGGCCGCATTAACAAAATCATCGTGGTTGCTTGCCAAAATGAGTTTAATGCTGCCTCTGTTATCTTTGGCTAAGGCTTTGAAGTGTGCTTTACCGCAGTCAATTTTACCTTTTTCTGCCGGCCTCAGGTACTCATACCCCATTGCTCCTTTGCTTTCTACCACAAAGAAAAGCTGCTGCTGGCCATCATTTTCAAATAAAACGGCCCAGTCCGGATTGTAAGAACCTAAAGGAGTAGGTATCGTAAACCAGGCTGGAAGTTTGGCATATACTTTTACGTTGCTATTGCTTTCAAATTCTTTTGCCAAAGCAGACTCAACAATGCTATCGAACACCACATATTCGTATGGGGATTTTTTGCTTTCCAGCAGGTTTTTTTCCAAATAACCTGTTAGTATCTCGTTTTTGAATAACTCCTGAGAGTAGTATTCATGGTCGCCGATTTTTTTGTAAACAATACCATCCACTATATGCAAGCGCTTTTGCTCATTAATGATTTCAATGCAGCCTTCAATGTATTTTTGTGGATTGACTTTAAACAACCCAATATTATTACAACCCTTTAGTATTGATACTATAGATTTTCGGGTAAGCTGTGTTTCATTCTGTAAATAACCTATAATATCAGGTAAAACAGAAACAGGCTCTGTAATTGTAGCAAAATTATTATCGACATCTGCCACTTCAACCCCACCTTTTGTTATCTCTATTTTTGCCTTGCTATACACTATCTTGCCTCCACTTACAACCAGCCTTTCATTGATACTGTTGATACAAGCTTTTATTAATTTTTCTGAGTCAAAGTTTACCTGGTAGGTGGTTTTGTATTTGATTTTTTCCCACAAGGCTTTAAACTCTTCATTATCGAGCACCTGTTCTTTAACCTTAATGGTTTTCTTGTCGTCCTGTTTCTTAATTTCCAGCTTGCCAGCAGTCTGTTTCAGGGTTTCAATGATTTGGCGGGCAACATGCTCTTCAAACTCCTGCCCCAGTTCAACTTTGCCCAGCTTCAGGTCTTCCCGAAGTTTATCCTGAACTTTTCCCTTGCTGTTGATATAGCCCATCGATGTGAGATGCGTATAAATCTCTGTTGATTTTTCCTGACCCAGAAACTCCGGCTCACTCCCGTGCATAGTTACCACAACATTGTTGAAACTATGGTCTTTTACCAAACCGAATACAATGCCTGTATCCTGTTCAATTTCTTTTTGAAGGTTTTCAACAAACTCTTCATAGGATTCGCTGGCCATTACGGTAAGCCTGTTTACATCGAAACCTCTTACACGCTGCCCATCCTGGTTAACAGCAATACGTAAACCCCGCCCTATTTCCTGACGACGGCGAATTTCTGAGCCACCTGCATCTTTCAATGTGCAAATCTGGAAAACATTGGGATTGTCCCAGCCTTCTTTCAGGGCAGAGTGGGAAAATATAAACCTTAGTTTGGTGTCAAAACTGAGCAATTTCTCCTTGGCCTGCATAATCAGGTGATAGGTGTCTTCATCGGCTTTGGTAGAACCCGAAGTATCTTTATACACCTCGAATTTTTCCTTTTTATTGCTTGCCTTTGCTACTTTATCAATGGAAAAATAACCATTATGAACGTTGTTTGCTTCCTCCTTAATATCCTTAATCTCTTTGAAAAGTGTATGATATTTAGGGCTTTTACTTGCCTTGGCATATTCTTCTTCAAACATTTTTGCATAAATACCATTGGACACATTGCCTTCTTCATCATACACCTTATAATATTTTACAGCATCAATAAAAAACAGACTCAGCACTTTTATGCCTTTTGGATTGAGAATAAGCTCCTTATCCAAATGCTCTTCTATGGTTTTTCTTATTTGCGTTCTTTTGATAAGCATTTCATCAACACCACCCATTTGCTGCTCTAACTTCAAGTATGTATCATTAGAAAAAGCAATGTAAGCATTGTCTTTTGCTGTGTTGATTTCGTTTACCCAAAACCCATTATATTGCTGCAGGCCTGTTATTTGCAGCAGGTCATCATTTTTTTTGACATCCTTATTGGTTCTTTCTACCTTCCCACCTCTTTTCCTGACGTCTAGTTCAAGCTTTGCAGTAATTCCCTTTTTATTGCTAACCGAAACCAACTTAATGTATGCACCATCAGTTGCCTGATTTTCTGTTTTTACAGAACCCACTTCAATTTCTTTTACCAACTGCCGGTTGTAAGCATCCACAGCATCGAGCTTGTACATCAGGTTTATTTTTTCTTTATGGGTGGCAGAGTAGCGCAGAACAGCCAATGGATTAAGGTTTCTCACCGATTTCTTTTGCAAGGCGGTACTCATGGTGCTTTGTGGCTCATCTACAATGATTATGGGGTTGGTATTTCGGATAAGATTAATGGGCTTGTGCCCCAATTTATCGTTGTATTCCAACAAAATACGCCCGGTTTTGCTATCAGGGTTATCTATATCTTTAGCAAAAGCCTGAATATTGATAAGCATAATCTGCAGTTTGTCGGTTACGGCAAACTCCCTGACATTGTTTAAGTTGGAACTGTCATACACAAAATACCCAAAATCCAGGTTATCGTAATGCTCCTTGAAATGGGTTTCGGTAATTTCCAGAGATTTCTTCACCCCTTCTTTAATGGAAATGGAAGGCACCACAATGACAAATTTGGTAAAACCGTATTTTTTGTACATTTCCATAATGGTGCGCAGGTACACGTAAGTTTTGCCTGTACCGGTTTCCATATCTATGGAAAAGCCGTAATTCTTTTCATCCAATTCATTTTCAGTAGAAGGTTTCAGGCCATTGCGAAGCTGTATGCGTTGCACATTTTCCAGCAGCAGTTGCCTGTCAACCAACAGCTTGTTGGCATAGCCCATATCGTTGAGCGACATGGCTCCCTGCTTGTTAATGTAATCTGGGGAGAAGACTGTGAAGTTAGATGTGCATTTGTCCTGGCCTTTGAAAATATCTACTATGGCATTAATGGCATCCAGCTGAAAATCGAGCTGGCTTTCAAATTGTATTTTTAAGGGTTTACTCATGATATTTCTATTTTTTTTTAGATGCTGTTTACTTCTTCAATGCCAAACTGTCTGAGAATTTGTATGCTGTTGGTTTTGGCCACATCATCATTAAAGCCGGTATCTTTAAACAGCACCCTGCATGTAATGGGTTGCAGTTCCTCTTTCCATTGGCCAATGGCTTTGGCCACTTCGGTGGTAATTTTGTCGGATAAGCAAGTAAACAATACCCCTCCGCCCACACTATACACTTTGCAGTTGCCCACTTGCATTTCTTCTATGGGCACGGTAAGGTCTAAGCCATATTTAAGAAGCACCTCGTATAGCACATCGGCCTCGGAGCGGTCGGGTTTTACATTATCTTCAATATTCATTTTGAGCTGTTCTTCAAAGCTTTCCACATTGCCATCCCAGGCTTTTATGTTGGAACTATCAAGTTTAAATACTTTAAAACCTATATCCAGATTATTCACTATTTGTTGCAAGCGTTCAATTTCTTCCTGCACCTCATCCTGATGCATTTTGCCTTTATTGGTTTTTTTTAGCTTCTCGAGTTCACTCAAGATTTCATTTACAATTTTGTCCCCAGAACGTGAAATTCGCACTTTAGCTAATTCTGTAATCAGATGCGGTCTTCCTAACTTATCAAGAAAATCTATACCATTTTGAATTAACTTCTTAAGATTTTTGTCTGCCGTTTTAAGATTTTCGTCAAGATTTTCTGGAAATTGAACCATAATAAACTTTAAAGATTTTCCATTTTCTGAAGCCCAATTAAAAGTACTTGTACCAGTTGTTCCAGAACCAGCAAAAAAATCCATTACAATATCACCTTCATCAGCAATAAAATTTATCAAATATTTTATAAGTGAAACTGGCTTTGGATAGCTAAATAATTCACATCCCATTAAATCAGTTAACTCCCCAGATGCACTCTCATTTGTACCAACATCATTTATTGTTTTATTTATAACGGGTGATGTGTATTTTTCCTTAATAAAATTAGTAGGTCTCTTATAACCGTCTTCATCACGAATGAACCTAATGGAGAGTTTTTCTGATTTAATTATAAACTTTGTTCCCTTTTCGACCTCTTCATTAAGGAATTCTTGTGTCCACTTAAATTCTCCCTTTAACCTAAAATCAGTTGTAGAATAGCCATTATTAATGGTTATTTCGTCAATTAATTCAACTCTATCTGTCTTACAAGGCGAATAGATTCCGTTAATAAATGTATTTTCGCTGAAATATACAGTCTCATTTTTAAATAATAGTTCTTTAATAGAATTACCAGAATTAAGTAATGGTTGGTCTCCTCCATCTAATAACTCCCCATTATATTTAAATCCATTTTTATAAATTTCATAACAAATAATATACTCATTAGTCTTTCGAGATTTAGATGACAATCCAGGTGGTGTTGATGTTTTTACCCATGAAAACACTTCTACAAAATTATCTTCACCAAAAATTTCGGCCATTATTTTTTCAAGATTTGCAAACTCTTCCACTCCAATGGATACGAATATAACTCCATTCTCTTTTAAAAGGTTTCTTGCTAATTTCAAGCGTGGATACATCATATTGAGCCAATTACTATGGTAGCGTCCATCGCTTTCGGTATTGGTGCTGAGCTTGCGGCCTTCTTCGTCGGTTTGCCTAGTCATGGCAAGGTAGTTGCCCAAGTTATCGGAATAGTTGTCTTTATATACAAAGTCGTTACCGGTATTGTAAGGGGGGTCGATATAAATGATTTTTATTTTTCCTGCATAGCTTTTTTGCAACAGTTTTAACACTTCCAGGTTGTCGCCTTCAATAAAGATGTTACCGGTGGTGTCCCAATTTTTACTCTCTTCTTTGCAAGGGCGTAGGGTGGCTGTACTGGGTTTGTTGGCTTCGCGGCGTGCTTCGCTCTTGCCTGCCCAGGTAAAACGGTAGTATTCTTCGCCGGTTTCTATTTCTTCGCCCAATAGGGCTTTCAGTTCTTCCATATCAATTTTTCCCTCTTTTACTATGGTGGGGAAAAGTTGTTTCAGGATTTCAATGTTTTGCTGTGCCATGTCGGGGCTTTGGCTCAAAGGGTGGCCTTTGGTAATTTTTTCCATATAATTATGCGGTTATTTGTTGGGTTAAACTTGTTATTTCTTTTTTTTTGTTTTGCACCTGGGCGTTAAGCTCAATATGCCGGTTGAGTTGCGTTTCTTTCTTGGCCAGGCTTTGCAGGGCGATGATTTCTGCACGAAGCTCTTCTATTTTTTCCAGGCATTCTACTTCTTCTTTGCTTCGCTCGGGGCGCCGGACGGTAAAATTACCAGTAATTTGTGTAGTTTGTAAGGCAATCATACGGCAGATATAATCGTCGTACAGGGTTTTCAGGTTGGTTTTGTCGAGCTGTTTAAAGTTCAAGCTTTTAATAAAAGCTGCCTGCTCTGCAGAAGGTGTAAAGAAGCTCATAGGCTCAGTATAATATGCTTTTACCAGGGTTCGCTTGTTTTTATCATTTTGGTTGATATGCTTTTCGCAGGTATTGAGCACAAAATCATCGCCTGCATATATACAAAGCAGCAAATGATAGGGTATGAACTTTTGTATGAATTGGGCAATGGTTTTGTGTTGCTTATTTAGATTTTCCGGCCTGGTTTGTATAGCAAGAACAAGAATTTCCTCGTAAGTTGCCTGTTCGCTAATTACGGGGGCTATATTGGCATTTTCGGGCTTAATGGTGGCCACAATGTCCATTTTTACTATCATTTCGGGGTCATCCAAAAGCCGGTTGTCGGCTGTGAGCAAGTCGAAATTGCGTTTAAAAAAAGCCTTGGTAAGGCTTTGGTTTGCCAGGCAATCGGTCGGAAGATTAAGAATATCAAGAAGTTTCTGCATGGCAATTATTTAATAAAAACGGCTGAAATGAATTCAAAGCTGGTTTTTTGATTTTGGGTTTTTAAGGTTGTGCCCCCGGGGTTAGCCAGGGTATCAAGGCCTGTTTCGGCAATTACCCCCTTTATATCATTGGTTGCTTTTTCAAGCAATTGCCGGTAGGCGTCCATATACCTCCCGTTTTTGGTTTTTTGGTTAAATTCCGCTACCAATTTTGGACTTATATCGGTATTGCCTGCGCAAAACTTTTTAAAATAATCCAGGCAACGTTTGGGGTTTTGAGCCGGAACAAAAACATCGCCATCTTCTTGCACATAACAAAGGGCATAGGGATATATGGGGTTATTTACCAGGCTTTCTTTATTTTTCTCCACTAACTCGCGCAAACAGAATATCACCCCCCGGGGTGCATCATCTGTTGAAGTTTGTGTAAGGCAATAAATACCTGAAGGGGTAATATCCAGTAATTGCCTTTCGGCCCGCTCAATACGCTCAACATCCACTTTGAAATCGTTGAAGTTCAAATCGGTTATGGATATACCTCCGTCTATATCTTCCAGGTCGATAACTTTTTTCTGAAGTTGTTCTAACTGTTTTTTCCGATATTCAAGGTCTTCTTTTTTACCTTCGGCTTTTTCTTCAATGATATTTTCATCTCCGGTTGCGGAAACATCAAGTATTTGCATTCGCCCCTTTACGCGGCCTATCAAATTAATGTAATTATCAAGTTCAAGATTGGGAAAAAAATTAACCAATCGTATCTTTTTGTTTTTTGAACCAATGCGGTCAATACGACCAAAACGTTGGATAATGCGCACCGGGTTCCAATGTATATCATAATTGATAAGATAATCGCAATCTTGCAGGTTTTGCCCCTCAGAAATACAATCTGTACAAAAAACAATATCAATTTCGTTTTTTTCATCAGGATTGTAAACAGCCCGTCCCTTTGAAATGGGTGAAAAACTGCTCAGAATCGAATTAAGGTCTTTGCGGCAATCTGGCATGTTGGTTTTGTTTTTATCGCCACCAACAACCAGGGCTGAATAAAGGCCTTTTTGCAATAGCCACTCGCTTAAATTGTCGTAAAGATAAATGACTGTATCCGCAAATGCGGAGAAGATAATTACCTTATTATTACCCGGGTTTATGGGATTTTTAATTTTTTCTTCAATAACTGCTTTCAGGGTTTGAAGCTTATCGTCTCTATTACTATCAATTACACTAACCATATCAAGTAGTTTCTCAAGCTTCTCTTGGTCATCCTTTAATTCTTCAGTAAATCTTATCAGGTCCATGTCCTGAAGCAGAACCTTAACTTTGCCTCCAATTGCAAGATCCTGAAATCTTTCATCGTCTGTTTCAAACTCAGAAATGTCTAAATCAAATTCAAAATCACCTGTTTTCTGGGTCATCTCAGCTTTTTCGAGCAAGTCTGTTACTTGCTTGAATAACATTGAAAGGGTTAGTTTAAAAGCATGAGAAGAACTTTCAAGTCTTTTTAATAAGTTGGTTCTCATAAGATGAATTAGACTTTCTTCTCGGGCAAGCTGTTTAAATGTTACACCCCGTTCAGTAACCGTGTCATACTTTTCTTCATAAGCTTGAATCTTGTCATCTCTTACATAAGATAAAGGAGAATAAAACTTAAGCTTAAGTGCATTCAATTGTTGGTCAATTTTGTCTAATGATGGGAACTTTCTTTCGGTATCAAATTCACAATATTTTGTAATTGGTGGCTCAATTCTTTTCGGGAAAGGCCCTATTGCATCAATATTGTAATATTTCTCAATATGTTTTCTTGAACGGGCAATTGTCAGCAAATCCAACAGTTTAAAATAGTCGCCGTTCAATTTAGAAACGAGAGAATCCCTTGTTCTATCTTCATCTTTAAGTTTCAACCATTTGTTAAACTTACCTTGGGCTATTGCCAATGTATCACTAATGCTTTCAATCCCAAAATCAAAAAGTGCATTATCATTTTGTTCTGTAATAAAGGCAATTTGATTTTTAATGTCATTCATTTTGGTGTTGACCGGAGTTGCAGACAACATAAGCACTTTGGTTTTTATACCTTTTTTTATTACATCGCGCATCAGCCTTTGATAGCGTGTAATGGTATCTTTGTAGGGGCTGTTGTTCCTGAAATTATGAGATTCATCAATTACTAACAGGTCATAGTTACCCCAATTTATGGTTTCCAGGTTAATATCGCCAGTTTTTCCCGTAACTCTGGATAAATCAGTATGGTGCAATACATCATAGCTTAACCTGTCGTCAGCCAAATTATTCCTTTTGTCATTTTCTTTAAATACAACCCAGTTATCTCTTAGCTTCATGGGGCAAAGTACCAGTATCCGACAGTTACGCAAAAGATAATATTTCATTACCGCAAGTGCTTCAAAGGTTTTCCCTAAACCCACACTATCTGCAATTATGCATCCTCCATGCGTTTCAATTTTGTCAATAGCACCCAATACGGCATCTCTTTGAAAATCATAAAGCATGTTCCAAATTACAGAACTTTTAAAACCGGTTTGATTCAATCGTTGTTCTGTTACTGTATCGAAAGCTGTATCATGAAATATTTTATTGACAGTAAATTTGTAAATAAAATCAGAATTATAAGTTTTTGCTGCTTTATCTACCCATTCGATAATTTGATTTTTAATTTCGGTTTTGCTATTATTCCATGCATTCTGAAACAATTTTAAATACTGGTTTTGCTCATCCTCAAACATGGGCATAAAAAGGTTTTCACCCGTTTTTAACAACCCCAAAGCTACTAGATTTAAATCATAAGGTAAAATTTGAAAAGCAGTCGATGATTCATGATTTTTTACTATGATAAACTTTTGGCCCCCAACATTCCCTTTGCGAAAATTTGCTTTTTGCCAAAGCAATTGTCTTACAGTTTCTGCGTTATACTTGGCAGTGAGCTGCAAATACTGTTCTGCTTCTTTAGAATCATATGCAAACCGAATATCCCTCTCCAGGGAAGTATTGTCAATAATGACATCTATTTTCTTTGCAGTTTGCAATAGTTCTCTCAAGTTAAATAGGGCAGGTATTGTTAAGTAAGAAGCGCAAATAAACAACTCTGTGTTTTCATTAATTTTACTTTTCAACTCACTGAAAAGCGTGGTGTCCTGGTTATTGATAATTTTTATCATCTGCAATTTTTTTGATTTCCACTTAATAAAGGTTAGCTTATTTTTCCAACATCAATAGTAAACTATTTTTTGCAAAGTTGCTTCGTTAAAAGTACTTTCAGCGTAGTATTTCAATTTTTCAGGCACTACAACCTTCTCCAATGCCCCACACGCCTTAAACGCCCCATCACCAATAGTTTCAACTGATTCGGGTATGGTAATTGAAGTAAGTGCCTCACACCCCTCAAAAGCATTGTTACCAATATGGGTAACAGAGTCAGGAATGACAATGGATTTTAAGCTTTTGCAGTTACTAGACATTTCATCGGGTATGGTTGTGAGTGCATTGGGCAGTTCAATTTGCTCTAACGCTTTGCACTCTCTGAATGCCTTATTACCAATATGGGTAATGCTGTCGGGAAGTTTTATTTTTTTCAGCCCCCAGCAAAACATAAAAGCGGCTTGCCCGATACTGGTAACGGTCTCCGGGATATAAACCTCCTCAAGGTTATGGTAGGAGTAGCAAGCACAATCTTTAATAAAGGTGGTGCCTTCAGGGAATTCAATTACAGAGAGTTGGTAATTCTTAATATAGTTGTGTTTATCGCGGTATCCGGGTCCATATTCGGGGTCTTCTTCGATAATGGTATCAGCCTGCACAACATAATAACATGCAGCTGTGCGGTAATATTCACAATAATAGACAACCCATTCAGGATTATTGTATTCTTTAAAGAATTGCTCCAGGGCATCAGAGAAGCGTTGCGCATTAGGGTCTTTTTTCCAATGCTCATAAAACTCTTCCCAGTCTTTTTGCAACTGTGAGTCATTGATTTCAGGTTCTTCCAGGGTTTCAAAATACCACATGCCCTTAAAGGCAATGGCTTCTGTGTTGAACTCCTCAAAGTCAGGCGCCCAGATGATTTCATCTGTTGACGGACATATCATCCTGTGCCCTTCGTAGCTGGTGAATGTTTCTATGATTTGCATATATTATTTTTTATTTTTCTGCATTATATCTTCCCCATCACCCCCAGCCACAACCTCGCCCTGCTTGCCTGGATGTAAATTACCCGTTTGTCCTGGTTATGAATTTTGAGACTTAAGCCAACTTCAAACCCTTTCTTGTTTTTCTTTACTGTCTCTTTGCTATTCGATTTGACTTTAAATTTTGTTAAGCCAAGGAAGAATTTACTTTCGCTTGCTTTTTCTATGCTCATAAGTAAATTTTTTCTCCAAAATAAACAATTCATTTTTCGTCTTCCAGTATTGCCTGATCAACCACTCCTTGTGGTAGATTCTTCTTTGGATTAATACCGAGATTTCTGAGTTTTACAGCCTGACCAATCAAATTACCGGGTCCTTCATTAAGCAGTCTATAGGCTTCATTAAAAGTAACCTGGGCTTTATCAATACTTTTTCCAACACCATTTAGTTTGTCAACAAATCCTACCAACTTATCATACAAGGCAGCCCCTCTTTCTGCAATAGCCATGGCATTTTGATTCTGGTACTCCCTTTTCCAAAGATCTTCGATCAGCTTTAAAGCGGCAATTAAATTTGTGGGTGATATTAAAAGGATTTTTTGTTTATAGGCATATGCCCAAAGGTCAGGATCTTCCTTGAGCACCAATAAATATGCTGGTTCAATGGGTATAAACATCATTACAAAATCAAGCGAATCTTTGTGGTCATGATAACTTGTTTTTGCAAGTTTATCAATATGGCTTTTTACTGAAACTATGTGTCGCTTTAATGCTTCCTTCTGCTTTCCCGAATCTTCTTCTTCCGTGTAATTTGTATAAGCAACCAATGACACTTTAGAATCAATAATTACTTTTCTGCTATCGGGATAATTGATAACAACATCAGGTCTCAATCTTTTTCCTTCTTCTCCGGTAAGATTATTACCAAACTCGTCTTTTAAGTATTCTTGAGTAAAATACTCCCTACCCTCACTTAGACCTGACTGTTCAAGTATATTCTGTAATATCATTTCACCCCAGTCGCCTTGTATCTTTGCGCTGCCTTTTAACGCTTTTGTTAAATTATTTGCTTCTTCACTAACTTGCTTATTAAGTTCAACTAACTTTTCTACCTCTTTCCCTAAAGAGAATCGCTCTTTAGCCTCCTTGTCATAAACTTCTTCTACTTTTTTTCTAAAATTCTCAATGTTCTCACCCAGGGGTTTCAATAATTGCTCAATGTTTTCTTTGTTTTGTTTTGAAAATTTAGTTGACTTCTCATCTAAAATTCTAGCAGCTATGATTTCAAAATCTTTATTGAATTTTTCTCCAATTTTCTCAATTTCTTCTTTTTGAGTATTTAACTTTTCAGTCAATGACGTATTATTGGCATTTAAAATTGCAACATTATTATTGGATTCCTGTAACTTCTCATCTTTATCACGAATATTATTTTTTAAGGCCTCTATTTCAGATTCTTTTAGCCCTAACAATTCTTTTGAAGAATCAAGTTTTGCCTCAAAGTGTGCTACTATACGATTCAGTTCTTCTTTTTTAGTAATTAATTCCTCATTTATTTTTTCTGCTTCAATTTTTGAAATAGTTTTTGACTTTAAAGAAAATTTCCCAATAAAATACCCGCCAAAGGACCCAATTATTAATCCAATTATTATCCAGATTCCTAAGATTGTTAACTCCATTTTTTTTAGTTTTTAGATTACAAATATTTTTTAAACAACGTAAAACAAAAAAAATTAATAATTTTTACCCATAGCTCCCGACCACAACTGCTGATGATTAGCCAAATTAAAAATTATACCTTTAGTACACCTTCACATGATAATTGCTCTGTCTATATTGAAACAAAACATTACTTATTGTTTACAATAGTTACTTGCAATAAAGTATATAAAGTAAACTTTTTGCCCTTGTGCATTGTGCATAAAACTTTTTATTCAGTTTAAGTTCTTTCTCGTCATCATCTGTAATAATTATCACCACATTACTTTCCAAACCTTTAAATCGACTTATGGATGTATAATACAAAATATTTTCTTCTCTTTCGATATTTACATCCCATGCTCTCAAGGGGATACCTATAATATCATTCATTGTTCCTAAAGGATGGTCATCTACAACGCCATTTATTATTATGACAATTTCCTTTGTTGTTAATTTTTCTATCCTTATAAGTTTAAGTAAAATCTGAATAAGATTTTTCTCAAGATCATTTAATCCATCACAATGTCTTCTTTCAACCTCTATTCCCTCAGGTGTATTACGAGGCATAATTTCGAAACCTGTATTTTCTCTTACATAATCGCAGATCTTTTTTGTATTACGATAATTGTAAGGCAGCTCTATTGTGATAAAACTTTCTTTTTCAGGTATATTAAAATTTCTCTCAAAAATATTCTGGTTTTCATCATAGAAAAGCACAATTTTGCTATCATGGTTTGTGAACATAAAAAGAACATTCAACCAGTTGTTATTAAAGTCCTGTGCTTCATCAATTATTAACACATCAAATTTTTCATCTACAGGGTGCTTTTTAATTACCTCTTCCAGCTTAGCGGGAAATGCGTGTTCATGGAAATATGAACCTTTTTCTTTCTGCTGATCATACCAATCATTATCAAACTTTTTAATAATCTGAAAAGCAAATGTATGAAATGTGGAGACATTTAAATTTGGACCTTTCAGGTTTTCTGCAAGGGCAAGAGAAAGCATTTTGTTGAAGCATAATACCTGTACTTTTTTACCTTCATTTGAAAAATCCAATGCGGCACTGGCTGCAAGCATGGTTTTTCCAGAGCCCGCTCCTCCGGTAACTGCAAGTCTTTTCACTTTATAAAGGCTTTCAAAGAAGCCTTTCTGCTCCTGCTCCAGATAAAGAAACCTTTCGTCATATTTCTTTAATAAAATATTCAATGGCTGTACAATACCTACACTTCTTAAAAGGCTTTTCTGAAGCTTTTGAGTATAGGTTTCAATAGGCTCACCTTCACGATCAGGAAATCGCTTTTTTATTGCCGTAAATGCATTCTCAATGCAATTTGCAGCCTGCCCCAAATGGGAATAATCAAGTAATTGCCAGGGATTAAAATTGGTAGGTGTAAAATTACCTGCTGTACTGTATCCACCGGGAAACCATAATATCCATCCTATAGGTACATTTTTTAAAAGGTTGCGAAATCGGTTCAGAAAATTATGTTTATTTTTTATTGCCTGACCATCGGGAGATGGTAACATTTTTTTTCTGTACTGGAACCAGGCATTCTCTTCTGCTGAGAAGGAAATTGGACCATCCTTCACTTCTATTATCAGTATTGCATTAAAACGGCCATTTCTCTTATCAATTATTAAAAAATCAATTTCGTATTCCTCTGATTCTTTTACCCCCATACCACTAAAAGTTTTCTGAAAAAATACATCGTAACTTTCCTGCGGCAAATCACACAATTTCTCATAAATAAGCTTCTCAGCGTTATTTTTGTTTTCAG
>SL_3KL_010_SEDDRAFT_10001368_pt1 | contig 22050 bp, 19 predicted proteins | sample SodLakKL_010_SED_2_FD_10381 | JGI IMG/M metagenome (IMG submission 10381) | reverse complement strand
TTTCTCGATTTCGTGGTATTCGATATCGAAGGAGGGTTTAAGTTCGGATATTTTGTATTGAAGCTCAATGATCTCTCTTAGTCCGGGAGGTGAATAAACGTGTAGCTTTTTGGTTCTGCCCAGCAGGTGTTTTGTAAATAGCAGGCCCGGAAGGCCGAGGTAATGATCCCCGTGCAAATGACTGATAAATATGTGGTTGATCTTCATCAACGGCACCTTATGGCGACGTATTTGCATTTGGGCACCTTCAGCACAATCGAGCAAAAACCACTTATTCCTGTATTGCAAAACCTGGGTAGTTGTGTGACGGAGTGATGTGGGCACGGCTGCCGAAGCTCCAAGGATTTTGATTTGAAACAATTCACCCATGGTTTAATTCTTATCGGAAAAGTCGGAGAACATCATTAAGGTTCACAAACAGAATCAATGTCAACAAGAGTGCCATACCAATTATCTGGGCGTATTCCATAAATTTTTCCGGTGGTTTCCTGCCGGTGATGATCTCATACATCAGAAACATCACATGTCCGCCATCAAGGGCCGGAATAGGCAGGATGTTCATTACGGCAAGGATGATAGAAAGGAAGGCGGTCATAGTCCAGAAATGGGCCCAATCCCAGGTGGGGGAAAAGATGCTGCCAATGGTGATGAATCCTCCGAGGCTGTCGCGGGCACTTACTTCTGGTCTGAAAAGCAGTCCCAGGTCACGGAAATAATCCCTTGTGGTGGTATAGGCTTTGGAGATGCCAGCCGGGATGGCTTCAAAAAAGGAATAGCTTTTTATTTCTGTTTCAAATATCTCGGAAGGGTCTTTCAGGTATGCACCTATTCTTCCTTCTTCTGCCACTGTAATGTCCATTTCAATTCGTTTTCCGTCACGTTCAACCAGCAGAGTGGTCTCCTGACCTGCAAAATCTCCAATGGTGGTTGCAAATTCGGTAAAAAACGGGGTTTCGATCCCGCCAATACCCACAATCCGGTCGCCCGGTTTTACGCCCGCCTGCCGTGCAGGGGAATCTGGCAGAAAGTCCTGGACAATAAAAGGAAATCTTACAGAAACAAAACTGCTGCCCCTGCCTGAAATGATTTTTCCAAAAAAATCTTCCGGGACAGGCAACTGAACAATTTCACCATCGCGTAGCACTGTAACCTCCTGAACATCACCCCTTGCAAAATCGCGAATCATCGACATGAAATAACCTGGTTTTTCGCCATTCAAAGCTATGATGTGATCTCCGGTCTGCAGGCCGAGCTCTTGTCCGAGCGGTTCGGCAACGATACCATATTTCAGATTTTCCACGGGCATATGCCTTTCACCACTTATAAACAGCATAAACACATAGATCAGGGCGGCCAGCAGAACATTGAAGAGCACGCCGCCAACCATCACAAGAAGTCGCTGCCAGGCGGGCTTGGAGCGAAACTCGTAAGGTTTGGGCGGTTGTTTCATCTGTTCCTTGTCCATCGATTCATCAATCATGCCCGAGATTTTCACATATCCACCAAGAGGCAACCAACCCATACCATAAACGGTTTCACCCCTTTTGATTTTAAACAATGAAAACCAAGGGTTGAAAAACAGGTAAAATTTCTCAACCCTGATATTGAACAAGCGGGCAAACATAAAGTGACCGTATTCGTGTATGATGATGAGGATGGACAGACTCAGAAAAAATTGGAGGGTTTTTATCAGGATTTCCATTTTGTTATGAATGATTTATTTAGAACTTCGGCAATCTCCGGATTTTGATGCTATAATCCTTATCCCCGGGTTTTGCATTTTTTTTAAGGACTGCAAAAATATACAATATTCCCGTATGAATGCATACCTGTTATTCTCTTAACGGTTAAAGCCCTGAATTGTTTTGATACAATCATCAGCAATGACCCGGCTGGCAATGTCGGTTTCGAGGATTTGTCTGAGACTGGGGTTGGCGATCATGGTGATCTTTTTCAACACATTTTTACCTATTTCAGAAATCTGTGTAAAGGAGATTTTGTTATTCAGAAAGGCATTGACTGCTGTTTCGTTTGCTGCATTATAGGCTGCCGGTATGTTTCCTCCTGCTTTCATCGCGTCCAGGGCGAGCATTAGGTCGGGATAATTGTTGATATCGACATCTACAAAACTCAGGCTGATTCCTCCTGAGAAGTCAGGAACAGGTGTTTCTGCAGGTTGTCTTTCAGGGTAATGCAATGCATAATGAATCGGAATGCGCATGTCTGGTGCTGCCATCTGTGCTTTCAGACTCCCATCGGCAAACTGAACCATTGAATGTATGATTGACTGTGGATGCTGGATGATGTTGATCTGCTCAGGCTTAACATCAAAATACCATTGTGCGGCTATTGCCTCCAATCCTTTGTTGGCAAGTGTAGCTGAGTCAATGCTGATCTTGTCACCCATTACCCAGTTGGGATGATTTAAGGCTTCCTCAACCGTTACATGGTTGAGCTCTTCTTGCTTCTTACCCCAGAATGGACCACCGCTGGCAGTCAGGAAGATTGATTTAATCGCTTTGAGTGATTCCCCTCGCAGGCATTGAAAGATCGCAGAATGCTCGGAGTCAACCGGAATAACGGTAGTATTGTGATAACGGGCGGCATCCATTATCAGTTCCCCCCCTGCAACCATCGATTCCTTATTTGCCATTGCGATGTTTTTGCCATGCCTGATCGCGTGAAGGCTCGGACGCAGACCACTAATACCGGTTAAAGCATTTACTAAAAGGTCAAAACCGGCAATGGATGTCAAACGATCCAGGTAATCCATGCCACCAAATACCCTAACAGGAACGTTGCTTAGCTTTTTTTTTAAACAGTTGGTCTTGCTTTCGTTTCCGATAATGATGGCTTGTGGTTTAAACTCAATTGCCTGTTGCAACAGCAGGTCAGCATTATTATGGGCGGAAAGCAGATTCACCCTGAATCTGTCGCGGTTGGCACGCACCACATCCAAAGCTTGTTTGCCAACAGAGCCTGTTGATCCTATGATAGCTATCTGTTTGCTGCTAGACATGCTATTGAAACGAAATATAATCGGCGGGATTAACCGGGATACCATTGAACCATAGCTCAAAGTGCAAATGTGTTCCCGTGGAGAATAATCCCGTGTCGCCAATTATGGCAATTGGTTCACCGGCTTCCACAAAGCTTCCTTGTTCCTTCAGCAGCTGGCTGTTATGTTTGTAAATCGAAATGATATTATGAGCGTGTTGAATGCCAATGGTGTAACCTGTCTCTGCTGTCCATGCTGACAAAATGACCACCCCATCCAGTGTTGCTTTGATGATTTCATCGTGGTCGGCAACCACATCAACTCCAAAGTGGCTTTTCAACGGATTAAAGTGGCTTGAGATCATGCCGGAAATAGGGGGGTAGAAGGAAAAGTGGTCAGGGGTTCCTAATAATGTTTGCTCGTTGCCTCTCCAGTATGTGTTTTCCAATTCTGCGACCATTTCCATTTCTGCACGCAGCAAAGAATCTTCTCTTGACCTGGGAAGTTCACCAATCAGGAAGGCGTCCGGGTCGCTCACCGTATCAGGAATCTCTTCGATAAGATCACGCCCTTCAACAATATTCCTTATGTTCATAATGAAAAGATCCTTTTGACGCAGATCTTTTTCCAATGAGTCTGCTCTCATGGTTAACTCACGAAGGACCTGGCGTGTATTGAAATCAGCATATCCGGGGATGTATTCCCTCAGGGGTGTGAAAGCAATAAAGTAAATTGTGCCAACAATGAGCAGGAAAAATACGGTACCGAATGCCAGAAACACGTTGAAACGGGTCAGGCGAATATTTAGTTTCTCCTCCAGTGTCTCATTATTCATGATTACCAGACGGTACTTGTGGTGGAGCTTCTTAAAAAAACCGGTATCTTTTTGTTCTTTATCCATACCAATGCTTTATGGTATTTTGGCGTAAAAGTACATATTTTAAAGCTGACCGCTTTCCAAATTTAAAATTTTTATAAACATACACTGCTTCTCATAATAATATTTAAAAATGGGAGTTATATTTGTGAGTCAGAAAGACGCATTTTATGAGGCATAAATATAAGATCAGTAGTTTGCTGATTATTCTGTTCACTGTTTTCCTTCATTTTGGGTGTTCCACCCAGAAGAACTCCTTTGTGAACCGCACCTGGCATAATATCAATGCCAAATACAATGGTTTCTGGAATGCCCGCGAAAGCTATAATGAAGGAGTAAAACGTCTTGGAGAGCTCCACAGCGACAATTATGAAGAGATTCTCTCAATCTTTCGCTATGGAACTGAGCAGGATGCATCTACGGTGCGTTCAAATATGGAAGTTACCTACGAAAAGGCCAGCCTTGTCATTCGGCGACACTCAATGGATATCAGGGGTGTTGAGTATAACAAATGGATTGATGAGTCTTATTTTCTGATAGCGAGATCCCATTTCTTTAAAAGAGATTACACCCTGGCAATCCTTACTTTTGAATACATAATAAGGCGTTACGATACGCAACGCAGATATGATTCCAAGGTTTGGGTCGCCAAATCGTATCATCAGCAAGAGCGTTATGCGCAGGCTCTGAGAGTCCTTGAAGACCTGGAGAATGACTATAATGAAGGCTTGCTGACGCCTGAGACCACCGCATTATTTCGTTTGACTTATGCAGATCATTTTGTGAGGCAGGATAAATATGCTTTGGCTGCTGCTCAGCTTGAAAAGGGGATCCCTTACATTGAGCGCCGGCACGACAGGGTACGTTATACGTTTATTCAGGCACAATTGTATCATCACTCTGAAAACTATGCACGTGCACAGCAAACATATGCCAGGGTGCTGAATATGAGACCTGACTACCAGATGGCCTTTCAGGCAAGGATAGGTATGGCAATGGCTTATGACCCTGATATCGGAGGTGGCGCCGGAATCAGGAATGAGCTGATGAACATGCTTTCAGACGACCGGAACAGGATATTCAGGGATCAGATCTATTATGCACTCGCACAGCTTGCCGTGCGTCAGGGCGACAAACAGGAGGCAATCCGCCTGTTTACAAAATCGTATGAGTCAAGTGAAGAAAATGACCTCCAAAAAGCATTGGCATTCCTTCGTCTCGGAGAAATCTACTTTGATGAGCCCGACTATGTGATGGCTGGAAATTATTANGACAGTACCATNACCTATATTTCGTCCGGGTATGAACATTTTGAAGATATCCGCAGAAGGCAAATGGTTTTATCCAGACTTACACAACAGATCCGAATCATTGAACATGAAGACTCTTTGCAGCGTCTTGCAGGTCTTTCGGAGGCCGAACAGCGAGCAGTTGCTGATAAGATTATTCAAGAATTGCGTGAAGAGGAGCGCCGAAAACAGGAAGAAGAAAGAGAACGCCAGGCAGCTATGCGTGATGCAGCCCGGATGGCACGCGATACTCGCCGGATGGGAGACCAGGAAAGAGGATGGTATTTCTACAACTCTACAGCAATGGCCAATGGTGAGTTAGAATTCTTTAGCAAATTTGGCGACAGACCCCTAGAAGACATGTGGCGAATCAGCAACAGACAAATTATGGCTGATGGGTTTGGCATGGACTTTATTGATGAGATGGAGGAGGAACCGGAAGAGGAACTGGATCAGTTTGATGTTGAAACGTACCTGCGAAACATCCCGAACACAGAGGAACAGATGGAAGCCTCCAACAATCGCCAATCACAGGCCTATTTTAACAAAGCGATGTTGTTCAAAGACCAGCTCATGGATATGGATAATGCCATTGCAAGTTTCAATGGCCTTGTTGATAATTTCCCCAACTCTCCGCTTACACTGAATGGCTATTATTACCTTTACTACATGTATCTTGAAAGAGGTGATCACTCAATGGCAGAAACAATAAAGAACAGATTGCTCTCCCAGCATCCCGATAGTGAGTATGCAAAAATTATCGGAGACCCCAACTATGCCAACAGGGTGCGTGAAAGACAAAATCAGGTTGCACGTTTGTATAGCGAGAGTTACCATGCTTTTCTGGCCGGCCGCTATGAGGTGATTACCAGAAACCTAAGGGCTCTGGATACACTGGATGCATCACGGAGGGAAAGAGCTCAATTCGCCTATCTCAACGCATTGGCAATAGGTAAAACCGATGATAAGATCTTGTTCAGAAATGAGCTGCAACAGGTGGTGGACCAGTTTGATGACACTCCAATCCATGAACCCGCAGCCATACTGCTTGCATCACTCGATCTGCCACCCGATTTAGCGGAAGCGGGTGAGCCAAACAGAAGGATCGTAAGGGAGGACATCGAATCGCCGTTTTCGTATTCACCTGATGATGTGCATTTCTTTGTGATGGTTCTGGAGACCAGGCGTCTAAACCCAAATGAGATTAGCACCAAGCTGTCTGCTTTTCACGATGAGAAATTCTCTGAAAAAGAGTTGTCAGTGAGTAATATCCATTTTGAAGAGGGGAAGCAGCTCCTTACAATCACAAACTTCGCAAACCAAGAGCTTGCTATGGATTATTTTCAATCACTTATGGAGTCTGATGCCTTAACTGGAGAAGAGATTGGCCGAATGGAAGCATTTGTGATTTCTGTTGATAATTATCCGCTTTTTTACCAGGAAAAAGAACTGGAAGCTTACCGCAGATTCTTTGATCATTATTACCTTGGCATTTAAACTTTGCTCTGATGCAAGTATTTTTCTTACTTTTGCAGACTCTTCTTTAACCAATTTAATTGTCAATGTTTAACCGAAATAAATCACCAAAGATGACGAAACATAAAGAAACAGATCACACCGCAATTAATCTTGTCGGAACAGGAACAGTAATAAAAGGTGAGATCGACTCAAAAGGGGATATCCGTATTGATGGAAAGGTTATTGGCCAAATGCGATCGGAGGGAAAGATCGTTATTGGAAACAGCGGGGTAGTTGAAGGTGACATTTATTGTGTCAATGCAGATTTTTCCGGTAAAGTTAACGGCAAAGCTGATGTGAAAGAACTATTGACTCTAAAAGCTTCTTCTGTCTTTCTTGGTGACATTATTACAAATAAGCTGGCTATTGAGCCAGGCGCAAAATTCTCCGGAACCTGTTCAATGGATAAAGAGCATACAAATCCAAACGCTGCAACCGGAGAAAAAAAGAAATAAAATAATCATAAATGCGNACAAACATGAGACGGGAACTGGCCTCATTTGTCAAGCATTTGTCCTTTTTCTCCGTTATACTNTTTCTGGTATACGGTGCATTGGCTCTTATACTTCCTGAAAGTATGATTTCCAAGGCTTTTTGGGGGTTTGTTCCGTTTTTTTTTCTTGTATTGCTTCTGTCAAAATTTTTGATACTGTCATTATCCGGAGATAGTGCCAAAAAATTCAGCATGGCATACGTTCAGACCACTGTCTTGCGTTTCCTTCTTTATATAATCGTTCTGTTGTTGTATGCATTTAATTTCCCTGAGGATGCAAAAGCTTTTATCATAACATTTTTTGTGTTTTATTTTGCATACACAATTTTTGAGGTGTCCGGTTTTTACAAGAAAGAGAGATGATTGTAAATTATTCATTGTTCGTTTCAGATTATTAATCCCTGGTTTTTGTGTCAACCGCAGCTTGAGTTATGGGTTCTGTAAAGAGAAAAATTTTAAAAGATTTTGTTAAAGCCTCCATTTTTGCAGTGATGGTTGGCTTGTTTCTTTGCGCCCCTGTCACCCTCGTTGCCTCTGAAAACAATGAATCGCAAAAAGAGTTTGATGCCCGCAAGGTAATCGTTGACCATGTGCTTGATGCTTACGACTGGCATCTTTTTGACATAGGAGACAAGGAGTTTTCAATACCCCTGCCGGTAATTTTGATTTATGAAGGGCGGTTTTATATATTCTCCTCTGCCCGCTTTGATCATGGTTATGCTTCATACAAAGGATTTCGTATTGCCGATGATGGTGCCCGGAAGGGCAGGGCCATTCGTGTGCTGGAAGATGGGGTCACCCCTGATCCCAATGCTTCATTCATATTTGACTTTTCCATCACCAAGAATGTAGTTGCTGTTTTTGCCGCTTCCATTATCCTGTGTCTAATTTTTATCTCTGTGGGGAAAAGATACCGCAACGCCGATCCCGATCATATTCCCAAAGGTTTGCCCGCTTTCATGGAGCCACTCATCTTCTTTGTAAGAGATCAGATTGCTTTGCTGGCAATCGACCGGGAACATTATCACAAATTCATGCCCTACCTGCTTACAGTTTTCTTTTTTATTCTGCTTAATAACCTCCTTGGACTGGTGCCTTTTTTCCCCGGAGGCGCCAATGTAACAGGTAATATCAGCGTCACATTTGTTCTTGCAATGTTCACTTTTGTTACAACCCATTGGTTTGCAAACAAAGGTTACTGGCAGCATATGTTCAACATGCCCGGGGTGCCTATGTTTCTGAAGCTTCCAATCCCAATATTGCCTGTTCTTGAAATCGTTGGTGCTTTCATTAAGCCTTTTACTTTAATGATCAGGCTTTTTGCCAACATAACTGCCGGGCATATGGTAATACTGAGTCTGACATCTCTGATATTCGTTTTGGGATCTGTGAGTATTTTCCTGGGTTATGTTATTTCTCCAATTACTGTATTGTTTTTGATTTTTCTGAATTTTTTAAAAATATTAGTTGCATTTTTGCAAGCGTATATATTTACATTATTTAGTGCGTTCTTTTTTGGGATGGCAGTTCCCAAAGAGCATCATTGATTCTAATTTTTAACCAATAACCACTATTATGTCACAATTATTTGTTTTGCTGAACAGCGTGGACATCGCCCACGAATGGATGAAACTAGGTGCCGCTTTTGTTGCCGTGATTGCTGTTTTTGGGGCAGCTTATGGTATTGCATCCATAGCCAGAAGCGCTATTGATAACATTGCACGACAACCGGAAGCAGGGGGTGATTTGCGTTCTTCCATGGTAGTTGCAGCCGCCCTCATTGAGGGTATTACTTTTTTTGCACTTGTTATCGTGCTGCTTACACTGTTTGTGAACTAAGCAAAAGGTCACAATCATTTTTTTAGCTGTGCAAATTGCCTGCTTATTGCATGCTCCTATAACTGTAAAATAGCTCTAACATGGAACTCTTAATGCCGGGTTTAGGCCTGATTTTCTGGATGACAGTTGCTTTTGGACTGGTTCTGATCATCCTGAAGAAATATGCATGGAAACCCATTCTTAATGTACTGATTCAACGGGAAGCCAAACTGGCCCAGTCATTGGCAAACGCAAAACGAATCGAGCGGGAAATGGCTCAGCTGGCAGAGTTGAAGACAGTCAAGGTTGCTGAGGCTGAGCAGATTTACAGTGAAACCACTAAAAAAGCACATGCCGAGGCAGAGAAAATTATTGATGAAGCACGGGAAAAGGCTCGTCTGGAAGCAAAGGATATTATGAACAGGGCAGATGAGTTAATTCAAGCCTATAAAAAAGAGGCCATGCGCGAGATACAAGGCCAGTTGTCGGCCCTCTCTCTCGATATTGCCGAGAAGGTGCTTCACGAGGAGTTCAGCGACCGTGAACGTAATGCACGTTATGTGAAAAAACTGCTTGATCAGGTGGTAGAAAATTAAATGAAGGTCGAACGGGTACTCCAGTAACCAATGATTATGAACAGATCTGTACTGAACAACCGTTATGCCAAAGCTTTGCTTTCCCTTGCAGAGGAAAACAACATTCTGGAACGTTCCTACCATGACCTGAAACTTGTTTTTGACGTGTTTTCATCACAAAAAGAATTAAAGGTATTGTTAAAAAGTCCTGTTATCAGAATTGGTAGAAAGCAGGCTGTACTCAGAAAATTGTTTGACCAGAAGCTGCATCCGCTTGTTCTTAACTACATGTTAATTATTGTAAGGAAACAAAGAGGACATCTGCTTGAAGGCATATCAGGGGCCTATCTGAAAGTTTACAAACAATACCTGGGCATTGAAACGGTGAGGATCACTACTGCAACACCGCTTGATGAAAAATTGCGTGAAAAAGCCCTGCTGGCCGCGCGTGAACTGACCCCTCATGAAATTGAGTTTGAGGAGCGGGTGGTCCCGGATATCATTGGCGGTTTTATTCTTGATCTTGGCGACAAACAATACAATGCAAGCGTTTCATATCGCATGGCCAGGCTTAAGAAACATTTAATGATCGATTAATTACAGTTTTATGTCTGATATCAAACCTTCAGAAATATCCGCTATTCTGCGTCAGGAAATGGCTGGATTTCGAATGGAAACCGAGCTGGAGGAAACCGGAACAGTCCTTCAGGTTGGTGATGGAATTGCTCGAATCTACGGGCTTAGTAAAGCCTGGTCGGGTGAAATGATACGTTGCAATGACGATGGTCTCACCGGAGTGGTCCTGAATCTCGAAGAGGATAATGCAGGTATTGTTTTGCTTGGTGACTCCAGGGGACTCAAGGAGGGTGACATTGTAAAAAGAACCGGTAAGATTGTTTCGGTGCATGTTGGCGAAGGCCTTGTTGGCAGAGTCGTTGACACGTTGGGACACCCCATCGACGGAAAGGGAAAAATTGAAGAAACCCTTTATGAAATGCCGTTGGAACGAAAAGCACCCGGTGTTATTTACAGACAGCCTGTTAGTGAACCCCTGCAAACGGGGATTAAGGCGATTGATGCCATGATCCCTATCGGGCGCGGACAAAGGGAGTTGATTATAGGTGACCGCCAGACAGGGAAGACTGCAATTGCAATGGATACCATCATCAATCAGCGCAAATGTTTTGAGAATGGTGACACGGTTTATTGTGTTTATGTGGCTATCGGCCAAAAAGGATCCACAGTTGCCAATATTGTTAACCATTTGACAAAACATGGTGCAATGGATTATACAATAGTCGTAAGCGCCTCTGCAAGCGACCCTGCAGCCATGCAATTTTTTGCCCCTTTCACAGGAGCCGCCATTGGAGAATTTTTCAGAGATACCGGAAGGCATGCCCTGGTCATTTATGATGACTTGTCCAAACAAGCTGTATCCTACCGCGAAGTGTCTTTGCTACTGCGCAGACCCCCCGGACGAGAAGCTTATCCCGGAGATGTTTTTTACCTCCACTCCCGACTGCTTGAGCGTGCAGCCAAAATTATCGGATCGGACGAGATCGCCAAAAAGATGAATGACATTCCGGAGAGTATCACAGAAATGGTAAGAGGGGGAGGCTCCCTTACAGCCCTGCCCATCGTTGAAACACAGGCCGGCGATGTATCTGCTTACATCCCGACAAACGTAATCTCAATTACCGATGGTCAGATTTTTCTTGAATCAAGCCTTTTCAATGCCGGAATACGCCCCGCTATCAATGTCGGCGTTTCTGTTAGTCGCGTAGGAGGTAATGCCCAGATGAAAACAATGAAAAAGGTTGCCGGTACCTTAAAAATTGACCAGGCCCAGTTCAGGGAACTGGAAGCGTTTGCTAAATTCGGCTCCGACCTTGATCCGGCTACAAAGGCAATACTGGAAAAGGGTGCCCGTAATGTTGAGATCCTCAAACAGGGACAATTTAAACCCGTACCTGTCGAAGATCAGATCCTGATATTGTTTTGCGGAACCCGTGGATTACTAAGTGACATTCCAATGCATCAGATCAGTAATTTTGAAGCTGCTTTTCTGAAATATATGCATCTAAATCATTCCGAATTGGTGTCAGATATCAAGCAGGATGCTTTTGACAATTCAATAATTCAGAAGATCGAAAGTGCTGTGAGCACGGTTAAAGCAGAACTTGAAGGGAAAGAGGATCCCGTGGAAAATGAATAATACTCACCTGTGTTTATATGCCCAGCCTTAAAGAAATACGTACAAGGATCGCGTCAATAAAGTCCACGAGGCAGATCACCAGCGCTATGAAAATGGTAGCTGCGTCCAGATTGCGTAAGGTGCAGAACAACATTGTGCATTTACGCGAATATGCCTGGACCCTTCGGTATATACTCGGAGACGTGATGCTGAGACTTCCCCCTTCATATCAAAATGTTTTTCTTAAACAAAGGAGCAACAACCATGTTCTAATCGTTGCAATTGGTTCCGATAAAGGATTGTGTGGCACTTATAACAGCTTGCTGATTAAGCGTACCCTTAAGGAAGTTTATGCTGAACAAGATAAAGGTGCAACAGTTACCTTGTTGGTATTTGGCAAAAAACCAGCTAATTTTTTTTTCAAACGGGGCTTTAACATGCTTTCTGATGTTGACCCCCACTTCGATAAAGTCTCTTATGAATTTGCCGTCCATTTCGCCGATCTGGTAACAGAAAAATACCTCAAAGCGAATTATGAACGGGTGCTTATTGTGTATAATCGATTTCGAAATGCGGTTTTTCATGAGTTAACCGTTGAACAGCTGTTGCCTGTTTCTGAAGAAGACCTGATGGCATCAGCAGATGATGAGGAGAGAACCGATGACCCAGTGATCCTTGAGCCACAACCGGAGGAAGTGATCGACTACATGACGCGTCAATATATTAATTACAACGTTTACCGAATTCTTCTGGATGCTTCTGCTTCTGAACATGGTAGCCGCATGACGGCCATGCACAAAGCCACAGACAATGCAGATGAACTGCTCAAAACGTTAACCTTGTCATACAATAAAGCACGTCAGTCATCGGTTACGCGCGAACTTCTCGATATCGTAGGGGGCGCAGAGAGGTAATGTCCACTTCCTTCACTATATCTCTTTTTTGTTTTTTGTTTTGATGATCCCGGCAGCAATGCTGACGGCAATTTCCTCAGGCAGCTCATCATTGATCGGGACTCCCATTGGTGCATCCACTTTGCTAAGGCCTTCATTGGTAAATCCTTTCGATTTCAGATTGGAAAAAATCTTTTGGATCTTATTTTTGCTTCCGATCATTCCAAGGTATTNTAAGGGAAGATGCAACATTTGTTCCAGGATGAGCTGGTCGCTTCCGTGCCCGACTGTCATGATGCAAACAAATGATTCAGCCGGATGGATGATATGTTTTGACGCCTCTGAATAATCTATCGTCACCTTTTTATGTGCGAAGCTGTTTTGCTCCATGGTATTCAAACCTCTCCGGTCATCCAATACCACAACGCGAAGACCGATCAAACGCGCGATCTGACTGAGGGGTAAGCTGATATGTCCACCACCGAATATATACAGCGTTTGAGGCATCTGCAATTGTTCCATGTATTGCCAGTCAGGTCCCTCAGGAATGTCTGCATTTTCTGAACCACTATCATGCACCAGTTCAAGACCCCGGGCAGATAATCTCAGAAATAAAGAAGTTCCCTTATCAATCACTGACGTCAATTTTTGCAGATTCTGCAGATCTGATGATGAGAGGGGAGTGAGAGCGTGCAGCTGAGACCCGGCACAGATCAAACCGGAAGCATCCGCTCCCGCGTTAGGATCATGGATTTGCCACTTAAGAAAAGACTTTTGGTTCGTGTCGGTGATCTTTTCCCTGGCAAGTTCAACCATTTTATACTCCATAACACCTCCGCCAATCGAGCCAAAAATTTGTCCTCCCGAAGAAACAGCCATTTTAAAGCCCTTTTTACCCGGACTGCTTCCTCTTACAGCAATTACAGTGATCAGCATCACCCTGTGGTCCGTTTCTAATTCCTTTATGATAAAACTCCAGATATCCATACCTGCCAAATTTTGATTTTTGTCTTGCGAAGATAACAAATTAAGGTCAAGATTAAAGCTGAGCTGTGAGATACTGCCAGTAAACAAAAAAAACAATTAACCAGTTATCCAAAAAGTTTTTGTATATTTGCGCAAAGAGGTACTTAAAATATAAAATAGAGTATTAAATTTATTTATCAGCATTTGTAAAAACACATTTAGCCAATCATTAATATAATATTGAGATTATGAGCAATTTTGAACACAGCACAAAGATCAATTTTAAAAAAGATGTTGAATATGCTGCTAACGGTATCGTAAGCAAGCGCGTACTGGAGAAGCCGACCGGGAATATCAGCCTTTTTGCTTTTGACAAAGGCCAGCAATTAAGTGAACACACGGCACCTTTTGACGCCATGGTTCAGATTGTAGAGGGGCTTGCCACGATCACCATAGCAAAAACACCATACACTATGAATGAGGGTGATACCATCATCATGCCGGCAAACATCCCGCATGCCGTTTATGCAACAGAGCGATTCAAGATGTTGCTGACGATGATTAAGGTTTAGTGCGATAGATCATATCGTAATTTCACATTTTTCATATGCTTGTAATTACTTTATTCTATGATTTTCCGGGTATTGTGTTTAAGCTGCCCTTTTCAGGGCGTTCCTTTTCCAACGCGAACCCTTAGAGCTTTCTTCATCGGAAATCGACAATTGACAATCGAAAATCGACAATCGAAAATCGAAAATCGAAAATCATCCTCCTGTGTGTCAAAAATCCTGTTCCCGGATGGTCGGGATTTTCAACATGGGTGTTTCATCCTTTTTTATTGTGCTAATGGTAATGCCTGATGTCTTTTGTGGTACTATTTTTGTGATATCCCTCTAAAAACTGATACCAAATGGATAAAGGCAGTTTAAGGAACATCTTAATTATTATAACTGTAATTACCTTGCTTACCGCATGCGCCGGCAGTAATGAATATTTGCGAATGCGATACGGAGCATACAGGGTTGCTGGTTCAGATAAGATCAATAACAAATCTCCCCTGGAAAAGGAGGGTTTTGAGCTTGTGCTTAATGAAACATTTGACCGTGTTTCATGGAATGAAACCGGTGATGCGAATCACTGGAAGGTGGGTGGATCAAATATGTATCACCCCAGAAGATTGAATGTGTATTATGGTCCGCCCGAATTAAGAGAAGGTGGGTATGCAGCATTCACGAATCGCTACAATCCGCGCGAAATTTATGTATATCAATTGGATTCGGTGATTGAGTTTCCGTATGAGGTGAGCAAGCTTTTCTCCTATAACTTTATTGAACAGCAATATGGGCGGTTCGAGTGCCGGATGACTTTGCCAGACGCACCCCATAGCTGGCCTGCTTTCTGGTTATGGGGACGGCCCTGGCCTCCGGAAATTGATATCATTGAAGCTTATGGCCGCGAGACTGGAGGAAGTGTGGTTTACCAGGAAATCAACCTCCATTACGGCACTCAGGATAACCGCAAACAGATGGGTGCATGGCCGGTAAAGATTGACCGACCCAAAAATGCAGGTGATGTATTCTATGAATTTGCATTGGAATGGTATCCAGACCGCTTGGANTTTTATACAAACGGCGTGTTGGTATTTACGTTTGATGATCGGGAGATCCTTGATACGTGGTTTAATCAACCGATGTGGGTTGTAATTAACAATAGCATATACCGCGCAGGCTATGAAGAACTGGGGCCCGATTACTACAGCGAGTTTCTGGTCGACTACATCAGGGTGTACAAGTTGGCAGAATAGCCTTTTTTGTCTTTTGCACTTTTGTTAAGCCATTGTAAAGACAGTGTTAACAATTTAATAAACTATTACAAAGTGCTTAATAATGTAATGCTTTACAGCTTACCTTTGTTGTGAACAAAAAAGCGAAGCGATGTCTGTTGAAAAACACACCATTCTCCTTGTTGATGATGAACCGGATATCCTTGATTTCATAAGCTATAACCTTAGAAGGGAGGGTTATTCCGTTCATACGGCACTGGATGGTTTTGAAGCACTGTCAGTGGCTGAGAAAGTACGTCCGCAACTTGTTATTCTTGATGTGATGATGCCCGGAATGGATGGTATTGAAACTTGCGAACGTCTTAAGCAGATGCCCGGGATGGAGCATACAATTATTGCTTTCCTGACGGCGCGAAGTGAAGATTATTCTCAGCTTGCCGGCTTTGGTGCCGGTGCCGACGACTATATTGCCAAGCCGATCAAACCAGGATTGCTTATCAGTCGTGTAAAAGCCCTTTTGCGCCGCTACCATCCGGAGCGGCAAGAAGAGAGCTCGGATCAGAAAGGGGACATCAGAATTGACAGGGAACGCTATGTCGTATGGAAAGGTGATGAACAGATTTCGCTGCCACGCAAGGAATTTGAGCTGATGTGTCTCCTTGTTTCAAAACCCAATAAGGTGTTTACCCGTGATGAAATCTATTCAGAAGTCTGGGGCCATGAGGTGGTAGTTGGCGAAAGAACCATTGATGTTCACCTGCGTAAACTTAGGGAGAAAATTGGTTATGAATATTTTAAAACCGTGAAAGGGGTTGGCTATAAATTTATCCCCAATCCTGGCAAACACTAATATGTGAGGGATGTTTAAAGACTCCACACCACGAAAGCTTGCTTTCATCTCTGCCCTGACAATTGGTTTTCTGACCGCATTAATGATGTTGTTTATTAATGCGACCGAACTGGGTCGTATCGATCCTTTATGGATTATTCCCGCTGCATTGTTTGTTTTCCTGGTCGCGTTTTTCTTGTTCAAATATATTCTAAAACATTTTATTTATGACCGTATACGCTTGATATACAAAACCATACACGAACTAAAGGCACCTAAAGACCGGAAGAAAGAATATCTGAATGATACAGACGATATGATCCGGCGGGCCAACCTGGAGGTGATGGAATGGGCGAAAGAGCGGGAGAGTGAAATCAGGGAACTAAAAAAAATGGAAGCCTATCGCCGTGAGTTTTTGGGAAATGTCTCCCACGAACTAAAAACACCGATTTTTAATATCCAGGGTTATGTGCTCACCCTGCTTGATGGAGGGCTTGAAGATCCTGCAGTTAACAGGAATTACCTGCTGCGATCCGAAAAGAGCATCAACCGGATGATCTCAATCATTGAGGACCTTGAGACCATATCGCTTTTGGAGGCCGGTGAGGTTAAGCTTAATTTCAGCAACTTTGATCTGGTTTCCATCGTACGCGAGGTAATGGAAACGCTGGAAATTGAAGCTTCTAAAAAGCAAATTGGCTTTAAGTTTGGCCGCTCATATGACTTGCCGGTTTATGTTTACGCAGATAAACAAAAAATTCAACAGGTTGTCACCAATTTGATGGTCAATGCCATAAAGTATGGTAACGAAGGAGGTCACGTTAAGGTGAGTTTTTTTGATATGGATGCGCATGTGCTGACCGAGGTTACGGATACGGGTGTCGGGATACCCAGGGAAGAGATCCCCCGCGTTTTTGAAAGGTTTTTCCGCGGTGAAAAAAGTCGAACGCGAAACCGGGGTGGCGGCTCAGGACTGGGTTTATCCATTGTTAAGCACATTATCGATGCCCATCAGCAAACCATTAATGTGCGAAGCACTCCCGGAGTAGGCTCTACATTTGCCTTCACCCTTAAAAAGGGAGAAACTCCACCCATCCACAGACCCTTTTTAATCTAAAATTATCTCCTTATTACTTGTATATCCATTGGTATTATGCTTAACATAAGCTTAACACTTTCTACACGCTTTCTTAATATGGCAACTTTACTTTTGGAGAAATAAAAGTTGCTTTTTTATGGAATATGTTTATCTGTTTTTTGTGGTGGCCCTGCTGCTCCTCGCCATTGCGGATCTTACCGTTGGAGTTGGCAATGATGCTGTTAACTTCCTCAATTCATCAATTGGCGCCAGGGTAGCGCCTTTTTTTGTGATCATGATCATTGCTTCACTTGGGGTGCTTGCCGGTGCAATTTTTAGCAGTGGCATGATGGAGGTGGCCCGTAGTGGTATTTTCAACCCTGACAGATTCTATTTTTCTGAGATCATGATCATATTTCTTGCGGTGATGATCACCGACATGATTTTGCTTGATGCTTTCAATACCTACGGTCTGCAGACCTCCACTACGGTATCCATTGTTTTTGAGCTTCTGGGCGCCGCCGTGGCCATAGCTTTGGTAAAAACCATTGCTTCCGGTGATGGGATTCAAATGATTGGAGAATATATCAACTCTGCCAGGGCGCTGGCAATCATTTCGGCAATCCTGCTGTCGGTGGTGATCTCCTTTACCGTGGGAACCACTGTACAGTTTTTTGCACGCACGTTGTTTACATTCAAATATGAGCGAAAAATACCTTATCTGGGTGCAATCTGGGGTGGACTGTCGGTGTCAGCCATTTTTTATTTCCTGTTGCTTAAAGGTGCAAGCGGTGCAAGCTTCATGACACCCGAAATTGTTGCCTGGATCAATCAAAACACCCTGCAGATGCTTGTTTTGGGTTTTGTCTCCCTTACAGTCCTGTTTCAGCTTTTGTATTCTTTGTTCCGGGTAAACATCCTCCGCATCGTTATCCTGATTGGTACATTTGCCCTTGCCATGGCCTTTGCTTCAAACGACCTGGTCAACTTTATCGGTGTACCGCTTGCGGGGTTGGAGTCTTACATGCTTTTTATGTCTGACCCCACCATCAACCCAGACACATACACGATGGAGTCATTGCTTGACCCGGTTCAAACCCCAACCATCTATCTTCTTATTGCCGGTTTTATAATGATCCTTACCCTGATCTTTTCCAAAAAAGCCCGGTCGGTCACACAAACTGAAATAGACCTGGCCAGGCAAACGGAGGGTTACGAAAGGTTTTCTGCTTCACCATTGGCAAGAACCATTCTGAGGATGGGACTCGAGTTGAATAAGTTTTTTATATGGATAATTCCGCAGGCTGTCATTAATAAAATGAATAAAAGCTTTATCCCTCCGGAAAAGAAACAAAAGGAAGCAGCCTCTAAGAACGTGCCCTACTTCGATCAACTGCGCGCATCGGTAAATCTTGTTGTTGCCAGCAGCCTGATCGCTCTGGCCACATCGCTTACGCTGCCATTGTCTACCACATATGTAACTTTTATGGTGGCCATGGGAACCTCCTTGTCTGACAGGGCGTGGGGTCGTGAAAGTGCCGTTTATCGCATATCAGGAGTGATTACAGTGATTGGCGGATGGTTCTTTACTGCGTTTGCAGCGTTTACATTAGCGTTTATCATCGCCTTGATCATCAGCTGGGGTGGCATTGTTGCTGCCGTGATCGCTGTCGGTGGTGCATTTGCCATCATCATCAAAACATATCACTTCCATAAGATACGTGCCAGGCGCAGGGCGCAATACGATGAGAAAGAGAATCAGAAATGGGATAACGACAGCATCTTGAAGAATTGCGAGCTGAGCATCAAGAAAACATTATCAGATACCGCAAGGCTTTATGCTGAGATCAACAATGCTATTATCAATGAAGACAGAAAAGCACTTCGCAGCAGTCTGAAAAAGATCAAGGAGCTGAACTTACAGGCCAAAGAGCTTAAGGCGGATGCTTACGCTACAGTCAGAAAACTACAGGAGGACGCTGTGGACAGCAGCCACTACTACATACAAATGCTTGATTACCTGCGTGAGATTGCCCATTGTGTTAACTATATGGCAGAACCGGCTTACGAACATCTTGACAACCATCATCCACCACTCGCTGACGGCCAGGTTGCAGATGTTCGTAAACTTACCGAAAAGGTCACAGAATTGCTGCTCGCCATTCGTCAGCTGATGGACCGCAAGGAGTTTGAGAGGATCTCAGTGGTTATTGATGAACAGCAACATATCCTTGCATACCTGAAAGAATTAAAGAAAAAGCAGGTGAAGCTCATACAGGCCGAACAGGTCGGAACGCGGAACAGTCTGTTGTATTTCAACATGCTGGCAGAAACAAAGAACCTGCTGCTCTTTACCGTAAACATGCTAAAAGCGCACAGGGACTTTATCCGGTATAAGGACATCCCCGTTATATAACGAAAGGTGATGTTAATGCACAATAAAACTCTTATGCGCATTGCCGTCAACACCCATCATATGAATAAAATAGATACCGGGCTTAAGGGCTGAAACATCCAGTTCCATCTCTGATCCTGTCATTTTACGTTCGATCAGTAAGTCTCCCCTGGTCCCTTTAACCCTAACCAGAAAAGGTTCTGCTGTTTGTGTTTGAATGTATAGCAAATCCCTGGCCGGATTGGGGAAAACATGAAACTCCGGGGTTGGAATGGTTTTAATGCCCGTTGTAGTAACAAAATATTCCAAAGTAGCTGTTTCACTGTAGAGATCATTAAACCAGGCAACCGCCTTGATAGTCGTGTCTGTTTCAATCACTATCGGATCTTCAAAAAGATAGTCGCTACTGTCAGGTTCCGAACCATCCATGCTATAATAGATCAACGCACCTTCGGTTTCGGTAAACAGGCTCACTTCAGTCCCTGGTTCTACTTCTCCCGGTTCGGGAATGGCATAAGGCATGGCCGGCAGCTGTATGTCACGTATCTCCACATCGTCAATTTTTATGAGGAACTGACCGGTGACCTCTACATGGTGAAATGCAATGTAAACATCCATTCCTTCGTAGGGTCGCAGGTCAAACACCCTTTCAGAGAAAGCGGTGTCGGCCGGTTGCAGGGTTTCCTCCCACAGCAGCTCGTTAAACTGATCAAGCCGGTTTGTGGTTGTTGAAAGGTAGATTTTATAATGTTCGTAAGGGTAATTATACTCTTCTGTGGCAACCCAGAAAGCGAATTCCTGGTTTTCTCCAACGCTGATCTTTGGGGTAACAAGCCAATTGTCGGGTGTCAGGTCGCCAATGCCCCAGACGTAGGAGAAAGAGATGGCTGAGTGGAATCCGGTATGCGGTGGTATGGCATTTCCGTATCCGAGCATCCAGGTGATCTCATCACCATCTTCATCATGGACCATCCATCCATGCGGCGGGAAAATGCCATCTTCAAACCCTTCAAAATCGAATGGTGGCACATAAGAAGAAATACCGGTCAAATCAATCTCAGCTGTGCCGCCGTTGCTTTCAATGGTAAAAGTGTTAGGAAAACTGCCATCTTCAAACGGTTCAAAGCTAAAATAGAAATGGTGGTCTTCGCCAAATGGCAGTGATATTTCTGCAGGATCAAGCGTTGTTTTAAAATAGTCGCCTGAGAAGGTTGCGGCGGTTATCGTCAGCTCATCCGATCCCAGGTTTCGAAGTGTGAACTGTGGACTGTCGAGCCAGGTGTTATTAGGGATCGTGCCGGCATCCCAGCTGTTTTCGCTGACCCAGATGATAGGCGCATCCTCTGCTACCCGAACTTCAATGTCATCAATGGCAACGGTTTTGGCGTATTGGTTGTTTGCATCTGTTGAGTGGCGGAATCGAATGTGTATCTCTTCGCCTGCGTAGTCAGTTAAATCAAGGTTTACGGGCAGGAAGTTGTCCATGGGTGATTCGGCGCTCAGGAACAATCCGTCGTGCCAGTTTTGCCCTTTATCGGTGCTTACTTCGACGTAAAGTGAATCGTGACCGATGATTCTGTCACCTTTCCCGAATATGTCTCCGTTCTGCCAGTAAAAAGTAAGTTCCAGTTCTTCATCTGAGGGAACCTGTATTGGTGGCGTAATGAGGATGGCGTCAACGGGGACGTTCCATCTGGCTTTTGCAGCATATTGGCCGGAGTTGCTGTTTTCAGTGGTTTCCCAGTGGCCGTCCTGGTTGATCCATCCATCCGGCGGTACCTGCCCACTGTTGGCTTCAAAGTCTTCGGTGAAGGGAAAAGCGGTAACAGGATTGTAATCGATGGTGGTGAATGTCCATACGGGTGAGTCGATGGCGTCGCCAAAATCGTTGTAAGGGACAATGCGCCAGTAATAGGTTGTACCATAATCCAGCGGAGGCGTTTTAAAAACCCTTGCCGTTCCCACGTCGGTGCCGTCAACCATATTGGTTGGTGGATCATCTGTTCCCAGATACACTTTATAACCTGCTGCAAAAACCGACGCTCCCCACCGCAGGTGCTGTGTCAGAAAAGCGTCTTCAAACCCATCTGCCGGGTTCGGATTCAGCGACGGGTCTGGTGGGTTCTCCTGTAAAACGGGAGGCGTGATCACGTAATCGAGATACACTTGCGGAATGCCGCTAAACCCTATGTAGTTAGCTCCTTGCGCATCATCCAGATCAATGATATAGGGTTGAAAAGCACGGGTAAGTGCCAGCGAAGCAAGCTCTGTCCATGTTTCCTGATCGGGTGAATAACTAACTGTAAGCGATCCCTCCTGGAATTCCATAGCATAAAAAACAAGC
>SL_3KL_010_SEDDRAFT_10001367_pt1 | contig 22051 bp, 16 predicted proteins | sample SodLakKL_010_SED_2_FD_10381 | JGI IMG/M metagenome (IMG submission 10381) | reverse complement strand
TTTCATCCCAGCCGATATTTTTCCAGTAAAGCTGCATCATCTCTTCAATTTGGACCGATTTGCCCTTTATCGGTCCTTCAGTTAATGGAGGTTGGCCGGCAATGCGGTCATGCATTTTGAAGCTTAAGGGTTTAACTCCTTCGCGAATATTGAAGAGCTGGCGCAGGGTTTGTATGCGCCTGCCGATTTCCATATATTCGTCAGCAGTCTTATTCCAGCCGGTAGCTGCATTGAGCCATTTAAAAATTGGCCAGTGCTGCACTCCGGACACGGCGGCAAAAAGACAACCTCCTGAACCGTCGACAACCTGCTTGTAGCAGGCCTGGGCAACGGCTTTAAGAGCTTCTGTTTCAGAAGGTTCATATTCGTCTTTTTTAGCATACCTTGTAACACGAGGAGCCCAGGTTACTTCTTCCCATAGATGCGATAGCAGGTAGAAAAATGCACCGCCAATGGTGTGCCTTCCCGGAGTTGGATCGGCACTGAAATGAACTCCCATTAAGGGATCGTAACGTGGGTCGTGCATGCCCGGTTCCTGACCCCCGGCATGCATGGCATATTGTGCGCTTTCCCGGCCAAGCTGCCTGGAAGCTCTTTTCACTCCGTCGGCAAGCTGGTCCCCAATTCCTTCACGGGCGATCATTTTCTTAACCAAATCGATAATTGCCTCGGCATTGCCCCACTTAAGTTCCAAGCCGTCAGTGTCATCCTGGTCCAGCAGTCCGTTTTCATAACACTCAATGGCGTAGGCTATCGTATTGCCTGCTGATATGCTGTCCATGCCGGCCCGGTTAAGCAGTTCATTAATATAGAAGATTGAATCTCTATCCTTATTCATTAGCAGTCCGCCGAAGGCTGCACAGGTTTCATATTCGGGTTTGTGAGTTTCTTTAAAAGTGCCGCTGCCGATATCGTCAATTTTGCAAATACCGCCGCAGGAGATATTACATGAATAACAGCTATATTTTTTGTATTCCCGCTTGATGATTAGATCCGGATTGAGGTGCTTGTAATAAGAGTGATTGTAATCAACAACCGAACCACCCCAGTTTTTAATTGGTAAATCCCCTAGAGTTAGACCGAAACTGTTACTCATTGGAGTTCCCCATTTTTTCTGAGTTGAAATAAAGGCCATCATGCCATCTAAGGCCTGGGCTGTTTTCATCTTGCCCATAATTTTCCCGATAAAAGGCAGCATAAAGCCTTTTAAAAAGCCGGGCAGGGTAACCTTTTTTACCTTAGAGGCATAATCCTTGCTTAAAGCACGTATTGTTTCCCGGTCTGCGGCTTTGATTTTTTTAGCATCATTCAAAACAACCGCTTTTAATTTTTTAGAACCCATTACCGCCCCACATCCCGAGCGGGCGGCAATGCGCCCATGGTCATTGCAAATTCCAGATATCAGGGAAAGTTTTTCTGCTGCATTACCAATAACAGCAGCTGAAGGTTTTTTCTTACCCCGGTGTTTTTCTTCAAGGTGAATTTCTGTTTCTACTGCATCCATACCCCAAAGGGCTGAAGCGTCCTCCAACCGGGGGCCTTCTTCATCAACCAGCAGGTAGACAGGTTTGGCGGAGATGCCCTTGAAGAAAATGCCATCATAACCGCACTGCTTGATAGCAGGTGAAAAAGTTCCACCGCAGTTGGCATCGCCCCAACCGCCTGTTAGCGGTGATTTACTAACTGCCATCCACCTGCCTGTAACCAGGCTGCCCGTGCCGGTTAACAGTCCACTGACAAAGCCAAGCATATTCTCAGGACCAAGTGGGTCAGCTCCCCTGGGGATTTCCCGTGAAAGGATATAAGCGCCAAGACCCACACCTGAAAGGTATTTTTCGTAGATCTTCTCAGGTATCTGTTCTTCTCTAATTAAGCCCTTGCCTAAATCAACTATTAAAATTTTGCCGGTAAAACCACTCATTCTTATAAACCTCACTTTTCTCTGTCTAATATGTTATGTCGTTTTTAAGGAATAACTCTAACCGCCAGAAATGAATGAAAAGAAGCTGACCGTATCCCCGTCTTTTAACTTTCTGCCAAGTGAAGCCTTTTCGTAATTTACCGTACAGAGATGTACTGTACCATAAGGAAACGGTATCCCGAGGGTATTAAATAGATCCTTCAGGGTTGCCCCTTCTTCCAACGTTACATACCCATCTTCATCTTGCTTGTTGCTTTGAATAAAGGGAGGGAGGTATACTTTTATTCTCATTGCTTAATATAACAGAGCTCCTTCTTAACACATACAATTATACATAATAAAAAGATAACAGGCAATATTGCTGTTAATAATGACATATATTGAAAAATAAACTGTTTATTAGGGTTAAGAAGGGCGACACAGCGTCAATAAGTTAAAAAGGTGTCTGACACCTTTTTAACTTATTGACGTAATGTCATTTGTTGCCGGGGGTTTTACGGTAGGGCAGCTATGAAGACAAATCTTGAAGTGCTTACACCTCGAGCTAATCAGTCAGGTATTTGATGGAGAGGTTTTAAATTTTAAGCTCTGACCGGCTTGATATATAAGAATCTATTTTCCTGCTGCATCATCGGTCAACTATTATCGCTAAACAAGGTCGCGTTTATTTTTAATTTTGGCGCCGAAGGGTAAGATAGCCAGCATAGCCAGTTTAAAATGTTGAAGTCCAAATGGAATACCGATAATAGTCAGGCAAAAAATCATGCCGGTGAAGAGGTGAGCAATACATAGTTCCCAGCCTAGCAGCAAGATCCAGAGGATGTTNCCGATTAAGCTGCCTACTCCAAATGAGCCGATTTCCACCATGCGTCCGAAAGGCCAGAGGATAAAACCGGCGAACTTGAAACACTGCAGGCCGAATGGAATGCCGACAATCGTCAGGCAGACCAGCAAACCGGCAACCATCCAAAACAGGGCCAGAATGATTCCACCAAGGAGAAGCCAAAAGATATTACCGATAATGCTCACTTAAATCCTCCTCTTTTAAGTTGACCTGAGTTATTATAGATCAATTAGTCGGTATAATGATAGACCGGTATCGTCCCCGGGCCTATTAATATTTTGCCGCAAGGCAAGCGGCTTATTGTAGCCCGCCTTTTCCGGTGTTATAATTCAACGGGGATAATTTGAATTTATTTTACGGAGGCTTACCAGTTGAAAACTAAAAATATCAGGAATTTCTGTATTATAGCTCATATTGATCATGGCAAATCGACCCTGGCCGATCGGCTTCTCGAGGCGACCGGAACTATATCTGCCAGGCAGATGAAAGAACAGGTTCTTGATCAGATGGACCTGGAAAGAGAAAGAGGCATCACGATCAAGCTGCAGGCTGTCCGCCTGGAATACTGTGCCCTGGACGGCGAGGAATATATTCTTAACCTGATAGATACCCCCGGCCATGTTGATTTTACATATGAAGTCTCGCGAAGCCTGGCGGCCTGTGAAGGAGCTATACTCGTTGTTGATGCAGCGCAGGGAATAGAAGCGCAAACCCTGGCTAATACTTACCTGGCCCTGGAACATGATCTGACCATAGTGCCGGTTATCAATAAAATAGACCTGGATAGCGCTGATCCGGAAAAAGTTAAGAGGGAGCTGGTCGATATCATTGGCAGCGATGCTGATGAAGCCATCCTGGTATCGGCGAAGCAGGGCAGCGGAATTACCGAAGTTCTTGAAGCAATTGTTAAGAAGATCCCTCCCCCGGAGGCGAGCACTGCAGATGCGCCCCTGAAGGCGCTGGTTTTTGATTCCCATTATGATAAATACCGCGGAGTAATTGCCTATATCCGGGTGATGGAAGGTCGTATTCACAGTGGCGAAAGAATCAAGTTTATGAATACAAGCAAAGTTTTTGAAGTTACAGAAACAGGTATCTTCCGGCCTACAATGGAACCGGTCAGCAGCCTCTCTGAAGGTGAAGTAGGTTACCTGATGGCTTCAATCAAGAATGTCGGAGATGCCCGCGTAGGTGATACTGTCACTAAGGCGGATAACCCCGCAGCACACGCCCTGCCGGGTTATCGCCAGGTTGTTTCTATGGTTTACTGCGGACTTTTCCCCAGTGACAGCGGCGACTTTATCACCCTGCGGGAAGCTATTGAACGTTTGACTCTTAATGATTCCGCCCTTAGTTATGAGCCAGAAAAGTCTACGGCTTTAGGGCTCGGTTTTCGCTGCGGTTTCCTCGGTTTGCTGCACATGGATATTATCAGGGAAAGACTGGAGCGTGAATACGGACTGGATCTGATTGTTTCAGCCCCGAGCGTGGTTTACAAGGTGCACCTGAAGAATGGAGAAGTAGTAGATGTTGATAATCCTGCCCTGATGCCCACAACAGAAGAGCGGGTAGCCATTGAAGAACCTTTTGTGGAGGCATTTGTATTTGTTCCTGCAGAATACCTGGGAACAGTCATGGAGCTTTGTCATGAAAAACGGGGAGAGTATCGCGACACAGAGTATTTGGAATCGGGCAGGGTCAGGCTTTCCTATTTGTTGCCCCTGGCTGAAATTATCTATGATTTTTTTGACCAGCTCAAGTCACGTACCCGTGGCTACGCTTCCCTCGATTACACTATGCACGGCTACAAAGAATCCAAGTTGGTGCTGATGGATATACTGGTGAATGCGGAAAAAGTAGATGCCCTTTCCTATATTATTCACCAGGACAAGGCCTATCAGCGAGGCAGGGAAATGGTAGAGAAGCTCAAAGAAATCATTCCCAGGCAAATGTTCGATGTTCCTGTTCAGGCAGCGGTTGAAAACAAAATAATTGCCCGGGAAACAATTAAAGCTATGCGCAAGAATGTCACGGAAAATCTTTACGGCGGTGATGTGACCAGGAAGCGGAAATTGTTAGAGAAGCAGAAGGAAGGCAAAAAGAAGATGAAAAAAATCGGTCGGGTTGAAATCCCCCAGGAAGCTTTTACGGCCGTTTTAAAGGTCAAGTAACATTCTAAGCCAGGCTTTTAAATATCAATTCATTTTTCCGGATTATCATTTTGCTGTTTCAGGATCTCCAGGAATGCCTCGACCAGTTTGGGGTCAAACTGGGTGCCTGCATTATTTATCAGCTCAGCTTCAGCTTTTTTGTGGGATATTGCCTTGCGATAAGGCCGATCATTGGTCATAGCGTCAAAAGCATCAACTATGGCAATAATGCGGCATTCAACAGGGATATCTTCACCGCTAATACCAAGCGGATAGCCGGTGCCATCCCAGCGTTCATGGTGTTTGAGGATTAAGTCGGCAATGCCTGACAGATCGTTTGACGACGATGCGATACGGTACCCTTTTTCAGGATGCTGCTTAATTATTTGCCACTGTTCATCTGTCAGCGAGCCTTCTTTGAATAAGATGCTGTCAGGAACGCCCACCTTCCCCAGGTCGTGCCCCTGGGCTAAAAGTGCTAAATCAGAGAGTGCTTTTTTAGACAAACCAACTTTCTTTCCTAATTTCTTGCTGAGTTCTTCCAGCCTTCTGGCATGGCCCTGGGTTATAAAATCCCGTTCTCCAAGCGTAATCATTAACGACCTGATAATCTGTGATCTGGCGTCAACTCCCTTGTGCAGCTTATCCCGGTACATTAAATCGTCAGCTTCCTTAAAAGCTTCATGAAGATTTGCATCTTTATTTTCTGCCGTTGCCATGCCTAATGAGATGCTCAGCGGAATCTGTTCCTTAGTTTCATTGTTATATATATCTACCTGTTGGCCGAAACGCCTGATTACTGACTCAGCAGCTTTGCTGTCGGTTTGTGGCAGCAGGATCACAAATTCATCACCCCCGACCCTGGCTAAAACATCTTCTCCACGCACTGTTTTCTTTAAGAGATTTGCGCAGGCAACCAGCAGCTGATCACCCTGTTGATGGCCAATAGTATCGTTAACCAATTTCAATCCATCAAGGTCGATTGATACTATAGATATCGGGTATTCTCTGCTGGAGCTTAACCGCACCAGTTCATTTTCGAAATAAGAACGGTTAAACAAACCGGTTAACTGATCATGCATGCTTAAATATTTAAGCTGGTCTTCATAGTTTTTACGTTCGGTGACATCGCGTCCAATTCCCCTAAAGCCGCAAATGTTACCGCCCTTATCTCTAACCAGTGATACTGAAAGTTCAGCATAAGCGCTCGATCCGTCTTTTTTAGTCATTTCAAAGGTCAGGGCATGATTGGTTTGCCCTGTCCGAAAAACCCGGTTGAAAGTGTTAAAGAATAACTGGTGGTTTATTGTAATATCCCGATAATTTAAATTCAAAAATTCATCAACTGTATAGCCAAGCATCCGGGCAGAGGCTTCATTGCAAAAGGTAATATTACCTTTTAGGTCGACTTCGAAATAGCCATCTTCAATGGAAGACAAAATATCCCTGTATTTATCTTCCGATTCACGCAGGGCTTCTTCGGCCTCGATACGCTCAGTGATATCTCTGGCAATACCCCTAAAGCCAACTGTTTCGCCCTGATCGTTACGTTTTAATGAAACCGAAACTTCAATATGTTTTTCCTGACCGTCACCGGTAATAATTGTCCAACCGGCAATTTTATCAGCTATGCCGGTATTGTAGACCTTATTATAAATTTTAAAGACGGAATCAGGATCTTTATGATAATCATCGTAGCGGAGTTTCAACAGTTCCGGCTTGCTGTAACCAAGTATCCTGGACATAGAATCATTAAAGAAAACAAGGTTGCCTTTAAGATCAACTTCGTAGTAACCTTCTTCCATGGTCATAAGTATTTCCCGGTATTTTTCTTCAGATTTTCTTAAAGTTTCATCTGCGCGCTTGCGTTCGGTGATATCAGTATAAATTCCATAGCCCCCACAGAATTTGTTGCCGATAGCTACCGGAATTCCCTTGATCAATACCTCCACCGGGGAACCTTCTTTATTATATCGGGTCCCCTCGGCAACGATTTTTCTCCCGGTTAGCACTGTTTTAGTATAGGAGCGGTTGGTCGATTTTGACCTGCCTATTTCCAGGGCGTCGTCTATGTCCAGACCCCGGATATCTTTCAATTCATAACCGAACAATTTCCGAAAATTACTGTTGATATCGGTGATTTTATTATTTTCATCAAAAGCTACAATAGCATCTGTTGAGTTCTTAAACAATGCTTCCAAGAGCTTATTATGGTAAGCTATTTCTTCTTCCTTTGCTCTAAGCAGTTGTTCTTTTTGTCTTTTCAGTTTGGCATTGGTTAGCAGTTCGGCTACGATTTTTAGCAGATTGATTTCTATCTCTGAAAAGTTTCTTTTGCTTTTTACAGCATCGAAACCGACAAAACCGAGGCATTTGTCTCCATGCATTGTCGGAATCATGACGACAGATTGTGTGCCCTCATTTTCGAAGAATTTGCGTGCCGGATCGTCAGGTGGCAGGTCGGATACTCGGGGATAATAAATAGTTTCGCCTTTGATCTGTTTTTTTAGTATTTCAGGAAACATTCCAAAAGGCAGGGCTTGAAGATTATCTTTCTGCGGGCTGACTCCTTTTGCACTCCACTCATGTGTGTTCGTCGTTACTTTTTGAGCAAAATCATGGGAAAACAGATATACACGGTCAACATTAATAAATAATCCTATTTCTTTCAAGGCCTCATTGATATACTGGTTGATAGAACCTTCGGGAATATTAATAAAAGAATTGCCCAGCCTGTTTATTAGTTGTAGAAGCTGGTCGCGTTTTTTCAGGTTCCCCTCAGCAGCTTTATGCCTGGTTATATCACGGTACTGCCACATATGCCCTATGAAGCTATTGTCTTCGGAAAACACAGGGATATAATCACGCTCGTAGGCAGTTCCGTCGGCAAATAATATCTCTTCGGCAATGACCGGGCTGCGGCTTGCTAATATTTCTTTAATCCTGCGGGGAAATGATTCAGGATCTGCCAGTAGATGCATGTTGACAGTGGCGGTTTCAGTGCAATCGATTCCGACCAATTTTTCCGGTGCTGCAGTAATGGAAAAGATATCACAAAAGGCCTGGTTGGCGAGGACTATTTTTTTCTCTTCATCTGCTACCAGTATACCGGAAGGTGTAATTTTTACCATTGAGAGAAAGCGGGCCAGATTTCTCAGCATCTCTTTATTGTTTTTTCTCAACATCTCAACTTCAGCTTGCAAATTATTGAAGGTTGTAACCTGTTTTTCTACATTCCGGCTAAATGTAATCACCTCTAACCAAATGGCTTAATTACTAAACGGTTTTAAATATTAATGGGTCGGGGATGCTGATCATGCTGTCGTGTTATTAATTATCTATTATTTCCACCTTTATCAGTGAATTCCTGCAAAATATTATAGCTGTTTAAAACTCTCGCTTTTCCTTGATATAAAATGCCGAGTTGGAATCCCTTTTTCTATTAAAAAGGTTACCGTGAGGCTGAAAAACTTAAAGGAAAGCGGTCAACATGTCTTGAAGATATTAACATTATAATTCCGTGATTAAAATTATTAAAAGTGAGCTGTTTAATGATGCAAAGCAAAAGAGCAGTTGTTAATATTAGCACCGATGCCCGGGAAGCGTTATTTGACATCACAGAAAGGGTTAAAAAAACTGTATCAGATAGCGGCCTGGAAAATGGCTTGGTCAATGTTTATGCCCAGGGAGCTACGGCGGCAATTATGATCCAGGAAGGGTGGGATAACAGCGTCCAAAGTGATGTTATCACCTTTCTGGCCCGGATTATCCCGCAGGGCATCTGGGAACATGATAAGCAGGATGGCAATGCTGATGCTCACCTTAAGGCCGGGCTTGTCGGGCCCGGGGAATCAATTCCCCTAATTAATGGTAAACTTGGTCTTTCTACCTGGCAAAATATATTTTTTTGTGAATTTGACGGACCCAGGAACAAAAGGAGCATAATTATTACCATTCTTAGCTCTGATGAATAAGTAGTAATTAAAAAAAGTACCGGGAGGGTTGCTTCTTCCCGGTACTATTTATGCCCTTGAAAAAATAACCAAATGGTATTTAGAGCTGTTTGTTTTTAAGAATAACCTTGCTTACAAGTCCAATAACCATACCTCCAACCAACATAACAAGGCCAATTACAAGGCCTGTCAGGGGTACGTTCATTGTCCGGGAAATAGTATATGCAGCGATATCAGCAACCAGTGCCGGTGAAATCGATGCGCCGGCAATAACGACATTGTTCATCAATAGCAGAAGAGTTGTAATTGTGTAAAGAATTACCTGTAGACAAAGTAAAGCGGTAAGGCTAAATATTAGAGTGGATATGCCAAACCATTTTAGGCCGGCGGAAGGCTCTGCCAGAAGAAGAGTTATCAGGAGCAGCAGAGATAATAATATATACGGCCAGTATTGAAATAGTTCCCATACCTGGTTCATGGCTGATATGGCCTGATCTGTTTGCGGAGGCAAGTCAGCTTCAGCCACAAAAGTGTCAAGCCTGATTTCATCAGGCAGGTCCATCTGGGCCAGGATTTCGTCTGCCAAAATTTCCGCAATGCCGGGTTCTATTTGCACATTAAAATCTTGAATAGTTCCTCCCCAAAAATTTTCTAAATCTGTTGAGATTATAGGTATATTCAAGGCCCGCAAAGATTCTGCAGGGAGGGTTCCCAATTCATGGATTATTCTACTTTTTATGCTTGCCTTGATCTCCCTTAAATCTATTTCTCCACTGATAGAATCCTGCTCTCCTTTAATGTAAGGAAGGTTTTCATCTACAATAGCAAACACTTGATTCTCTATCCATGCCGAATTATAGCTCTGTATAACAGCGGAATGGATAAGGTTTGTCCAGATCTGCCTGGTTTCTTCATCAACTTCTTCTTCCTCGGCGTTTTCTTCGAGGTCATTATCGAATTCTTCAAGCAGGGCTCCCCCGATTCTATCGGGCATCCTGTTAAGCAACATAGCAGATAGATAGTTTTGTAGTTCTGGATGGGCAACATAGCCAATATTAGTTTCCCGGATAAGTCCCCTGTAGAAATCAGAACTGAGCGCTGTTTGCTCCAGGCTCATCCAGGCGATGTACAGCCAACCGGTTGCTAAAACCAATCCTGAAAAAAATATTAAGAGCACAAGCTTAATATTTCTCATCCGGTAAACTCCTTATACATGTTAATAATATAATACTGTCTAAATATTTTTGCGATTGCTATAAAGCGGCTATAACAGTAATTAATGTTTCGTATAGATGGAGAAGGCTTTGAAATATGCTGATTCCACCATAAATAAAAACTGCAAAGGCCAGCACTATGGTAACTGCCGAGACATAGGCCCAGGCTCTGCGTAGCTTTAGGCCGGAGAACCTACTTTTTAATGACAGTCCCTGGTCTTTTGTTTCACTTTCCAGCAGCAAACTGACGGTTGTAGCTAAATTGTTTAACTGCTCACTTGTTGGTGGGTTATCTGCTTCTAACCATTGAGTGTCTGACAGGTAATATTGCATAACGCCGGCCGGTGGGGAATCGTCTACCATGAAGGGTATGATTTTTACACGGGCGTTAGTTGCAAAGTTCAACTCGGAAGGCATTTCATTAGCACTGTTTGCATTCTCAGTGTAAATCACGATTACAATTCTGCTTGCATCAATTGCTTCCTTAACTGCTGCTTGTCTGTCCCGATTTGGACGAAGATTCCTTGCTGCCATCCAGCATTTTAAGTCTGCTGCTTCCAGGGCTGAACAAACGAGCCGTGCCAGCTCTTCGTCTTGTTCTGCATGAGATAGATAAACTTTATGTTTCAAGCTAATTTCCCTCCAAGCTGGTGAGTTTGCCTGGCTTACCAGGTTTTATCGACAAGTGTCGGGACAAAGCGGGAATCTGTATCCCCAAGCCCCAGCCGTCCGTCTTCTCCCCGGCCAAAGGCATAAACGGAACCGTCTTCGGTTAGAACCAGGGAGTGATACCATCCCGCAGATATTGCCGTTACATCTTCAAGTCCTTCAATTAATACAGGTATCAACCGGTCTTTTTCATCGCCGTGGCCAAGCATTCCGTCATTACCTGAACCGAAGCTGTAAACATTGCCATTTTCAAGTAAAATCAGCGAGTGTCTTCTTCCTCCTGATATATCAGAGGCATTAAAGATACCGCTGATCCTGGTTGGTAATGTTCGCATATCTAAATTGTCGTGACCAAGCATACCGTTCCAGCCAGCTCCGAAAGAGTAAACATTTCCATTATCAGTTAGGGCCAGGGAGTGAGAGGATCCTGCTGATATCTTTTTTACATCGGTGATTGCTTCAACCAGTTTCGGTACACCCTGGCCTGCCCGGTCACCGTGCCCAAGCTGCCCGCTGTCACCTCTTCCAAAAGAGTAAAGATCACCATTTTCAGTAATGGCCAGAGAGTGGCGGTGTCCGGCTGATATACTCGAAATATTGGAGAGATCTTCAATTTTCTGCGGGGAAGTTAATGTTAATTCGTCTCCATGACCGAGCTGATTATCCAATCCCCACCCGAATGAATATAGATCACCATTTTCGGCCAGAACCAAAGAGTGAACTACTCCTGCTGAAACTGCCTTTATTTTAGGCAATCCGGAAATTTTTTCGGGATTTATTAAATTATTTTTATGGTTATGTCCCAATTGGCCGTACCTGTTATTCCCGAAGGAGTAAACATCGCCATTCTCAAGGAGGATCAGCGTATGCCTGCTGCCGCTTGATACTTCCTTGATATTAACGAGACTGGTAAGTTTTGTCGGATTGAGCCTGTTATGCTCATCTTCCAGACCTAGAAGGCCATCAACGCCACTTCCAAAAGCATAAAGATCGCCATTATTGGTTTGTATAAAGGAGTGCTCTGCTCCGGCTAATACATCCACAGCAATTTTAAGTGGAGGCAGCTCAGAAGGTTCTTCCAGGGTCGATCTTTCTGTATTTAAAATAAACCAGGCGAACAGGATGGCGAGCAGAATGATTATGGGAAGGATAATATATTTCTTTTCCCTAAAAAAGTTTATGTACCTGCTCTCAGTCCTAACCGGCGGTTCTGTATCAACTTTTTTAACTTCTCCTTTTGGCAGATCACTTTCGCTTGTTCCCTCCCCGGGCTCAGCAGCCGCTGGATGTTCCTTCTTGCTGCTCTCAATCAGCGGTTTTATTACATCGATAAGCTCTTTGATCTGCTTTCCATTAGGGGGATTGGATGCGTTAAGCCATTCTTTGTCTGCCAGGTAATACTGAAGGACTCCCTTGGGAGTATCATCCTCAATCTTAAAGGGGGTCACGTTTATATGCAAATTGGAAGCAAGGGCAATTTCTTTAGCTACATCTTTTGATGTATTTGCGTTACTTGTAAATACCAGGACCATCAAGCGGCTGTTGTGGACAGCTTTTACAATCGCATCCGGCCACTCCTGGGCGGGTTTAATATCACGCGGGGCCATCCAGCAGCTTATCCCGGCTGCTTCCAGTGCGGTGCAGATAACTGTTGCAGCTTCCCGGTCTTTAGATGAATGAGAGATAAAAACATCGTGCATAAGCTATTCTTCACCTTTCCCATCCTAACAATAAGGTAATGCACTTGATCAATATAAAAAATCTATTATTTAAGTGTATTAATCGTCAACCTGGTGCGGCTGCCTGGCTTACCAGGTTTTATCGACAAGTGTCGGGACAAAGCGGGAATCTGTATCCCCAAGCCCCAGCCGGCCGTCTTCTCCACGGCCAAAGGCATAAACGGAACCGTCTTCGGTTAAGGCCAGGGAATGATGCCACCCCGCCGATATTGCCGTTACATCTTCCAGTCCTTCTATTAATAATGGTATATAATGGTCTTTTTCATCACCGTGGCCGAGCATTCCTTCACTACCTGAACCAAAGCTGTAAGCGTTGCCATTTTGCAGCAGAATCAATGAATGGCTCCTTCCGGCAGAAATGGCAGAAGCGTTAAAGATTCCGCTAATTCTTGTTGGTAAAGGTCTTACATCTGTATCGCCGTTTCCCAGCATGCCATTCCAATTTGCCCCGAAAGAGTATACATCACCGTCTTCGGTTAGGGCCAGGGAGTGGTAGGCTCCCGCGGATATCTCTTTTACACCGGTGATCGCTAAAACCTGTTTCGGAATATCCTGGCTTAACCGGTCACCGTGTCCCAGCTGACCATATTCACCCTTTCCAAATGAGTAAAGGTCACCATTTTCCGTAAGGGCCAGGGAGAAACGGTATCCTGCTGATATGCTGACAACATCGGAAATACCTTCAACCTTTCGCGGCACCTCTTCTACTTGTTTGTCTCCATGCCCGAGTTGATCATCCCATCCCCAGCCAAAAGAATAAAGGTCACCATTTTCGGCCAGGACCAGTGAATGGTCGCCTCCGGCTGATACAGCTTTAATTGCAGGCAAACCATCTATTTTTTTAGGAATAATTGTATCATCCCTGGATCCGTGACCCAGCTGGCCGTTTACATTACCTCCGCAGGAATAAACATCCCCGTTTTCAAGGAGGATAAGAAGGTGCCTGTTTCCGGCGGATACTTCCTTAACCTTACCGAGGTCATCGAGTTTCGTTGGACTAAGCATGTTATCTTCATTTCCCAGGCCCAGCATGCCATCCTGACCTCTTCCAAAAGCATATAAATCATCATTATCAAGCTGCACAAAGGATTGGTACCTTTCTGCGGTTACGTTTGCAGCTTTTGCAGGTTCTTCGAATATAGTTTCCTCCATGCCAAACGAAAACCAGGCCAGTACAATTACCAGCAAACCCAGGGCCGGCAGAATAATAAATTTCTTTTCCCTGATATAGTTTATATAGCTGCTCTCAGTCTTAACCGGTGGTTCTTTCTCAGCTGCTATAGCTTCCCCTTCCGGCAGATCGCTTTCGCCGGTTTCTTTCCGGGGTTCAGCAGCCGCTGGATGTTCCTGTTTGCTGCTTTCAATCAGCGGTTTTATTACATCGATAAGCTCTTTGATCTGTTTTCCATCAGGGGGATTTGATGCGCTAAGCCATTCTTTGTCTGCCAGGTAATACTGGAGGACTCCTTTGGGAGAATCATCCTCAATCTTAAAGGGGGTCACGTTTATATGCAAATTCGAAGCAAGGGCGACTTCTTTAGCCACATCTTTTGATGTATTTGCGTTATCTGTAAATACCAGCACCATCAGCCGGCTGTTATGGACAGCTTTTACAATTGCATCCGGCCATTCCTGGCCGGGGTTAATATTGCGTGGGGCCATCCAGCAGCTTACCCCGGCTGCTTCCAGTGCGGTGCAGATAACTTTTGCAGCCTCATGATCCTTAGATGAATGAGAGATGAAAACATCGTGCATCATTTATTCTTCCCCTTATCTTATTAAAAACGGAAATATAATATCAAGCAAAGAATTACAGTTAATACCTTATCTATAAGCTAAGATGCAGCACAGGTAATTAATAATTTAGGATTAGATGTCAGGTAACTGATTATGTATATGGAAACTATGCTGCTATATGCCAGGTTCTTGGAAAGGGAACTCTTATTAGCTTATTGCTTTATTATCATTAATTAGCCAAAAATTCAAAATGTCCTGCTATCGAATCAAAAAATTGTCTGGTTGAAGTTGTAAACATGATACTATTAATTGTTCTGATAAAGGTATGGGCATTCAAAAAAAAGCTTTGTTAATAGTAAATGTTGACGGGTTTGGCAAATAACAGCTATAATTTTCGCAGGCAGCAGTTACAGGTAAAACCCGGTTAATAGTGTGGCAATAACAGGCAGCATTTAAACAGCTGCGAAAGGAAGGAACCATGAAAGGAAAAACTGTTTCTGAAAGCAGTCTTTTTATTGTTCAGCAAATGACGCAAAGCGATGCAAATCTGGCGGGGAATGTTCACGGCGGGATCATTATGAAGCAGATCGATACAGCTGCGGGTATTGTTGCCGCAAGGCATTCTTCAAGTAACGTTGTAACAGCTTCTATAGACAGGCTTGACTTCTATAACCCAGTTTATGTTGGTGATCTTTTAAAGGTCAATGCCTGTATTAATTATGTGGGGACCTCATCAATGGAGATTGGGGCCAGGGTAGAAGCAGAGAACTTTCTAACCGGAGAAATCCGCCATACAGCTTCAGCATACCTTACTTTTGTTGCCCTTGACAGTGAAGGTAAACCGAAGAGCATACCGCCCCTGGAGCTGAAAACAGAAGAAGAGAAGAGACGCCACAAAGAGGCGGAGCAAAGGCGGAAAATCAGGTTGGAGGAGCGTAAGCGGGAGCACGATTCTCAGAACTAAACCTTTAAGTAAACCGTTATCTGTATCCGGCTGATTCATGGTCATCCGCTTGTATGAAGGAATACCCTGCCTTTAAGAAGATCACATAGAGCGGAACTGCATCCCGGGTTGGCTTGTAATAACCTTTGCTATTTCGCAGCGCAGGGCTAACTGACCATGCTGCTTTGCTTGACAACAATAACTGCAAATTATACATTAGATTTAAATATATTCAGGCGCATTATAGCGGTAAAAAGCTGGAGGTGAATATATGGGTAAAGTGCCTAAAACCAGGGAAAATCTAAAAAGGTGTATGTGTAAAGATTGTCCAAGTTACACATTTGCCTGCAAAATGATGGGCGCACCTGGGAACATCATCCTTTTATTTAGCACCATGGATGATGAAAAGCTCCATGCGGAAACAATGTTCTGTGCCTATGAAAAAAGCCAGTGCATTAATGAAGAAAAAGGATGTCTCTGCCCGGAATGTGAAGTATCCCGGGAATATGACCTTGGCAGGGTTTACTTTTGCACTGAAACTGACGGTAAATAAGCTGCTGCCAGACTTTTTATTTATGTGCTCGTGCCGGGCAGCTAGTTAGTTCAACTTTATTGCCGGAGCAAGGAGTTTGAGATAATTGTGGTTGTTCCAAAAGATGAAGTAAAGCATACTTTATCGGCAATTGACTGCCTTGCTGTTTACCGGGGTGTTTTTGACGATCATATTATGAGCTGCTTGAGGGAAGTACTGGAACTGGCGCAGGCAGATGATCCGGCTGTGGTGCGCAAATTTTTCAGCCTTTTTGGCACTCTTTTCGAGCTTGATAGAAGCAGCAGCCTGCCCGGCATCAATATCTTCAAAAATCACCTGTTAAACGCTATACTTGTCGATGAAAACACTTTTAGCCTGGCCGCCGAAAAAAATGAAGCGAGTTCCGGTTGCCCGGATCAACTTTTAATCGAAACTGTTAAAAATGATCTGCGCCTGCTGCAAATCATCTTTGATTTTGACCTGCCCCGTCTGGCCATGCGCTTTGATGACACGTACTCCTTAAACGGGCTAATCCCTGATCCGTCCAACCTGGAAAGCCCGGCTGGTTCGCATACGACCGGTGGTTCGACCGAAGCGTCTGGCTGTCAATCCCGGCAGGGAGAAAGTTCCTACCCTTACCCGCAGCACTATTTTACGAAAAGAGAACAAATCAAGAAAACCCTGGCTGCTTCGTCAAACTGGAGCAATAACAGCGCTGAGCTGCAGGCCTTTTACAGACAAACCGGCAGCGGCCGCTTTGGCCGTTACTGGGCTTTCCGGTGGAACGGAAGAAGTTCCGGTTACGGCCTGACCGGGGTAGCCGACCCCGATCAAATCCGCCTGGAAGATATGGTCGGTTATGAAGATCAAAAAAAACAGATATTGCTTAATACAGAACAATTTATCTGCGATTTGCCTGCCAACAATATGCTTCTTTACGGTGATCGGGGCACCGGAAAATCTTCAACAATCAAGAGTCTTATTCATCGTTTCGGTCACCGGGGCTTACGAATTATCGAGATCACCAGGCATGATCTGCATTTCCTGCCCGAAATTACAGAAATTATAGCTAAACGGGCCCAGAAGTTTATAATCTTCATTGACGATCTCTCCTTTGAAGAAGACGAAACCGAATACAAAGAACTGAAAGCGCTGCTCGAGGGAAGTATCGAAAAGCCGCCGGACAACGTACTGGTCTATGCTACATCAAACCGCAGAAATATTGTCCGTGAGTATTTCAGCGACCGGGAGCCAGACGAGGTTGGCAAGCAGGATACCTACCAGGAGAAACTGTCCCTGGCCGACCGCTTTGGTATTAAACTGGTTTACTCCGTTCCCACCCAGGACGAATATCTGGATACAGTTGATGAAATTGCTAAAAAAAGCGGTATCACCATGGGCAAAGATGAACTGCACGAACTGGCCCTACGCTGGGCCCTGTGGCACAATGCCCGCTCCGGCAGAACGGCCAGACAATTTGTAGATGACTTAAAAGGCAGGCTCGGTTTGCAGAGCCTCGAGAATAGGAATAAGGAAAACCGGAAAATATAGCGAATCGCCTGCCAGGTAGGGATCTAAGGCAAGGATATAAGGTTAAACCCGGCCGATTTATAATTCAAGGCTAACCCGGTTTGCCGCCCGGTTATCCAACAGGTTGTCACAACAGTGGGAGGCTATCGTCGTGGATAAGTACAGGGTTTTAAACGAATCAGAGGGAAGTTTTGTGCCCATGCTTGAGGGGGTGCGGCGCAAGAATCTTGTCTATGGAGACAAAACTATTCTTTGCAAGTTTGAGCTGGATAAGGGCGCCGAGCTGCCCCTGCACAGCCATCCATACGAACAAACCGGTTACCTGCTGTCGGGTAAAATGAACTTTACCATTGACGGGAAAAGCCATGAAATGAAAGCAGGGGACAGCTGGTGCATCAAGGCTGATGTGGAGCATGGAGTAAAAGTTTTAGAGGATGCCACCCTGGTTGAGCTCTTCTCTCCGGTGCGGGAAGATTTTTTAAAGCAGTAGCAGCTATTATCATATAATTATCTGGCACCTGTTTTTAAGACAGGGAAACAATACACTTGAGAAAGGTTGATGACATATGCAGCTAGAAAAACCGGCTGAAGTTTTACTAATGGGGCCCGGGCCAAGCCCGGTCCATAAGCGGGTGCTTGAAGCAATGGGGCAGCATACCCTCGGACATCTCGATCCGGATTTCCTGAAGATCATGAACAGCGCCATGGATTTATTGCGATTTGTTTTTGAAACAAATAATCTAATCACTTTTCCGGTTTCGGGAACCGGCAGCGCCGGGATGGAAGCAGCGCTGGTTAATGTAGTAGAGCCGGGAGATAAGGTGGTTATCGGCGTTAACGGTATTTTTGGCCAGAGAATGGTTGATGTCGCATCGCGCTGTGGCGCAGAGGTCGTTGAGGTTAAGGCCGAATGGGGCAGCCCCGTGGATCCGGAAGAACTGGAAAAGGTCCTGGCGGCGCACAACGACGCAAAATTGGTCGGCATAATCCATGCGGAAACATCTACCGGGGCACAGCAGCCCCTGGAACCGGTGGTTGAAGTGGTGCATAAATACGAGGCCCTCCTGCTTGTTGATGCAGTTACCTCCCTGGGAGGACTATCTGTTGGTGTAGACCGCAGGGATTTAGACCTGGTCTACAGCGGAAACCAGAAATGTCTCGGTGCTCCTCCCGGATTAGCCCCAATAACCTTCGGGGAGAGGGCAATGCAAAAATTCGAACAACGCAAAAGCAAGGTTCAAAGCTGGTATCTNGATCTATCCTTTTTAACCCGGTACTGGGGCGAAGAAAGACTTTATCATCATACGGCTCCGATCAATATGATTTACGGGTTATTTGAAGCCCTGGCGATGATCAAAGAAGAAGGGTTGGAAGAACGGTTTGCCCGCCATCGCTTAAACAGTGAAGCCCTGGTTGCGGGGTTGAAGGCCTTCGGTGTAGAGCCGGTGGTAGAAGACAGATATCGCCTGCCCAGCTTGATCACGATCTGGATTCCGGAAAAGGTAGATGATGCCGAGGTGCGTTCCCGCCTGCGCACTGAACACTTAATTGAAATTGGCGGCGGTCTCGGTCCGTTCAAGGGCAAAGCCTGGCGAATCGGCCTGATGGGAAACGGGTCGCGGCGGGAAAATGTAGAGCGCCTTCTGCAGGCTTTTGGCGGCATTTTTAATCAGATGGGTCAGCGGTGTTCGGTCGAAGAGGCGCTATCTGAGGTCGCCAGGGCCTATCAATAGAAGTTTCCAGGTTACTTTTCATCGAAACCAGTAAACCCCTGGCAAGGACTATCATAGCGGCACAGCCTGCAACTGTCGGATTAAAATCAATAGTTGCAAAATTAAAGAAATTGCTGCATACTAAAGATGATAAGGATTAAGGTAATCTGCCGGATAAGGCGGACCGGTTGGGACAGGTTATCGTTGATGATTCTTTGAAGGGGGCACAGAGCAGAATGCACAAAGAGCTCTTCAGGGCAGCTTTCCGCAGCATCTCCGGTATCCCGTTTGCGGTGACCTACTGGGACGGCGAAACTGAAATGTATGGGCCGCCGGAAGTTCAGGATCTTCCCTTCAGAATTATTTTTAATCAGCCTCTTAATCTGCGGGATATGCTTGATGATCCGGAAACCATGTTTGGCCAGGCCTACATGGATCAAAAAATAGATGTTGAAGGTGATTTTTCCGCCCTGCTCAATCTTTTAATGTGTAATGTAGATGTATTTAGAAGCAACGGTAGAAATGGCCTCTTTCAGCGCTTGATGAAGAGCCGCAGCAGCGATTTAACCCACCAGAGAACCGAAAATGTAGAAGCCGAATATAACCTCGGCAGCGATTTCTTTAAGCTGTGGCTGGACAGCACGCTCAGCTATTCCTGTGCCTACTTTCGAAGCCCCGAAGACACCCTGGAGCAGGCACAGCTGCAAAAAATTGACCATATCCTCAATAAGCTGCACCTGAAAAAAGGAGAAACACTGCTTGATATCGGCAGCGGTTGGGGCTGGCTGATTATAAGGGCAGCCCGCAAGTACGGGGTAAAAGCTCTCGGTATTACTTTAAGCGAAGAAGAAGAAGAAAAAACCAGGAAGCGTATCGTGCATGAAGGGCTGGAAGACCAGGTAGAAGTCCGCCTTGCTGATTACCGTGACCTGGCTGTTGAAAATCAAACCTTCGATAAAATATTAAGCGTCGGGATGTTTAAATATGTAGGCAAAGAAAACATTCCCACCTACTTCCGGTGCCTGCAAAAAATGCTCAAACCCCAGGGCCTTTCGCTGCTGCACACCATAACCCGTTCAATCGAATCACCAACAGCTACCTGGCTCGAAAAATATATCTTTCCCCGGGGATACATTCCTTCCCTGCGAGAAATAATGTGGCTGCTGCCGGAGTATTCTTTCCATCTTGTCGACACCGAAAGCCTGCGCATCCATTACGCGCTCACCACTGCCCGCTGGGCTGAAAACTTCGAAAAGGTAGTCGACAAGGTCAGAGCTGAACATGGAGAACATTTTGTGCGAATGTGGCGTCTTTACCTGCTCGGCTGCAGCACCTCGTTTAGATGCAGCGGACTCGATGTGCACCAGCTCTTATTCAGCAAAGGTATTTATAACGATCTACCCCTGGCCCGGGAATCAATCTGGTGCCGCTAAAGTGGGACAGGGGGACAGGTTCCTTGTCCCAGTCTCGCCTGCCCCTGGGACAGGGGGACAGGTTCCTTGTCCCAGTNTCNCCTNNCNCNGTNGCTGCTATTCCAATTATTCCAGCTGATAAAACAGGTATGTTATAATTAAAGTGCATCACGGCAAGACCCTNTAACCCCCTGGAGGAAAGGAGGAACTGCATGTTTTGGCTTAGAGCCTTCTTGACCTTATCCCTTGTATTATCACCTGTAGTATTTATAGCCGGATGTGGATTATTTGTCGAAAAAGCCCCGGAAACAGCTTCAGAAAATTCCGAGCTGCCAAAGTGGGTGCAGCTTTCTCATCGCCAGGAAGGTATTCTCGGTTACGAATACGAACCGCTCGACTTTGAAGATACGGGTATTGCATCCGGAGGTGCTGAAGAGATCGAAGAGCAGGATCTTCCTGCAGGATCTGCCGGACCCGGGCCGAGGCCAAACCCCACGGGAAGCCCCTATGAGCCGGGAACTATTGACGATATGATCTGGCAGCAGAAGCAAAAGGATCTTGTTATATGGCAGCGCAGGTAAATGAGCCTGAGGCTGCTGTATCCTTTATAAAGCAGGCTTTCCATGGTAACTTCAATCTTAACAAAGAGGGTCTGCTCATAGCGCGCCAGCCATTCCCTGAATGCTGCCCGGCAGGCCTGGAAACGGTCAAGCATTTGTAAAATCAGCAGGATAACAGCCAAGGAATTAATAAAACAGTATTACATATCTTTTTGATCTTTCGATTTTTGCAGGTGGTAACGCAGGGCGCGGGGTGTAATGCCCAGCAGCTTTGCAGCCTTAACCTGATTGCCGTAAGTGTCTTCAAGGGCAGCTTCGATAACTTTGGCAACCATTGTATTACGCCAGCTGTTAATTTCGTTATTGAACTGGTCAAAATTGAAACCTTCCCGAAAATTTATTTTAGAGATAAATATTGATTCAAAGTGATCAAGCATTTCCTTTGCTAATATATTTGATGTTGTCGTGGTTGAAGCAGTCGATATCTTGGCAGTATCCTGACTTGCCCTGTCCTCTTCTACCGGGCCGGCTTGCCCCGGCGCTGCTTTGCGAACCCTATCAGGCAAATCTTCTACACCTATTACTTTATTCTTGCTGAGCAGCAGTGCCTGGGCTACAGTGTTTGAAAGTTCCCGGATATTTCCGGGCCAGGAATGCTGTTTCATAATCGCAAGAGCATCCTCAGAAAACTGTTTTATTTGAATCTGTTTGGCTTCGGATTCCTTCTTCAGAAAATAATCTATAAACAGCTCAATATCATCAGGTCTCTCTCTTAATGGTGGGATATGTAACGATGCAACATCAAGGCGGTAAAATAAATCTTCCCTGAATTTATTTGCTGCAACCTTTTCTGTAAGGTTGGCATTTGTGGCGGTAATAATGCGCACGTCAGCCTTAAACATATCTTCGCCGCCAACCCTCAGGAATTCTCCTGTTTCCAGGACCCTGAGCAGCTTGATTTGGATAGCAGCGCTGGCGGAGTCTATTTCATCAAGGAAAAGCGTTGCCTTGTTAGCCTGCTCAAAAATGCCTTTCTTTTGATGTGTTGCTCCGGTGAAGGAACCTTTCTCGTGGCCAAAAAGTTCGCTTTCCAGTAAAGTTTCTGTAAAAGCCCCACAGTTAAAGGCCAGAAAAG
>SL_3KL_010_SEDDRAFT_10001366_pt1 | contig 22060 bp, 20 predicted proteins | sample SodLakKL_010_SED_2_FD_10381 | JGI IMG/M metagenome (IMG submission 10381) | reverse complement strand
GTTCAATGTTTAGAGTTCAATGTTCAATGTTAAGTTTTGCTGTCTGCAGCAAGTCCCCCTTTGGAAAAGGGGGATTTAGGGGGATTTAAAAGCTTCAAATCCCCCTGTTCCATCATTTCCGAAGGAAAGAAACGCTTCCGATCATCAGCTTATGCGTTCGCTGTATCATAGTTGCCGGGAGGCTTCAACGCTTTTTCTTTTTACTCGATGATCCAAGAGTCTCTGACCTTTTCCACAAAGTTGCTGGAGTACTCTATGGAATTTTTTTAAATCCGTGCCGGATTTTAAGTGCGAATGAATTCGCACCTACAGAAAAACCCGTTTATTATGTCTGATAATGTGTATTATGTAAACTTTATGATGGCCTGAAATTTAACAGAGGACTTTTGACTGTAAATATCCGTCATTCCGGCCAAAGGCGGAATCCATATCGTTACTTGCGACATAAAAAATAACAGAGGGCCATAAAAAGAAAAAAATTGGCAGAATTCAACAAAAACCCTGGAAGGGTGACACGTTAAAGCCGGGGGTTTCAACCCCCGGCTTTAACGTGTTTCCCCTCCAGGGAACTGCTGTTGACCAAATTCAACCCAAAACCTCCAAGGGTGGTTCATGAAGGTGTTGAGCTCCCGGAAAGTTCTAAAAAAGTTCACGTATTGCAGGTAATATAAAAACTTCTTCATGTGAAAACTGATTCAGGCATTCAGTCAACAACGTGTTTTTTTTTCGAATTGGCAGATCTTTGTTCATTATAAAATAATCCTGTCCCCTGATTTTGCATAAGCCACTTTTTACGGGAATGCCTGCCTTTTTGAAACTTTGTTCGCATACAATGATATTCATTTTTTCAGCCAGTTCCTTTAAGTGTCGGTATAGTTCTTCCGGTTTCAGATTTTTACCAGCCATATTAGAGATTTCCCTACCCTACCCCTTTTTTACCAGATGAGATGCCAGGACTACACCAGAGCGAACCAATAATCCGAAAAGGATAAAGGATTTCATTAACAAAGTCATAAAGGACTGCTCTTGTTTTTCAATGAATCGAAAAACACTCTTGTGAAATTCCACCACTGATTTCAGCAATTCTCTTTGGCTGCTTGCACCTGTAAAATGATATACGGATGCTTTGGGATAATAAATCACCTTCTGGCGTGACTCCCACATACGCCGGCACCAATCGGCATCCTCCCAATACAGGAAAAAGCGCTCATCCAACCCCCCTATTCTGTCTGCTGCCTTTCGGTTGACAACCATGCAGGCTCCTGAAACCCAGTCTACTTCCATGGGTGTGGAACCGTCAGATGCAAGACAGGGAAGGTTTTTCAGCGTGATGGAATTGTTGGGAAAAAGTCTGGTTAAAATGGATGTGCGTCCGAAAAATGCCGTTAATAGCGTTGGAAACGACCGGGCGGAATTTTGCAGTCTGCCGTCTTTTTCCAACACTTTAGGTCCCATAATGCCCACACTGGGATGTGTTTTCATAAAAGAGAGACTTGTTTTGAAAAAATTTTCCGAAACAATGGTGTCAGGATTTAAAAGCACAACAAATGGATTATCACCCAGAACCCAGGCCTTATTGACTGCGGCGGCAAAACCAATGTTCTTTTTGTTTTGTACCAATAAAACCTGTGGAAATTTATCCTTGATATTTTCAACGCCATCGCTGGAGGCATTGTCCTGTACATGGATTTTGGCAGGTATTCCATCCAGAGATCGCAGCACAGATTCCAGACAACCCACCAGATAATCCGTGCTGTTGTAATTGACAATAATAATATCAATCATAGTTAGCGCGATCCCGGACTTTTAAAATTTTCATAATCGTAACCGATCCTGTTTCTGAATTCTTCGGATACGATATCGACATCCTCAAGAGATGCAATCACTTTAGGGGTGATGAAAATAATCAATTCTGTTTTGTCGACTGACGATGATTTTCTTCCGAATAAATATGACAATACCGGTATATCTCCCACACAAGGAATGCCTTCCGTACGTTCGTTCTTGGTTTCACGAATCAAGCCCCCGATAACAATGGTTTGCCCGTTTCTGACAGTCAAACTCGTATTGACGCTTCTTTTAAAAAAAGAAAACCGTTCATCTCCATCACCGATATCAACCTTGTCGGTCATCTCACTAACCTCCTGATTGACATCCATGCTGACTAGCCCATATTCGTTAATATGAGGGGTTACCGCCAGAATAACGCCTGTATTCCGGTATTGAATACTGGTCTGCAGTAGTCTGTCTGTAGTTGTACCGTCATAGGTAAATGTAGTGGTGGCAACGGGTATTTCAGTTGAAACATTGATTCTAGCCTCCTTGTTATCCGAAGCCAGAACCGATGGGGAAGACAAAATATTGACCAAGCCTTTCTGGGCCATTGCAGAAACCGTTGTTCTCCACCTTTTTGCCTGGTCCAATATGGCATATGAAAAATTGAGCCCTCCCCTTCCTAAGGTGGCACCGCTCTGCAGCCCTGCAACAAAATCTTCACCCCTGTCAAACTGCCATTCGATTCCGAGTTCGGTGGAAGCATCCAGCGTGATTTCGGCGATGGTTACCTCGATGAGCACCTGCCTGGGAAGAATATCGATTCGGGAAAGGATATTTTCAATCATTCTGTAATCCCTGGTTGTGGCTTCAATGATCAATGAGTTCCGGATTTCATCGGGAGTAATCTTGACCTCACCTCTCAAAGTACCGGCACTCTCGGGAGATATTCGCTCACCGGGAACTGCGGTTATCCTTTCATCTCTGGTTGTGATTTCCGGAAAGAGTTCTTGCTTGGCCTCGCGAATATGCCGGGGCTCTTCAGGTTCCCTGGGAATATCTCTTTTTGCCGGATCAAAAGTAGTTTTTGCAAAAACGGCATTCAAAAGGTTGGAAAGTTCTGCGGCCGAACCGTTTTTTACGGAATAGACAAAAATTCTCGGCTCGTCATCTTCCACAGGAACATCCAGTTTTTCTAAAATAGACAGCACTCTTGAAATAATTTGAGGTTGTCTGCTGATGAGCATTAAGGAATTCAGCCTCGTCAAAACAATCATTCTAAGTTCTTCCCTGACAGTCCCTCTGTAGGAAGAAATGATTTCATCAATGGTCTTGCCGGCATCTTCTGCATTGACATACTGCAACCTGACAAAATGATGCTCGACATCTTCGAACAAATCTATATCAAAAACGTCCGTAAGCCTTAACAATTTTTCGATATTGGAAGATTTATCCACCACCAGCAGCGTATTGGAATCCTCATGGGAAACAATAGTACCACCGCCTGTTACAAATGGAGTCAAAAGTTTGGTCATTTCCTGAACAGAAATAAACTGCAGCGGTATGATCTGAATGATCATCCTTTCCCCGGACTCAACACTATCATGCCGGTCTGTTCGGGTTGACAAAGGAAGTTGCGTGGCTTCCTTCATGCGAAGTATCTTATAAAGACTGCCTTCCTTTACCGCGGTTAAGCCGTTGACTTCCAGTATCTGAAAGAATACCGGAAACAACTCACGGGGACTCAATTGTCCCGCGGTTTGTATTGTGACACGTCCTCTGACATTGGGATCAATAATATAATTTATCTGTAAAATTTCCGCCAGCGTTCGAACCACCTCGTAAAGATCCGCATTGTCAAAATTTAAAACAATATGTCCGGCGTTGGAATGCGATTCATTGTTTTCCGGACTTTTTGGGGGTTCAGTCGAAGATGTTTTATGTTCAGAGTTTGGCAGGGTTTCGGTTTTTATGGATTTCTGTGCTGTCAAAAAATTGACTTTTTTTTCTTCAATCTTACTTTCTATTGACACTTCATCGGGTTTTTGAAAATTCAAATCTTCCTGAAAACCTGGATCTGAAAATTTCAGGTTATTTTTTTCAATGGGTATATCCATGATCAGTTGAGCTGATTCATTAACGGTTCCCTTTTCGATCAAAGAATTTCCCGTGGCACATCCGGAACACATCAAAAAGAAGAAAAATATAGAGAAACAAAAAACCTTTTTAATTCTGCATTTATAATTCATCTGATTTAATTAATCCTTCGCTTGATCTCACCAAAGGGAGTGTTAATAATTTCATATTGAGGTTCAGTCTGGTTTTTTTGATTTGGTGAATCCATATTTCCACTTTCTAAAACCTGGTCTCTTACCTGGTCTCTTCTTTGAGGATGAGTCCTTCTGGGCTGTGCGGTTGTCCTGGGGGTTTCCTGGGAGGAGATTACTGCAGGAGATTGATCCGTTTGAATCGTTTCTCTGTGACGAGGTCTGTCTCTGTCATAAAGAAGGATTTCATACTTATCAGATTCATCCCTGACCAAAATCCGATCAACCAAAATATCATCAACTTTTAAGGTGGCGATTTTGTTGTGTCTTCTGACCTCCAGAAGAACATCTCCTTTTTCAACCCAGATATCTCTCGGTTCATCCCGTTGCGCATTTGGATTTGTAATTAAAGCTCTTCGGATGTCATCCCAGATAAATACGCCGTATAAGTTGACACTTTTTCCAAAACCCTCAAATGGTTTTATTTCAGCTTCATTTTCCAAAACCAGTTCGAGTTCAGGATCAGGTGTGGGTGGCAGATATTCTATTCTGTCTTCTGAAAACAGATTTTTATCTGCGATGGCCCGGTAAGTGGATTCCGGTGGCAGAGTACGCATTGCAAACTGCCTTTCCTGAGAAGTACTCTGGCGTGTTAAAGGTATGGTTTCAGGATATTGCCTTTCTTTTTGAGACCAGACATCATAGGTTTTGACACTAAAAAAAATAACACCCAAAGCTAAACCAATGTTGATAAACCATAATTTTGAAAACATACGCCACCAGAATTATTCATTTTTTTTCATAAAGCCCCTGACAGTGAGTGTTGCCTGAATCTGACCTTCCACTCTGCCCCTGATTACTCTTATTCTGCAATCACTGATTTTCAGCAATTTCGGTGAAGATTCAATCCGGTAGATTATTTCCTTTAGTTGGCGGATTGTGCACCGTACAGTAATCTGGACCGGTATGGCCATATAAATATCTTCTTCATTACTCTCCGGTCTCAAAACACGCATGGTCAGGACTTCCATATCCCGTTTATCGGTGATTTCTTTCAATGTGTTTTGTATATCTACAGCTCCGAGCGATGCAGTTTTTCCATCAAGCAAACGGGTTTCAGCCTTTTCAAGGCTGTGATTCAAGGCGATTTGCCTGGCCTCCAGTTCGTTTCTTTCTTTAACGATCTGGCGATATTTGATTAAATTTCTCTCTTTGAGTAAAATTTCCTCTTCCAGCGATTCAATATTTTCAAGAAGGGGAAAAAAACGATAAAAAACCAGGATAAAAATGACCAGTGCACCCACCAGCAATAACGTTTTTTTCCGTTTATCCGGTTTGTTTAGACCCAGTTTGTTCAACAAAGATGTCATGCTGCTTTAAAATTCTCCAGGTGCGCAATTTTTATTAAGCAATTTTAAACCCTATCCTGAATCGTTCCTTTCCATCCTGCCCTCTGGTTATGGTAGATAAAAAAACCACATCGTTAAAAACAGGAGAAGCTTCCAGGAGTGAAATCAACTCGGATGCCGAATCGGCAAATCCATATATCTGAACCCCTCTTTCATCATAATTTAAATCCTGGATCCATGCCGTTTCAGGTATTCTTTCGGTAATTTCGTTCAAAACCTCGATTAATGGAACATTTCCCCGCCAAAGCCTGTCCAGATAATCAGCCCTGACTTCCAGATCTTCGATATTCGCCCGGATGCTGTCAATATTTTCAATGTCAGCCATTAGACGTTGCGTTTCAGCTTTTAAATGGTTAAGGACCAGCTTTTGGCGCATAATTTTACTTCCACCCCACATAACCCCTGAAACAATGAAAAGGCCGATCAGAGCAAACATGATGTAAAAAGCCATTCTGCCGGGTCGTTTCCGCAACTGGGCAGGAAGCAGATTGATCTGCATGGGAACCTTTTTGACACCCCTCAGGGCAAGGCCTGCGGCAGGTATCATGGCCGGATTGGAAATGCCCGCCAACGAAGGTTCCGGTATGTGAACATCAAACAACTCATGGCCTTTAAGGGAAGTCAAAATAGGACTTTTTTTGCTATCGCTCATAAAAAAAAGCTTAACCGGATTTGCAATGTCCTCCACAATTTCTTTTACAGGTTTCAATTCTTTTTCGAGAACCGACTCCGGCTCTTTATCCAAAATTTTCACACAGCGGGAATACCGCAGCAATTTATTGATGACAACCCCTAAATGAAGCTTTTTGCCTCCCTCTTTATCTGTCTCATGAACAAATACGTAGTCGGCCTCCGTTGACATATCGGGATGATAGGAAAAAAAGTTAACATATGCAGTGGATGCAATGCTGATGCCGGTGAGTCCGATTCCCAAACGGTCTTTTAATCTAAGATAGCTTTCCAGAATATCTTTTTTCACAGCCACCAACAATACTCTAATCTGGTTGAGCTGCTTGTCTTCATGGATGATTTGATAATCAAAATAAATATTTTCGACTTTTAGAGGCACGTAATTTTCAATTTTATACTCCAGCGTGGACCTCAGATTTTCCTTTACAGCCAGGGGAAACTCGATATCCCTTAAAATGACCGATTCTCTGGGAATGCCTATGAATATATCCGCTGAAGTTACATTGCTTGATTTGATAAAATCAGTAATTAAGTCAGGGCATGCCAACAATCTGTCCTCTATGGATTTATTGGCATCAAGCAGATAATCAGCCTGCTTTTCCACTTTTATGGTTGTAAAGGAGCTCTTTAAATGGACAATCGAAAGGCCGCCTTCATGGATATAAATTCCCAAACCGGATTGAAAAAGCAATTTGTTTAAAACCTCCGTATTTTTCTGAGTGCAAAGCCTGCCTACTGCTACCAAATGAAACCCAAGCTCATCCCTGATCCACCCACTTTAGAATTTTGTATTTTTTTTCCGCGCGTGCATCAATTTTTAAAACGACCTTCAGGCGATGTTTCACGGGGCCATCCTGAAACTTGCCTTCGGAAACGATAGTAAAAAAAGGTGATTTTGCATCCCTGGAAGTTGTAATATAAGGTGCCATTTCTGCATAGGCTCCAGGACCAACAATTTCCAGAACATCGGGCATGGCCAGGTCCTTTTCTTTTCTGAATTCTATAATTTCCCGCGCATGAGCTTCAGTCATTTGAGGAAAGGCTCGGAGCATGGCCTCAGAAGCAAAGTTGATATTGACTCTGTCGTATGAAAAAGCACTTCGTCTTCCCGCCATCCTTTGCCTCTGACCCGGAAAAGGGGTTCCAAGATGCTTTTCCGTATAAACCGTAACCATATCTTTCAGGCCCCCATGGAATATTTCCGGTGTAACGCCCCTTACCAACAGCAATTCTTCGACAGATTCAAAATCATCATTTCTGGCACGGTAGGGCTCGGGAAGAGACTGATAATAGTCATCTTCTGCGCCGTGCAAGCGCTTAAGATCGTCTTTATCCCTCCAATCCATGATGGAATCCACGATAATATCTTTATCAATGTCTTCAAGATCGAAATTGTTCAACATCATTCTCAGAAGATTTTGATCCGCCCTGTTGATATTGATTTTTCCAGCCTCGTTCTCGATGATGACCGAAAAAGCGCCTGCTCCAAAAGAAATATCCGGTATTTTAACGTTGATTCTCCAGTCGATTTTTCCCTCATCCAAAGGTTCGGTTTCTTCGGCAACGGGCGATTGAAAAGGATTGGTTTCAATTCTGATCAATTCGTAAATTGCCTGCATAATACCGGCTTTGGCCACATAATAGGCTTCGGTTTTTTCTTTAAAGTTCCGGGTGATATTGATCTGGGCACGCATGGCATAACAAAATTCACCCACAATAACCGACAACAAGGCCAGAACCCAAATCACCAGAAACAGAGCGACGCCACGCTCTTTGAAGAGAAAAGTTTTCGGTTTCTGCTGGTGCCTCAGAATTATTCCTCCTCATGAAAAAAGGGGATTATAATTGCCAGGGGTGTATTTTCAGGTTGGTCAACGACCGTCAATTTAACGGCCGCAGGAACGCCTTCGTCTTGTTCCGGATCCCAGGTATTCACCCATTGAGGTTTTTCTTGCAAATCCTGTTCCGCTGGTTTCAAATATTCAAAATAAATATGTTGCGCGGCGGGTATTAACTTAAAAAAAGCGTCCGGGTCAATATGCTCAAATTTAAGATCCTTATCAAAAAACAACTCGTTTCTTTCATAAGCCATTAGCCTGTCGTTGCCTTTTTCATCCTGAACTACCCGATATTGGACAAAGACAACACCAAATCTATTTTCGGGTTTCAGGGCTACATGGGATAAGAACTCGAAAGACCTGGCATCTCCTTTTAAAACGTGTTGATGCTTATCTTCCACCTCTATTTTTTTAAAGCGGGCAGATATCATCTGCCGACGCACAAGATCCAGAACGATTCGGTACCGCTGCTGTTTATCGATGTCCTTTTCACCCTTTTCCCAGGCCCTGATGCCGACCCTGAAAGCCCCGAAAATAATCACCAGGATCACTGCGACAATGGTCATGGATATAATCAACTCTATCAGCGTAAAGGCTTCCCTGCCCTTTAAGCACCTACTCATCCTCATATCTCTTTTCGGCAATTTTCAGCGTACTGATTTGAAACGCCCGCTCACGCTCACCCACCGACCAGAATACCGATGCTTCCACAACAAACAAATCAACCAGTGAAATCTCATCTTCATCTTCACCTTCATCCCCGGAACCTGAAAAGGTAATATCCACACGCCACCGGTAATTGTCGTCGATTGATCCTTCAAAAACACCTTCCTGAAAATCGTCGGAAAGAAGGTGCTCCTCCATTTTTTCCCTAGCATAGAACACAGCCCGTGTATAATCTTCAGCTATTTTTCCGGAATTCAATCCTCCGGAAAAAAGCTGAAGTATGATCACAAGAGAGATGGCCATTAACATCATGGCCACGAGAGTTTCAATCAGCGTAAAGCCCGGGGATCGAGCAAGGGGAGAAAAACAAAGAAATTTAGAGTTATGGGGAACGATCCGGGTCTTCAATTTTAACCACTCCCGTGATGGAATCCACGTTGAGCTTTAGCCGGCGCTCTTTTTCATTGATTAAGATCACTGACCCGCCACTGCTGTTTCCGGCAGGATAAAATTCGATGATAAACAACCCTGAATCCGTTTGCTTATCAGACCTCAGGGCCTTTTCAATTTTTATACTTTCTGGTAAAAAATATGAATTTACCAAGGATGCCCCGGATATTGGGCTATCTGCTGTTCCACCCGTCACGCTTTCATGAGTCGGATAACCCTTTTCATCTCCTATAGGTTTTTCTGCGTGGATAAAACACCCGTTTTTTTCAAAGTCAAAGACTGCATAATATATGATTTGTTCAGAAACTGCCTGACTGCGTGCATTTCGCAAATCAGATGATATGTTTTTCGTTGTTGTTGTCAGGTCCAACCTGGTTATGGAACCTATTAACCGGGGAACCACCAGTGCCGCTATCATTCCGATAATGATCAGAACCACAATGAGCTCGATTAGGGTTAATCCTCTAGAGTTTAACCCCATCAGCTCTGATTGTTTCTTTTCCCGTTGATTACCAACTGACAACGTCCGCATCTTCTCCTTCACCCCCCGGTCTGCCATCCGCACCCAGTGAAAACAAATCATAGTCTCCATGATCCCCTGGTGATCTATATTCATAAGAATTCCCCCACGGATCCAAAGGAATCTCTCTGGGCAAATAAGGTCCGTCCCAATTGGGCGTGTCATCCGGTTTTTCCCTCAGGGCTTGCAGCCCCTGGGCCGTCGTCGGATATCTGCCCACATCAAGGCGATAAGTGTCCAAAGCTGTTCCAAATAACGATATCTGGGCCTCGGCTGCCTTTTGTTTTGCGGAGCCCACCCTGCCGAACATCCTCGGCCCTACAAGGGCGGCTAAAAGTCCCAGAATAACCATGACAATCAAAAGCTCGATTAATGTAAAACCTTTTTGACCTCGTTTTTTTCTAAACATAATACTCTCTTTCTAAATCTATGTTATTGACTAAAATGGTATTTCATTAATGCTGAAAATGGCCATAAGCATGGAAATAACAATAGCACCTACGATTAATCCCATTATTAAAATCATGGCCGGTTCCAGAAAACTAATAAAACGCTTTATCATTGCTTTGACAACCTTTTCATAATTTTCAGCCACCTTAAGTAACATGTCATCCAGTCGTCCGGTTTCTTCCCCTACGGTAATCATCTGGATTGCCAGGGAAGGAAACACGCCGGTATTGCTTAATGGTTTGGCCAGACGGTCGCCTTTTTGTACCTTTTCCCGAACGTCATCAATTGAGGAAGCTATCACCCGATTGCCAATAATGTCCTTGACCAGGGTGAGTGCCTGAAGAATGGGCACACCGCTTCGAATCAGTGTACCCAGAGTTCTGGAAAAACGGGCAACCTCAATTTTTTTGATGAGATCTCCGATAACAGGAAGTTGAATTTTTTGCTTATCAACCATCAATCTGCCTTCGGAAGTATGGCTGTATTTGTAAAAAAGATAAGACAAAAAAGCCAGGGATCCGGCCATAATCCACCAGTAATTGCGAATAAATTCGCTTACTCCTAAAAGAATCCGTGTGGCCAGCGGAACGGCAGCGCCCAGATCGGAAAAAATTATGGAAAACTGAGGGATTACGAACGTTAACAAAACAATGATGGATCCTCCCCCAACAAAAACCAGAAAAATAGGATACACCATGGCGGAGATAATATAATCTTTAAGATCCTGGGAATTTTCCAAAAATATGCCCAGGCGAACCAGCACGGGCTCCAAAATTCCTCCGGCTTCTCCGGCCCTGATCATGTTCACGTAAAATTTGGAAAATACCTGCGGATACTTACCCATGGCTTCAGACAGATAGCTTCCACCCTGCACTGATTTGAGAATGTCACGGATAATTTCCTTGAATTTATCTTTCTCTGTGACTTCAATCAGTATAGACAAAGCCCTGTCCACCGGTAGCCCGGCATCCAGCAGTGTGGCCAGGTCCTGGGTAAACAGCATAACGTCCTTGCCGGAAACCCTTCGGAAAACAGATGAAAAAATTTCGGAAACATCCGACTGAAAACCCTTTTTTTCTTTTCCTGTAGGAGAAATCCGTATAGGTATATACCCTAGCGCATCCAGCTTTGTAACCACGCCTTTGTCGTCAGTGGCCTCCAAATAACCCTTGACGATTTTACCATTATAATCCGTTGCTTTATAAGAAAAGACCGGCATTTGACTTATTCTTCCAGTGTGACCCTCAGCACTTCCGATATGGTGGTCAATCCCTTCTTGACCTTTTCCCATCCGTCCTGCCTCAACGTGAAAAGACCTTGTTTCAGGGCGGCTTTTTTGATGGTTTCCGTGCTGGATTGGTTAATAATTTCTTTTCGAATGTTGTCATCAATCTGAAGATATTCGAAAATGGCAATTCTGCCCCTGAATCCGGTATACCGGCATTCTTCACAACCACTGCCGTGGTAAAACTTGATTTTTGCCGCTTCCGTTTGATCGATACCCATGGATTTGATCAGCCTTTCCTCAGGAAAAGTCTGTTGTTTGCAAAAAGGACAGATCACTCTCACCAGGCGTTGAGCCAGCACCCCGAGAAGTGTGGAGCTTAAAAGGAAGTTTTCAACACCCATATCCAAAAGGCGGGTAATGGAGCCGCAAGAATCGTTTGTGTGAAGGGTAGTAAAAAGCAGGTGTCCTGTCAGAGCAGATTGAACGGCAATATCGGCGGTCTCTTTGTCGCGTATTTCTCCCACCAGTATGATATCAGGATCCTGGCGCACAATAGAGCGCAAGCCACTGGCAAATTTCAATCCGATCTTCGGGTTCACCTGAATCTGGTTAACGCCATTCAACTGATATTCGACAGGATCTTCCAGTGTAATGATCTTAAACTCAGGTGAATTGATTTTGGCCAGGGTCGTATAAAGGGTCGAGGTTTTGCCGCTGCCTGTAGGCCCCGTAACAAGAATCATCCCATAAGGCTGGGAGATCAGTGAATTATACTTTTCAAGAATTTTTTCCGGAAAACCCAACTTTTCCAGATCGAGAACAAGGGAGTCCCGATCCAATATCCGCATCACCAGACTTTCACCAAAGACTGTGGGAACAGTTGATACCCGGAAATCTATTTCTTTATCGCCAATTTTAAGCTTGATTCTTCCATCTTGAGGAAGTCTTCTTTCGGCAATATCAAGCTTGGCCATAATCTTGACCCTGGAGATGACAGCAGCCTGGAGTCGATGCGGCGGTGAATCGACTTCATGCAAAACCCCGTCAATGCGATATCTGACTTTGAATTCATTTTCAAAGGGCTCGAAATGGATATCGCTTGCACGAATTTCCACCGCATTGAGAATCAGCCGGTTTACCAAACGAATAATCGGGGCTTCGGAAGCAAGATCTCGCAGATAATTGACATCATCATTTGCCGAAATATCGATTTCAAAAATATCCTTTCCGGCTTCTTCGATGATGGTTTCCAGCGATTGACTACCCGCACCATAAAGTCTTTCTATGGTTTCGAAAATGTCCTCACCGGAACCTTCATAAGCTTCGATATCCAAACCGTAAGCCAACTTTAAGGCATCAATGGTGTTAAAATCATCCGGATCCGCCATAGCAATCTTCAAGGTGTTGTCAACCAGCTCCAGAGGAACAAATCGGGATTGTTTCATAAATTTGATGCTTAAATTATCAATAACCACGGGTTCTTTAGGATATTCGTTATAAGTCACTTTTCCCAAATCATTCATCTGAAAGTCCTTCTACTTAGGCGTTTGCCGTCTGTCCGTATTTTCCAAATGAATTCCCCTTCAGACAGCTATCTGTCCCAATTACCCTCTCCATTCGACCGGTACGAATATACATGATTCAATACCAATATGCAAGTGACCGTTTCACAGATCAACTGCTTGAAATTAATTCCAATTCGCCATAACATATCCAGTCCGGCATGCAGGAAATGTTCCAGTTGTGGGGGGCGGCTTTGAAATGTTAGGGACGTGGGGTTGGGATGATGAAAATCGCTCCGTTTTGGGATCTCTTTTATCATCTCGAATCTGTATTAACATTGAACACTGAACATTGAACACTGAACACTGAACATTTGCAAAAGCACAGCTTTTGCACTCCGCGTTCTCAGGATTTTGATTTTTTCAGCAGGAAAATAAAAAGAGGGGCACCGATTATAGCGGTGATCACTCCGGCGGGTATTTCGCCATGTTCGGGAAGTGTGCGTGCCAGAAGATCACAGGTGACCATATAGCCGGCCCCTCCGATAATGCAGGCCGGAACCATGAGCCGATGGTCGGCGCCGAGCAGCAGGCGAAGCAAATGAGGAATGACCAGGCCCACAAAACCTATAAGTCCGCACTGGGCGACCGTGGCACTGACCATAAAAGATGTCGTTATCAGCAAAGCAATGGTAACCAATTTGAAATTGACCCCCATGGATTGGGCAATATCTTTTCCCATGAGCATAAGATTCATGGAGTTGGATAAGCAAAATACCAGAACAAAACAGGGCAAAACTGTTGCAGCAACGATATAAACCTGGTTCATTTCCACAAGGGAAAAATCGCCCATAAGCCAAAAAATGATGTTATGAAGCCGAGCGTCCTGGGTGAGTGAAATCAGGAACATGATTACAGCAGAGCAGAAAGCGTTGACCATGACTCCGGAAAGAAGCAAAGCGTCTTTTTTTAAGACCGTTTGACCCGAAGACATCATCAGAACCAGTGATAACGTAGCCATACTTCCGGCAAAAGCAGTGATTGACACACCGGGAAAACGGGAAAAACCCATTAAGATTCCAATGATGGCTCCAATTGCCGAACCTCCGGATATCCCTAAAATATAAGGTTCTGCCAAAGGATTTCTCAGCAGGGCCTGAAAGACAAGTCCCCCTAAAGACAATGTCGCTCCAACCAATGCAGCCAAAATTACCCGTGGAAAGCGGATTTGCCAGATAATGGTTTGCAATATCGGATCCCGGGCGGGATCCTCCACAAAAAAAGAAAAAACAGCTCTGATTCCCTCCCTGATGCCGCTTCCGGCAGAACCTGCAGAAAGGGCCAAGAGCATTATTCCCAGAAGAAAAATAAAAAGACACGAAGAAACCGTTAAAATCCGTGAGATCAGGCTGGTATTAAATGAATTCATGGTATCGCTTGGAAAGCATCAGGGTTGATATATCCGGCAAGAACTTCAAGGCCTTCCACAAGTCTTGGTGTTGGACGATCCACAATATCAGAATCTATAAGATAAATCCGATTGTTTTTAACCGCCGGAATGTTTTCCCACTGCTTCCATCGGGCCCTGACACTATCAAAGCCTTTTCCTCTGTCCATTGAAGTAATAATCATAACATCCGGTGCCATGACTATTACCTGTTCCACGGTGAATCTGGGATAAGGTTTGGGGCCCGCGGTCATGTTCTTTCCCCCCGCAAGGGTGATCAGTTCATGGAGAAAAGTATCTGTGCCCACCGACACAATGGGTGCAACACCGATTTGAAAAAATACCGCAGGATATTCAGAAATTCCCGATACTGCAGCCCTAATTTTCTCCACACGCTCCTGCATGTCTTCTATAATCTCATCGGCTTTTGCTTCGGCACCCAAAAGACCACCAATATCGGAAATCATTCCCATAACCGCCTTCAAGTTTCTGGGGTCAACAGCATACACCGGAATACCCAATCGCTCAAGTTTCCGGATCGCATCAACAGGATTCCCATCTTTAATGGCCAGGCAGAGATCCGGTCTGAGAGATACGATTTTTTCAACATCCAGATGAATATATGATCCCACGCGGGGTAAATGTTTGGCCTCCGGCGGATAGTTACTGAATCGTGTTGCGCCTGTAAGCCTGTGCCCCTGTTCCAGCGCAAAAACCACTTCGGTTACGCTTGGGGCCAGCGAAACCACCCGTACGGGGTTTGTTGGAACATGAACCAAACGACCTAAACTATCCTCAACTTCCCGACTCTGGCAATACCCGGTTTCACCCCCAAAAAATATAGAAAGTAATATGACCCCGCAGATATAATATATTTTTCTCATTAGTCTTTTTGTTCTGTTGCAGAGTCCTTAGATATTAGGTTTCAGGTGTCAGGTGTCAGGTTTCTGCAATTTGTATTCTCCATATTCTGACACCTGACACCTGAAACCAATTTCCTTGGTACTTAATTTTCGGAACAGATTCAAGATGATAAAACAGACAAGTTAATCATTGCGTTCATCCGCTCATCAAGTGCAGATGAAGATGAAAAATTATCTGCCCGCCACCTCTTTCCACATTGAAAAGCAGTTTGTATCCTTCCTGATCCACTTTGAAGTTTCTGGCGATATCAGGTGCTTTAAAAATCATTTTTGCAACAATATCCTGATGTTCCGGTTTTAAATCATTGATACTTCGAATATGGGTTTTGGGAACAATCAACAGGTGAACAGGCCTGTGAGGATATTTATCCTTGAAAACCACCAGAGTGTCATCTTCATAAATGAAACGGGTGTCCGTTTCCCCCCTTACAATTTTGCAGAACAAACAATCTTGATCCATGTTGTGACCTCTTTAATTAGTGCCTGTCCGGTAACTCCTATACTCCCTCCCCCAGCCCCTCCCAGAGGGAGAGGAGTTTCCCGACAGGCACTAATTAGCGCTGTTTAGAATCAATTCACCGATTAAATCATGATCAAGGTTCCACTTACCCCGAAAGTCATTAAATTCCAAAGCTTTTTTGAGTTGTTTTAAAAATATTCTTCTGGAAATTTCCTTTCCTCCGAAACGAATAAGATGCTCAGTTCTGACCTGACAGTCAATCAGGTGGAAACCTAAAGCTTTAACAAAAGTTGTCAGGTAGACAAATGCCGTTTTGGATGCATCCGTATTGTAAGTGAACATGGATTCTCCCGAAAAGGATTTGCCCAGAGCCAAACCATAAAGGCCTCCGGCAAGTCTTCCCTTGTACCAGGCTTCAACCGAATGGGCGTACCCTGATTGATGAAGCCGTTGATAGGCCTGGATCATTTCAGGAACGATCCAGGTTTGCTGATTTGAATCCAGCCTGCTTTTGGCACATGCTTTGATCACCTGTGAAAAAGCTTTATCCGTTGTAATTTGAAATTGCTGTTTTTTGATGGTCTTTTTAAGGCTTCGGGAAATATGAATTTCGTCCGGGTAAAGCACCAGTCTCGGATTCGGTGACCACCATAAAATGGGTTCTCCGGGAGAATACCATGGAAAAATGCCATTTCGATAAGCCAAAAGAAGGCGCTCCTGGCTAAGGTCGCCGCCGATAGCCAGGAGACCGTCTTTGCGGGCAAAATGTGCGGGTGGGAAAGTCAGATTATCTGAAAGAAGAAAAACCGGCATTAACCAAACGAAAAATCAAGTTGTTCATCTTTGATGTCAATATGGATGTGCCCGCCGTTGCTAAGTTTGCCGAAAAGAATTTCATCGGAAAGAAGATCCTTGATCTCGGTTTGAATTACCCTGGCCAAAGGACGCGCTCCATAACGCGGGTCATGCCCCTTTTTGGCCAGCCATACACGAACGGCCGGAGAGATGGTCAGGGCAACTTTTTTAACCGAGAGCTGTTCATTTAACTCGGCAATAAATTTATCCACAACCATTTCCATAATGTCCTGGCTCAATGCGTTAAAGGTGATAATGCCATCGAGCCGGTTTCTGAATTCGGGACTGAAATACTTTTCGATGGCTTTTTTGCCTTTTCCTTCGGTATCGAAGGTGGAATCGCCAAATCCGATAGACTGTGTACTCATTTCCCTTGCACCGGCATTGGATGTCATAATAACAATGACATTTCTAAAATCCGCTTTTTTGCCGTTATTATCCGTCAAAGTCGCATAATCAAGCACCTGGAGTAAAATATTAAACAAATCCGGGTGCGCTTTTTCGATTTCGTCCATCAACAGCACGCTGTGAGGATGTTTTCTAACGCCGTCGGTTAACAATCCTCCCTGGTCAAAACCGATGTAACCCGGTGGTGCACCAATCAGTCTGGCTACGGCATGTTTTTCCATGTACTCGCTCATATCGTAACGCATGAACTCCACATCGAGAACCGATGCAATCTGTTTGGCAACCTCGGTTTTTCCTACCCCGGTGGGTCCGGTAAAAAGGAATGAACCAATGGGTCTTCCCGGAACACCCAGACCGGCACGGGATCGTTTGATGGACTTAACCAATGATTTAATTGCTTCATCCTGGCCATAAACCACTTCTTTCAACTTGCTATCCAAGCCTTCCAGCTTTGTCTTATCAGATGTGGAAACACTAACCGTGGGAATTCTGGCCATTTTGGCCACGATTTTTTCAATGTCCGAAGGATGAATCTTTTTTCTTCGGGCATCACCGGTGAGCCGGATAAAAGCCCCTGTTTCATCGATAACATCAATGGCCTTGTCAGGTAAAAAACGATCGTTGAGATATTTCGAGGACAACTCACATGCTGCTTTCAGCGAGGGATCCGTGTATTCAATCTGGTGATGTTCTTCATATCTTGAACGAAGCCCTTTCAGGATTTGAAAGCTTTCCTTGACCGTGGGTTCCGAAATTTCAATTTTTTCAAATCGCCGTGACAAGGCCCTATCTTTTTCAAAGTGGTTTTTAAACTCTTCATAGGTTGTGGAACCTATACAACGAAGTTCACCCGTAGATAAAGACGGTTTTAAAATGTTGGAGGCATCCATCGAGCCGCTGCTGGTTGCTCCGGCTCCAACGATTGTATGAATTTCATCAATGAATAAAATGGCACTTTGTTCTTTCTTGATTGCCGCCAGCACACTTTTCAAACGCTGTTCAAAATCTCCTCTGAATTTGGTTCCGGCTAACAGAGCACCTAAATCCAGGGAGTAAATTTTTACATCTTTTAAAAGCTCCGGAATATCGCCGTTGGCTACCATCTGAGCCAAACCTTCAGCCATGGCCGTCTTTCCAACCCCCGGATCGCCTACAAAAACAGGATTGTTTTTTCTTCGACGGCACAAAACCTGAACCGTTCTTTCCAGCTCCTGTTTTCGACCAATCAAGGGATCCAGACGGTTTTCAATGGCCATTTTCACCAAATCCAGGGTGAAAAGTTCCAGCGGATTGGCACTTTTTTTCTTTTCCGTCTGTGTATGGGTTTTAATAAGCCCTCCAGGGCCTTCATTATAAGGCATTCTTGACACATTATGCGAAATAAAGTTAAGTACATCCAGACGGTCGATACCTTCTTCCTGAAGAAAATAAACCGCATGGGACTCTTTTTCATTAAACATCGATGCCAAGATGTCACCGACAGCCACTTCGGCCTTTTCAGCACTTCTGGCCTGGTTGACCGCTCTTTGGATCACCCTCTGAAAACCGACGGTCTGCTGAAGTACGTAATCATTGCCCTCAGGCACACTTTGCATTTCTTTCTCAAAAAATTGCTCCAGATTTTTTTTTAAGCTATCTACATTTCCTCCGCAATTTTCAATAATTTCTGTTCCGACACTGTCATGGAGAATCGCAAAGAGTACATGCTCCAGGCACACATGCTCATGTCTTCTCCTTTTGGCTTCTTTGACTGCAAAACCCAATGTCAGGCTTAGTTCTCTGCTGATCATGGTCTACTCCCTTTCCATGCTACATCTTAAAGGAAAACCGTGTTCCCGGGCCAGGTAATGAACCCGATCCACTTTGGTTTCGGCTATTTCATATGAGTAAACTCCACAAACTCCGATACCTTTTTTATGGACATCCAACATGATCCGGGTTGCACTCCCAGGAGACTTGTTAAATACATGCATCAATATTTCCACAACAAACTCCATGGTGGTATAATCATCATTGTGCAACAAAACTTTATATAAAGGTGGTTTCTTGACCTTCTCATGAGATTTGGATGAAACCTTTTCTTCAAAAACAGTACCAATGTCACTCATTTTACCTCACGCCTCCTTTTTCAACAGTTTTCCGGAATGAACCTGAAAACCTATGTTCATTGGGCACAACACAAGGTTGAATGAGGTCTTTAAAACTTTTTTCAGAAGTTACGGTTATTTCTTTCACAATATTAATTGGCCAAGGCTTGCTCCAATTTTGGCAAGGACTTTGTTTAGGTATTTCATATTTTTATACCACAATTTTTATTTTATTTAAACCCTCCGATTGAAACCCGTTATCAGGGATAATAATCACTCATATCCACTTTTGTAAAGGCAGGTAAATATTTTATGCAGCACAACATTTTTTATATTTTTTTCCACTGCCGCATGGACATGGGGCATTTCTCCCAACTTTTGTTTCTTTTCTTTGAACAGGCTTTTTCTTCTGTTCTTCCTTACCACTTGAAAAAGAAAGATTTTGTTGTTTAGGCTTTTGTAGCTCACGGATGTTATCCGCTTTTTCCACCTGGATTCTAAAAAGAATGGATAGCGTTTGCTCATGAATCCTGGAGACCATTTCGGAAAACATCTGATAAGCTTCTTTTTTATAAACCACCAGAGGATTCTGCTGTGCATATCCCCTGAGGCCGATACCTTCCTTAAGATGATCCATTGATAATAAATGGTCTTTCCAAAGATTATCCACCACCTGAAGCATCACCATGCGCTCCAGGTATCGAAATTCCTCTTCTTTCATCTGTGCTTCTTTTTGAGCATAAACCCTGAAAGCTTCTTCTTTGATGAGTTCTGAAAGGCCTTCAGCATTCAGGCCTTCGAGTGTGTCCTCATCAAAAGGCGGCAGGCGAAAATAAAACTGTTTAAACACGGATTCTTCCAGCCCTTTTAAATCCCATTCTTCAGCAGGAAGCCGCTCATCGGCAAATTCATTGGCGATATCCTCCGCCCTCTCAGAGATCATATCTTCGATAGCGTTTTTCAGGTTCTTTCCGCTCAATGCCTCTCTTCTGTGCCCATAAATTACCATTCGCTGCTGGTTCATGACATCGTCGTATTCCAGCAGATGCTTTCTGATTTGAAAATTCTGGCCTTCCACCTTTGTCTGAGCATTTTCAAGAGCCTTGGATATAAGATTATGTTCAATAGGCTCCCCCTCTTCCATACCCAGGCGATCCATAATGCCCGACATTCTTTCCCCTCCGAATATACGCAAGAGATCATCTTCGAGAGAAAGGTAGAAGCGCGATGAACCCGGATCACCCTGACGTCCGGCACGTCCCCGCAGCTGATTGTCGATTCGCCGGCTTTCATGCCTTTCAGTGCCCAGTATATGAAGACCTCCAAGATCAGGTACACTTTCTCCCAGTACAATATCCGTTCCTCGCCCCGCCATGTTTGTCGATATCGTTACCGAGGCTGCCTGACCCGCCATGGATATGATTTCAGCTTCCTTTTCATGGTGTTTGGCGTTTAAAACTTCGTGCCTGACCCCCCGTTTTTTGAGTTTTTTGCTCAGGTCTTCGGAAACATCGATAGAAATCGTGCCCACCAGCACCGGCTGACCTTTTTGATTCAATTCAATGATTTCATCTAAAACAGCTTCGTATTTTTCTTTTTTGGTCTTGTATATCACATCAGAATAATCAATTCTGATCATAGGTTTATTGCTCGGCATAACCATTACATCCAGGTCATAGATTTTTTTAAACTCGGCGGCTTCGGTATCCGCAGTACCGGTCATACCGGCCAATTTTTCATACATTCTGAAATAGTTCTGGAATGTGATGGAAGCCAACGTCTGGTTTTCATTTTCAATTTTCACATTTTCCTTGGCCTCCAAAGCCTGGTGAAGACCTTCGCTGTATCGCCGCCCCGGCATCAACCGGCCGGTAAACTCATCGACAATGACCACCTCACCGTCTTTGACAATATAATCCACGTCTTTTTTAAATAAGGTGTGCGCCTTCAACGCCTGGTTGACATGGTGCAGCAGTTCGATACTTTGAGGATCATAGAGGTTGTCTACCCCAAGGGCTTTTTCAGCCTTGTAAACACCATCTTCCGTGAGCATAACCGCCCTTGCCTTTTCATCGATTGTGTAGTCCTGCTCCCTTTTAAAGCGGGGGATAATCGAGTTGACTTGATAATAAAGATCCGTTGACTTCTCTGCAGGGCCACTGATAATCAGAGGTGTTCTGGCCTCATCGATTAAAATGCTGTCCACCTCATCCACAATGGCAAAATTTAAATCCCCCTGAACAATGCTTTGAATATCGAACTTCATGTTATCCCGAAGATAATCGAATCCAAACTCGTTATTGGTACCGTAAGCGATATCCGATCCGTATGCCTCTTTTCGCTGCGAATCACTCAATCCGTGAAGAATCGAACCCACGGACAAACCCAGAAACCTGTAAATTTGTCCCATCCACTCCGTATCACGAGTAGCCAGATAATCGTTTACGGTGATAATGTGTACCCCTTTTCCGGTTAAAGCATTGAGATAGGCCGGCAAAGTGGCCACGAGGGTCTTTCCTTCACCGGTTTTCATCTCGGCGATCTTTCCCTGATGAAGTACCATCCCGCCAATGAGCTGAACATCAAAATGACGCATTTTCAAAGTTCTCCAGGATGCCTCCCTGACGGTGGCAAAGGCCTCCGGTAAAAGATCGTCCAGCGACTCACCCTGTTCGATTCGCTCTTTGAAACGACTGGTCTGATCCCTCAGACGATCATCGTTCATGGCCTTTACTTCGGGTTCCAGTGCATTGATTTGATCCACAACAGGCTGGAGCTTTTTAAGCTCTCTTTCGTTTTTGCTCCCAAAAACTTTGGTTAGAAAGTTCAACATGACCTATGACCAACTCCTTTGTAATGTAGTTAAATTCTAAAATGATTTAAAAATATATATGATGAACTATAAATGTATAAATTTCAAGCTGTTTTGCAAGCATAATTTCCCCATCATTGAGGCAAAAAGCCACAATTATTCGAGTGTCACCTGTTTACCGTGAAAATCCGGATGGACATTATGGACTTTGTGGACAAGATGGATTTTAGGACGGTGTTGAGACCATTTCCGTTTTCTGATTTTCATGGCTGTGG
>SL_3KL_010_SEDDRAFT_10001365_pt1 | contig 22071 bp, 15 predicted proteins | sample SodLakKL_010_SED_2_FD_10381 | JGI IMG/M metagenome (IMG submission 10381) | reverse complement strand
CGGATAAACTGATTGTCAACCACATCCACTTTGGTGATTTCAACTGATTCAGGAATAATGAATTCATCAATATCAACCGTAATGATATTGGAGGTGGCCGATAAATCATTTTCACCAATGGACCGGATCTGGAAAGCATAGGTACCGGGCGGTCTGTCAAAGGAGATGACTTCCTCGCTATCCCACAGGGATTGGTCGAAAGTGGCAATGACTTCCGGATCAGAGAGCCCTTCTTCATCAATATCAAAAATCAATATCTGAACAGTATGAAAGGGCAGAGGTTTTGGAAAGTTCAACAGGGGGAAAGGGTAAATGGCATAATTCATCCAGTTAAGCCTTACACCAATGTCGCATCCCTCCGCTACCTGTTCGGCATTTTCTTCAAGAAAAACAGTGGAATGGAGCTCATCACCAATGATTGTCTGGCCCTCGGTACTGATCACCTGTAATCGCATATGCATGACTTTGGCCTCAGCAGCCGGGCTGGGAAAACTTACTTCATCAGGACCAAATTCGTCAATGGCAATGGTTGCGGGATTTGGCACAGGCGGTTCAATGGTTTCATAGTAGAAAATATCAAAGCGTTCGATGGTATAATCGCCCTCCCGGGAGTATCTTATGCGCACATCATTTTGTTCATCAATACTGATGCTTTCTATATGAATTCTGTTTTGGGATGCCAGGGGATTAGCGGCCATCAGCATCAACAGGGAGATGACGACACCAAAACGCATAAACAAGGATCTTAAACCATTTTTATTCATCCTCCTCCTCCCCGTTATCATTCCCGATTCTGGTAAACACATGGATATTGTTATTTCCGTAAGCACCTTCGGCCGTGCTTCCGAATCCCCCGAAAGGTGATGGCGGACTGATGGCCCAGTGACTATAAACATATTCCAGCATCATTCTGTTTCCGCTGGGAAACTCCCGAAAGATTCCTGTGATGGTTCGCGGGGTCCCATTTTCAACTGCATTTGTTGTTTGAAAGCTGATTATTCCGTCATGGAGTGAATCATCCCTTTCCATTTCTGCACCCCAGGTTGGCTGATCGCTGCCGGTTACAATGATTGGAGTTCCATCTTTGTATTTCTCAATATAAACGCCACCTGACCACATCGGGGGCATAAATATTTGGCACGTTGGACCTGAATCTGATATATATGGAATCATAGTTCATTGGGAAGGCTCTGAACAGAGGTGCCACGTCCTCGCCGGAAGCATACCACTCAAAATATGTGATGGTAGGTTCGGGCTCCGGTTCTTCATCATCATTACAGGCAAAAAAAGCCGGCATAATGAATACCAAAGCCAGCAGAATAAAAAGCTTCCTCACCGGTTTGAACATGTTCATGGGTTTTGTATATAACGCAAAAACCAGCTTCATCGTTTATTATTTGTTCGAACTTTCACAAACAAAGATAGGAATCTTGCAGGTATCTGACATGCAAAAAATTGCCTTTTTCTGAGAGGCCGCATTGCCGCAAACGTACGTGCAGGTTTGATTACCGGCCTGCGACCACTTCCATCATGCCGTCTTCGTTGAGGTAGTCGGCAGCGGTAGCCATAATCAGTTCCGGTGTAATGGTCTTGAGGGTTTGCAGGTATTCATCATAATGGCTGTGGTCGAGGCCAAATACCAGCAATTCCTTGAACCGCTCAGCCTGTGCAAATGGTCCGTCAAAGGATCGCAGAAAGCTGCCGGCCAGATAGTTTTTCAGGCTTTCCATTTCATCGGCGGTTGCGGGTTTTTCTCTCAGGTTTTTCAGTTCGCGGTAAATTTCTTCCCTGGCTGCTTCCGACACATCTGCACCCACCTGTGTGGCAATGAAAAAATAACCGCTGCGCACCAGTGAAATGATGTTGGAGGTGATCCCATAGGTATATCCCTTTTCCTGGCGGATATTTTGCATCAGCCTGGATCCAAAGTAACCACCCAGCAGGGCATTGGCGATCTTGAAGCGGTGAAATGCGGGATGTGTCCGGTTGAATAACTGCTTGCCGATTCGAATGGCTGACTGCAGCGCTTCAGGCATTTCCAGCTTCACCTTGCGGCTTCCGGATGTCAGCATTTGAAACCGGGGTGGTTTGGCTGCTTCATCAGGTTGAGCGACCAGGCTCCCCAGGTGCCCGGCAATCATCTTTTCCATCTTTTCAGGCATACGGCCGGATACGATACAGAATGCATTAGCGGCGGTGAACCAGCGGCGGTGAAATGCCAGGAGGTCATCACGCTCAACCATGTCAAAATTCTCGGGCTTAAGCCGGTAGCCGTACGGATGTTGTTCACCGTAAACCAGTTCGGCAAAATATGTCCGGGCCAGATGTTCCACCTTTTTTTGGTTGATGATGTGAATTTTTTGCTGATTCTTCAGAAAGGTACGCATCTCATCTTCAGGAAAAACCGGGTCCTGAAAGATCTCTGCCAGCAATGCCAGTGTTGGTTCCAGGTGTTTGTTCAGCACATACATAGAAACCGATACAATGTCTTTCTGGGCATCCAGTTGCAGGTGTGCACTGTAGTAATCCAGCAGCTCGCTGATCTCCAACCGGCTTTTTGTATTGGTGCCGGACCGCAACAGCCTGGTAGTGGCAAACGACACAAGAGGTTTGTATTGAAAGTAGCTGCCTGCAAAAAATACCAGGTCAATCTTTACAAATTCTTCTGTACCTCCTTCGAGGAAATAAACCGGAAGACCATTGCCGAGTTTTGCCCCAAGGGGTTTGATGTAGGGGATGCCCGCAATCAATTCTTTTCCTGGTGGTTGTGTACGATCTGGCATAAGTTTTCGTATTGGCCGTTTATGTTTATTGTTTTGATGATGTTTTTATTTCCCGGTAAATTATTTGACGGTATCCGTGTTTCCATAGTGAAGCACAGAGAGGTTGTCGCGCCTGAATATTTCTGCAGCGACCCGCTGAATGTCTTCGGCTTTCACCCGCTGATAGTTTTCAATTTGCTGATTGTACAAATCTGCGTCGCCCTGCAGTTCGTAGTAGGCAAGATTCATTGCTTTTGCCATCACATTGCTTTCCGAATAGGTTTGCGATGCCTCCACCCTGTTTTTCACTTTTTGCAGCTCTCTCTCTGTCAAGGGGTTTACAACCAGGTCATATGCCTCTTTCCATAGCATATCTTCAGCTTTTTCCGGATCAGTTTCGGGATGCGGTTTCCCGGCAATAACGAGCAAGCCGGGGTCGAGGTTGCCTGTAATGTATGCGTTTATTTCACTGAATACTTTCTGGTCATGTAAAAGCCTGGCCGTTAACCGGGATGATTCGCCGTTTGCGAGCACGTCGCTGATCAGATCAGCAGCGTGAAAGTCGGGGTGATTCCGGGCGCACATGTGGAAAGCCATATAAATTTGGTGCTGCGGGACATCTCGTTTCGCCGACAGCCGTTTTTCTTTCGATTGCCTCGGCTCCGGGGGCAGTTTTCTGCTATTAACAGGTCCGGGATGTATATCTCCGAACCATTTTTCTGCGAGTTCAAATACCCGGCTCGCCTCCACATTTCCGGAAACAGTGAGGATGGCATTTGCCGGATGGTAATATGTGTGAAAAAAGTCTTTGACATCCTGAAGGGTGGCATCCCGAATGTGGCTGATATCCTTTCCGATGGTTGCCCAGCGGTACGGGTGGACATCATAGGCAAGAGGCCGCATCAGCAGCCAGGCATCTCCATAAGGCTGATTCAGATATGACTGCCTGTATTCTTCCGTGACAACATTTTGCTGTGTCAGCAACTTTTCCGGAGAAAAGGCCAGTGCCATCATCCGGTCCGATTCGAGCCAGAATGCCGTTTCCAGGTTTTGAGCGGGGAGACTCAGGTAATAATTGGTGATGTCGTTGGTGGTGAAAGCGTTGTTTTCTCCACCGGCATGCTGTAATTCATAGTCAAATCTGGGCACATTGGCAGAACCTTCGAACATCAGGTGTTCAAAAAGATGTGCAAAGCCGGTTCGTTCGGAATGTTCGTCGCGCGCCCCAACATCATATAATATATTAACTGCAGCCAAAGGAGTTGTTTCATCACGGTGCACCAGTACGCGCAAACCGTTTGGAAGGATATGTCTTTGGAATTTTACCATTGGGTTAACTGATTTTCAATAATGACAGATACAAAATCCATGTATCTGAGAAGGTAACATTTTCAGGGCTGTATTGTTTGCCTGCAAGGCCATTGAAGTGCTTTTTATCTCCATTCAAAAATATCAAATTTGCCTTGTGGCCTTCGGTGGTCTAACCATTGAAAGTTTCTGAGCAAGCGATCCTCCCCTGACAGGTCTTCGGGTGGGAAAAGCACGGCTTCCGGCTGTCGGACAAACTGAATACCAGTTACTTCCGCACCATCTACAAAAATAATGATATTGGAAGAAACGGCTTTATTGATGCCCACCAGATCGCCATTATTTTCCCTGATAAAGAATATGGTTTCTCCATTGCCGTCTACATCCACGCGCCATAATGCATTGTCGCGAAAATGTCCGTGCATGGTTCGTCCTTTCATTTGGTTAAAGCCGATGGTGTCTTCCTGTGATATGATGAAGGCGGCATCATGGAGTTGCACCCATTCAACTTCGTTTTCGGTGGTTTTTATTTCGATACGGCGTGCGGTAAGCTGATACATATCCGACCACAAAACCGGGTCATGATACATCGCGATGATGGAGTCGGTCAAACGGTAAACGATGGAGTCGGAAAGCCCCTGAAGGTCTGATCTGTAGAACCGTGCACGATGGTAGGCAAACAATTCCCGTTCGTCGGTTTCCGCATGAAATACAGATTTTAATGTGTCGGCGTGCAGGAAAAGGCTGTCATTGTCGGCGATCATGGTCATGACGGCCTGCCTGGTGATCACTGACAGGCCCAGGTCTTCGAAGTGTTCTGCAAAATGGCCGGTGATGATGACATTTTCTACGCTGTCGCGGATGAGTACGTTATTGACTGCTCTGCCGTAGTTTCTGTTTCGGTCGTAAAAAACAGAATCACCGGTCATGGATTGTTTTTGGTTGGTAAAGAAGGCGTCGCGGCTAAAGCGGGCAATGTCGTTACGTGTGTCATACCAACCGTTTCGGCAAAAGATGGTGTTTTCTTCGCTTACGATGGTGGTAGGTCCGAAAAAGTAGGCGACTTCGGTAGCTGTGTTGTACATCATCGTATCGGTTTCCATCACATATTCCGGGTTGACCAGTACCACGTTGTCACGGAAAAAAAACTCTTTGGCATCGGCGAAATAGAAGCCCCAGAGGCTTGTCAGAACATTTTCAGCATCCACGATACGGCCGCCGTCAATGTAGTTGGCTGTATTTGCATCCAGGTCATATTCCAGGTATTCCGTATAGAGGGTCATTTGGGGGTCAACCATACGCACGTTTCCGGTAAGTTCGGCCCAGCGCCGGTTGCCATCATAAAAAAGCCGGTCGCCATAAATGGTGATTGTATCGCTGACCTTGATCACGATATTGCTGAATGCCCTGAGTTTGTTGGCTTCAGAATAAAGGTAGGCGCTGTCGCAATACATCCTGGTGTCTTCGTGGGTAAACACCACGTCATTGATCAGCCGCCGCACGTCATCTCCAATGCGCCGGTCAAATTCTGCAGTTCCGGCTTCCCAGTCGATGGGTGTACGCTGATCCCCGGAATCCCCGGATGGGGGATTCACAAAAAACATCAATAAAATGAGAATGAATGCGACCACTGCTGCTGATTTTCACTGCAAAAATAACTGAATTCCTGCAGATATATTGTTTCAGGCAAAGCGGGTTGCCGGCAAACACCGATACGATGCAACAACGGATGCTTAGCTCCGCTGTTTGTAATCGGGCATGTTAAAGTAATTTTTTATTTCCCTGTTCATCACCGGGGTTAAAAGCAATATGGCGATGAGGTTGGGAATGGTCATGAATGTGATCACCATATCCACAAAGTTCCATACCAGCTCGAGGCCCCAGATAGATCCGAGGAAAACAAACACGGCATAAACGTAGTAGTATTTTTTGATGGCTTTGAAACCGAACATATACTGAGCTGCTCTTGAGCCGTAATAAGACCACGATATGATGGTTGAAAAAGCGAAGAGCATCAGGCCTACGGCGATGATGTGTGAGGCGAGGAATCCCATGTTAATTTTGCCGAGGCCAAGTTCGAAGGCCAGTACAGTGAGGGATACGCCTGCTTCTGCATTTTCGTGCGACCATGCTCCTGTCATAACAATGACGATGGCGGTAAGGGTACAGATAAAGAGGGTGTCGATGAATGGCTCCAGGCTGGCTACCAGGCCTTCGCGCATGGGATATTGGGTTTTGGCGGCTGCGTGTGCCATGGCCGCTGAGCCCTGACCTGCTTCATTTGAGAAGAGGCCTCTTCTCACACCCATGGTCAGCGTAAGGATGAAGGCCGATCCGGCAAAACCGCCGGCAGCAGCCGTTCCGGTAAATGCGTCACTGACAATCAGGGCAAAGGTTGGGATGAGGTTTTCGATGTTCAGGATAACCACCAGGAGTGCTGCCAAAAAATAGACCACCGCCATAAAGGGTACCAGTCGTGATGTCACTTCAGCGATACGTTTAAGTCCTCCTACCACAATCAGTAAAACAAGGCCTGCGATAATCAGGCCGCTGATCCAGTGGGGGATGGCATATGTGGAGTTCAGGATGTCGGTCATGGAATTGCTTTGCGCCATGTTTCCTGTTCCCATGGAGCAGAGGACGGCGGCTGCGGCAAATATGACGGCGAGGGTTTTGGCATGCTTGCCCAGCACTTCTTTGAGGCCGAATTCCATATAATACATGGGCCCTCCCGACACGGTGCCGTCGGGGTTAAACTTGCGGTATTTCAATCCGAGCGTACACTCCACCATCTTCAGCATCATACCGAAAAAGCCGGTGACCCACATCCAGAATATGGCACCCGGTCCACCCCAGTAGATTGCCAGTGCAACACCTACGATGTTTCCGGTTCCTACCGTTGCCGACAGGGCAGTGGTAAGGGCTTTGAAGTGGTTAACGTCGCCTGATTCGCCCTTTTTGGTGTAGCGGCCGGCAAGTATGGCAAAGGAGTGCCAGAACTTCCGGACATGCAAAAACCTGAACTTGAAGGCGAAAAATATGCCGGCAGGAACCAGCAGAATCAACAGCAGGTAGCCGCCAACATACTCGTTATACATGGAGATGACNTGGTTGAGGCCATCCAGAAATGCTGAACCCAGCGTATCATTCGCTTCTTCAGCCAGAANAACTGCTTTATCCTGNATTTCAGTCATAATATTGATTGGTTTAGATGATTCCTAATTTGTTAAACAATACGATGGCAATGGCCACAGGGGCAACAAATTTCAAAATAAACATAAGCGCGGCGAAAAAACGTGCCTTCAATGCTCCGCTGTTGGAGATCTCATCTTTCACATCGGAGCGTTTCATGTACCATCCCACAAAAACGACGATGAGCAGTCCTCCCAATGGCAGCAGGAGGTTGGATGCGGTAAAGTCAAGCACCCCGAAAATGGTTAGTCCTCCAATGCTGACATTTCCGAGAGCACCAAATGACAAGGTACAAAACACGCCCACAAATGTGGCCGCAATGGTTGCCATGATTGTGGCCTTCCGGCGCGTCATATTGAGTTCTTCGGTAAGGTAGGCTACGACTACCTCCAGGATGCTGATGGAAGAGGTAACAGCGGCGATGCTCAGCAGGACGAAAAAGATGATAGAAAAGAAGTAACCACCGGGCATCTGCTGGAAAATATTTGGGAGAACGGTAAATATGAGTCCGGGACCGTCGGCAGGATCCAGGCCGAAGGCAAAAACTGCAGGAAAAATGGCGATACCTGCCAAAAGGGCAATAAGCGTGTCTGCCAAAGATACTTCCACAGAAATATTACCAAGATTGTTTTGTTTGCGGATATAGGAGCCATAGGTGATCAAAGCGCCCATGCCGATGCTCAGGGAGAAAAATGCCTGACCCAATGCCGCCAGCATTACTCTTGAATTCAGGGCGGAAAAGTCGGGCCGAAACAGGAATGCAAGACCCTGTCCGGCTCCGGGAAGTGTAAGGGAGCGGACCGCCATGATGATGAGAAGCAGAACCAGGAATGGCATCAGGATTTTTGCATAGCGTTCAATGCCTTTTTGCACCCCTGACAGAATGATCCAGGCCGTCATTGCCATGAAGACAACTTGCCAGAACAGTGGCCAAAAGGCCTGTGTGTGGAATGAAACAAAAAGCCGGTTGATATCTGTGGCGTCTTTCCCTGCAAAGGAGTTTGTCAGCGATTTGACCACATATTCAAGTGTCCATCCGGCGATGGTACTGTAAAATGCCAGGATCATAAATGCTGCCACGATACCCATTACGCCCACCAGGTACCAGGGTTTGCCGGGTGCAAGACGTTTGAATGAACCAAGGGCATTTCTCTGGCCCCTTCGTCCGATCACAAACTCTGAAAGCATTACCGGAATGCCAAGCAGCAGGATAAATCCAAGGTATACCAACAAAAAAGCGCCTCCCCCACTCTCTCCGACAACATAGGGAAAACGCCAGATATTTCCCAGTCCGATTGCTGATCCCGCTGCTGCGCAAATGATCCCAAACCGGCTGGTAAAGCCGTCACGGCCATTATTTTCTAAAGCCATAAGTAAACACGTTGTTTTGGTTTATGAACGGCAAATTCTATACAGCCATCCATTAATAAAAAGCCAAAAATAAAAAATAATGGTCAAAAATCAACAACAAGTGTTTTTTTTTACCGGCAGAAAACCAAAAACATTAGGGTTTTTTGTTTTTATTTGAAATATATGTACTTTTATGGAATTAATTTTTTATATTATATGTATAATAACCCTGTTAAAGACTGGTTTTATTTTAGCCGCCGGCAACGTGCGGGCATCATTGTGATGCTGATATTGCTGGCTGTTGTGCCTGTGCTTGCCGGTTTACTGGGCAGGACTGTCCGTCATCAAACCATCGACCATGATTGGTTTGTAAAAGAAATAAGTCTGTTCCGTGAAGCATTGGCCCGTATGGAAGAGGAGGCAGAAAGCCGGGGCCGTGAGCGAAGTCCGGAAGGAGGCGCGGCATACGCGCACCGGCTGGCGGCACCGGAGCTGACGCCATTTCCGTTCGACCCCAATGTGATTGACCAGGAAGATTGGGAAAGGATGGGTCTTTCAGCGCGGCTGGCAAGGAGTATCGGGAATTTTTTATCTGCGGGCGGCAGTTTCAGGTACAAGGAAGATTTGCAACGGATGTATTTGATGGATGATCTGACATACGAACAACTGGCCGGCTACATTCTGCTGCCTGAGCGGCCTGTTTCAAGCAGTTCCGGAGAAAGGCCAACAAGGAGAGATTCCTCCGGGCCGGGAAGCGATTCCGGGTTAATCGCAGATGTTGCGGCTCACAAGTCACCAGAGCGGGACATCAGCGGCATTCGCCCACCGGCCGAACCGCTTATCATCAATATCAATACCGCCGACAGCCTGGAACTCATTCGGATAAGGGGAATCGGTCCTGCTTTCAGCCGCCGCATCATACAATACCGGGAAAGGCTTGGAGGCTATCATGATGTAAGTCAATTGCTGGAAGTTTTCGGGATGGACAGTACCCGTTTTGAGCAAATCCGCGAATATTTGGTGACCGACAGCATGCACATCCGGAGAATTAATCTCAATGAGGCAGAATTCGGGGATTTGGTGAGGCATCCTTATATTGACAGGAATACTGCAAGTGCTATATTGAACATGAGAAGGCAACACGGGCCTTTTGCCACTCCGGAGGAAATCAAAAGGTCATACCTGTTGAATGATTCCATTTGGGAGCGGATCAGGTTGTATATTGCTGTAGAATGAGGTTAGTGTGAATCATTAATAGAACGAGTGAAGTTAGAAGTTTTTTTAACATCTTAACATTTTGACCTTTTGACCTTTACATATTTGCACATTTGCACATTTGCACATTGTTCAATGCAACTCCCGTGGTATTAAAAACATGTTTTGTACATTAGAATAAACTGATGTCTGGGAAAAATGCATAATGGCTCTTAAACGCTTGATTTATATCACCCCTACGGGGCTTAAAAGATTGGGGGTTGTTTTTGATTCTACTAAGATTATGCCCCTAACGGGGCTGCCCTCATAGGGACAAAATTCTGGTAATAAGCATTATAGGGTATGTCCAGAAGTCCCGTTAGGAACGTAACACAATTTAGCCGGACAGTAGTTATTAGAAAAATTGGAAATGATTAATATTATTTGAAGCAGTTTACGAAAAACTGTTTTTTGCGAAAAACAACTTTTTGAACAAAATGAAAAACCTTTTGTTATTTAGACGTAGATCAAATTAAAATAACTCACAACCCAAAAACATTGGTTACCATGAAAACGATCATTCGTTCAACATTCGTAATCCTGATTGCTGCGGCATTCGCAGGATGTCAGACGGCACCTGAGCAAACAGAAACAAACACAAACAATAAAGGAGAAACAACTATGACAAACAGTGGAAAACATGTATTGGCAGATTTGCCTTACGCGTACAATGCGTTGGAGCCCTACATTGATGAACGTACCATGCAAATTCATCATGGAAAACATCATCAGGCTTATGTAACCAATCTGAATAATGCCATTGAAGGCACAGAAATGGCTGATATGACCCTTGAAGAAATTTTCAAAAACATGAGTAAATATCCGATGGCTGTTCGCAACAACGGCGGCGGGCATTGGAATCATGATCTTTTTTGGAATATTATGAGTCCCAAAGGTGGCGGAAAACCCACAGGTGATTTGCTGGCAGCCATTGAAAAGCGTTTCACTTCCTTTGAAGATTTCCAGGAAGAAATGAATCGTGCCGGAGCCACCCGTTTTGGAAGCGGCTGGTCATGGCTGATCGTGGATGCCAATGGTGAACTCCAGGTTACCAGCACACCGAACCAGGACAATCCTCTGATGGATGTTGCAGATGTCCGGGGAACGCCCATCCTTGGTGTTGACGTATGGGAACATGCATATTATCTGAAATATCAGAACCGTCGTCCTGAATACCTCAGCAACTTTTGGAATGTAGTGAACTGGGATGAAGTAGCCCGCAGGTATGAAGCTTTGGTTAAATAAATCGCATGATAATGGTTTAAGGTTTTCTGAAAGCAGGAAACAAAACAGCGAATATTTGTTGCAGTCCCGTTGAGCAGCAAATAGTTACAGAAACGGGTGATGAGTGATGGTGACCGGCAGCTCCGGGTTTTGGAGCTGCCGGTTTTTTATTTGGGACGCGGATGAACCGGATTGCCTGCGGCGAACGCAGATGAATGCGGGTTTTCTCCTGGCATTTATGGGGAGCGGGCTATTGGAATGGCATTATTCCGGGATGGTTTGGTTTTTTCCGGGTAATATCAGGTTGAGTAATACACCGGTTATGCCTGCAAGGCCAATCCCTTCAATGGCGAATTCACCGGCTGAAAAACACATGCCACCAATTCCGAAGACCAGTACCAGTGCAACGATTGTCAGGCGTCTGGGGTCACTAAGGTCGTTTCCGGCTTTTACCAATGTATTCAAACCTACCACCATGATGGCACCAAACAGAAGCAACATGATGCCACCCATAACCGGGGCAGGAACTGTTTGCAACAATGCGCCGGTTTTTCCCAAAAAGGCTGCCAAAATGGCCACTATGGCTGCCCATGTCATAACGGCGGGATTAAACACCTTCAAAACGGCAACGGCACCGGTTACTTCCGAATATGTTGTATTTGGCGGACCCCCGAGCATTCCTGCCAAAGCGGTTGCTACGCCGTCACCCAGCATGGTCCTATGCACACCCGGGTCTTCAAAATAATCCTTGCCGGTAACCGATCTGATGGCTACAATATCACCAAAATGCTCAATAGCCGGGGCAATGGCTATGGGGAGGATAAAGACAATCGCCTGCCAGTTCCACTCAGGCAATGTAAAAGCAGGCACAGCCAACCAGGCAGCATCTCCAACAGCAGTTAGATCGATCATACCGAAAGGAACGGCAACGATATATCCGACAAGGATTCCGACCAATATAGGAATGAGCCTGAATATGTTCCGGCCCAGGATCATCACCAGTACCGTGCATGCCAGCGTGATCATTGAAACGATCAGCGCATGGTGTTCGGGAAAAATCACGGTGCTGCCGTCGCCGGTTTTTCCCATGGCCATATTGACGGCAACCGGTGCCAGCACCAGGCCAATAACCATGATAACCGGGCCGGTCACCACAGGCGGGAGAATTTTATGCAGAAAGTCACTGCCTTTCCATCTGATCATCACCGAGAGTATCATATAAAAAACACCTGCAGCGATCAGGCCGCTCATGGTAGCAGCAATGCCCCAGGTGGACACACCATAAATGATGGGTGCAATAAAGGCAAAGGAACTGGCGAGAAACACCGGCACTTTCCCCTTAGTAATCAGCTGAAATAACAAAGTGCCGGCGCCGGCTGTGAACAGTGCGACATTGGGGTTCAAACCGGTTAACAATGGCACCAGAACCAGAGCACCAAAGGCTACAAACAGCATTTGCGCTCCGGGNAAAATGCCCCTTGAGCTAAACTGATAATCATGGTTCATACGGAGGAGGGGTTAATTGATGTTTACGATTTTTACCAAACCCACTGTTGAGAATATTTCATCAAATGTAAAAAAAACAAACAGCATATTTGTACACGATCCACTATCCAAACCATAAAATCTGTAACGAAGTTTCCGGCACCCACATTTGCTATTGCAGCAATTCGCTGAGTTCTTCAGCAGTCATTCCGGCAACAAAAGATTCTTTGCGGATCAGGTTTTCTGCCAGTCTGGCCTTTTTGTTCTGCAGTCTGATGATCTTTTCCTCCACTGTATCCTTACTGATAAAACGGTAAACAAACACTTTTTTATCCTGGCCAATACGGTGTGCACGGTTTATAGCTTGCATCTCCGCTGCAGGATTCCACCATGGATCGAGCATGAACACATAACCGGCTTCGGCCAGGTTTAGCCCTACCCCACCCGCCTTGAGGGATATCAGAAAAACCGGCACCTCCTGCTTTTTAAACTTTCTGATGACTTCTTCTCTTCTGACGGTGGAACCGGTAAGTTTGACATATTTTACACCGGCTTTTTTCAGCCATGCCTCCAGGAGTTCCAGGTGTTTAACAAAAGAAGAAAAGATCAACACTTTATGGTTTTCTTCAAGCAGCGTTTCGAGGTTTTCAATGATGGCCTGAAACTTTCCGCTTTGCGCATTCATGTTTATATCGGCAAGCCGGGGGTGATTAGCAATTTGCCGCAACTTTGTCAGCGCCTTAAGCAACATGATCTGACTGGATTGTAAGGCTTCATTGTCATAAATATTCTTCAGAATAACATTCCGGTAACGTGATTTTTCTTCTTCATAGATTTTTGCCTGATCTTCAGCCATCTCACAATATATGACGGATTCTGTAAGGTCAGGCAATTCTTTGGCCACCTGATCTTTTGTACGTCGCAAAATATAGGGGCGCAACAACTTCCACAGCTGAGCGGCCTCCGGTGAGGTGGGGTCATTTTCCAACGCAAGTCCATATTGCTGCTGAAAACTTCGGAGAGAGCCCAAAAGACCGGGGTTTACAAAATGCATTTGCGACCATATATCACTGAGCCTGTTTTCCACGGGTGTTCCTGTAAGAGCAAACTTGCCGGAGGCTTTTAAGGCAAATGCTGCACGTGATGTNTTNGAGTTGTNGTTNCTGATATTCTGGCTTTCATCGAGAATGATACAAGTGAAGGATACTTCTTTGAGTACCTCCACATCATTGCGCAAAGTACCGTATGTGGTGAGCATCAAATGTCCGCNCANTGATGAAGACAGCGACCGTTCGGGNCCAATGTACAGGCGCACCTGCAGCCATGGAGCAAACCGCTTTAGCTCATTGAACCAGTTATGCAAAACGGAAGCCGGTACAACAATTAATGTTGGAGCCTTTTTGCCGTCAACAGGTTCTGCTGACTGCTCTTTAGATTCCTGACAAGCCTGGTTCTCCATGGAGTCGGTGTCATCAAATAAACCCAGCTGAAAACCGGCTTTGACATGAGATTTGGGCGCCAGAGGGGGTTCATTGATGGTTTTATCCCTATGGTGGTTTGAGTAAATTGAAGAAAGCAAGGCAATAACCTGCAGCGTCTTCCCGAGACCCATGTCATCAGCGAGAATGCCTCCAAGTCCTTCCCTGGCGAGCTTGCGCATCCATACATACCCGGATAATTGATACGGGCGCATGGTTACATCGGACAGTTGTGGCATCCCAAAAGTTGCTTCTTCATCAAGTATATGCTTCAAGCGCTTTGCCTCCGGTAAATCAAAATCCTCCAACACCATAAAATGGTACCTTGGAACGCGCCAGGTATCTTTGTGTTCATATCCATGAAACACAAGGCCCTTGTAGCGCTCAAACCACTCTTCAGGGATCAGGAAACGTTCACCGCCAGGCAGGACAAACAAACGCTCTCCATTCAGAATATGTTGGGATAAAGCCTGAAATGGGATTTCTTTTTGGCCGATGCGGATGACAATATGCAGATCAAACCAATCAGTAAAAGTATGATTGTTCAATACAAGCATTGGTTTCTCCAGTAAATGTCTTTCTTCTTCCTCCTGTTCAATGCGGAACCCGGCTCTTTCTATTGCGGATCTGTTTACCACCACATAGTCGAAAAAATCCAATTCATTGCTTGCCGGTGCGCTCATTCGATAAAACGCGCCAAACGGTTCAAGATCAAATGTCAATAGTTTCCCGATCATTTCTTGTTCAAAAACCGTGTCGCGACGAAACCGCCTGAAAACAAAATTGTTTTCATTGATCTCCAATGCTGTAAATGTCAACTGCTTATTGTTGGCGATCACCTGCCTCTCGCCATAATCGAAACGCAACAGGAAACCATATTTTCCCTGAATATCCCGTTCAATGGAAAGGACAGCCTTCGGGTCAACAGGAATATCCACAACATCGAACCCCTCAGCCTGAATATCTGCCCGGTTGGCCATTTTTTTAACAAAGCCTGAAAAGTATTCCTTTTCGAGGTGTTTAGGGATATGTATCTCATTTTTCTTAATGAATGGGTTAAACAGTTTACCGCTGATATTATTTGGGAAGCGCCAAATCAGACTGCCTTGCATCAGATAGCAAGGTTGTAAGGCAAGCAATAGCGTTCCGGGAGTCTGCAGGTTCAGCGGCCTGTTTTCATAAACAAGACTTATTGTATAAGTTACTCCTGTGGTTGTGCGTTTGAAATGCAATGAGGTGTCCGGTGCATCATCGGCCAATTGTTTTCGGTGAGAGGCATAGAGGTTTGGCCAGGTATCCCTTCCATCATAAATATGGATATTGTTTTGTTTGAGCAACATGAACAGGCGGTCGGTTTGCCGCCACAGAAAAGGCAGCAACACCCTGTTAACAAATTGTTTTTCTGCATTCTTAAAAAATGCCTCTTTTGAAACAGTCTTATTGGAAAATCGTAAGGCGATATTGGCGGGTTCCAGGCTAAGGCTCAGCTCATACAAGTCACGGATAAAAGGTTCAGGCATATTAAGTGTTTCAGGCTTTTGGGCCGAAAGTCGTCCTGAAACCGTCAGGAAACCTTTCTGTTCTCTATGGCACAAATAAGGCACTACCGTATCACCAAGATAAGGATCCGTTTTAATAACCGCAGCGAGTGTAGTTTCTTTGTCCGTCACAATCTGCAAAGTTAGCGGATTTTCCGTGTGGATATAACCTGATCCGCAGGCACTGTTTCGTTGAACAAGTTGCCACTAAAGATGTTTTAAATTACAAACATTAACCCCATCTTACCATGACATATTATTTCAGTAAAATTTTCAAAGACAAGGGTTTCGAAGAAGCCATTGCAGAAGTTACGGAAGCCCTGAAAGCGGAGGGTTTTGGCATTTTGACGGAAATTGACGTGCAGGGCACACTGAAGCAAAAAATTGACGTTGATTTCAGGAAGTACCGGATTTTGGGAGCCTGCAACCCCCATTTTGCGTATAAGGCATTCCAGGCAGAGGACAAAATCGGGATTTTATTGCCATGTAATGTGATCGTCCAGGAGCATGACGACGGTTCTGTGGAAGTGGCGGCCATGAACCCTACTGCAGCCATGGTGGCGGTTCAGAATACAGAGCTCGGCGGACTTGCCGGAGAGGTGGAAAAGATAATGGAACGGGTGGTCAACAGTTTATAATCACTGCCAGACCACCCGAAACAATTTATTATTTGCCGGCACTGTCATTTCCGGCGGCATTACCCGGTCAGAAACCGAACTGGATGCCCTGTGCCAGTGGCAAATCGGTGCCGTAATTAATGGTATTGGTTTGCCTGCGCATATAGCTTTTCCATGAGTCGGAGCCGGACTCCCGCCCGCCACCGGTATCTTTTTCGCCGCCGAAGGCACCACCGATCTCTGCTCCGGAGGTACCAATGTTAACATTGGCAATGCCGCAGTCGGAACCGGTTTCAGACAAAAACTTCTCTGATTCACGAAGGTTTTCGGTAAAAATGGACGAAGACAAACCCTGGGGAACGCCATTGTTCAACGCAATAGCTTCCTCAATGGTAGTATATTTCATGATGTAGAGGATGGGAACAAAGGTTTCGCGCTGAACCATTTCAAAATGGTTTTCGGCTTCCACAAGCGTTGGTAACACGTAATGACAGAATTCGCGATTCTCGCAATCATAGGTTTTGCCACCGAATAATACCCTGCCACCTTCTTCCTGAACTTTTTTGATGGCCTTTAGGAAGTCTTCCACCGCATTTTCGCTGACTAACGGACCTACAACGGTATCCTCGTGCAATGGGTTGCCGATTTTCTTTGAGACACTTTCGTAGGCGGTTTTCAATTTCTCCACAACATTGTCGTAAATGCTTTCATGGACGATCAGACGCCTGGTGGTTGTGCATCGCTGTCCTGCGGTACCTACAGCCCCGAAAACTACTGATTTCACAGCCATTTCCAGGTTTGCGCTGGGTGCAATGATTACAGCGTTGTTTCCACCCAACTCCAAAATAGAGCGGCCAAGGCGTGCACCGATAACGCCGGCAAGGCGTTTGCCCACTTCTGTGGAGCCGGTGATAGAAAATAACGGGATGCGGCGGTCGGCCACAAAATTGTCGCCAAGCACACCTGAGCTGGCAATAACCAGGCTGAACACACCTTCCGGAACGTCGTTTTCCTTCAGCACGCGGGTAATGATTTTCTGGGTGGCAATGGCCGTAAGGGGTGTTTTGGAACTGGGCTTCCATATCACCACGTCGCCGCATACTGCTGCCAGCATCGCATTCCATGCCCAGACAGCCACCGGAAAGTTAAAAGAGGTGATCAGTCCAACGATCCCGAGCGGATGGTATTGATCGTACATCCGGTGCTGTTTCCTTTCCGAATGCATGGTGAAACCATTGAGCAAACGGCTCTGGCCAACCGCAAAATCGCAAATGTCGATCATTTCCTGTACTTCACCGAGTCCTTCCTGGTATATCTTACCCATCTCCAGGCTCACCAGGTATCCCAGGTCTTCCTTGCTTTCACGCAGCGCATTGCCAATCTGCCGCACCACTTCCCCACGCTTGGGAGCAGGTATCTCCCGCCAAACCAGGAAGGCGTCCTGCGCTTTCCTGACAACCGTTTCATAGTCTTCCAGGCTCGCCATTGTAACGCGTGCTATCTCCTTATTATTTATGGGGGATACGGATACAATCTCTTTACCTTTTGTATCCATCCATTGTAAACCGGTGCATACACCGGGGTTTACCGGTTCAATACCGAGTCGTTCGATAATCTCTTTTTTCATTGTTTATTTATTAATGTGTGAAATGTCGAAATGTCAAAAGATTAAAAGTCATTAAAGGTGACCAGTACATTTTTTACATCTTTTTCTTTCCTTTGCGCGTTTTGCGTGATTTAACCTTTGCGGCCTTTGCGAGGAAAAAAGAGCAATAGCGGATTGCGGTTGATTTTTTCACCGCAAAGACGCGGAGCACGCAAAGAAAATGTGTAAATTTATCAATGGTTCAATGTGCAAATGACGGTCCTTTGCGCGTTTTGCGTGATTTAACCTTTGCGGCCTTTGCGAGGAAAAAAATGTTTCACGCAAAGCCCGCAAAAAAAAGAAAAACCCGCAAAGCTACTGCTTACTTGCCTACTTCTTACTCTTCCCTTAAGTCCCTTAAGTCTCTAAAGTCTCTAAAGTCTCAACTCCCAGCTCTCAGCTCTCAGCTCCCATCTCCCAGTTCCTTCACTCTTCCCCAACCCGTCAGGTATCCGGTTTCTAAAAAAAGGCTTTGGGAATGTTATTTCACATGATATAACTGAAAATGTGCGCTTTTGTTTAGGTAGGATGCAGATATTTGTGCCGGGAAGTTGATTAACGGATCACCATGATTGTTCTTTTTTCGGAGGCGACAGGTGTTTGAACCACAATCAAATACTGCCCTGCCGGCAAGCCATGCAGGGGAATGCTGAAGGTGCAACGGCCGATGCAGGCGGATTGTGCTTGTATGATGGTTGATCCGTCAGTATGTTTCAGGTATATGGTTTGATCGGCGATACTCCAAAAGTCGATGTACACCATTTCTGATGCGGGGTTTGGATACACATTCAATATTGTAGCAGCCCCATCAGTTAGTGATGTATCATCGGGATCCATGACCACGGTAACTTCCTTATCATGGTCCGAAATCTCCACCTCACCATCGCTGGCAAAGAAATCGTTTGCCATCACCAAATAGGTATAAAATCCGGGCTCCAGGTCATCAAAAACATGCACCCCCGGCTGGTGTTCCACATCGTTCAGGGTGATCACTGCCTGTGGCAGCGCATTGCCATGATGGTCCATTACATTGAAGGAAAGGGTAAAGGTCGGTGTCAGTTCCAGGTAATGGGCAATGAGTTGCACATCATTCGCGGGCATGTAAAAGATGAAGTTCTCTTCCTGGCTGATCTCTTCTCCTTCGTCATTGGTCCAGTTAAGGAAAAGGTATCCTTCATTTGTGCCGGCATCAATAATTATTTCACTGCCCACCACATAGGATTCAAGATCAGGGTCTGCCTGGGGAGTGCCTCCTGTTTCGGGAGCAGCGTTCAGGGTGAGTGTATATTGAAAGGGATAATTGTGGCTTCCGGCTTCCTGTTGCCATGCCAGGAAGGGGTAGCTTGCTTCGGCGATGATATCCCAGGTTTGCTGGAAGTTCCAGCCTGCGAAGGTTTCCTGCAACACCATCTCAAGGGTGGTTTTGCCGGTTCCGCCGTCGCTGCTGTTCTGTCCGGATGTTTCAGTGTTCCAGTAGCTGCTGCTCACCTGTCCTCCGAACCGGTACCCGATCAGTCCGCCTATGCCCCAGCTTGTTCCGCTGACACTGCCCGTTGAATAGGTGTTGCTAACGTTGGTTTGCCAGAGGTAGCCGATCATTCCGCCCACTGCGCCGCCACCGGTAGCAGGTCCTGTTGCATAGCTGTTTGCTATGTTGCCACCTTCGGTGTCACCCACCAGTCCACCCACCGAGTTGCTTCCTGTAATATTGCCTGTGGCGTAGGATCGCTGGATGGAACCATTGAGGTTCCTGCCCACCAAACCGCCCACATACCATCCGGCAGTGACATTTCCGGTGGCGTAGCTGTCTGTAACCGTGCCGTTCACATTGAAGCCCACTAGTCCGCCGATACGGCCGTCGTTGGCGGTTACCTCAACATCAGCATGTGCATAGGAGACCGTTCCGGGACTGTTTTCGCCCACCAGTCCACCCACGCGATAACCACCGCTCACGCTGCCTGTGGCATAAACTTCCGTAAGTGTGCCCCTGTTGAAAGCAACCATCGTACCTACAACGTAATTTCCACCGACCACTTGTGCATCCTGGAGACCAAGGTTTGTAACCATTCCGTTTTCACCCACGAAAGCCCATAGTCCAACGTTGTTGGTGGCCGGCCGGTTGATGGTCAATCCGCTGATCACATGGCCGTCTCCGTCGTAATGGCCGTGAAATTCGTTAACGGTGGTACCGATGGGCTCCCATCCCTGGCCCTGATTATAGGGAGGCTGATCCAGGTCAATTTGGTCAATCTGTTTGAAGTGCTTATCGGCGTGGGTTGTCCCCAGATATTGCCGGATCATATCTAACTGTTCTGCATCGGCGATGAGCCATGGGTCTTCGGCTGTACCTGAACCACCGGCAAAGCCGTTATCATTGTTGGGCTGCTCCATAATTTCATTAAGATAGATCCATACGCTGTTATTGAAAACAGGCGATATTTGCCCCGATGTGGGGGCATTACCCATCCTGATCCAGACAAGATTTTGACCGGGAACCACATTGATGATCTGTCCGTTCAACCCGTATGCGGCATACATATCATACGGTGCGTCAGGACATAAATATCCGGTAAAAACATATTGTGACGAGGGCAGCATGAATGAGGATTTTCCATTCAGCCACCAGAGATAGCCATAGGCTTCATTCATATCCTGGGACGAACTGATCATCTGTTGAAAGTAAACAGAATCTGCCAACACCGGCGTACCATCCCATTGTCCACCGGCTAACATAAGCAGACCAAACCGGGCCATGCTTCGCGCATGACTAAAAAATACGTTGTTGTATCCCGATTCAAAAAAAAGTCCGCTAATGCCTGTGTGTATATGTAAATTCTGTGCAGCAAACTGGTTGAGTGTTTGATTGGAGGCAGCTTCTAGCACATCTGCCAGCAAGGTATAGGGTGCATTGTGATATGCCCAGCGTTCACCGGCATCGGCAAGATATACCAGGCAGCTATCAAGTGTACAGTTTGCATCATCAACTGCATCATCCAGGCCGGTGGTCATAGCCAGCTGGTGTCTGATGGTGATCATTTCTTCCTTTTCCGGTGGGCAATGCGTCCAGTTCTCTCCGAGCCATGCTGATACTGTGTCATCAATGGATAATAGTTCTTGCTCCCGGGCTAACCCGATCAGGAAGGCAGTAATGGTTTTACCGGCGGAGGCCCAGTACCAGGGATCATTCTGTTGAAAATCACCAAAATACTCTTCGATGACAATTTTTCCATTTTTAAGCAGGATGAATGCGTTACTGTTATGCTCTTCCAGAAACTGGAGGAGGGAGTCAATATGTTGTTGATCCCAGCCGAGAGAGTCTGTGGAAAGGGTTTCCCAGGTGTTGTCCGAAAGGGGAGGGAAATAAATCGAACCGTTTGCTGAAGAGAGTGCCCATGTTGGAATCAGGATTAGAAATAAAACACAGATTAATAGCTTCTTGATCAGCATAACAAAAATTTTTAACTTTCAAAGATAAACATTTAAGGATTGCCGGGGAAGTCTAGGTTCTATGCATGTTTTCATTACCCTGTTCGGCTGATCCTTTGGAGTGCATCTTTGTCTAAAAGCATCATTTGGTTGTTTTCATAACCGATGATCCCGTCATTCTGAAATTCCCGCAATATTTTCACGGCACTGTCTTTGGCCATGCCGGACAGTTCAGCCAGGTCTTTTTTTGATAAAGCCACAGAAAATGCTGGTTGTTCAAAAACCTCTTCGAAGAGATAGATCAGTGTATCGGCCATGCGGCCCGGCATCTGTTTGATTGTGAGTAATGAAAGTCTGTTGTAAACAGACAGGATACTTTTGCTCATGTCGCGCATGAGTCCATGGGCAAATTGACGGTTTGTATCAATTAATTCCCTGAACAGGTTCAGGTCAATAAAACATACGGCCGTGTCGGTGAGCGCCTTNACCGTATAATGATGCATTTGATCCAGGTAGATACCGGGACCCCCGATGAAGTTTGTTGGTTTCACGATCCGAATGATGCTGTTATGACGTTCAGAGCTCTCCAGGTATAGTTTTGCCAGGCCTGTAGTTACGGATATCACGTGTGACATGTGGGTTCCCTGTTTGCAAATGGTCTCCCCTTCTTTGAAAACAACCATCAGTTTGTTATTGGCCACGCGATCCAGTTCATCATCTGTCAGGTGGCAGAAAAGGGGAGATTTTAGTTCGCAGTGCCGGCAATCAATATCGGTGTTTAAGCAGTGCTGG
>SL_3KL_010_SEDDRAFT_10001364_pt1 | contig 22080 bp, 16 predicted proteins | sample SodLakKL_010_SED_2_FD_10381 | JGI IMG/M metagenome (IMG submission 10381) | reverse complement strand
AAACTGCCTGCCACTTCCAGTCCTTCTATTTCGCCCTGTAAGCCCAAATCAGCGCCTATTCCGGGCTTAATGAGGTTTACCAGTATCAACCCCGTTAATATGGCAAACAAGCTGGTCATCATATAATAACTGATGGTTTTCAGGCCCAGGCGACCAAGATTTTCGGCATTACCCATTCCGGAAACCCCCGTAACAATGGCAGCAAATATCAGAGGCACAATAATCATTTGCAGGGCACGTAAAAACAGATCTCCCATCCAACCTACATAATGCGTATACTCAGGAAAAAATATTCCAAAAAATATACTAAGAATCAGGGCAATCAATATTTGCCAGTGCAGCTGCAAACGTAAAATTTTTCTTATCATATGTAATTGTGTTTAAATTTAACGAACCAAAAAACAATTGGCAATAATACAAAAAGAATAGGTATCAACAGATATTTTATTTCACAAGGTGTAAAAACTGAAAAATTGACACCCAACCCCCTGCATGCAAGCCATTTTGACGTAATTTGTTCTACCAAATAGATTGGTTTGTGTTTTGCACCATCGCAACACATAAAACAAAAAAACACAGATTATGAATTTAGATAATTTCACCATAAAATCGCAGGAAGCCCTTCAAAAAGCCCAGGAAATTGCCATGGGGTTTGAACACCAAGCAGTTGAAACAGGCCATTTACTAAAGGGCATTCTTACAGTAGATGAAAATGTAACACCCTACTTGCTGAAAAAAAGCAACGTTAATTTACCTAACCTCAAACAGGTTTTGAACAAAATGATAGAGTCTTACCCCAAAGTAAGTGGGGGAAAAGTCTATTTGTCCAACGACACCAACAAGGTGCTGCAAAAAGCTATGGCCAGTCTTAAGAGCTCAGGAGATGAATTTATTTCCATTGAGCATTTGTTGCTGGCAATCATAAATAATAAAGATAACACCAGCCAATTGCTAAAAGACAGTGGGCTTACAGAAAACGATTTGAAGAAATCTATCCAGGAGTTGCGCAAAGGTTCCGGTGTGAAAAGCCAATCGGCCGAAGATACCTACAATGCACTGGGCAAATACGCCAAAGATCTCAATAGTTATGCATTGTCGGGTAAACTTGACCCGGTAATTGGTCGGGATGAAGAAATCCGTCGCATTTTGCAAATTTTGTCGAGACGCACCAAGAACAATCCCATATTGATTGGAGAACCCGGGGTGGGAAAAACTGCCATTGCGGAGGGCCTGGCCCACCGTATCATTGATGGAGATGTACCCGAAAACCTGAAAACCAAGAAAATATTCAGCCTGGACATGGGTTCCCTGATAGCAGGAGCCAAATACAAAGGAGAGTTCGAGGAGCGTCTGAAAGCAGTTATCAAAGAGGTAGTAGCATCAGAGGGTGAAGTAATCCTGTTTATTGACGAGATACACACCTTGGTGGGAGCCGGAGGTAGTGGCGAAGGAGCCATGGATGCAGCCAATATCCTGAAGCCTGCACTGGCAAGGGGTGAGCTAAGGGCCATTGGAGCCACAACCCTTAAAGAATACCAGCGCTACTTTGAAAAGGACAAAGCCCTGGAAAGAAGGTTTCAAACAGTGATTGTGGAGGAACCTGACCGTACAGACGCCATCTCCATTTTAAGAGGGTTGAAAGAGCGTTACGAGACACACCACCAGGTGAGAATTAAGGATGAAGCGATCGTGGCAGCTGTTGACCTGTCGCAAAGATATATCAGTGACCGGTTTCTGCCCGACAAGGCCATCGACCTGGTGGATGAATCAGCATCCAAACTAAGGCTGGAGATGAATTCAGTGCCCGAAGAACTGGACGAAGCAGAGCGGAAAATCAGGCAACTGGAAATTGAGAAAGAGGCCATAAAAAGGGAAAAAGATCAATTGAAACTCAAGGAACTCAATGAGAGCCTGGCCAATTTGTATGAGGAAAAGAACCGCCTCAAAGCCCAGTGGGAAAGTGAGAAAGAAGTGATAGAAGGCATTCAGCAACAGAAAAAAGCCATAGAAGATCTTAAATTTGAAGCCGACCAGGCCGAACGTAATGGTGACTTTGGAAAAGTGGCAGAGATACGATATGGCCACATAAAAACGGCAGAAGAACAGCTCGAAAAATACAATAAAAAGCTTATGGAAATGCAGGTAAACTCTGCATTAATAAAAGAAGAAGTAACATCAGAAGATGTGGCCGATGTGGTATCCCGGTGGACAGGCATACCCGTAAGCCGGATGTTGCAAAGCGAAAGAGATAAATTGCTCAAACTTGAAGATGAACTTCACAAGAGGGTTGTAGGGCAGCAGGAAGCCATTGAGGCCGTATCGGATGCCATCAGAAGAAGCCGGGCAGGGTTACAGGATCACCAAAAGCCCATTGGTTCCTTTATATTTTTAGGAACTACAGGTGTAGGCAAAACAGAGCTGGCAAGAGCCCTGGCCGAATTCCTGTTCAACGATGAGGGAGCAATGGTTCGCATCGACATGTCGGAATACCAGGAGCGCCACACGGTAAGCAGACTCATCGGGGCGCCCCCAGGCTACGTCGGCTATGAAGAAAGTGGACAGCTAACGGAAGCGGTGAGGAGAAAACCCTACTCAGTGGTACTGCTGGATGAAATCGAAAAAGCACATCCTGATGTTTTTAACATCCTGTTACAAGTACTTGATGAAGGACGCCTCACCGACAACAAAGGGCGCACAGCTGACTTTAAGAACACCATCATTATCATGACATCCAATGTGGGCTCATCATTGATTCAGCAAAACTTTGAAAAGATTGATGACAAAAATCGGGAACAAGTGCTTGAGCAAACCCATTCAGAAGTGATTGCATTGCTCAGAAAAAGCTTAAAACCCGAATTTCTTAACAGGATAGATGAGACAATCATGTTTAAGCCCCTGGATTTGGAAGAGATAAAAGGTGTTGTGAAAATTCAGATGGAACGGGTGGCTCATATGCTCAGCGACAACGGCATCGAACTGGAAATGTCAGAGCCTGCCATAGACTGGATTGCCGGAGTTGGTTTCGACCCGCAATATGGTGCAAGACCGCTCAAAAGAGCCATTCAAAAAACCATACTCAACCGCCTATCCAAAGAAATACTGGCAGGAAGCATCACCCGTGATTCGAAAATAAACATTACGGTAAAAGAGAATGAACTGAAATTCACAAATTCATAATAACTTTCTACGAAAAAAAATTGAATATTTAACAAAGTAATCAAAAAAGCGGCTGACTGAGAAAATGGGATTCTCAGCCAGCCGTTTTCATTGCCTGAGGGTAATCATGCTATAACGTCGTGGTTTTTACTCATCCTACGGTGCATCCCAGTCCCAGGTTCGTTTAATTTCACCAACAAAAGTTTGATTGTTGTTTCAGTATCGTAAAACAGCCGCTATTTTCTGATAATTGCCCATAGTCCCGTTGTCTACAAAAACTACCTTACCCCCTTTTTCAAGGACCATCTCCCCCACCTCATCCACAGCATCCGGCATAATTTGTTTTTCCAAGAGGTTGCTGGTATCCAGCACAAGGGTATTGTTTTCATCCAGCCCAGCAGGTAGATGGAAATCCTCCTCTACCACCAACATGTTTACCCTGCCTTCTGCGGCAAACCTCCATACTTCTGACAAACCCGAAGCGAGTTTGTTTACACTTACAGCTCTTTGGATTTCATTGAGTGCATTATGTCTTTCCTTTTTATTTTTCTCCCGAACCACTTCCCAGGCTTTTTTCCCAAGATCATGCGCAGAAATGTTTTCATAGTTACCTTCTAATTGCTCATAAATGATATCTTTTACATCAGCCACCTCCTTATAGAAAGAGAGGTTTTTCTGAACCCCGGCCAGGACAACCTTGGCTGAATTAACAAAGTAATTATTCAGAAAAAGCTTATCTACCTTATTAAAAAACTCTTTAATCTGCTTTTCTTTCTCCCTGGAAAAGTCTGTGGGGTTTAACTCCAGGTCTGGAAACTCACTCATCACGGGAAACCCGTTCTCTGTGACTTCCTGAGCTTTATCACGATTGCAGGACAGCAGGCGAGCCCTGTACAAGCTTATATCCAGTACATAATAACTCAGCCCGCGATTCACACCCATAATCAGGTCACGGGTAGCAAAAGTTTTGTCAATAATAAGCCGCTCTCTTACCCTGAAAGGAATGTCCACAATTTCAGCGATATTCTTGTTAACGAATAAAGCCAATCCGTCCAAAGTACGGCTGATATCTACCCTGGCAGCAAGATCTTTTATTTTTTCAACAAGCTCATTGGAGTCTCTTTTCCCCAGCTCCTGCTCCAATTTGTCAGAAGCCTCCCTGACCATCTTTTTCAAGCGAATTGCATTTTTCTGGTTATCCGGTGCTGTCCTGTAAGTAGGAAAGATGAGGGATACACACGGATAAGTCTTTTCCTGCATCAACCTGTCTAACAAAATCTTGTCCATACACTTGGTTTTAATGAAAATTATAAATAAAACATCTAATTTAGCCAAAACGCCTATGAAAATCAAATGTTTTAATACTTATTCACAGCTGTGACTTTATAACATAAACGGCTATTAAAAAATAATATTTCCATCCTTGCACCTCCCTGCTTGTAAAATATCAACAACCTTTTGCCCTGGCAATTTCTGGCCGAGCTGATTATTTTTTATCATGTTGAACCAAGAGAATTAAATTATATTTTTGCAACTGTTGCTCACAAAAATCTACTGCAGTGAATACGCCTCTGTTTATTGCCCGAAAAATGGGTGCAGAAAAGAAAAAACTTACCGGACTGGTAAAAATCATTGCCATCCTCTCCATTTCACTGGGTTTGGCTGTTATGATACTGGCCATTTCGGTAGTTACAGGCTTTCAATCAGAAATTCGCAATAAAGTCATCGGGTTTGGTTCACACATTCAAATCAGCAACTTTGACTACAACGTCTCCTACGAAACCAGACCCGTAAACAAAGATCAGGCAATGATTGATGAGCTGGAAAAAGTTGAGGGTGTCAGACATATACAATCATATACCACCAAACCAGGCATCATTAAAACCCACGATGAAATACACGGAGTTATTTTTAAGGGAATTGGCAGCGACTACGACTACACCTTTTTTGCCGATAAGATAACCAGTGGTAAAATGGTGGCATACAGCGATACTGCACGAAGTAACGACATCATTATTTCAGCTTATATCTCCAGACTGCTGCAGCTGGAAGTGGGTGATGATGCCATATTGTATTTCATCCAGGAGCCGCCCAGGGTGCGCAGGTTTACCATTGCCGGTATCTATGAAACCGGGCTGGAAGAGTTGGACAAAATTTTTGTGCTGGGAGACATGCAACATTTGCAAAGACTTAACAACTGGGATGACAACCAGGTAGGCGGCATTGAAATCCTCATTGATAATTACCGGCAAACCGCAGAGGTGCAACAGAAGGTTTTGGATATTATTCCATACACACTCAACTCAAAAACAATCCAGCAGGTCTACCCGCAAATCTTTGACTGGCTTAATTTGCTGGATATGAATGTGTATGTAATCATTGTAATTATGATCCTGGTAGCGGGTATTAATATGATAACCACACTTTTGATTTCGGTGCTGGAAAAAACAAACCTCATCGGCATCCTCAAGGCCCTGGGCTCCACCAACAAAATGATCAGAAGTGTATTTCTGTATCATGCCGGTTTCTTGATTGCCAGGGGGCTTCTCCTGGGAAATACCCTGGGAATTGGTCTTGCACTGATTCAGAAGTACACCGGTTTTATCAAGCTTTCTCAGGAATCCTACTTTGTGGATGTGGTGCCCATAAACTTTAACCTGTTATACATCCTGGGGGTGAATGCAGGTACATTTATAGTTTGTATGCTAATGCTTATTATTCCAAGTTATATTATCTCCAGGATATCTCCCGTAAAAGCCATAACATTCCGGTAATTTACATCTTAGTAATCCCAAAAGATTGTTTTGCTCGTGATATGGAGTTACTCCTCAACTTTACACCCCACACAAACCATATCAGCTAAGATTGTAACCCGTTAATGTCAGGCATTAAAACTACCAGCTAACCGTAAGAGTTAGTATCTCTGGCCTGCCACAGAGTTTTCGTATAACACAAAGATGACGGCTTGGTTTTCTGGTGATTTTTTATTATCTTTAAGAGTGTCAGAGAACACAAAATGAATTGTTCGAGTTACTTACGAATAAGCAAGGTCATGAAACAAACATTATTATTATTCGCTTTAATCTGGGTTTTGACCGGCTTATCGCCAGGCTCTGCCCAGGTGTTGCACAAAGTGACTGTGCTTGATAGCTCTTTTGATCCACCCGCTTTAACCATCAATGTGGGTGATACAGTTTTATGGGAAGTAGATTCATCCATAAACCATACAGTAACCAGCGGAGAGGGCTGTACACACGATGATATTTTTGATTCTGGTTCACTGGGAAATGGAGAGACATTTTACTTCGTATTCACCGGAGAAGGCAGTTTCTCCTATTATTGCATCCCTCATTGCGGTGCTGGAATGACAGGAGAAGTTTTTGTGGAAGATGCCAGCACAAGTATTTCAGAAACCCAACTGACAGACCGAAACCCTGTCCGAAATGTTTTATTACACCCCAACCCAGCTGCAGAGCAAGCCAACCTGAGCTTTCAATTGTTTAAAGGAGGAGTATTATCCGTTGAAATCAGAGATATAACCGGCCAAAAAACACAAATGGTCCTGCAGCAAGAGGTTACAGCAGGAGAACATAATATCACTCTCCCTACAAAAGACCTTGCAAGTGGTATTTATATTTTGCAGTTGCGATTTAATAACAATTTACACAATGTAAGCAAGCTTGTCAAAAGATAGCCACATTAATCAATTCCCGGATGTTTAAGCACAAACAATCCCTCAAACAGGAAATATTTCATTTTCCTGTTTCTTATTTGCCTTACCTTCAACCTCTTACAAAATTGTTTTCCATAAAAAAAGTCCGGATGGGAATGAATATCCCATCCGGATTTTTTTTAAGACTGTAATATTTAAAGAATGTCTAATAGTAAAAGTGGATACCCATCATCAGAACAACAGGCCAATACTTAGGATATACTGCCTGGGGCGGGTATCAAAATCATATTCTCTTTCGCCGATTTCAATGGAATCACCAAGCCGGCTGAGGTTATTTTCATATTTAAAATCCAGGGCAATATTACCCAGGTTGATACCTACACCCAGCTGAAAACCAAAAGTAGCCGGATTAAAACGCTCTTTAAAACCTGCTTCATCAGGCAAGTCGGATGATTTGTTCAGCAGGATAGAAGCTACCGGTCCCGCACCGAGCCTCAATGGCCCGAAACTGGTGCCCACCAGTACAGGGATATCCATTTTGCGAAAACGTTGCTTGTAATAGTCATCTTCCATACCCTGGCGTTGCAGCACCAAATCGTTGCTGGTAGATACAAAAAGCAATTCGGGCTGGATAAATATACCCATAAGCCGTATCTGACTCATTACACCCACATGAAAACCGGTATTGGCATCACTCAAAGATCGGATGCTTGATTCACCATGCTCATTAAGTTCATAGGTTTTTTCAGGAAGTGAGGAAAAGTTCATCCCTCCTCGAAGCCCAAAAGAAACCTGCGCCTGGGAAGCCTGCACAAGAAAAAATGCTATCAAAATCAAAAATACTTTTTTCATACCTTTAAAAATTTGATGTTTAAATATCCTCCAAAAGTGATAACTGCAGTTTTTCGACGAGAGCAATTACCTATGTGCTCCAAACAACCAACAAACATGCCATAAAATAACATCAGGAGTTGTTATGGAGAATACGCAATTTCTCTTCAAGGATGGCGATATCTGTTTTGGCCTTTTCAATTTTGCTTTCAAACTCCGACTTCAAGACATCAGCTTTTTTTGAAGACGCAAAAAAGCCAATATTGTTTTCCCACAATTGGATATCACTTTTAAGGGCATTGATTTTATTGGCCACAAAGCTTTTTTCTTTGTAAATGATATTATCCGCATTGGGTGAGTCTTTCATTTTTTCAACCTTGTTTTTAAAGCTCAGGGTTGACTTTGCTTTACGGCTGATATTGAGCTTATCAAACTGTTCGTTAATGGCTTTTCTAAACTCACTTTGGATGTTATCTTTTTCTTTAAAAGGAACATGCCCTATTTCCATCCACTGGCGCTGAAACTCCTTGAGTGTGGCAAGGTTTTCGTTGTTATCCTGGGAATATTGATGACTTCTAACCTGTTGGATAAGTTCTTTCTTTTTCGCCAGGTTTTCTGCCTGCTTTTCGCCAATATTGGCAAAATAATCGGCCTTACGGTTGAAAAACTCATCACAGGCAGCCCTAAATCTTTTCCAAACCTTATCCGAGAATTTTTTAGGGACAGGCCCAATCTTCTTCCATTGCTTTTGCAAGGCAATTAGCTCATCGGTGGTTTGTTTCCAATCTTCACTATCCTTGAGCGCCTCGGCCTGAACACAAAGGTTTAGTTTTTGGTTGTAATTTTCTGTTTGCTCTTCTTTATAGCGGGCAAAAAACGCTTTCTTTTTCTTAAAAAAGATATCAAGAGCTGTCCTGAACCTTACCCATACTTCATCGTTCACCTTGGGCGGAGCAAAACCGATGGTTTTCCAAACCCTGAAAAGCTCATTAACTTTATCGGTAGTTTCCTGCCATTGACGAGGGGATTCAGAAGTAAGCGTAGCCAACTCCTCCGCTTTTTCGCAAAGCACCACTTTGGCTGCATAATTCTTCTTTTGCTCTTCTCTAAGATTTTCATAATAGCCCTGACGCCTGTCGTTGAGTGCATCTGAAGCAGCCTTAAAGCGGTCCCACAGTTCATCCTTTTTATCTTTGGGAACAGGTCCGGTTTCTTTCCAGGCATCGTGCAATTTTTGCAACTTGCGGAAAGATTTATTGACAGATTGCTCCAGCAAGAGCTCCTCTGCCTTTTCACACAATTCTGTTTTGATTTCAAGGTTTTTCTTTAGATCGAGATCACGCAACTCTTTGTTGATCTTAACCTTATCAAAAAACTTTTCCACAAGAAAGTGATAGTTGTTCCAAAGGGTGTTTTTCGACCCTTGGGGAACGGGTCCTATACCGCGCCATCTCTCCTGCAGTTCCTTGAAAACATCATAGGTTTTTTTCAGCTCTTCTTCTGATTCGATAAGTTCTCTAAGCTCGTCCAGTATCTGCTCTTTTGCAGCAAAATTGTCTTGTTTTTGTTTTTCAAAGGCCTGATCATACACAGCCTTTTTCTTTTTATAAACAGAAAAAGCCTTATTAAAGCGTTCTTCCAGCAAATCAACGGGTTTCTCTGATTGTTCTTCCTCTTCTCCTTTCTCTATAGATTGCTCATATGCTTTTTCGTTTTCTTGTTTGATATGATTTCTAAATGCCACTTTCATGAAACCAATATGCTTGCGGATGTAGCTTACATCATCATGGGTAACAAGCGCTTCTATGGCTTGTACCAGTTCATCCTTGGAGTAGGTATTATATTTTTCGCCTAAATCTTCCTCTTCTTTTTCATCCTCCTCACTTTTCTCCTCAACGGCTTTACCCTGACCAGAGATTGGCTGATCGACTGCAGCCTCTTCCCTCTTTTTATCATCAGCCTTTTTTTCTGCAGGCTCAACATCATCCTTGGTTACCTCTGCTTTACCACCCTCCTCCTGGGTTTCATTACTCTCAGCACCAGATTGGATTTCAGACTCTGGTTCTGCTTCCGGTGCAGCCTTACTATCCTGGTCATCTGGTTGCTGCAAATCTGAAACAGGCTCAATAGGAGTTTCAGCTTTTTCAGGTTGTGAATTATCGGATTCAGCCTTTTCAGTTTCATCCGTTTTGTTTTCAGACTCTTCTCCGGAGTTTTTTTCTGTGTTGTCTTGTCCGGTGCCTGATTGAAGGTTCTCGACCCCTTGTTCTTTTTTGTTGTTTTCAGATTCGGGGTTAAGCAGATCTTTGTTTTCCATCAAAGTAAATATTAAAGTTATTAACTTAAGTTAGGGAAGAATGCTATCGTACTGTCTTTTGAAATAATTCAGTTCTTTAAAAGTTAATTACAAGATGTTACCAAAAAGCCTTCATATTAAACATCATATCCATTCAAACCATTTTGCAGGGTTTGCATTGCATAAAATGGCTCCAGTGGCTATTTGATGTAAACCTTGTAATTTTTTCAATATTTTCAACCTTTAAGGGCTAAAAAATGAGCACAAAAATACAAATATAATTTTAATACAATACCGCCATCTATTATAATCAACAAGGAATTTTCGGTAGATATTCCATTTTTACTTTAAACCTTTTCTAATCCTTGTTTCAAATCGCCGATGATGTCTTCAACATTTTCAATACCCACCGAAAACCTAACCAGCCCATCCGTTATTCCGGAGCTTTCCCTGGCTTTCTTATCCATTTTTGAGTGAGTCATGGATGCCGGGTGCTGAATAAGGGTTTCAACACCTCCAAGAGAAACAGCAAGGATGGCCAACTTCACAGAATTCATGAGCACTTTGCCAGCCTTGATACCCCCTTTCAGTTCAAAACTTATCATCGCTCCCGGTCCTTCCATTTGCTTTTTGGCAAGGTCATACTGGGGATGAGATTTCAGCCCGGGAAACTTTACCCATGCAACCTTAGGATGATTTTCGAGGAATTCTGCTACCTTCAGAGCATTCTCCTGGGAGCGATCCATCCTTACCGAAAGGGTTTTAAGTCCCCTGATTACCATATATGCCTGATGAGGATCCATGTTGCATCCCAGGGTAACCATCATGGCTCTTAATGGATCGTAAAGCTTTTTATCCTTGGCAACAATTATTCCTCCAACAATATCGGCATGCCCATTGAGAAATTTAGTTATGGAATGAAATACCACATCAAAGCCGAAATCCAGAGGTTTTTGAAGATATGGACTACAAAATGTATTATCGGCTACAGTGATAAGGTTATGTTTTTTGGCGATCTCAACCATTTTGGTCAGGTCTGTGATATCCATGGTGGGGTTGGATGGCGTTTCAATATAAAGCATCTTGGTGTTGGGGCGAATGGCCTTTTCAACCTCTTCGGGGTTACAGGTATCCAAATAAGTGGACTCCACTCCAAATCTTGCGTAATGCTTTTCCATGACAACCCTGGATGGCCCGTAAACAGCTGCTGTGCTGATCATATGCGAACCTTGACCGAGCAATGCCATGTAGATGGTATTAACAGCACCCATACCTGAACTGCAGGCAATACCCCTGTAGCCATTTTCCAGGTCAGCTACCAGGTTTTCCAATGAATCGATGGTGGGGTTATTAATACGGGTGTATATATATCCATCATCTTCGCCGGCAAAGCAAGCTGCACCATGATCGGCATTTTTAAACTTAAAAGTGGATGTTTGGTAAATGGGAACGGTTGCGCTTCCAAATTGATCATCAAACATACCTGAATGAATAAGCTTCGAATCAAAGCCCAAGTTTTTATTATCTTCCATGAATATTGTTAATTATATAGTTATGAAATTTTTTTTTGTAACGTTTTGTTTTGGGGTTTATGAGCTTCCTTGTATTGTTTGGCAAAACCTAAAAGGGTAGAAAAACACAGTTCCCTAATCAAAGTAATACCTTTTTCAGTGGGTGTAAAAATAATTAATAATCACCGCCATCCAGCATAAGTAATGTACAATCCTCCAGAACCTCAATTCCGGCCTCCTGGGCAAGTTTTTCCAGCTTTGGATTATAACTTCCGGGGTTAAAAATAATCCGCTGGGGTTTCAAACCGATAATATAATTCAGGTAGGGCTCTTGCCTTTGGGCATTGAGGTACATGGTAACAGTGTGTAAGTTGGGAATATCCGGTTTATCACGGATAATTTTTACTGTATCAATTTCAGCATCAACTTTACCAATAGCCACAACATCATGTCCATACGACAACAACTTTTTAACTGCTCTGTATGCATAGCGAATAGGAGACGGGCTGGCCCCCAGCACCAGTGTTTTTTTGCTCATAATGGTACAAATTTAATGTTTTATTTACTGGTAACAATAGAAAAATCAGGGGCATCCATGATATGCTTTTTTACAGTACAGGCGCCCGCTGCTTTAATAAGTGGTGTCCGGTATTTTTCAGGAAAATCTTCGGGAAGATGAATTTCTATTTCAATGTTGTCAATCAACCCTTTCTCCTTGTTAAATTTGGCTTTTTGGGTAAGCTTAATACCCTCTTCAGGCAGGTTTCGTTGCTGGCAAAAGGATTTCACATACCAACCGGCGCAGGTACCAATACTTGCCATGAACAAATCAAAAGGTGCAAGGGCTTCATTATCACCTCCTGCTTTTTCCGGTTGATCGGTTAATAATTCTTTTCCTTTATAATGGGCTGTAACCCTCTGGTTTTTTCCCAATGTGATTTCCATACTCATAAGGTTATTTTTTATAGGTTTATATTCAGAAAAACTCACTACTAAAGCACACAACTCTTGTTATTCCAGCGGAAAGCACCACTAACAATTTTTCTTCTGGCTATTTACAACATAGCTTTTTAAACCAAGCATGCCATAGGAAAATAACACATGGTATCAACACGTAGCAGAAAAATATGTTTAAGCGGTGTCGGGCTCCCATTGCTGTTTCAGGGCATCCAAAAACCAATCAGGTGCAGGGCAGGGTTTGCGTGTTTNAATATTTACAAATGCCAGAATGGTCTCTCCCTTGGTCAGAATTTCATCTTTATCGTTGTAGACTTCGTAATAAAAGTGCATACGTGATGATGGAAAGTCTCTGACAATGGTTTTTACGGTCAGTAAATCATCATAATAAGCAGGTTTGATATATTTAAGACTCATGGAAGCGATGGGCATCATGACACCTTTATTCTCCATTTGGCGGTAAGTCAAACCCAGTTCGCGCATAGCTTCTGCTCTACCAACCTCAAAATATGCAGGGTAGTTGCCATAATATACGTAACCCATCTTGTCGGTCTCCGCATACCTGACCCGTATATTTGTTTTGCTTACATACATAAGTTAAGTTATTGAATCAATATTAAACCATAAAAAGAATCAGGCTCAGCGCCATAACGGCCATACCTCCCATCAATCCATAAAGAGACAAATGAGCTTCGTCATATTCCCGGGCTGCCGGCAGCAACTCGTCAACAGAAATAAACACCATAATTCCAGCCACCGAGGCAAATATAAATCCAAATAAAATATCGTTCATAAATGGCATAAAAATTAAAAAGCCTACAATAGCACCTACGGGCTCGGCCAGCCCCGACAAAAAACTGTATTTAAATGCTTTCTTACGGCTACCTGTGGCGTAATAAATGGGTACCGACACAGCGATACCCTCGGGTATGTTATGTATGGCAATGGCCACAGCAATGGGTAATCCTAACTTCAGGTCCTGTAAGGCAACAATAAATGTGGCGAGTCCTTCAGGGAAGTTATGGATAGCAATGGCTAATGCCGACATCATACCCATCCGGTACAACTTTCGCCTGCGAAAATCATCATGGTTGTTTTTTATTTCCTCTACCCTACGAACCTCGTGTGGATTTTCAAAGGTTGGAACCATCCTGTCGATTAAAGCAATGAGTATCATACCTGTAAAAAAAGCAATGACCGCAATCAGGTTACCAGTTCTTAAACCTGCATCGGAGGTCATAATCTCCATGCTTTTAGGAAGGATTTCCATAAAAGAGATATAGATCATCACTCCGGCAGAAAAGCCTAAAGACACAGAAAGAAACTTTGTGTTGGTGGTTCGTGTAAAAAAAGCAATAGCACTTCCAATACCGGTAGAAAGACCTGCAAATAAGGTAAGACCAAAAGCTAATAAAACATCCTGAAAATTATTTTCGTGAAGTTGGTATATTTCTAACAAATTATTGAAGATTTATTGGATTAGATTAATAGTAATTGTTTTCTCTTTAGCTGGCCGAGAGGGCAAAGTTTTTCTGACAAATATGTACAATCTGCTTTACAATCGCTTTAGAATCATACCCACACTCCTTGTGCAACTCCTGAAGTGTTCCATGACTGATAAAGCGATCGGGTATGCCAACCCGTTTTATACGTGCTGAATAGTCGTTATCTGTCATAAATTCTACAACAGCACTACCCATACCTCCCATAAGCACGTTATCTTCAAAAGTAATCACCTTGTCAAAACGGGTAAAAACCTCATGCAGTAATTTTTGGTCCAGGGGTTTTACAAACCTTATATCGTAAAATGCTGCATTGATGTTATGCGTTTCATGAATTTCCCGGCAGGCTTTCAACACTTCATTGCCCAGGTGACCTATAGAAAGTATAGCTATATCTTTTCCCTTTTTCAAACAGCGCCCCGTGCCTATTTCAATGGTTTCGAAGGGTGTTCTCCATTTTTTCATCACACCATTACCCCGTGGATACCTGATTACAAATGGTCCCTGCGGGTTTTGCTGTGCTGTAAACATAAGGTTGCGCATCTGCTGTTCATCCATTGGGGCAGCAATAGTAAGATTGGGGATACAGCGCATGAACGAAAGATCAAATGCCCCGTGGTGTGTGGCTCCATCCTCTCCCACCAGGCCGGCCCTGTCCAGGCAGAATATCACAGGCAAGTTTTGGAGGGCGACATCATGTATAGCCTGATCGTAAGCTCTCTGGAAAAATGATGAGTAAATATTACAAAAAGGGATAAGCCCTTGTGCAGCCAGCCCAGCCGAAAAAGTAACAGCATGCTGCTCAGCAATGCCCACATCAAAGGTTTTCTCAGGCATGGCATCCATCATGATGTTCAAAGAGCTTCCCGTTGGCATAGCAGGAGTAATTCCAACAATTTTTGGGTTTTTCTTTGCCAGTTCTAAAACAGTCTTTCCAAAAACAACCTGATATTTCGGGGGTTTGTTTTTCTCACAGGGTGCTACTTTCAGCTCTCCTGTTTTCTTATTGAATAAGCCCGGGGCATGAAATTTGGTTTGCTCCTTTTCAGCAAAAGGGTAGCCCTTTCCTTTTACCGTGAGTACATGCAGCAGCTTGGGCCCATGAATATGCTTCATATCGTTGAGTACCTTTGACAAATGCGATACATCGTGCCCATCAACCGGACCAAAGTACCTAAAATTCAAAGACTCAAAGAGGTTGCTCTGTTTCAGCAGTGTTGTTTTAATTGCATTCTCCAGCTTTTGTATAAGCTTGCGTGTATTGGGTCCATACCTGCTTATTTGCCCGAGTATTTTCCAGATGTCATCTTTTACTTTGTTATAGGTCCGGGAAGTGGTAATATCTGTAAGGTACTCCTTGAGAGCCCCCACATTTTTGTCAATGGCTATTCCATTGTCATTGAGAATTACCAGCAAATTGCTGTTGGCAACCCCGGCATGGTTGAGCGCTTCAAAAGACAGACCAGCCGTCATACTACCATCTCCAATGACAGCAATGTGGTGCCGGTCCTTTTGGTTTTGCAAATCCGAGGCAATGGCCATTCCCAAAGCGGCAGAGATACTTGTGGATGAGTGTCCGGTACCAAAAGCATCGTAGGGACTTTCCTCCATGTTGGGAAAGCCACTCAGCCCCCCATACTTCCTGTTGGTATGAAAAATATCTCTGCGACCCGTCAATATTTTATGGGCATAAGCCTGATGCCCCACGTCCCAAACCAGCTTATCATAAGGAGTATTAAAAACATGATGCAGTGCCACAGTCAATTCTACCACACCCAGGCTGGCACCAAAATGGCCGGGATTAATACATGCTGCATCGATGATAAAGTTGCGAAGCTCTTCGCAAAGCTGNATCAACTGCTCCTGGTCAAGACTTTTTAAATCTGAGGGTGAGTTGATGGTTGACAACAAGTCATCTGCCTGAAGTGCCATTGTTTTGGTTCTTAAAAAATCACTTAATATTCTACAAAAGTATAAAATTCCATGCTCGTGGTGAAAGCCTGCAAGGAATTCTACATATCTGTTTTTTATTCAAAGTTGCACCCTTTAAAGAAATCTATGTTTTCTCCAAACCCATTTGGTCTAAAGCATCCCCAAAAATGGGGATTTTGCAGACAATGATTCCAAGGATGGTTTTTTTATCTAATTTTGCAATATTTAAATTCAATCTAAATAAACACTAGCATACCTTTAAAAAGACAACACGTTAAAAGACCACTTTGTTGGTTAAATGTTGTTTTATCCAAAGGCAGTTTAACAAAAATCGCTACATCTCATGACTTTGTTGGATCTCAAAAACGGTGAAAAAGGAATTATTACCAAAGTTAAAGGCCGGGGAGCATTTCGCAGAAGAATTATGGAGATGGGCTTTGTTTCAGGAAAAACGGTTGAAGTTATAAAAAAAGCGCCCCTTAAAGACCCTATTGAATACAATTTACTTGGGTATAATGTGTCATTACGCAGCAGTGAAGCTGAATTGATAGAGGTAATCCCTGAATCCCAATCAAACGAGTACAAAGATCCCGGATTTGAAGGAGTTATTATTAAAGAAGGGTTTAAAGTAACCCGCCAAAACGGACGAAATATCAATGTAGCCCTGGTGGGCAACCCCAACAGTGGCAAAACAAGCTTTTTCAATCACTCATCTGGCTCCAGGGAACGAGTTGGTAATTACAGTGGCGTGACAGTGGAAGCCAAAGAAGCATGGTTCAAACAAAAGGGCTATCGGTTTAACATAACCGATCTGCCCGGAACCTATTCCATCTCTGCTTATTCCCCCGAGGAGATTTTTGTGAGAGATTTTATCACCGAAAACCTTCCCGATGTAGTCATTAATATTGTGGACGCTTCCAACCTCGAACGCAACTTATACCTTACCACACAGCTTATCGACATGGATATTAAAGTTGTGATGGTATTGAACATGTACGATGAGCTGGAAAAGAAAGGGGACCTTCTGGATTATGAAAGTCTGGGTAAGATGATTGGTATACCTATGATTCCGACCGTAAGTTCAAAGGGGGAAGGGATATCTGATGTTTTTGATAAAGTAATTGAAGTATTTGAAGACAAAGACCAGATACAACGGCATATACATATCAATTATGGAGAATGGGTAGAAAAGTCCATTAACAAAATCCAGGATAAAATCAACGCCAGGGGCAACCAGCACCTTACCGATAGGGTGTCCACAAGATTTTTGGCTATAAAACTCCTGGAGAAAGATACCGTTATTTCTCAAAAGATCATTGAAAACTGCCATAACCATAAAGAAATAATTGACTGCACCAACAAAGAAATTGAAAAGCTTGAAGATTATTTCAACGATCAGTCAGAAACACTGATTACCGATTTGAAGTATGGCTTTATACATGGAGCACTCAAAGAAACGTTGCAGCCCCCTGAAAAAGAAAGAAGAAGACGGAGCGAAGTCATTGACACACTTCTAACAGATAAGCTCTTTGGTTTTCCCATATTTTTGTTTTTCATGTGGCTGATGTTCTCAGCAACATTTATTTTGGGTAGCTACCCCATGGAGTGGATTGAAGATGGGATAGAACAACTGAGCATAACCCTGGAAAACAGCATGGCTGCCGGCCCCTTTAAAGACTTGTTAATCAATGGTGTTGTAAATGGTGTGGGAGGAGTAATTGTATTTCTGCCCAACATCATACTGCTCTTTTTCTTTATCAGCCTGATGGAAGATACAGGGTATATGTCCAGGGCTGTTTTTATCATGGATAAATTGATGCACCGCATCGGGCTTCACGGAAAATCTTTTATTCCCTTATTGATGGGCTTTGGTTGCAATGTGCCGGCAATTATGGCTACACGAACCCTTGCCAATCGAAACGACCGGTTGCTTACCATGATTATCAATCCGTTTATGTCATGCAGTGCAAGGCTTCCTGTATATGTTCTTTTAATTTCGGCCTTTTTCCCGGCTTACCAGGGCACATTGCTGTTTTTGATTTACGCTTTGGGAATATTATCAGCCGTACTGGCAGCTATTATTTTCAAAAAAACAATTTTCAAAGGAGAAGATGTGCCATTTGTTATGGAGTTGCCTCCTTACCGGGTTCCCACGCTAAAGGCCACCACTTTGCACATGTGGAGCAAAGCGGTGCATTATCTGAAAAAAATTGGCGGTATTATCCTAATTGCATCCATTTTAATTTGGGTGCTGGGGTATTTTCCATATGGAGCCAAATATAACCAACAGATAAAAGAGCAGTCACAGGCAATTTCAGCACGATACAACCAACAAATATCTCTTGAAACCGACCATCATGCCATTGTATTGCTGGAGGAACAAAAGAAGAATACTCTGGATTCTCTCGAAGCCAATTTATACCAGCAACGCCTGGAAAACAGCTTGATTGGCAGCCTTGGAAAAACCATTCAACCCATAATGAACCCTCTGGGCTTTGATTGGAAAATGTCGATCAGTCTCTTATCGGGCCTTGCGGCCAAAGAGATTGTGGTGAGTACCATGGGGGTTCTTTATCAGGCTGATGAACATGTGCAGGCTCACAGTGCATCACTCACAGAGAAACTGCAAACCCAAACCTACTCAGAAGGTGACAAGAAAGGGCAAAAGGTGTTTACCCCGCTGGTGGCCCTGGCATTTATGGTGTTTGTGTTATTGTATTTCCCTTGTATCGGGGTGTTGGCTGCAATCATTAAAGAGTCGGGTCACTGGAAATGGGGGGTATTTACCGTGTTTTACACCACTGCTTTTGCCTGGCTGGTTGCCCTTTTGGTTTACCAGGGAGGGAGTTTACTGGGCTTTTGAAAATAACCGGAATAGGTGAACAAAATTAGGACACAACTCTTTTATTTACAAATATATTTTGCTCTGTCTCATACTCATTAAACAACCCAATGCCTGGCAGTCAAGCAAGTTTTATGTACCGATAACTTCTAAAAACATGATAGTACAATGGGTATTAACAATTATTGTCGTTGCGGCAGCACTGATTTATACACTGCACAAAATGCTCGCGTTGTTCAAAAAACCCAATGCTCATGATGATGGATGCAATGGTTGCAGCAGTGACTGCAATCAATGCCCGTTGAATATGGATGTAACTCAAATAGTGGACAACAATCAATAATTCAGCAGCTTAAGATCTATATCCAGAACACGGACCTCATAGCATCGAAGTTCACACATTTGGTAGGAAATAATGCCAACCTCTCCCCCATCCACGGCGATCGTCGTATCATTTACCAACCCATAAGTGGCTGTAAATGAATAAAATTTCTCGGTTTCAAGGTAAAAACTGCTACTGCCTTCATAGAGCGTGTCCCTGAAGAGCAAGTGCCCCTGTTCAAAATTACCTTCATACACACTTACCGGAACATAGGGATTATCATCATTGATGGTCACATGAATAACAGCACGTCCGATTCCGGGGCGTTCAGTATCACAATTGGCGTAGTCTTCCTCCGTGCAATTATCATACTTGTCGCGGCATGAAAAAGGAATACACAGAATAAAAATCAAAGTAGCAATATAAATCAGTTTCATTCCCGTAAGCAAATTATTTTACCCATTGATTGTTTGGGGGCCTGTTGACCTGTGATTATAAGGATGTATTGTTAATACCTTGATCTTTTTATAAGATTTATAGCATCAAAACTCCATCTCCAAACCCAATCTAAAAGACTTATCATGACCAACAAATAAAACAGCCCCCATGAGTATTTATTCAGCAAAATTTGTAATTAATCCAGCAGAGGCCGGTATTGAAGTCCGGATTGGTCTAACCATGAAAACCTGTATACTATCCCAAGTTGAAAACGGTTACCAGGTATGCCTGATTGTCCGGTTCTGTAAAAACTGTATCCCAGGTTTACAGCCAGGTTTTTAAAGTAGTAGTATGCATCCAATACGGGAAAAGCAGCCCATCCACCGGGGGGATTTTGGGCTGCCCCTCTGTAATGCGCGTATGAATACAACAATCCTGCTCCTGTTTTAACCCCGGCTTCTCTTCGTTTACCCTGCCAAAGGGGTATCTTTCTCTGGATCTGCGCACCCCAAATTGTTCTTTTTTCCCAAAACTGGTAAAGCTGGGTGTTCTCAAGAAGCACCTGAATTTTTCTGGACCCTATCCTTTCTTTGTAAAACATAGAAACACTCATTCTGTACCTTGCTTCACTAAAACCCAGGCTCACACCATACATAAGTTCATTGGCATTGAACTCCAAAAGACTACCCGCTGCTATCTCTGAAAAATACAACCCTCTGCTGCTTACATGAGGGTAGTCGTTAAGTATCTGTATTATCTCCCTGTTGTTATTGTAATAGGCCAAACCCATTGCGGTTCTGGATTTTCTCTCCGCAATTTGCTCTTCATAGGAGTACTCTGTGAGAAGTTCAATCATGTCTGAATCCTCAAAGGCTGCAGCAACAGCAAGAGGGGTAAATCCTTTGTTGTTTTGGACCGTAAGATTTGCACCACTTTCAGCCAGGTACCATACTGAAACGATATCCCGGGCATGCACGGCCACCAGCAAAGGTGTATTTCCCTGGTTATCCTTGGTTTCCAATTCAGCGCCCTGCTCCAGCAGCAACCCCATTACCTCTTCATGCCCATACCATGCAGCTAAATGCAAAGCCGTAGAACCATCCTCTGCCTGTTGCTGAATATTTGCACCATAAAACAACAACAAATCTACCATATAAAAATTACCATATGCCGATGCCTGGTGAAGTGATGTGGTACCGTCATTTGCCTGGCTGTGAACGCTGGCACCCATTTGAATAAGCTCTTCGGCCAACTCAATGTTGTCACTTCGAACTGCATAAAAAAGCGCCGTGTACCCATCACTGTTTTGCTGATTAACAAAATCAACCCGGGGCAATATTCGTTCAATAACTTCCTTGTTCTGGCCAAGAATAGCATACATCAACACGGTATTACCATCCACATCGCTGTGCTCTGCCGAAGCCCCCTCTTCCAGCAACATATCCACCATTTCAACACTTTCAGCCATGGCGGCATACATCAAAGCCGAAACTCCGTAGTAGTCCCGGGCATTGGGATTTGCCCCACGACGAAGCTCCTGCTGAACCCTTTCAACGCTTTCTTCATAGATAGCCTCCAGTAATGCATATTCACTATCATCAGGAACTCTGGTCTCGGTTTGCCCATAAATATCAGTCCCTGTAAGAAAAAAAAGTACAACAAAAGAAAAGATCCACAAGCTAAAAGTCCGGATAGCATCTGGCTCCATAAAAAAACCAGGTTTTGAGTTGAAAACAAATGGGAAACAAAAAACTACTAACAAAGCAAAATATCTTTAACCAATACTAGTAAAACAAACCGCACCAGAAATTCAAAGCAAAAAACCAAATCATTATTCCATCAAGTGAAAACGTCTATGGATGATATTTTACGCAATAATTCTGGATTTGAATGTGTAAATTTATCACATAAGACAATAAAAAAAGCAATTCGTTACGAATAAATTTAGTAAAATTGCATAAACGAAAGGACATAGTTTGCAGGCAGACCTAAAAAAAATACTGGCCCAATACTGGGGATATCAATCATTCAGACCTTTACAGGAGGATATTATTGAATCGGTTTTAACCAACAAAGATACCCTGGCCCTTTTACCCACCGGCGGAGGTAAATCCATCTGTTTCCAGGTACCTGCCATGGCACGACCCGGAATATGCATTGTGGTATCACCGCTGATAGCACTGATGAAAGACCAGGTAAGCAATCTAAGGAAGCGGGGCATAAAAGCCGTTGCCGTGTATTCAGGACAAAGCCCCTCCGAAATTGATGTGGCCATAGACAACTGTGTGTATGGCGACGTAAAGTTTCTATACTTGTCGCCCGAAAGGCTCACTACTGATTTGCTACGCTCTCGGATCCCCAAAATGAAAGTCAGCCTGCTTGCTATTGACGAGGCCCATTGCATTTCACAATGGGGCTACGATTTCAGACCACCTTACCTGCGCATTGCCGAAATACGGGAGTGGATTCCCCACACCCCGGTGCTTGCCCTCACTGCAACAGCCACATCCGATGTTATAACCGACATTGCCAACAAACTTCAGTTTAAGAACAAAGAGGTATTTATTAAAAGTTTTGAGCGTAAAAACCTGGTTTATGCAGTCCTAAAGGAGGAAAACAA
>SL_3KL_010_SEDDRAFT_10001363_pt1 | contig 22087 bp, 10 predicted proteins | sample SodLakKL_010_SED_2_FD_10381 | JGI IMG/M metagenome (IMG submission 10381) | reverse complement strand
TCCATCAGCAGGTATTACCATGTTCACATCTCTGGTGTCTGCCTTTACACAGCGTAAGGTGAGACCGGCCGTAGCTATGACGGGTGAAATAACACTCCGGGGGCGTGTTACCCCTGTGGGTGGAATCAAAGAGAAAATTCTTGCTGCCCGCAGAGCGAACATTAAAGATGTTATTCTGTCCATTGAGAATAAAAAAGATGTGGATGAAATTAACCCGGTTTACCTCAAAGGATTGAAGTTTCATTACATCAAAGAAATGATAGAAGTGGTGGATTTGGCTCTTGAGAAAGAAAAAGTGCAAAACCCCCTGGATTTTTCAGAAAATTAATGCAATACATTCCGAAATCCTACTATTATTAAAAAAGCACCTGTCTTTCCAAAGGTAGGTGCTTTTTGGTTTGGGGCGTTTTTTGCAAGGGGTTGCTATTTCTTTTTTCCTTTTCTGAAAGTTTTGCCCTTTTGCCTGATGTGTTCTGACCAGGCCTTTTGCGGGTCAGCTGATTCGTCTTGATGCATATCCCTGCTATCCTCTGTCTTTTCATTGGTGTCTTTGGACTCCCCCGCTTTTTTATTGTCTGCATTACCGGGTGTTTCCTGCTGCGGGCTGCCGGTTTCTGGGGAATCAGGAGAGGGTTGGTTGCCGCCGGATGTTTTGGGGGCACTGAAAAAGCCAGTAATAAATATCTCTTCTCCTATCCGTGTTTGTACCGTGGTCAGATATATGTTTATTACCTCTCCGGGTTTGGTTTTAAATGGGAGATCTTTTCTGATATTTTTCTTGTGCCCGGTTTTTAGATAGCTTTGTATTTCCTGGTCGTAATTTAAAGCATCTTGCTCAGGCATGAGCATTTTTATATCCTGCCCCACGACTTCGTTTCGGTTATACCCCAAAATATGCTCTGCTGCTTTATTGAAAAACAGAATAATACCATTTGTATTTGTTCTTACTACCCCATTTGGGCACTCTTCAAGGGTCTCAACCAGTTCTTTTTCCTTGAGCTTTATATCTTCTTCGGTGTGTTGGATTTGCTTATTAAGCTCCTCAATGGTTTTCAGGTTTTCTTTTTCTTTTTCTGCCATGGATTCCTGTGTGGCAGAAAGTTCTTCCATGTTTTGGCGCATTTCTTCCTCCTGGGCACGCATCTCTTCTGCCTGTTGCTGTGACTTTTCCAAAAGTGCAGCAGTTTGGGTATTGATCTTTACACTAGAAATGGTAGAAGCGATGCTTTCTCCGATTTTTTCCACAAACTCCAGTTTATACTTCTCAAATTCGGAAAAAGAGGCCAGCTCAATGACTCCGAATATTTGATCATTAACTTTAAGCGGGATTAAAAGAAGCGCGCTGGGGTTTTCATCTCCCAGACCTGAGGTAATCCGGATATAGTCCTGAGGAATATCCGTCACATAAATGGGTTCTTGCTCCATAAAGCATGTGCCCACCAAACCTTCTCCCGGTAAAATCTTTTTATCCAGGTATTTGCGTCTGTCAAAAGCATAACAGGCTGTTAACTCCAGAAACTTGTCGTTTTTATCTTCATCATTGAGAATAAAAACACCCCCCTGGTTAATGTCCAGGTACTCCACAAGGTTTCTAATGATGTCGTAGGAGAGCTCGGTAATATTGTCGTTGTTTTTCCGGAGAATATCTGCAAACTTGGCAAGGCCTTGCGTAGTCCAGTTTCTTTTTTCGTCTTCAATTTTTCTGATCTGTTCCTCTTCATGAGCTGCTTTGAGGCTTTGGCGCATGTCAAGGAGGGCGTTGCCAAGCATATCTTCAGAGCTCAGGGGTTCAAAGGGGTGGTCAAAGTTATTCTTACCAATTTCGTTGGCAAAGATGGCTGTTTGTTTTAGCCCTCTCACCAGGTCATTGACTGATCCGGCCATCTGTCCCACTTCATCTTTATAGGGATAGTGAAATGTATCGGCAAGGTCTCCTTTACCCAGTTGTTTTACCACTTTTATCAACCCATTGATGGGAGTGGTAATGGTTTTCATGATGAAGTAGTTGACCACAGAGAAAGTAATCCATGTGAATATTAAGGCAAATAGCAGAATACCCAGGGTGTTGTAAACCGGTTTGTCAATAACTTCACTTTTTTCCAATGTGGCTATTACATATAAGTCCATGTTTGGGTAAAAGGTGAAATACTGGAAGTTGGTTTCATCTGTTACAGGGTCTGTGTATGTGGTTTCACCCCGCTGGCTGCCATGCATTTGCAGGAAGTAATGTGTTGAGGAAATGTTTTGACCCTGCCTTTCACGGCAAATGAGCACTTCTCCATCCGAATTGACCAAAGAAATAAACCCGGTGTTATAAATCGTCCGGCTGCTGATAATGCGATCCAGATCGTCTAAAGGCCGCTCTTGTAAAAAATCTAGCAAGGTTGTAATTTGATTAAGTTCGTTATGTACCAGGTTTCGTGCATCCTGTTTTTGCACATTGATGCGGTTGATGGTAGCAAAAATGGAAATGATGAGAATTGACAAAAAAATGGCCAGGTTCATGCTTAGAATTACCCTGTGGCTGAGCTTGGTGTTTTTGTACCAGTTTAGGATCCTGTTCATATTCAACAATTTTTTACTGTAAAATATCAAAGTGCCCCAAAAGTAAGAAAAAACAGACAAACTCCTTTAGGTGAAATCCGTAAATATTTGAATACGGAGTTAGCCAGGGAGCTGATTTGCTTGTTTGGGCGTTGCTTTTATTGAGATAGGAGGGAGAGGCTTAGGGAAAACCTGGAAGTGAGCTTGTTGGGGTTTTGGTAATGAGATACATAGGAATCAGGGAAGAGATTTAATCAGGAAAACCTGTGTTTTTGCTGTATTTGAGTTAAAGGCCTGAAAAACTTCATGGTATGTTTTTGATTTGATTATAAAATAGTTACCTTTGCAGTCCCAAAAATTGGGCCTATTAAAAAAATAGTATTGTTTAACCCGGTAATGAAAGTTACCACAGTATTTAATTATTTAGATGTCAGAAGAAAACAAAGACTTGACAGACAACAACGAAAAAGCTGCAGAAAACCAGAACGGTGACAATGCAGAATCTGCACCCCAGAAACAAGAGCAAACTGACGAAAACCCTTCCGGTGATAAACCAGTTGCTGAACAGCCCACCTCTGATGATTCTTCCAACGAAGAAAACATCACAGAAGGAGCCGCCGAAGTAGTAGAAGATAAAGTGCACGAACAGGTGGAAGCCAACGAATTGCCCGAGCCGGGTGATTTTGACTGGGACGCAGTAGGCAAAAAGCAAGATGCCTATTCATCAGATGAAAGACAGCGCCTTGAAAGCCTTTATGACGAAACTCTCAAATCTATCGGAGAAGGGGAAGTCATTGATGGTACTGTAGTTTCGATGAACAACCGTGAAGTGGTTGTAAATATTGGCTTTAAGTCAGATGGTGTAATCCCTGCTGCTGAAGTTCGTTACAACCCCGACCTGAAACCGGGTGATACCATTGAGGTATATGTAGAAAGTCAGGAAGATGCCTCTGGTCAGCTGGTACTTTCCCACAAAAAAGCGCGTACATTGCGTTCATGGGAAAGAATCAATGAAGCCATGGAGAAAGATGAAATTATCAATGGTTTTGTGAAATGCCGCACCAAAGGTGGTTTAATTGTTGACGTTTTCGGAATAGAAGCTTTCCTCCCTGGTTCGCAAATTGATGTAAAACCCATTCGCGACTATGATATTTATGTGGGTAAAACCATGGAGTTCAAAGTGGTTAAAATCAACCATGAATACAAAAACGTGGTGGTTTCTCACAAAGCACTCATCGAAGCAGAGCTTGAAATCCAAAAAGCGGAAATCATTTCCAAGCTTGAAAAAGGACAAATTCTTGAAGGTACGGTCAAAAATATCACCTCTTATGGGGTATTCGTTGACCTGGGTGGTGTTGATGGTCTTGTCCATATCACCGACCTCTCCTGGGGTAGGATTAATCACCCCGAAGAGATTGTAGAACTGGATCAGAAAATCAACGTTGTTATCCTTGACTTTGATGATAACAAGAAACGTATTGCATTAGGTCTTAAGCAACTTACACCTCATCCATGGGATTCACTTGACCCGGAAATGAAAGTGGGTGACAAGGTGAAAGGTAAAGTGGTGGTAATTGCCGATTATGGTGCATTTATTGAAATTGCCCCCGGCGTAGAAGGTCTGATACACGTTTCAGAAATGTCCTGGTCACAACATTTGCGCACTGCACAGGACTTCCTTAAGGTTGGTGATGAGATCGAGGCTGTTATCCTTACCCTTGACCGTGAGGATAGAAAGATGTCCCTGGGTATCAAACAACTTATACCTGATCCATGGGAAAACATCCATGAAAAATATCCGCCCAACAGCAAGCACACTGCTATGGTTCGCAATTTTACCAACTTTGGTATTTTCGTGGAGCTTGAGGAAGGTGTTGACGGACTGATTCACATCAGCGACCTATCCTGGAGTAAAAAGATCAAGCACCCCGCTGAGTTTACCAAAATAGGTGAAGATATCGAAGTAGTGGTACTTGACGTGGATAAAGAAAACCGTCGTCTGAGCCTTGGCCATAAACAGTTGGAAGAAAACCCATGGGATGTTTTCGAATCGGTATTTAAGCTTGATTCTGTTCACCAGGGAACCATTGTAGGTTCTTCGGATAAAGGTGTTATCGTTGCTTTGCCTTATGGTGTTGAAGGGTTTGCGCCCACACGTCATATTGTGAAAGAGGACGGTACTACCGCCAAAATGGATGAAACCCTTGACTTTAAAGTCATCGAATTTAACAAAGACAGCAAGAAAATCGTGGTATCTCATTCAAAATTATACCAGGATGTGCAAAACGCACAAAAAGCTGCTGCAACTGATGAAAAGAGAAGTCAGGAGAAAACAGCGCGCAAGACGGTTAAGAAAATGAAGGATAGTATGGAAAGAACTACCCTTGGTGATCTTGACGTTTTGGCCAGCCTGAAGACAGATTTGGAAAAGACGGAAAAAACACCCGCTAAGAAAAAATCTGTAAAAAAGGAAGAGGCCCCAAAAGAAGAGCCTAAACAAGAGGCTGCTGAAGGCCAGGAATCTCCTGCTGATAAAACAGAGGAAACGCCTGCTGAAAAGGTAGAAGCGAAAGAAGAGAAAAAAGAAGAACCTAAAGCAGAGAAAGCCCCTGAAACTGAGGAGAAAACTGAAAAAGAAGAACAAGCTGAAGAACCCAAAGCAGAAAGCAAAGATGAAAAACCTCAGGATGATGCAGAAAAGGAGGAGGAAAAGAAAGATGATGCATCGGACGAAAACGAGGAAAAAAAGTAATCTGATGACTGCTTTTGTTGTTGAGTAATTATCTTCAATGAATCATACAATTCGCAAGAATTGATTTACAAAAATAAGGGTGTCCGAAAGGGCACCCTTTTTTATTGAAGGTAGAAAGAAGCTTTGTTTTGATAGAAAGCGCCCAGGCATGAGGGAAAATTCTTTTTCCTTGTGGATTTGCAAGCTATTTGTCAAGCATTGTTAATAGCAATACCTTCTAAAACGCTCGCCGGCCTCTTCATGGCCCAAATCAGCTGCTTCTTTCAAGTCTCGGCATGCCGCTCTCTGGTTGTTTTGTTGAGCATAAACAGCAGCGCGAATAAAAAAGTTATCTGCAGATGGTTCTAGCCTGATGGCTTTGTTGATATCCTGGAGGGCATCTTCATTTTTACCCGATTTTAACAACATTTCAGCTCGTTTTTGATAGGCCAGGGGGTTGTCTGGATTACGCCGCATTAATATCCGGTAATCGACCATGGCCTGGGATTCTCTGCCCATCTTATAATAAGATTCAGCCCTGTATAGGTAGGCTTGTTCGTGGTCGCGGTTATGTCCGATTACCCGTGTAAAGTCGCGGCTTGCAGCTTCGTATTCCTCTGAGTAGTAATAAGATTTCGCCCTTTTGTAATAGGTTTCCTCATTTCTTTGGCGAAAGCTGTTTATTAGCCTGGTAAAATCTTCAATGGCCACCTCGTAAATGCCTGCATCAAAGGCGGCATCTGCTCTTTGCTGAATAATATTCTGAGCTGATACACCTTCATCGATGGCAACAGTGAGATCTGCTACGGCTTTTTCATACTCCTGCATGCTGATATAAATATTGGCTCTTTCGGTTCTCAATTCCGAGTGCAGAGAGTCCAGCTCAATGGCCTTTGTAAAATCTTCCAGGGCCAGATCTGGATTTCCAGTTTGTTGATTAAGTTTCCCCCTGTTAAACAATACATTAGGGTTGATGTGTCCGGAATCCAGCACTGTGGTTAAATCATCAATGGCTTTTTTGTAGGAACTGTTTCTCAAATGTATTTCGGAGCGTTTCAGGTATGCCTGTGTTTTGTCGGGATTATTTTCTATGGCCCGGGTATAATCATTCAGGGCATTGTTGTGCTCTCCAATGGCCGAATAAGAGATTGCTCGCTGGTAGTAGGCTTGAGCAAAGGTGGTGTCATGCTTTATGGCTTGAGTGAAATCTCCTATGGCTTGCTCGGGTTTACCCAGCTGTTGATAACTTCGGCCCCGCTCATAGAATGCTTCGTAAAAGAAGGGAACCATTTCAATGGCCGCACTAAACTGTTCAATGGCCAATTCATAGTTTTCAGTTGACATGAGTTGCAAACCTCGGTTGTATGCTTCATTAGCGCTTTGAGACTGGGAAGAAAAGGGAGTTATATGTAAAAAGACCAATAGGATAACATTGGCGCTCCAAAAAAACTTCATGAAAAATCTTGTAATTGGGTTTCAAAAATGAGGAAATAGTATCAATACAAAATTAGACAGATTTCGCCAATAAATATCACTTCCCGAAGAAAAAAGATGTTGTTTAGCAAATTTTGGGAATATTTTTGTTTCCCCTAAAACTTATTCAAGTAATTATAGCTGTCATGTTTTTCCAAATTGGTAAGGCATTGATTTATTGAATAATGAGTTTTTCTGATACAGAGTACCCGGGCCCTTTAAATCTTAGGAAATATACCCCGGATGGCAAATGTTTAACCGAAATAGTCGTATTATCCCAGAAAATTTCTCTCTTTCTACCATCCCATGAAAATAACTCAATCGTATGGGGAGGGTACTGGCTGCTGTACTGAACGTAATCATCTGCCGGATTTGGAAAAACCTTTATTGGATGATTATGTGGTTGATTACCTGTGGAAAGGGTGGTGTCTCCCCAAATTTTTTCAACCCATTGGGGTTTGTCTACAAAGGGGTTGCGGTTTCCCTGTATTTGATAAACCAGGTCATTGCGCAGTCTTTCCTTTTGGCTCACCGGATCATTTTGGTGCCATTTTAAAAACATATCAATTACCCATTCCTGGTAACCCGGATAGGTATTGTGATCAAACATTTGGTTACCCTCATCACTGTAGGTCCAGTCTTCAATGCGATCTTCATACCGGGTAATCATATAAAGAAAAGCCCGGGCCAGGTCTCCTTTGTAGGCATCAATGGGCTCAAAAGCAGTTCCGGAATAGGTGTTGCCGGTTGTGTTGGGCCCAAGCTTTCCTCCATTGAGAGAAGTCCAGGTTGGATTGTCTACCATACCAAAGGGGTAGTTGTCACGAACTGCATTTACATGTTTGTCTACAGGGTATATGTGATAAAGGTCTGTATTCATGGGGTTAACAGCTCCTCCAAACCAGGAACGAGGCATGGAGTGTTCCCGGTTATAAACATCTCCTTCCTGGTTTCCTCCAAATCCTGAGTCCTGGTCATCACCAAAGGTAAAAATGTAGGGTGGCTCCTGGCAGGGAATATCAGAGTAAATGTCCCATACTTTTCCGGAAAAAGTGGCATCGGTGGTTTCGAAGTGGGTCCAAAGGCTATTATAGCTTTGGGAGTTGTGGTCTTTGACAATATGGTGGAGTTGTGTTTTAAGTTCACTGCCTGAGCCGGTAGCAGTGGAGTAATATCCATCAGGTATTTGGCTGGATGTGCTTTCCAGGTGTGTGGTAAGTTCAATGGTGTTATCCGCACCAAACTGGTGACTGATAGCTACCTGGAATTCATCTATGGATTCAGGAAATGCCCGTACATAAATTCTTTGCTCGATAGAACCCCCTTCAGGTGTAAGGGTAAGGGTGGATTGAAAATCGTGGTAGCAGTCCAGGGAAACTTTCAGAGGATAATCTGCTTCCAGGGTGATTTCAGACATTAAGTTTTCAGCAAAGACGGTGTAATACTGAACATCGGACTCCGTATGAACGTAAACCTGGCGAAAACCGGGTAGTTCATGGGTGGAAAGGTATACATTAGAGGAGCGATCGTTGTGTGATGCAACATCTGTTTTTTGGGTGTAGGCNGCTGACCATGCTGTTGCCAGAGACAAAAGCAGTAGTAATGATAATTTGTACATGATGTGGTGGTTTTACTGTTTTGGCTTATATGGTTTTTCAAAGCCAGTATGCAAATTCAGTGTTTGAAATTTTGGGCAAATATAACCTTATTTTCCCTGCCTCATGCAGATGAATGTATTAGAAAATTATGAGAAAAGCCGACCCTAATAAGGGTCGGCTCTTGCAAAGGTATTTTACTCATCCTGGCTGATATTCTTAAGGCAAAATCTGTATCTTTTGCGTTATTAAACCCTTTTGAGTTCTTATTTGTAACAGATAGAGGCCAGCGGGTAAATCGGGTAAGTTGAGCAGGATAGTACGCTCATTTACTCGTTTATTTGTTATAATCACCCCATTAAGGTTGGTTAAAACCACTTGATTGATCAAGTGTTCAGAGGAAATGTTTAACAGGTTTGTTACTGGATTGGGGTATACATTTACCCTGGGTTTGTTGGCTTCAATAATATTGGTGACCCCCCAAACATCATTCATTACCGTATCCGATACAAGCTCAAAAAATCTGTCCTCACCAGGTTCTGGATTACCCAAACCCTCATTGATGAAATACTTGTAAGAATAGCTGCCTTCATCCAGTACCATTATTTGGGTGTAAACCAAGTCTCCGGTGTGTTCCATCAATTGCTCTTCGGGCATGGTACCCGGAATGGCAAATCCAAACATTGATCCGGTAATAAAAACTTCATCTTCTTCCGGGTTAAAATCGGGTGCATTACTCATATCTACATTGAAAGTAACAGAAAACTCCTGGGGTTCGGGCATAACATTTACCTCCATGCTGGCCTGGATATTATCCGGGTTTTCCATGGATTCAGTAAGATGCAGCTCTCCGGCTATCAGGTAAGTACCCGTTGTGTTTTCATCGTATTCCCCTTCAAGCCAGGTTACAGGAAGATCCTCAGTGCCTTCGTCATCAAAGATAACGGTTACATTTTCGGGGAGATCGAGGTCTTGAAATCCGGTACCCACTTCCACTGAAATAGGTGAGGGGTTCTCTACATCGGTTACGATACGTTTGAATTCGGTGGAAAAAAGGCCTTTGACAAAAATATCATCGATGCGGGAGGTTCCGCCGCCAGATATTTCATCTTCCTGCACACTGGTGTTAGAGGTGAGTATCCATCGAAGGAAGAGGGATGGCTTGTTGTTGCAGGCAGCTGGCAGTGCTAAATGCTCCAGCACACCTGAGCTGAAATTGTTTTCAACCATTATTTCACTATCGGGTACATCTGTCCAGGTGCCGCCTTCTCCAATCTGGTATTGAAGCCTAAAGTCCCGTGGTCCGGTATTTGAGCTTCGCTGTTTGCTGGAAAGTGTTAACTCTCCGTATCCGATGGTACTTATCTCAATAACCCAGTACTTGGTATCCACTCCATCAGCCCACTGGGTCGTATAGATGGAGTTTCCTTCAGCCCCTGTGCCATATTGATAATTGCCTTCAAAGGCTGCTTCTCTGCTGATGGTTTTATCCAAATTGGCTTCAATGCCCTGATCGGCTAGCTGGCTCTCCTGTGGGAATGTCCAGCCGGCAATCACCTCGGTTGTTATTGCTTCAGTCACAACCACCTCGATTTCAGCCATCAGATCTTCAGGGTTAAGGATGTTTGAGGGCAGGATTAGCTCACCCGATAGCACATATGTTCCCGGAGTATCACCGTCGTAGTCTCCGGGTAGCCAGTTAACACCAAACATGGCGGTGCTGTCATTATCCAGTACTACTTCGGCTTCTGATGGGAGCAGGAGCATTTCAAAGGGTGTGCCTTCATCCGTGGACACGGGTTCGTCAAATGCTGTCACTGATACAATGGTATAGGTAATAATCTCTTCCACCACAGTAATTGTGACCTCTGCCAAGATATTGTCTTCATTGGTGATGTCATCGGGCAGTAACAGCTCCCCGGTAATGAGGTATTCACCCGTGGTGTCGGGGTCATAGTTGCCTTCTGACCAGTCTACTTCAACATCTGTAATTTGGTTGTTATCGAGGGTTGCCTGGAGAGTGTTGGGCAATTCTATTTCGGAGAAAGAGGTGCCCAGCTCCACAGTAATTGGTTCAACGGGTTCAACAGCTATTACATTAGGAACAAATTCTGTATCATAACCCATCACGGCAATATGGTCAATGCGTGAGTTTCCTGTTGTGCCTACCGTTCCTCCACCCACACTGGTGTTGGAAGTCATGATCCAGCGAATCGAAACACTGGCTTTGTTTTCCATTTCTTCGGGTAGGGTAAGCTCCTCAATTACCCCGGAAAAACTGCCCCCTACTGTTGTTTCTGAACCCTCCACATCCTGCCAGTCGTTTTCATCTATCCGGTACTGTACAATAAAGTCCCTGGGGCCTGTACTTGAGCTTTGCTGCGAGCTGAATAATGTAAGGTCGACATGATCAATGGTGGAAAATTCTATTTGCCAGTACTTTGTGTTCGCCCCGTCATTCCAGCTACTTGTGGAGATGCTATTATCGGTAATTCCGGAGAAATAGTCATACCCTCCCTCATAGGAAGACTCACGCGTGATGGGCTTTCCGATGTTTTCTTGGGTCCCGTAGTTAGCCCCGGGAGCTTCTTCCGGGAAAGTCCAAGCGATTAAAGCATTGTCAAAAGCAAGAGGCTCAGGCTCTACAACAACTACGATTTGGGCGGTGAGATTGTCGGGGTTGCTAATCCCCCCGGTTAATAACAGTTCCCCGGTGAGAAAATAGGTTCCGGATTCTTCCCCATTGTAATCTCCTTGCTGCCAGTTAACCTCCAGGTTTTCGGTGGTTTCGGTATCCAGGTTTACCGTCACGGTTTGGGGGAGGGGGAGATCATTAAAGGGGGTGCCGTATTCTACGGTAACAGCATCCAAATCTTCAATGCCTACAATCACAAGATCAATGTCCGGGTCCAGGACATGATAACTCATTATTGTCGAAAAGGCGGTTTCTTCATCTTCGTCTTCAGCAAAAATGCGATAATATACCTGTGTATTATGCTCCTGGGCAGGAATATCTGTTTCTGTGGTGAATATATCATTGTCATCGGGATTCATGATGATATTGTTTGTGAGCTCATCAGAAGCTGCACCCCACAAAAGTTCAACGGTTTCTACCGGGGCATCGCCGGGGGTAACATGGGCAGAAACTGAAACCGTGGTCTCAGGTGTAATGTCATACTGGGGTGTTTGCACAATATTGGTGATGGCAGGAGGTATACCACCCGTTGCTTCCAGCCATAGGCTTACATTGTCAAAGAAGGCTGTTTGATTGGCTCCGGTAGAACCCTGCCAGTAGGCTCCCATATAGGGCATTTCCAGATTGGTGTAGGTGTTATCTGTAGAAGTGCCCAGGTGGTTCAATTCGCCTGACATGGGGTTTTCAAAACTACTGCTGCCATCGTCTCTGCCATAAAGGTTCCACTCTTGTGTAGCCGGGTTGTAAGTTACATGAAGGCTTGCAAAGTTGTTGGTGGGATCATCCAAAGGATCGGGAGCTACAATTAGACCATCGCTGGATATGCCCAGGGATTGAATGCCGTTGGTATAATTCACCAGGCGGATGGGGTCGGGTGATCCGGTATTTCCTAAAACGATGGCATATCCCTCTCCTTCATCAGCAACATTGTTGTGCGTAGCGGCTAATATAAAAGCCACTCCGTAACTATTGCTGCCAAAACCAGCAGGGTTACCCCGAATCTGCCGCATATTAAAGTACCAGCTAATCGTGCTGGTGTTCTGGTCAAGAATAACCTGGTGGGGGGCATCAAAGTTCGTGGTTTCCAAATGGGCAAATACCCAACCATTGGTATTTGCCTCATCACTGGCAGTATTGGTTAGTTCAAGGATGCCATTGTGAATCCTGGCTCCCCAATCGTCGCCGGAACGGTTCACCAGCCAGGGTGTGTTACCAATATTGCCTGAAGTGACAAATGTTTCTCCCTGACTTTCTTCGAAATCCGACATGTGCAGATTCACCTGCGCTGATACCGGGGTTTTAACTCCCAGTAAAAAAATTAGCAACAGCGTAATTTTCCAGTTGGTAAAATTTCTCATGATGTTTGGTGTTTTGTAAAGGGTACGTTTATGAATTTGTTAATAAAAGCTGATACAATCGTTTCTTAATTGGTGTACCTCAAAATTAGGAATTTCACGGTCGAAAATATAATCTGTGAGGTATCTTTTTACGATCTTTGGTAGCGAATTTTACCACGGGGGTGATATGAAATGATATTTTCTCTTAGATATTCCCTGTTGAGATGGGTATATATCTCGGTAGTAGTAATAGACTCATGTCCCAGCATATCTTGTACGGCACGCAAATCAGCACCACCCTCTACCAGGTGGGTAGCAAAGCTGTGGCGCAGAGTGTGTGGGCTGATGGTTTTTGAGATGCCCGCTTTTTCGCCCAGCTCTCTGATGATATGAAAAATCATTACCCTGGAAAGCTTTCGTCCTCTCCGGTTGAGGAAAACATGGTCTTCAAAACCTTTTTGAACCGGTATATGAATGCGGTGATGAGCAAGGTAGCTCTTTACCTCTCTGGCAGCGGGGCCGCCCATGGGTACAATTCGCTGCTTATTGCCTTTGCCGGTTATTCTCATAAACTCTTCTTTGAAGAATATATCTGAGATTTTTAACTCTGTTGCTTCAGAAACACGCAGGCCACTGCCATACATCACCTCTATGATAGTCTTGTTTCGTTGGCCTTGTGGCTGGCTAAGATCAACCAATGCCAGCATCCTATCTATTTCTTCCACTTTAAGCACCTCGGGTAGTTTGCGACCCAACCTGGGTGTGGTTAGCATCTGTGCCGGACTTTTTTGCAGTATATCCTCCAACAGTAAATATTTAAAAAAAGCTTTAATGCCCGATATCATTCGAGCCTGGGATGTTGCTGACAATCCCAGCTGGGCAATCCAGTGCAAAAACGCATTAAGTGTATCAAGGGTGATGGTCTCCGGTTGATCGGGCCGGTTTTTCAACTGCAAAAATTGCTGTACCCGGGATAAGTCATGCAAGTATGCTTGTATGCTGTTTTCTGAGAGAGACCTCTCCAAACGGAGGTACATTTCAAAATTTTTCAGGTGGTGGTGCCAGTCCATTTGTTTGTGTTTGGAAGGTTAAAGATAGCACTCCTTTGGCAAATAAACCAAATAAAACCCTTGATGGATTGCTTTTTTCCTGGTCTTCCTTTTTGTTGGGTGACATTGATTTTTTCTTTGATTCATTCCATTGGGGCCAACTGGTAAAGCAACACGCTCAAAAAGTTGTACTTTTACCAATCAAAGAGATAAAACAGTTGCAAGTGCAAAACTTTGAGGTTTGATAAAATTTATCTTCAGCAAGTTTTCAAAGGGTAAGGTCGCTGCAATATTTGGTTTTTAGGAATTGTTGAATTATCGGATCATCGTATCCCATTTATATTCCGTATATGTTGAAAACGATAGGCAGAGATAGTAAAATTGTATATAATACCCTGCGGTATAATTACATGATGAGGCAAAAGGGGAGGGCAAAACCTTCGGATCCCCGGTTGTTGAGCGATGTATTAGATGCGTACAGGAAAGACGATAACATATTTGTACATGTGGGCTTAAGTCAAATCAAAGCAGCTTTTGATGAGAACCCCTATGATTTTTTAATGAAAAGGTTGCGTCAACATTTTTCTGGTATCATAACGCCGGGTTTTACCCCCTCATTTCGTCAAACCGGTTTGTACCACAAACTTTATTCCGTTCCTGAATACGGCAAGTTTTCGGCTTTATTTTTGAAAGATGCCACTTTCCGAACCGATGATCCTATTCATTCTTTGTTGGCTTATGGCAATTACCGGTTTGAAAACAGTTATACCAGGGAAGCTTTTGGTAGGGGTAGCAGCTTTGATCAGCTTGATCGTGACAATATACTGTGTCTGAGTATCGGTACCCGATGGCCGGTAAGCTCCCAAAAGCATTTTATTGAATACAGAAACCAGCTTCCGTATGTGGAAAAGGCTATATTTGACGGCATTATTTATTATGATAAATCACATCATGAAAAGATTACCACCATTAATTATTACCGGAAACACTGGTTTAACAAATATGTAACCCTCCTGTGGAATAATTATAAGATAGCCCGCCAGATGGAGAAAAGTGGCGTAATGGAATCATGGAATGTGGGAGGGGTAATGATATATGCCTTTCGGATGCAGGAGATGAGGGTATTTTTGGAGGAGAAATTTAAAAAAGATCCCTATTATTTGTTTACCTGAATGGCCTTCATGCTCTTATCATACTTTCTGAATACCTCGGATGTTTTTTGGTCCCGTTGCCTGTTTTGCAGGAACGAAAATTGGCTTTGGATCCTGGTTGTGGGATACTAAAGCTTTTTCTTTCCAAAATATTTTACGATTTCATTTTTATAGACCAGTGTCAATCCCAATAAAATGGAAAACACCAGCATTAGTGCCGTGAGCCAGCTATGAATGTCAAAAATCCATTTAGCAGTCTCAAGGAGAGCCGCAAGCAAAACGATACCCAATGGAAAGAAAAGCAGTTTTTTAAGGTTCCAGGAAATGGGCATAATTTTTTGTTGAATAAAATAAAAAAGACTTACCTGTAAAATAGCAGCAAAAGTAAAGGCAATAATGGCACCATAATAACCGATTTTTGGGGTAAGAAATGCGTTGATAGTAAGGTTAACGGCGAGGATCAGTATGTTGATAACGAAAAAATAGATGGTTTTTTTGCTATACATTACCGGCCATGAAAAAATGAGGTACTGTGCTCTGAGTATGAACCGAATAAAAATAATGGCAACAATTCCTGCAGATAGTTGCAGTTGGGTTTGATAAAATAAATGGATAAATGCCATTACCGGTAAAATGGCAAGGCCCACTATAAGCAGTGACTCAGCCATAAAAAGACTGGCAAGTTTTTTTATATTTTCCCCGGTTTGTTTGACCCCCTGCTTGAAAAAACGAAAAATTTCGGGTTGCACACCTGCCGATAGACCCTGGATGATAAACTGCACACCCACCGCAAACTTCATGGCATTATCATAAATCCCCAGTGAACCGGGGTTTGCCAGCAGGAAAAAGCGGTCTCCAAAGAGTAGGCCCCAGAAAATAAGCTCAGAAAAAAACAGGGGGGTTGAAAAAGCATAAAGGCTTCGGTTAACCTGTTTGTTGAAATGAAACCCTTTTTGATGGTATAAATAGAATACAATACAAAGTGCTACGAGGCCACCACCTATGGCAGTACCATAGACATATCCCCTGAAAGACATATCATAAAACAAAACTCCCGCCACCTGGAAGCCTGAGCGAAAAAGCCCTGAAAACAGGCTTACAATGACAAATGGCAATAGCTTTTTTTGGTGACGGTACAACACCACAGCCATAAAAATGATGGCGCGGTTGAGTCCCGAAATGAAAGCATGAGGCCCATACTCTCCAAAGTTTTGCAATTCAGTGTGTGAAAAAATTCCCCCCAGCAACGGGGTAAAAAGTACTGATAAGCCAAAGAGAAAAAAACCACGCGCCAAAATGCCGGTCAGTACGTTGGATACCAGTCTGTTAAACGCCAGCATGTTCTCTCTTTTGTCGTAGTATAGTCGGGCTAAACCATTGCCCGTACCAAACAAAACAATCGTAAATACCAGTGATATGATTACCTCGGTGATGGCCAGGTAACCAAAATCTTCAGGGCCCAGCCTGTTATCCCCTTCGATGATCGGGTACACTATAAGCTGCAGCATTGCAGGGAAAGCTGCAAAAATGGTATAGACAGCTGTAAGTTTAAAATGTTCTTTTAAATTTATCATCCAAGTTGCTCATAGGGATCATCAAAAGTAAATGTTTAGCTATTATCCGGTTCGCGAACCTTTTAGCCCTAGCAAATATATGAAAAGTTTTGGGTGTCAGCTTTGGTAAACCTGTGGAGGTTGAAGTGATTCGTTGATTACCTGGCATTGCGTATTGGCGGGGTTGCAGTTTTCATGGGGTTGGGATCTTACCAGTTGAATAGATCCGTTCAAATACGATTACTTGTGAATACCAGTGAAGTAAATCATTTCTTTGGGATTAAGGGCTTGGTTTTGTGACATAAAACGCATACATTTGTTTTAAACAATTGTAATTTATAAAATGCCTGTATTATGGAACCTAAGATATTATTAGATGCTGAATTTGCCCAGGTAACCTTTACCCCCTCAATACGCCTTGGCAAAATTACATGGAAACGTAAACCAACCGCAGATGAGTACAAGAAGGGATTCAGTACTTTGTTGGAATATGCTCAAAACGAGGAGCTTGTGGAGAATTTTATGTCGGATATTCGCAACCAGGGTGTGGTAGCTCCTGAAAACCGGAAATGGTTTGAAACAGAAATGTTACCTGCTGCCATTGATGCCGGGTTGAAACGTGCTGCAGTGATTTTTGATGGTAATATCTTTAAAAAGTATTACCTGAACATATTAATCGGAGTGTCCAATAAATTTGGTTTACCCCTGAAGCTATTTAATTCTGAGGAGGAGGCTTTGAAATGGATACATCAATTTGAACTTGAAAAGGCTGAAAACATTGAATAATTTGGGGATTATTACAGTTTTAAACAGCCATTGGTTTACGGATGCATAAACTATGTGCCTTATTGCCATGAATTAGCCCAAAGATGTTCGGTGGGTGAACTACAATAATCTGACCTGCCAACCGGACATTTACTGATTTAATTTGCAGAATCCAAAACCCTTTTCAGCACATTCTTTATATTATCTTCAGTAACGGGTTTGGTGATATATTCATCCATTCCCTGTTGCATATATTTTTCCCTGTCTCCTTCAAAAGCATTAGCACTCAGCCCGATAATCGGAGGGGTTTGGGAGTGCTTTGTTTTTAACTCCTGGGTTGCAGTGATACCGTCCATTACCGGCATCTGAATATCCATAAAAATGGCATCATACTGACCGGGTTTGTAAATTTTCAATGCTTCTTCACCGTGGGCTGCAAGCGTGACTTTGTGCCCCATAGACTCCAGCATTAATTTTATAACCATCTGGTTTACTTTTTTATCCTCTACCAGTAAAACGTTCAGGTTTGATTCCTTGTACTGTAGGGAATTAGAGTTGGGAATGATTTCTTCCTGCAAATCTTTCATGCTTTTTACCCTGCATGTAAACCAGAAGTGGCTTCCTATACCTTTCTTACTTTCAACACCAATTTCACCTCCAAGCATTTCTGCCAGTTTTTTGCTTATGGCCAGCCCCAGCCCGGTGCTATCAATTGCCCTTGTGTCTTTAATTTCAATCTGTGAAAAGGGGACAAATAACTTATCCATGGATTCACTGGCGATGCCTATACCCGTATCTTTTACAGATATTTTCAGTAATACTTCTGCCTGAACATTTGATCCCGGCTTTATTTTTTTCGCTGATGCTTCAAGTGTGATAGTTCCTTCCTGGGTGAATTTGATAGCATTATGTAAAAGGTTTTGCAGCATCTGGTTGATTCGCCCCCTGTCTCCATTCATTAAGGCTGGCACCGAAGGATCAATGTGTGTACGAATGGATAATGATTCACTTTTTGCTTTCAACGAAGCAAACACCTTTTCAGCATGATTAAAAAGTTGTTTAACGGTGAAATTCTCATTGCGCAGACATACTTCTCCTGACTCCAGCTTTGAATAATCCAGGATTTGATTAATGATTTCTTTCAGGTTTTGACCCGATTGTTTGATGGTGAGCAGGTAATTTTTCTGTTCCTCATTGAGAGGCGTTTTAAAAATGATATCTGTCATGCCTATAATACCCGTTAGGGGTGTTCGCAACTCATGGCTTACATTGGCGATGATATTTTGCTTGATTTCAATGGTTTTTCGGGCAAGATCCACTTTACTGTCAAGAATTTGATTTTTCAGTATCAGGGCTTTTTCCCGTGATTTGATAAAGAATACCAAAACAAGCACTGCACTTCCAAGGTAAAGCATCCATGCCCACCAGGTTGTCCACCAGGGAGTGGAAATTGTAAAGGCAAACTGATCTACATCACTCCATTGGCCCATCCTGTTTATAGCTCTGACCTTGAAAGTGTAATCTCCGGGAGGAAGATTTCCGTAGGTAGCTGAGTTTTGTTGTGTGGGATTGTGCCAGTTTTGGTCAAAACCTTTCAACTTGTAACTGAAGAGTAGTTTGCGGCCTGAAGATGTGGAGATTCCTGAAAACTTAAATGTGACAAAATTATTACTGTGATGCAATTTGAGGCTTTCAGGGATATGATACCATGGTCTGATGCTATCAAATTGAAATTTTCTCAATTTCACCCCGCTGGTAAGCTCCAGGGTTGTATCCGGATAACTGAGTAATTGTTTCCAGTCAACGGGTTCATTGTATAGTTCAATACCGCTGATTTTAATTTCCGGGTTGATAGAGTCATAAAAAGCCGCTTGTGGATAAAATGCTGTTAGGCGGTCATTGGCACCAATCCATACTTGATCTTTATCCGCAAATATGGCCCTCATATTGGAACCGACACCCAGAAAGCCATCTTCGTAAGTAAAGCTGGTAAATAGGTTTTTTTCTGATGACAGGAAGTTTTCCAGCTCCTGTTTTTGGGAAAGGGTGGTCTTGTTAAACTGTCCTAAACCAAGCAATCTCTCATGCTGGAGAATGTTTAAACCAAAGCGGCTACCAAAAATCATGTTTCCTTGATGGTCCTGGGTGATGCTAAAAACATAATTGTCTGTGAGTCCGTTTTCGGTGTTGAAATTTATAACTCTTTGGCCGTTGAAAAATATCAACCCATCTCCATAGGTGCCAAACCAAAAGTTTTCTTCTGAATCCTGTTGCACGGCATAAATAAAGTCACTGCCAAACCCGGTTTGTTCATTGAAGTAGGTTATGGAATCTTCGTTCATCTTAAAAATGCCACTTCCCCAGGTGCCCGCCCAAATATTTCCGGAATGGTCCTCTATTATGCTGGTAACATAATTTTCGGGCAGACCGTTTTTGTCCGTGAAATGCGTGAATTCTTTTCCGTCAAATTTGAGCATACCCTGTTCTCCAATCAGCAACCATAAATTGCCTTTGCTGTCTTGCATTCCTCCCACCAGAAAAGCAGTGCTGGACAAAAAAGAAAAATCATACTGATAAAAATATTCTCCATCAAACCGGTGAATGCCTTGGTCTTCAATGGACAACCACAGGTTTCCTTTAGCATCGGTAATCATGCTCTCCATATAGCTAATAGGGCTATCCGGATAAATGGAGTATTCCGTAAACTGCTCCCCATCGTAGTTTACAACCCCTCCTTCATAAGCTGCTATCCATAATTTATCATCGGGGGTTTTTTCGATAGATGTGATTTTTTGGTCAAAGCCGCTTTTTACCTGGTAATGACGGAAAACATCACCAAAATGACGGGCAAAACCGCCATAATACCCAAGCCAAATAATACCGGTACGGTCCTCATAAATGTGGTTGATATAATTTGAGGAGAGACCTTTTTCCATATCCATGCTTGTTAATTTGTCCTCGTCCAAAATGAGCAAGCCCCCACCCCAGGTGCCAAACCAGAATCTGCCGCGCTTATCCTGGATAATTCTGCTAACTAATTTGGCTGGAAAACCTTCATCGCTTGTGTACATGGTAAATTCGTTCTTGTCGAAACGTACGACTCCCAAATCATATAAACTAATCCATATGTTGTTATCTCTGTCTGAATGTAAGGCGATTACGGGATTATCATTTGAAAGTAGAGGAATCCTGTAAACGTAGAAACTGCCATCACGGAATAAAAAGAGTCCGTCTTCATTATGGGTTATCCAGGGATTTCCTTCTGTATCCAGAGTGAGCATCTGTCCTTTTTCCAGTGAAAGTCCCTGCTCTGCTCCATAATGATGAAAAATCGTTCCATCGAAAGCCGAAATACCTCCGTCCCAGTAGGCTATCCATAAAGTACCTTCGTTATCAAACTCTAATGATGTAATATCATCATACAGCAATCCACCTTCATCGGAGTTGTAGTAGTGCGTGTTATTTCCATCAAACATGAACAGGCCTTTCATGGTTCCTACCCATATATTTCCCTGGCTATCTCCTTCAATGGTTGTTACTTCCATTATTTTACCTTTCTCACTCCGGTTGTAATGCCTTAAAAATTGTCCATCGTACTTCATCAGACCTCCTCCATGGGTACCTATCCACATATTGCCATTGGGGTCTTCGTAGAAGCAGGTAATATCATCATGCAGCAACCCTTGTACTTTGGAGTAGTTTACAATGCTGTATGGATTTGAGTCTCTGCTAACAGGATCTTTTAACATGACCACCTCAGGTTGCTCAGTGCTGCGGATTCTGGGGGTTGCCTTCAGGGTATCGGCAGCTGCCCACGAATTACTGCCGGGTGTTCTTACCTCTGCTTGGCTTCCTGTAATGGTGCGGGGTTCAATATCATGGGATGCCTTTTTTTCCTGGGTAATCTGGTCAACTACAAATGCAGGTGACCGGGAAATGATTTGAGCCTGGTAAGTTTGAGGTTCTTCGATTGAGTCCAGCAGGACAAATTCGCTATTGTTTACAGGAAATTCTTTGGCTAATTTAGTTGACCTGTTATTTGAGGCGGGCTCTGAATTACATCCCGAAAAAAGCATGAAAATCAATAAGTAAGCATAAAAGAGCCAGTTGAATGAGTTCATTGGTTTTTGTTGGGTGTTGTGCATATAAATAGCCTAACCTGCAATTTATAGTTTTTTCTTTGGCGCATGGTAAGGCTGCGATGGATATTTCTGGATTTTGGAACAATAATACCCGGTTGCCAAAAGTACAAAAAAACCTGATACATAAATGCAGGTGATTTCTCCTGTGTTTACTGTTTCAGCGGTGGATTAGTGGCGGTTTGTATAGTTTGCTGTCTTATGGTAAAATGTTCTTTTTTCACCCACATTTATTTCTTGTAAACTGGTATATATTGATTTTGTAGATTTGCGGTGAAGATTTTACTTGATATGAATACAACTACTCCTTTTGTTTCTGTCGTACTTCCTTTTTACAAAGCTGGTGATGAATTTATACAAGCTATCGAAAGTATACGAAATCAAACTTTCACCGCCTGGGAGTTATTGCTTGTGAATAACAACGCACCTTCCTATGCATCGTCGATAGTGCATTACTATACCAGCATGGATTCACGGATTTTGCATTTTCATGAAAACCACCAGGGGATAGCCCACGCCCTGAATAAAGGACTAAAGCACAGCCGAGGTCGATATATTGCACGCATGGATGCCGATGATTATTCTTTGGCTGACAGACTTCAAAAACAATACAATTTCCGGGAGAGCCGAAAAGCGATCGATGTGGTTGCATCCCAAACCCGTTTTCATTCAGGGCTTGAGAAGAGTCATGGTTATGAGTTATTTGTGCAATGGCAAAACAGCATTTTGATCCCGGACCAACACAATCTTTACCGGTTTATTGAATCGCCCGTGGCGCACCCTTCTGTGATGTTCCGCAGAAACCTTATTGATTTATATGGTCTGTATACCCTGGAAAATGTACCCGAAGATTATGAGCTTTGGCTTCGGTGGATGGACCACGGGGTGCTCATAAACAAGCTAGATGAGCCTTTGCTTCAATGGAATGATCATCATGGCCGGTTGTCCCGTCAGCACAAGAATTATTCTGTTGAGGCTTTTTTTACCGTAAAGAGCCATTACCTGGCCCGCTGGATTAAAAAGTTTGTACCAAAGGATAAAAAGATTGTTGTTTG
>SL_3KL_010_SEDDRAFT_10001362_pt1 | contig 22095 bp, 19 predicted proteins | sample SodLakKL_010_SED_2_FD_10381 | JGI IMG/M metagenome (IMG submission 10381) | reverse complement strand
TTTGACCTGCAACAGCGTACAGCTTGAATTTATTCTTCAACTTCATCAGGTTCGGTATATGTACCGATGTTGCAAAATTTCCTGCCCCGATTAATCCTACACGAATTAATTCACTGGATACCGGTTTACGTGGAAAATCGACCTTACGTTCGGCTGTGTCATATTGTTTTTGTATTTCCGGATTATCGCCGACATTGCCATATTCGAGAAGCACAAGCAAGGGTTTTTGCTCTGCACTCTTCAACGCGTCAAACGCTTTACTTACCCCGGTGATAGGATATATTCCGTTGATCATAGAATCCAGTTGGATATGATCTCTTTGTAATAACCGAAGATATTCCTCCATATTCCGGTTCTCCGTCCAGCGGACATAGGCATACGGGTAATTCAGCCCCTTCTCTTCATACTGTGCATCGTACCGTCCCGGTCCGTACGATGTCGAGAGAAGCAGATCAAGTTCCTTGAGATACATATCATTCCGTTGAATATGCATACCGGAAACACCGACCATAACAACACGGCCTTTTTTCTTGCACATATGAAAGGACTGTGCAAGGGGTTCACTTGCTGAGGTGGCCGCTGTAAAAAGAACTGCGTCTGCACCGTATCCGCCTGTATGAAAATCGACTGTTTCAACCGGATCACGTAACAGCGGATTAACAACTAATTCTGCACCGAAGGTTTTCGCAAGTTCAAGCCGCTTATCGTCAAGGTCGATTGCTATCACACGTACACCGGCAAGGTTCAGAAGTTGAACCGACAATAACCCGAGTATTCCAGCACCGTATACAATACCAAATTCTCCGAGCTTAAGATCGGCACGCCTGACGCCCTGCATCGCGATACCGCCAAGGGTTACGGTCGATGCATATTTAAGATCCAGCCCCTCTGGAATTATCATGACCAGGTTCTCGGGCACATTTACGTATTCAGCGTGATTAGCGTACCCTGCACCGGCAGCGGCAACCGGATCACCCGGTTTAAATTTTTTAACGCCGCGGCCGACTTCTACTACTATACCAGCCACAGAATACCCGGTCGGTTTTCCCTGCTCCTGCACTTCTTTTTCTTTTAATAATTTTCCTTTAACCTTGTTGTAAACAGAAGCGATACCGTCAGCCGCTATCTGATTGGCTATTTTTGTTGCTACCGATGTATTTAAAGATTTACCGATCACAGATTCACCGCTTTTTGCCACACCGGTCATTTCCGTTCCGGCAGAGATACAGCTATATACCGTTTTAATCACAACCGATCCGTCACTTACCGACGGTGCCGGAACTTTTTCGGGAAAAACTTTTCCTTTTTTAACTATTGCTTGTATCATTTGTTAATTATCTTAGGAATTTAAGGTCTTCTTGTATATTTTAATTAAACGCTCAGATAGGTTGGTACTATCAAATTCTTTCATCATATGATCCCTTCCAGCACTCCCCATTTTCTGCCATAACTCAGGATTCAATATCAAATATTCAATTTTTCGTGCTAACTCCTCCTCATTACGTTCGGGCACCAAATAGCCGGTTTTACCGTCTATTACTACATCCGGTATGCCACTATGATACGTACTCACTACCGGGATACCACATGCTTGCGCCTCAATAATCGTGGTTGGTGTCCCCTCTTCATCGCCGCTGGAAGCTGTTACCGAAGGTGCAATGAAAATATCTGCTTCACTCAATTTTTGTCTTACTTCACTTTGTTCTCTCCAACCTATCAATTGAACTTTATCCGATACTCCATATTCATGTATCATTTTTTCATACGTTGTCCTTCGGGTTCCGTCACCGATTATTTCATATTCAACATTGGGATACCGGTTAATTAAATTACTTACGGCTTTAATTGCATATTCGATCCCTTTTTTTTCTACAAAGCGTCCTATCGTCAACAATCTAATAGGATCACCCTCCGTATATTTTTTGTATACGGGTTTATACTGTCGCGTATCAACGCAAAGATGATGTATAATAATTTTTTCAGGAGCACATCCCAATGATATGAGTTTATCTTTCATTTGATTGCTTAATACTAAAAATAAATCGCCATATGTAAAGAGTTTGTCATAGACATCCGGCCCATATCTTCGTATATAATCGGATACATCATATCCGTAAAATGTTGTGATAATTTTTCCGTTTATTGCACCTATTTCTTTTAAGGTGATGGCTATATTGCCGATCGGCCCGAAATGACAATGATAAATTGAGTATTTATTCCGTGTTAGAAATAATAGAGAAGTATAAAAAAGAAATAATGTTTTTGCATCCGTGCCATATCTAAAGTAATTAATTGATTTCAGTAATTGAGAAGGGTATTGATGAATATTCAGCATCATACTCTTTGATGCTTTCAGAATACGATGAATTTTGTTTTGTGGGATAATATCTGTGAAAAAAGCGGTTCGTTCCATCAAATTATATCGCAATACTTCTTTATGAGTTATGGAGTTCTCATTTCTGAATTCAGAATAAATATCTACTTCTGCACCTTTGTCCAATAATCCGGTTATCTGATTAATAATAAAAGTCTGTGATAACGTTGGAAAAGAATTAACCAGGAATGCTATTTTCATCATTTCTTCTATGCCTCAATATTTATATTTTTTCTGCCATTTTTCTGATTTTTTTCTTTATTCTGTCGGTGTATAAAAATTTAATCGGTGAATATGCAAAATTAAATCGCCTGTATATATGCCAGTATAAACGGATTCTTTGGTACTTCGAGTCAATAACATAAACATGCTTATAACATTTTTTACTGAGATTTGCTGCACCTTTCTTCCTTATTTCATCTTTGTCTTTTTCAGCCAATTTACACATTACCTCTAAAAGCAATAAAGAATCTTCGAACCAATCATATGCTTTGCCGACATCTCCCACGCTATCGTTGTGCTTCCGAAAACTGGCCTTTATATCTTTAATATCAATCCTACCATATTTCGCAGCCAATGTGAACTCTGCTATTACATCCTGAAATAGATGGCTCTTTGACTTGAACCCCCCTATTTCTTTTAAATACTCAGTATTAAACAATGAGCTGCAAACATACATACCAGTTTTGCCTTCGAACCATCCGAGAAAAAATTCTTCAGTTGATAAGTCGACCACATTGTTCGGGAATTCCTGAATGGTAACATTATCATTGTTTATTAATCTTGTTCCGGTGCGCACAATACCTGCATCGCTTCCACGCTTTTTCAATTCACGCACACACGCTTCTACAAAATCATTATCTATCAGGTCGTCATCATGAAGTAACAATAAATATCTCCCTTTGGCTTCTTTTATACAAAAATTAAAATTATCATTGGGAGTTAAAGCAGGATCATGGCGTATATACCGAATATGATTTCCGTTATATGACTTCACAACCGACTCGGTCCCATCACTAGAGCAATTGTCAGAGATGATTATTTCAATATTCTTATATGTTTGATTAAGCGCGCATTCAATAACGGATGGTAAATATGTTTTTGCCCTATTATATGTCGGAATGGCAATAGTAATTAATGGATTAAATAATTTCGAAGCATTCATAAACAATTTCTCTTATTATAATTACAATTTTAATACTATTTTACGAGACGTTCATCCATTTTTTTGAATTTTCATCCCATTTTTTTATAACTTTTGCAGGAGAACCAACAGCGATACACGCATCCGGGATATCTTTCGTCACGACACAGTTTGCTCCGATTATAGAATTTTCCCCGATTGTAACTCCCGGAAGGATCACTACATTCTGACCGATCCATGTTCCTTTTTTTATAATTATAGGGGCGACTCTGGACAAGGGTTGGTACTTATATGGAATCGAGGGGTCTTCATAACCGTGCAATGCATCAGAAATAAAAACATTGTGTGCAATAATGACATCATCTTCAATAACAATTTCTTTGTAGGCAATAATTTGTACACTTCCTGTGGCGGTAACTCTATTGCCGATTTTTATTTTGGATGAAAATTCCTGTTTTTTTACACTATATGGACTGACTCTAATCCATTCATCCGATGGATATTGAGGGACAGCCCGGATTATACTGCCTTCTCCAAATATTACATTATCACCAATAAAAATATTCTTCGGATTCTGTATTTTCCGCGGAAACGGGAAAACAAGATTTTTTTGTTTATTTCCGAAGCTGGGCAGCGTTTTTTTTGCAATACCGGGTTTATGTTTCTGTACCCTAAGATATATAATCGAAACTATTTTAAAGATTAATTTGTCGAGCATTTAGCTTACCATAAATATTATTTTTTACTACTTTCAGTATGAACTATATCTTCAATGACTTTCTTATAATTACGAGTATATGCTTTTCTTGTATTATGGATATTTGCATATTTCCATGATGCATATGCCATTTCCCTTAGTTGTTTATTCGATAATCTGGTTACATAATTTATACTTTTAATAATTTCATCAATAGTGTTTTCCTTTAATATAACTCCGAAGTCTTCGACATTAATACCAGACTCATAACTGATAACAGGAATTAATCCTACCTGCATACATGTTGCAACAGCACCGGCCTGCCCTTCTGCACAAGATGGATAGATAAGTCCGACGCATTTATTGGTAAGCTCATAAAATGACGGGGCTTCGACATCCACCCAACCGATTGTTTTTATATTATCTGTTCTGTACAATTCATCAAAATATGCATCAACAAAATCCTTTTCTTTTTCGACGGGACCACAAACATAGAGAGTACACTCTGGCAATTGTTTGAATGCTTCAAGAGCAAGGTCCAATCCTTTATGTACCATTCCCTTGCTCCCAAACCATAAAAAAGTTTTATTAATATTTGAAAATATTTTGTTCTCCGGTGAGGGGAACGTAAGACATGATGGAATATGAATAGGAAACATTTTTTTCCCTGCATATGAATATGTTTCAAGGGTGTGTTTATTGCCAAGAACAACTGCATAATCTGAATATTCAATCGCAAGGTTTTCTTCCTGCATTTTATAACTTCTCAGGGTTACTTTGCGGCGTTTTTGGATATCAAGACAACGCATCAGCGCGGCGGTATTATTAAACAACCAGTGTGACATATCAAGGTGTGCAATCTTGACGCAATTATTGTCCAATGCTTCTGCGATCCGTTGAAAATTTGTTCTGGCAGAAATAAAGAAATCGTACTTCTTTTCCGGTTTAAATATTTTATTTCTGTAGCTGATGACGTCGACTGAGTATCCCATATCGAGAAATGTCTGTGCAATTTGTGTGGATTCCCAAAAATGAGTATGCGTATTGGGTATTTTTTCCCCGGGTGTCAATAAAAATGGTTCAAGAATATATGCCAACAATACATTTCCGATCGACGGTCCATTCGGCTTTAAAGTGACAAATCCGTCGATATCCAGATTAAATTGACGACGATTGATTTCTATTCCCAATTTATCGAAAATTGTTTTAAGTTTTCTTTTCATTTTTCAACCAAACAACAATTGTTTTCGGTAATTATTATTACTATGTATATTGCCGCGCCTGGCCGTTATTGAGTGCATTGAGCCAAGCAATATCCGGCTTTCTGTACCAGGCTTCTTTTTTTGGTTTTCCGTAACTGAGTAATTCAGGTACGGTTACAAAAGAATACTGATTCATTTGATTTTTTAACACATTATCCAATGCATTGATTAAAGGTGTTCGATCGCTATATTGTTCTTTTATTGTGTGGTATAACACATCATGCATGAGAATTATATTTCCGGGACGTAATGCCTTTGTTATATCCTCAGCAAGATATTCGGCATCGTGATCAAGCCAATCTTCAACAGCTTTTGTCCAGCCTACTATGTTGTAACCTAAAGATTTTGCATCAAAGTATGAGTTGAAACTCTGAAACCCATATGGAGGCCGGAAATATTTACTGCCATATGGACTCAGTGTTTTCTCACAGTTAAGGATTTGTTGCCTTCGCTCTTTGCGATTTATCGCCGGTACTGCAGGATGGTTCCACGTATGATTAGCAATAACGTGACCTGATGACGCAATATACTTTACAATTTCGGGGTAGCGTTCTGCTGATTCACCGACCATAAAGAAAGTTGCTTTTGCATTATATTTGTTCAGAACATCAACAAGACGGGGGGTATATTCAGGATGAGGGCCATCGTCGAACGTTAGAGCCACCACTTTGTCAGAGGTATGCACACCGGTTATCGAACCGGCGTATTTTTGTAATAGAGCGCGCCTGAAACGCGATGGTAATTTACTACAAAAACGTATACCATTTTTTATAAATTTTGCTTTTCCATCATAGAACTTATAAAATGGTAATAGGTCGTGTATGTCAAAAAATACTCTGATACTTTTTTCTTGTTTTCTATTCTCTTTAATACCATTATAATGCACTTTCCGGGCCTTTATGTCTCTAAATTCATCAATCCAATATATATTGTTCTTTTGTCCGTTACATACAGGATTATCATTACCGTTCATAATTTCATACATAAGTACTGGTAAATTAACACCAGCGGCATATGAGAGCGCTATCTGAGAATCGAACCTGCCTATAGTAGGTTCCATAATATAATATCTTCCCCTTATCCTGTCATATTTGTATTCGAGGCCACAAAAACCAACCATATCAATCTTTTCTAAAATGCTTCCCGTTAATAAATCTATTTCATCATTTCTTGTACTATAACAGGCAGTCGATGTTCCATAATATTTCGGATATTGCCGGATTTTCCTCCCACTGAGTCTGGCTATAAGTTCATAATTTCTGTTTGATATGGTAAGATCAAAATACAAATCCGTATCGTTCCCCTCAATCCATTCTTGGACTACCATCGATTTATAGTTTATTGGTTGTAATTCATTTATTAATAGCTTTAAATCCGATGAGTTTTGAACTTTCCGGGAATGGACAAGGTACGGTTTAACTACAAATGGATATTTAATATGCTCGTCTGCATTCTTTAATTCGTCTTCTGTGCTGATGCTCATCGAAGTAGGTACCGGCCAGCCATTTTGTTCTGCAAGATTCTGGAATTTTGATTTTTCCATGAGATTATTTAATAGTTCTCTCTCCGGAAGCAACAAATTATACATTCCCGCTATTTCTTCTCTTCTTTCACTTATTTCAATTGCTTGCTGGTCCGTTGATAGAAACAACGCAGGATCATCATCAAAATTATGGCGAATTTCTTTTAGATAATCCACGATATTTGAGGTACAGCCCATGTCTAACTTTTTATCTGGTATATTCGAATAATATGCCCCTCCATAGTTTTCATTTCCCCCAATAAGCCCGATTTTTACTCCTTTCTTTTTTAATACCCGCAAGCATCTAAGAATTCCTAAAGCCGTGGGATGCGAGAAACCTAACACAGCGATGTTTTTTATCATATACAATTATTTTAATTAATTTATTTTACAGTTTAATATTTTAAGGATTTTTATGTTTTGAACAGTTTTTTAACAAAACGATAGGGGAAAGTTATATATGAACCGATAATGAACGTCGGTGAACGTTTAATTTCATTGTTCACCTCATTGATCATTTCCTTGTAGCGATGTATTTGTTTTTCCTTCTCGTATAAACATTCGACAACATATTCTTTATATATATCTTGATGATTTTCATAGATTCTTTTCAGTAATTCCAGTTTTCTATCTTTGAATTTTTTGTACTTTGATTTTTCTGTAAGTCTGTAATTTACTAACACTTCGGGTATCGTATAAATCAACCAGCCGTTTTTAGTTACTCTAATCCAAAAATCCCAATCTTCGTGGCTAAGCAATTTTTCATCAAATCCACCGGCATCACGCCAACTTTTATAACGTACAAGGGAGTTACTGCCTGCATTATTTTCCAACAAGAAATTTTTCACCCCTCCCCCTTTTGGTTTATAATAGTTAATAGTTTTTTCATAATCCCGTTCATAAAAGAAGCGGCTGTAGGCTGTAACCGCTCCAATACCCGGGTTGTTATCGAGCACATCAACGGCTTTAGCGAGATGTGTTTTTTCAAAATAATCATCAGCATCCAAAAAAAGGATATACTCTGAGTGCGAATTCTTTGCACCAAAGTTTCTTGCGGAAGATACACCCCCGTTTTTTTTGTACAAAACAGTTGTATTAGGATAATTTAAATTGTTTAATTTATTTATAGTATTTTGGTCAGTTGATCCATCATCGACAACAATTATATTGTAATCTTTATAAGATTGATTGAGGATACTCTGGATTGCATCATCAATATAGTCTCCGTCATTGTAACATGGTATTACGACAGTTACTTTTGATTTATTATATTGATTACTATTCATAGCAAGAAATACTCATTATTGCGTCCGATTGTATTATAAATAATCATTAATTGCTTTCATTAATGCCTGGTTTGTCTTTGCATGAATTATTTTTGCACCTGATAATTTAGGATACAATGATTCAAATTCATTGAAATAGTGCTCAAAACCTTTTACTGAATAGATAATATTCACTCCTCCAAAATAACTTGCCAATACTGACGCACCGCCATGAACGGAGACAAAACGTTTTGCATTAGCATACATCATAAGCTGAAATTTATTAAAGTTGGGGATCGATTCGGATTTGACATATTTAAATAAATCTTGCATACAAATAATACTCGGGTAATTGCGTTTAATGAAATTATAGTCATCATACTCTATAATTTTACTATTGTCATTAATAATATAATCGGACGGAGCCCGATTATATACTATTTGATACTTATCCGAATAATTTTCTATTATCCTTTTCAGAATATCTATATTTAAATAATTTACAGGTTTCTCTCCCCACTCCATATTGTATTTATTAGCAATAATCAATATCGGTTTATTATAAACAAATATATCGTTACGATATATATCTTTATAGGGGACCCGGCGCCATTGTTTGAAGTTATATTTTATATTGTGATCTTCAGAATTCGGAATCCCGAAACAATATGGCCGCCATTTCCGTTCTGTGTATTTTTCTTCATGATTATCAGAGAAGTAATAGAATTCTTTTGTATGTTTAGAAGATATGGTTTTCTTTAAAGTTCCATTACAATAATGCCAATATGCAAACGGAACTACATATTTCAATTCCGGTCCAAATTCGCCGTTATATTGTATTATTTTATAGTTATGTTTTTTGAAGTAATCATTTAGGATATACCTATATTGAAAAAGCAATCCGACATAGTAATATTTTATAAAATTAGATCTATACATTTCATCGTGTTTATGATGTACAATATTTGTAAAAACCTCACACAGGTCGGTGATTGTTTTATACTTCATAATTTTAAATCATCATTAATCGTTTGTAAATTATATCCATACAATAAAATAACTATAAATGCCTCTCTACTAAATCTTTTATTCGCTCTTTGAAGAATCGATGGTTATCTTTATATGACATTATGGTTTTTTCCCTTTTATGACGAATATTGGCCTTTGATAATGTTTCTGATTCTTTTACTTTTTCATACAGGTCATTTTCAACAATGGCGTAGAGTGTCCCTTTCCTCAGCTTTTCCTTGTAATGAGCTTTTATCAGATAGCCATATTCTGATGTTATCAATTCGTTCATCGGTGGAGCATTTGTAGTAAATACAATCGCCCCAACGCTCTTGGATTCGTTAATTTGGTGACCGAAACCTTCATACTCTGATGGACTGACATGAAACAGGAACTTATTCTGAAGTTCTTTCATTTGACCATCGTCGAATTTACTGTAAGTATATTTTATATTATCTGTCTTAATATCATCTTCATAACATTTGTCTGCATAACTGTACAAAAATAACGGTGGAAGATCTTTTTTTCTATTCCACAGATTAATAACCGCCCGGGTTCCTTTGAGAGGGCTGTTCCCGGCAAAATGTACATACTCTCTTATTGGTTCGATTTCACTATTTACATCAGTACTTGTAAACGACGTATAATAAACATTAATTGATTCGGTTCGATATATATTTTCACAATCTTTTGTTTTCGCTATGACACAATCAATATTATTTTTTATAAAATCAACATCATGGAAATCCCATTCCGGATTTGATAACAGAAAATTAAACGGAGCGAAACTTAATAAAGCTGGAGGGACATTTTGAATAAATATATTTATTTTTGACTTGATTAAATAGTAATCAGGCCGATGACAGTAAACAATCCTTGCCTTGATACCGGCTTCAGTCAGTGTTTTATGTAATATCTTACCGTCGTGATATAATCCCTTTCTGCTTCTATCGATTATAATATTTACGGAATTATCTATTCGAGGAATATAATTCCGTATTTTCATGTAATTTCTTTTTACCTTGCTTTTCAATAAATTTTTATAATTCATCTTACTTATTTATAGATTATAAATTTCAACTTCCGATAAACGACTGGAGGGCCCTCACTATAAACGCTATAACATCCCGAAACGGATCGAACATAACCGCAATTTGTAAAGTTATGAAGAAAAAGACAGCATAATTGTGAATAGGTCGGTTTATAAACGGCAACGTTAAAGCAAGAACTCTGGCAAAAAAATAGCAACAAAACTTGATACCAATAGCGTAAGTATATTTTCACGTATAGAATGAACGGGATATTTTTTGAAACCATAAAAAATAAACTATAATCATGAAAATCCCGCGTTTTAACAAATGATTATGGCAAATAAAATTAACAAAAAGATCTAATTTAGAATAAACTCGAGCATATTGATTTAAATATTCGAGAACCACCATATCAATCTCAAACATTTTTTTCTATCCTGTGTAAAGATTAAGTGGTTATATTTCTCTCCGGTGATTCTGTATGTTCTATTTCATTAATTTTATTAATCTTCCATTCAAACATAGGTGATATTAATCCCCGCCTCCAATGCTTCAAAATGTATCCCTTCTCTTCTATGGCCGCAATATCAAATGTTAGGATGTTTTCATAATGTTGAATGACTTTTACTTTCTCCACATGTGCCGAAACGGATAATGTATATCGATCCGGCATCAATGTATTTTCATTTATAATGCATACTGATTTATATTTCCCACTACTCCTCATGTCATTTTGATATTTGAAATTATCGGTTTCCTGGGACTCGTACAAAAGAATGCCGTTTGAGTTATGAATTTGAAAATTTACAGAAAGATTCTGAAGAGGTGCATACGTATTGTATTCTATTTCAACATTGAACATTTCCCCGAATTTAAACGTAGAGGACTTCAAACCATCCTTATTCATCATACGAACTGACTTAATGTGCACTTCTTGCTCATTGGAAGGAAAAGTTTGATTCACCCACTCAGCCGTTCCTGAGGTACCATGCGATAAATACTTTCCAACAATTTCGTCAGTTTGCCCCGATAACTTAATTTTCCCATCCTCAAGCCACATTACATTATAGCACAACCGGCTAACCATCATCATATTATGACTTACAAACAACACAGTCCGTCCTTCTTTTGCCACTCCCTCCATTTTTCCTATACACTTTCTCTGAAAATCCTGATCACCTACTGCCAGAACTTCATCAATAATAAGTACTTCTGGCTCTATATGAGCCGCTACTGCAAAAGCAAGGCGGACTTTCATTCCTGTTGAGTACCGTTTTATAGGTGTATCGATAAATTTTTCAACCCCGGAAAAATCAACTATTTCATCAAATTTTTTATCAATCTCCCTTTTGCTCATTCCAATTATCGTTCCATTGAGATAGACATTTTCTCTGCCTGTTAGCTCCGGATGAAAACCGGTCCCAACTTCCAATAAACTTGAGACTTTCCCTTTAATTGCTATCCTACCACTTGTCGGATCAGTTATGCGCGCTAATATTTTCAACAGCGTACTTTTACCAGCACCGTTTTTTCCAATAATCCCCAACACTTCTCCATCTTCCACCTCAAAAGATATATCCCGCAATGCCCAGATAATATCTTCGGCTTGACCGTTTTCATCAAATTTACTTAACTTTCGCAATCGTCTATAATTTGATAATGGATATTTTATCCACGAAGTCATTACTCCCACAAGCGAATCGTGCATTTCTTCTTTTAGTCCGATTCGATATCTTTTGGATACATTTTCTGCTATAATTGCTTTATTGCTCATAATAATTAGATAATCCTCAAATATTTATATTAAATAACATCCGCAAAATACTTCTCTCGTCGCTTGAAATATAATGCACCGCTCAATGCAATAATAACTGCCGATATAGTACCTACAATTATCAGATCCCACGGCATTGGATTGGTTGCCAGGATTGCCGATCTGAATCCCTCTATTACCCCGACCATTGGATTTAGAGCATACAATAACCGGTATTGTTCCGGTATATAACTTGCAGGATAAACTACCGGGGCGGCATACATTAACAATTTTGCTCCGAATCCCAATGCGTGTCTGATATCTCTGAATTGAACCGATAATGCCGATAGCCACAGGCCGAATCCCAAAGCGGTTACCATTAAAACGACTATCAGAAATGGTAACATTACAATCCACACTGTTGGTACCACTTGGAAACCTACTAATAGTATAGCAAGAACAAAAAATGATATTACAAAATCTACTCCCCTGGATAATATAGCTGCTACTGGTAGAACAAGCCGGGGAAAGTATATCTTTGTTATCATAATATTCATGCTATTGGTAGATCCTGTTAGAGAATTTTCAAAGAATGTCCACGGGACTAATGCGACAAAACTAAATATCGCATACGGTGCTCCATCTGAATCGACCTTCGCTAAATTCCCAAATACAACTGTAAACACAAGCATTGTAAAAACCGGTTGGATTACCGCCCAACCAACCCCCATTACGGATTGTGCATATTTGCCTTTAATATCCCGCCATACCAAAAAAAAGAACATATCGCGGAATTCTTTAAGTTCTTTCCAATCGATCAACTGCCAACCCGATTTGGGTTCGATGACCGTTAATTTCCTATCCATCATTCATCATCCCTTTATATATAAAAAAGTTATAAATTTATAAAAAATTTCAATCAGAATAGGGTTTCTTTTCTCTGGCCCAAAGAATTCCCTCTTCTCCCGATTTGTAGGAGAAATCTTCATTATTTAATAAAGGAGCATATTGATCTCCTTCAGGCCCTTTCTTACTTATTCGATATGATTGAATTTCCAATTTGTTTAGCAAATACCTATTAATTATTTCTTCATTAAGTTGTTGAGGCTCATATTTCGTTGGAGGTTCTTCCAAATTAAAACTACCTATAAAATCCCCCCTGGCTTCAACACCCTTATTATTTCATCACACATAATTTCGAAATTGTTGACATGATCTATTGCATTCACTGTAAATATTATATCTACAAATTCAGAAGGCAGAGGAATCACCTTTTCTGTAGATTTTAAGTAGATCATTCCATGAGAAATAATGTTATCTTTCGTATCTATATGCAAGCACATCTATTCCTATTTGCAGCATAGCTGATTCAGCCCAAACCAAGCTACCGCGCGGCCCACACCCAAAATCAGCGATTATTTTTCCTTTGATAAATTCATCAGAAATTTCTTCTGCTATTGCCAACATTATCTCCTTGAAATGTGAATTATTGAAAAATCCATTTTCTCTTTTTAGTATGCCTTTCCAATAAGAAAATTCCGCATCATATTTATCAATTGATGCATCTTTCATCCTTTTACGAATGATTTTTTTGATCGATTTAGGAGCTATAGTTTTTAGAATATCGACTAACATATCATATATGATAACTTATTTTAAAAAATTATTAATTAAATTCATATTATCATACATGGAAAATCTGTTAATGACTTCTTATATGATTTAATACTGCTCCTTGATAATCCTCTATAGTCCCGATGTCAAAATAGGTACCTTTGTTTATTTTTGCAAATCCTATTTTGTTTCCGGCATTCATAAATTCCTGAAATATCTCACCTAAGTAATATTCAGTTTTATCATCTAATTCTGTTGATTGAGATATCGAAGATAATTTTTTATTAAAAAAATGATTAAATCTTGGAGACCATACTGCATTTATATATGTATATTGCAAATCGGTTTTTTGTGGTTTAATGACAATACGAGATATATTCTCGTTTGCATCGAATTCAATCATATCCATCTTCTGTGGATTTACAGCGGGAAATAATCCCAGGACGACATCGGCTTTCTCAGTTTTCATTTTTTCTAAAAGTATATTATATACGGAATTGGGTTGAAAAATTATATCCGGATAACCCAGGGCAATTATCGAGGACGAAATAAAAGGATATGCCTGATTAACCGAAAAAGGGGGACCGTACGGCAAACCCATCATCAGATAAGCAATATCTAATCCAAATTCCTTACCATCGCCTAAATATGCCGGAATATCCCACTTGTTATTCCGTATAATAATATACGCTTTTGTGATGTTTGCCTTCCGCATGCTTTCGAGTACGTAGTGTATGGCTACCTTAGGTTTCCTGCCGGAACCACCTCCCCACTCTTCAATACCGACCGGCAATATTTCTTTACTGCAAGGAATCGGCGACAGCCGGGATGCTGCTCCTGTCGCGGGAATTAATCCGACAATATCCAAGAATAAATGGCCGTAAATTAGTTGATGAATTCTTTTAAATGCTTTTTATACCATCCAATGGTACGGGTAAGCCCTTCATCTAAAGATGTCCAGGGTTTCCAGCCTGTTTTCTTATATGTTAATTCGGGATCCGCTACCGAAACACGCTCCATAGGCCGGTCGTCCAGATCACCAAATAATGGCTGGACATCCGAACCGGTAATATCCAACAGTTTTTCGACTATTTCTCTAACAGTAGTCGTTCGTCCCGAACCTATATCAAGAGAATCGTCTGTGACATCGTTATTTTTAGATAGAACAATTATACCGTCAACAACATCATCAATATATACCCAATCAATTACCCTCCGGCCACTCGATAACTTGGGTGTTTCATTTTTTAAAAGCGATAACGTAGGGGATTAATTTTCGTTGTTCCCATTGACCGGGTCCGTATGCCATAAAAATCCTGGGATTCACTACCAACGTTCCGTACAATTCCCTGTACATGCGGGCATAACCTCTGCATGCTCATTTTGCAGCGGCGTATGGTGAACTTGAGAGATGATAGGTTTACTCCAATAATGATTACTAACCACCACAATAGTAGCATATTATAATATTCTAAAGTAAAGTCTTCTTCAATTACTCATTTTCAATAAGGATTATTACCCATTCTGATTTATTTCTCAGTTATATTTAGTATTCACTCCTCGATTTCGATCGGAGTGACATTTTTATCAGGCTAAGCCCAGATAAGTCAGGGAAGTCTGAATTTTTCAGTAAGAACTATTTAAGATAGAACTCATCTGAGTCAGTGATGTTTTCTGTTCTTATTATTATATCGTTCTTTATACCAGTTAATTGTTATTCTTAATCCTTCAAGAAGACTGGTGTCCGGTGTCCAGTTAAGCAGGTTATACGTTTGATCGGTGTTTGCTACATTTATGGTTTCTAACGGGCGGTCTCCTAAATCACCAAACTCTATCAAATCATTATATTCCATAAGTTTAGCGATTGTCAAAACCACTTCCTTTATCGTTACTAATTCCCCGGATCCAAGATCGATAGGTTTGCCATAATGGCCGTCAAGCTGGGCCATTTTTATTAAACCATTAACTACATCCTCAACGAAAATCCAATCGACACTACGTACGCCGCTGGATAATTTTAATTTCTTATCCTGTAATAGTGAATTAATTACATATGGTATCAATTTTTTTTCGTCTCTTTGATTGGGGCCATAAACCATAAAAATTCTTGGAATAACCACCGGCGTACCGTACAATGCATGATACATTTTCGCATAGTGTGTACCCGTTATCTTTGCAGCGGCGTATGGCGAACCGGGTACGATGTCCGAATTCTCTAATTTTGGTTCTTCCATCGACCCCGCGAGTATTATCTTCCCGGCGTCGTGCACTGTCGCTGCGTGCAGAATATTAACCGTTGTAGTTGCAATTGCATGATATGCGGACAGTACAATATTGATATCACGCGAGCCGGAGACATAACTGGCCAGATGAAAGACTATATCCGGTTTAACCGAATTGAAAATCGTCTCAACGAAATGATAATCGGTCAAATCTCCGATCCACCACTTTATGTCTCCGGTTTCCGGTTGTCTATATCTTGATACACCATGCAAGATAACATCTTTAGAAACCAATCGTTTGCATAACGCCGCCCCGATAAAGCCACTTGCTCCGGTTATCAATATTTGCTTACCTGGCAGAGACAATGAATCACCCATATACTTTCTCCAATAAATCATACTCTCGAAGAATCATAGCTGCTTCTGCGATTTGATCAAACGGCAGACCTGAACGTTCGGCTATACTCAACAGGTCATTATTCGAATCGGACAAATTTAAAACCCAGAGCAACGCCATCTGTACTGTGTCCTTATCGTTCCGTCCTCCGATTTTTTTATAGAGCCCCCTCTTTCCAAGCTGAGGTTCACATTTTGGATTTTTATTTTTATAACGGTGATTCGATTCAAGTATGTCTATCACTGAATTATATTTTTTAAACGAATCGGAAAGCTTATCTGCTTTGATAAAAATGACATTATCTGCAGAGGTATGATATTCGGGATACTTACCGTGCGGTGTTCTCATCAGGCAGCCAACAGGTAAATTAAATCCCGGAGAACAATATTGCCGCTCGTCATAACCGTAAGGGAAAAAATCAATCACGTCATAGGGTTTTTTAGAATCTTTTAAAACCTGCACAACCGCCCGGTCTATTTCGGCGGTAGCCTGCCGGCTCTTTTTGTATGTCATACGACCGGAATCGCCTACGAGAGTTATTACCAAACCATGTTTTATTCTATGCACGTGAGATTCATTTTGGTGAAGCCAAACGATTGAACCGATAGTTCCCGGAATAAATAAAAACCGATATGAATAGCGTAATTGTTTTTGCAGACTCAAATGTTTGGCAAGGTACGTCGCCATACCTATGCCCGATAGGTTGTCGTTACACAATGATGGATGGCAGATATGGACCGAAAACAATACCTCGTCTTGCGTCTGACCTTGTATAGTATATTCTCCGTACGTCAGGTATCCGTTATCGAGAGTCGAGTCGATAAAAACTTCATATTCACCGTCTTCCAGCTCTTCGAATTGTTTATGACTTAAACAAAAACCCCAGGTTTCGTGATAATACGAAGTTCGATACGGTATCCAATCCGGCTTGTCGGGTATTGTAAAAATGTTCTTTTTCAGCTCTTCCAGCGGTAGTGTGGTGTGTACGGGAACGCTGTAATTGACAACGTGGAGATTCGACTTTTTAAAGTCAACAATCCTGACTCCCGATTTGTCTTTAATATACGCATCGCGAATATTCCATTCCTTTGGAACCGTCCAATCATATACAGACGTACCACTCGGCACCTCGTGAATTTTTAATGGAATGATTTCCTGAACATGCCTCAATGTTTTCCTATTACCGTCCCCCGTGATGCTTCTGCATATCGGATATAATTTTTCTATTAATTTAAACATGTCACTTATTGGCACTTTTCTATTCATATTTGCTCAAACCATCCATTAATCTTATTGTTGCAATTCCTTTTTCTCTCTGTGGACTTAGTTATTTCACTTTTTATGATATCATATTAATACGAGTCAGATAATATCAACGGTATTTTATATAATCGGGATAACTCTGATCTTTTTCCGAAACGGATGTAACCGCAAGCGGCCATGATATTTCGAATAGCGGATCATCCCAGCGAATACCGCGGGCATGCGCCGGACTGTAAAACGTCCCCATCTGATAATGTATGAGACAGGAATCTTTCAGCGTCTGAAAACCGTGAGCAAAACCAGGCGGTATATAAAGCGATCTGTAATCGCGGTCGTTTAAAATTATACCGAACCACTCACAATATGTATCCGACTCGGGTCTCAGATCTATTATCACGTCGTAAATTTCGCCCGCATAGCAGCTAACCACTTTGGATTCTGCGTACGGCTCTGCCTGATAGTGCATACCTCGCAGAGTGCCCTTTCTTTGATTAAATGATATATTCGATTGTACGAAGGTATTTTCAATGCCAATTTCTCGGAATGTGTTATGACAATATGTTCGTGCAAAAAAACCACGATCATCTGTGTGTTTTTCTTTATCAATAATATATGCACCAGCCAACGGGGATTCCACAAATTTCATATTTTGTCAATCAATTATCATAACATCCGGTATCGGAATTATAAATTTCCCTCCCCATTCACGAATATAATTATTCTGGGTTATAATCTCATCCTGTAAATTCCAGGGAAATATAAGCACGTAATCCGGCTTGTCTTCTTTAATCGCATCGGGATCTTTAATCGGGATATGTGTCCCGGGTAATAATTTTCCTATTTTTTGTGGATTTCGGTCGACAACATAATCTATGATGTCCGTCCTGATACCACAATAGTTTAAAAGGGTGTTTCCTTTCGCCGCTGCACCATAACCCACAATGCGTTTCTCATTTTCTTTTATTTTTATTAATTTTTTTAATATGTGCCTTTTTTGTGCGTGTATAACTTCAGAGAATGACTTGTACATTGCCAAGTTGTGCAATCCGGCATTGTATTCTTTTTGAAATAAGTTTTTTACGGATCGATAAATCCGTTGTTCCATATTATCGCTATGCGTCGCATATATACGCAACGATCCTCCATGGGTTGTTAATTCATCGACATCGAATATTTTCAGACCATGGTTCTCGAATATTTTCAGTACACTGAAAAACGATAAGTATGAAAAATGCTCGTGATAAATGGTGTCAAATTGTTTCTTCTTAATCAGATTTAAAATATGCGGAAATTCGAGCGTCGCAATCCCACTGGGTTTAAGCAGTATTTTTATTCCACCGACAAAATCATTAATATTCGGGACGTGTGCAAGCACGTTATTTCCAATGATCAAATCCGCAGCTTTATTTTGTGCAATTAATTCTTGTGCGACCGCAACCCCGAAGAATTTAGTAATTGTTGGAATTCCGCGCTCCTGCGCATAGAGTGCTACATTTTCAGCCGGCTCTATTCCTATAACCGGAATATCTCTTTCGATAAAGTTTTTCAATAAATAACCGTCGTTACTCGCCAACTCGATAACCATACTATCTTTCGAGATAGTAAATCGGTCTATTATCTTGTCCGCATAGATTCGAGCATGCTCGAGCCAGCTGTCGGAGTAAGATGAAAAATAAGCATAATCGGAAAAAATAACGTCGGGTGTTTCATATTCCATCAACTGCACCAGTAAGCATGACGAACATACAAATACCGTCAAGGGATAAAACTTTTCACTCTTATGAATTCGAGATGCCTGCAGGTAGGAATTCGACAGAGGTGACATACCTAAATCAATGAATATATGCTCAAGTTTATTATCACAAAATCTGCAGCAGGGACTTATTGTTTTTGCATCTGCTGACTTGATGCTATCACTGGTAACGATATTATTTTGCATAGTGTGAATACTTATGATGTGCAAATAAAAACTGTACTACTATTATGATAATCACTAATTTTTCACGTTGGATTTTAGTTTAGCAACATACTCTGATATCTGATTTTCAGTCATCGCATAAGCGGGTTTCCGATGATCATAAAAACCTTTATACCACCGAATTACTTTTTCGAGAGATTCTTCAATGGTAAGCCGTGTGCTCCAACCGAGACGGGAGCGGGCTTTAGAACTATCCAATTTTAAAAGATATGATTCGTGAAGATTGTTATCGGGGGAAATAGTATAGGATACTCCATCGCCCCACGATTTTGAGATATAATCGACGATTTCCAAAACCGTAAGATCCCCCCCGTCGCCAGGTCCGAAATTCCATGCCTCTGCATATTCGGGTCCTTTCTTATACAAACGTTCAGTTAACAATAAGTAGCCACTTAACAAGTCGAGTACATGCTGCCAGGGACGTACAGCTTTTGGATTCCGTATACTCACTTTTTTGTGCACCGAATAAGCTCGCATTATATCCGGTATTAATCTATTTTCTCCCCAATCCCCCCCACCGATGACATTACCAGCCCGCGCACTTGCGAGTGCAATGCCATGTTTTTGATATTGATTGTTATTAAAAAAAGAATCGCGGTAGGATGAAATTACGAGTTCGGAACACCCCTTACTTGCAGAGTAGGGATCCCAACCGCCCATCGGATCGTTTTCACGGTACTTCCACAACCATTCGCGATTCTCGTAACATTTATCGCTCGTTATACACAATACAGCGCGTACCGAATCCGAATATCTGATGGCTTCCAGGACATGAGCAGTACCAATTACATTTGTATTAAAAGTCTCGACGGCGTTATGATAAGAATAGCGAACGATTGCCTGGGCGGCTAAATGCATAACAATATCAGGTTTGAATTGTCTGATTTTTTCACTTAACAAATCAAAATTTCGAACATCACCGTAACACGAATCAATATCGACATCGGTTTCGATCTGGGAGTACATACTGGGGGTTGTATTGGGAGGTAACGAAAATCCCATTACTTCGGCGCCAAGGATTCTCAACCAGATTGTTAACCACGTTCCTTTAAATCCGGTATGACCGGTTAAAAATATTTTTTTATTTTTCCAAAAAGTTTTGTTTATTTCCATAATTTCCATGGAGGTTGTCCTGAATTCCAAATTTCCTCTAAATGCATCTTGTCTCTGAGACTATCCATTCCATGCCAGAAACCTTCATGTTTATATGCTGCGAGTTGTCCGTTTTGTGCAAGTTTCTGCATAGGTTCCAATTCCCAGGTAGTAAAATCATCCTTTATGTAGTCTATGACCGCCGGTTCCAATACGAAATAACCTCCATTAATCCACGAACCATCTCCTTTCGGTTTCTCCTTGAATTGCGTCACTAATGTTTGATCATCCTTCAGAGTAAAAGTACCATATCGTCCTTCCGGTTGAGATGCAGTCAACGTAGCTAATAAACCCTGTTCACGATGAAATTGAATTAATTTTTTTATATCAACGGTACATAATCCATCTCCGTAAGTTAGACAAAAAGTCTCATCGCCAATATAATTCCTTACCCTTTTTATTCTTCCTCCCGTCATTGTTTTTTCACCTGTATCAATCAAAGTCACGTTCCACGGTTCAACCCCGTTTTTGTGTACTTTCATATCATTGTTTTTCAAATCGAATGTTACATCGGAACGATTAAGAAAATAATTGGCAAAATATTCTTTAATGACATACCCCTTATATCCTAAACATATAATGAATTCATTAAATCCGTAATGTGAGTATATTTTCATTATATGCCAAATTATAGGCATACCACCGATCTCGACCATTGGTTTTGGACGAACGCTACTTTCTTCGCTAATACGTGTACCGTATCCACCGGCTAAAACAACAACTTTCATGATTAGTTATCCCCCGTTCGATTATTTTATTATAAAGAAATATATTTTGGAAAGTTAAAAAGAAGGCTAATATATAATTTTTAAAGAAATAAACTGACAAAATATTACATTTTACAGATCAAAATATTCCAAATATCCTGTCAAACAACAATATCAACGTACCACTTGTGCTGACAAGGGTAAATACATCCCAAATATCAAACGATCGCACCCTGTCTATCATAACGATATCACCATCCTGAAGTGGGACATTTGATTCTTTGAGTCGAAGAAGATCCTCAATTCTCAACTCCAGAATTATCTCCCTGCCGTCATCACTACTGCCCCCGCCTTCAGTCAAGCGTGAAAGCCGAACAATTCTGGTCCCCGCCTGTCTTCTTGACCACGTATCACCGCCCGCTACCCCGCGTATATCCGCACCCGGTCCGCCTGCAAGCGAGAGCAGGTCACCGATATTACTTCCCACCGGTATCTCATATCTTCCCGATCTGCCCACATCTCCCCACACGCTTACAAGCATAGTAAAATCCCCCGGATTTGCGAAGTGATAGTTTGCAACACTCGAACCATATATACCCGGTGTAAATGCATCCTGTAATTGTTGTGGAAGTTGTTGCTGTTGAGAATCCGCACTTCCCTGCACGAATAAAAAGAGGCCAACCGCTGCTATCAGAGCATACATCTT
>SL_3KL_010_SEDDRAFT_10001361_pt1 | contig 22108 bp, 22 predicted proteins | sample SodLakKL_010_SED_2_FD_10381 | JGI IMG/M metagenome (IMG submission 10381) | reverse complement strand
AGGGCACGAGCGCGTGAAGGCCGGGTGTCCGAAGGGTCATCCACACGAGGGGGGTCATCCACACGCGGGGGGCCATCGACACGCGGCCGTACACCGCCGGCAGGCGGGGAGGAGGCCGGGGCCCTCGTCGCGTCGTCGACCGTCGACGTCGGCTCGCTCGGGTCGGCGACGACCCGCAGCGTCGGCAGCTCATCGGCAGCGACCACACGGCGGGCCCTGGCCGTGAGGGCCAGGTCGACCGGCTGGTCGGCTTCATCGTCGAAGGGCAACGGCGCGTCGAGCGGCAGCTCCAGAGGCAGGGCGGGCTGGGCATCGGACCGATCCACGTCGGTACCGCGGCCCGCGCCCTCGGGAGCGTCGCTTCGACCGCCTCTGCGGTCGTCTGTGCGGCTCAGTTCATCCATGGCTCGACCGTACGACGAGGGTGTGACATCCAACCTCGGCGTTGCCGAGGATCCCGAGAGCGACGTGCTGCTCGGAGCCACGGTCGGCCTTCCCGACGCCGACGTCATGAGGCGCAGAGGCGTCGATGAACCGTGGATCGCGCCCCGGTACGGGGCCCGAGCCGACCTCCATGCCGGCCTCCGGGACAGCGTTGGACAGGCGTCTCGCTGACCCAACGATGGCGGAGGGGTACGCCCCACGCCAGGGCCGCAGGAACCCTCCTGGAGGGTCCAGCGACCCTCAGGTGCGGAGGGGCTCGAGCTGGGCCGTGAAGTGCCGCAACCACCGCGGTTGGGACACGATCCGGTAGCCGCGGAGCTGCTCGGCGCGGACCGCGACGTCCGCGATGACCTCGCCGACGTAGTCGATGTGGCTCTGGGTGTAGGTACGTCGAGGTAGCGCGAGCCGGACCAGCTCGTGACGGGCCGGCGAGTCGGGTGCGCCGTCGGACTGCGGACGACCGAACATCAGCGTGCCGATCTCCACGCCGCGGACCCCTCCGGTCAGGTACAGCTCGCAGGCCAACGCCTGCGCCGGCAGCTCGTTGGGCGGGATGTGGGGCAACAGGCCCTTGGCGTCGAGGTAGACGGCGTGCCCGCCGGGCGGCCGCACGGTCGGCACCCCTGCGGCCCAGGCCAGCTCGGCGAGGTACTCCGCGGTGCGCACACGGTAGGCGAGGTAGTCGGGCTCGGTGACCTCGGTCAGCCCCTGCGCCAGCGCCTCGAGGTCCCGTCCGGCCAGGCCCCCGTAGGTCGGGAAGCCCTCGGTGAGGATCAGCGTCGCCCGACACCGCTCGGCCAGATCGGGGTCGTTCATCGCGAGGACCCCGCCGATGTTGGCGAGGCCGTCCTTCTTCAGGCTGATCCAGCAGCCGTCCGCCAACCGGAACATCTCCCGAGCGACATCGCGCGGGTGACGGTCCTGCTGGCCCGCCTCCCGCTGGACGACGAACCACGCGTTCTCCGCGAACCGGGCAGCATCGAGGAAGAACGGGACGTGGTGACGGTCGCACACCTCCCGGACCGCCCGCAGGTTGGCCAACGACACCGGCTGCCCGCCGCCGGAGTTGTCGGTCACGGTGACCGTGACCAGCGGTACGCGGTCACGTCCGAGCTCGGTGATCGCCTCCTCCAGCGCGTCCACGTCCAGATCGCCCTTGAAGGGCGCTTCGACGTGCAGGTCCTGGTGCTCGGGCTTGATCAGGTCGCGTGCCTCGCCGCCCTGGTGCTCGACGTTCGCGCGGGTGGTGTCGAAGTGGGTGTTGTTGGGCACCACGTGCCCCTCGCGCACGAGCTCGGAGAACAGGATGCGCTCGGCGGCACGGCCCTGGTGGGTCGGGATCACGTACTCGAACCCCGTCAGTTCCTTGACCACCGCCTCGAACCGGTGGAAGGAACGAGCTCCCGCGTAGGACTCGTCCCCGCGCATCATGGCGGACCACTGCTCGCTGGACATCGCGCCGGTGCCCGAGTCGGTCAGCAGGTCGATCAGGACGTCGTCGGCGTGCAGACCGAACAGGTTCCACCCCGCGGTCTCGAGCGCGGCTGCGCGCTCGTCCCGGGTCGTGTGCCGGATCGGTTCGACGCTCTTGACCCGGAAGGGCTCGATGATGGTACGCATCCGTTGCTCCACTGTTCACGGCTGAGGCGGTCGCGGGGACCCTGCGGCCAGGGCACCGGCCGGGCCAGGGCCGAAGGTCCGCCAGGGCCGTCCGCGCGTCCCGCCCGGTCGAGCCGACCCGGTCGACACCCACGCTACTGGGGGTCGACCATCCGGTGCCCGGATCGCGGCCACCCGCTCAGCCGCGGAGGTAGCCCTCCAGCGCATCGGCATGCGACGGATGCCGCAGCTTGGCGAGCGCCTTGGCCTCGATCTGGCGGATGCGCTCGCGGGTCAGCCCCAGCTCGGCGCCGACCTGCTCCAACGTGTGGGGCTGGGCGTCGTGGAGACCGAAGCGTCGTTCGATCACCGTGCGCTCGCGGGAGTTGAGCTCGTCCAGGACCGCGGCCAGGTGCTTGCGCAGCAACAGGTAGGACGCTGCCTCGACCGGGACGGTGGCGTTGGCGTCCTCGATCAGCTCGCCCATCGACCCGTCGCCCTCCTCGCCGACGGGCGCGTCGAGCGAGGCGGGGTCGATCGACAGCTGCCGGAACTCCTCCAGACGCTCCACGGGGAGTTCGACGGCGGCCGCGACCTCCTCCATCGTGGGCTCGCGGCCGAGCTTCTGCACCAGCGAGCGCTCGACCCGCTTGATCTTGTTCATGGACTCGACGAGGTGGACCGGGATCCGGATCGTGCGCGACTGGTCCGCGATCGAACGGCTGATCATCTGGCGGATCCACCAGGTCGCGTACGTGGAGAACTTGTAGCCGCGGGTGTAGTCGAACTTCTCGACCGCCCGCATGAGGCCGAGGTTGCCCTCCTGGATCAGGTCGGGGAACAGCAACCCGCGTCCCACGTACCGCTTGGCGATCGACACGACCAACCGCAGGTTGGCCTCGGTCAGGGCGGCACGCGCGGTGTCGCCCACCCGCTCGATCCGGCGCAGCCGCGCACGTGCCTCGGGGGTGAGCTCCTGCATCGAGTCGAGGATCTCCGCGGCGGCCGTCCCCGCATCGACCCGCTTCGCGAGGTTGACCTCCTCCTCGGCGGAGAGCAGGTCGACCCGGCCGATCTCGTTGAGGTACATGCGCACGGCGTCGCCGGAGGTACCCGGCTCCGCTCGCGAAGCCGCCTTGACGCCCTCCGACTCGCGATCGTCGACGATCGTCACGCCCGACCGACGGAGCTGACGTGCCACCACCCGGGCGGCGGCGGGATCGGAGGTCGCCGCCCGGACGACGGTGGCGATCTCGGAGGTCGTGACGAAACCGCGGTCCGCCCCGAGCTCGTGGAGCTCCTCGACCTCGGGCGTCCGCGTCACCCGCTCGTGTTCGACCAGGTCGACCACGTTCGCCGCCTCCTCGGCACGTGTCGGTGGGTCCTCCCCGTCCCCGACCTCGACGTTGGCCACCACGGTCTCCTCGTGCCCGCGCGATCCGGGCGGGACGATGCTAACGGTGGCTGCGGGGATCGACCCGGGCGATGCTCGGGCAGCACCTCGCCGCGCACCTCACGCACGGACCGAACCCGTACGACCGCAGACGTGGCATCACACGTGAGAGTCTACGTCGCGGGGCGGCGACGTGCGCTCAGGATGCCTGATCCCCGAGCTCCCGACGGCGCCGCTGCAGCTCCTGCAGCTCCCGCTGCACGGCACGCAGCTCCTCGGCATCGGCGACGTGGTGCAGCTGCCCGAGCCGTTCGCGCAGCCTCCGTTCCTGCACCTCGATCCGGGCGGCGAGCAAGCGGTGGACACGTTCGGCCGCGACGAGGGGTGCGAGGTCGTTGCTGGTGCGGGCCCCTTCGCTGCCGCCGTCGGTCGCGGGGATCTCCGGGTCGTCCTCCAACGCGAGGCGACGGATCACCGAACGCAGCTCGTCGTCCGGCGCATGGTCGAGCACCGCGGCGAGTTCGACGCCCGGGCCACCCGCCGCTGCGATCGCCTCGAACACGGCCCGCGCCTTGGGATGCTGCAGGTCGGCGGCCTCGAGCTCCTCCCACCTGCTCGGCAGCAGCTCTGGCCGTTGGAGCGCCACGCGCAGCGCGGCACGTTCCCGCGCGACCACCATCCGGTCCGCGGTCGGTGCCGCCTCGACCTCTCGGCGGAACCCCGTCGAGACCGCGACACCCTCGTGGCGATCCAGCTCGAGGCCCATCCGTCGTGCGGTGCTCGTCACGAAGTCGTAGGGCACGCCCAGCCGGTCGGCGACCTCGGTCCGTGCCCACTCACGGCGAAGATCCGGGTCCGGTTCGCGCCCCACGATCTCCAGGGCCGCACGGAGCGCGGCCGTACGCCCCGCTTCCGAGGCGAGGTCGGCGTCCTCGACGCGGTGGCGCACCACGAACGGCACCACCGGGGTCGCCGAGTCGACGGCTTCGCGCATCCCCTCGGTCCCGAGCTCGCGCACCAGGTCGGCGGGGTCCTGTGTCTCGGGCAGCACCAGCACGCGCAGGTCGAGGCTGCCGCCGCCAGCCGCGGTCAACTCCCGCGCCGCATCCCAGGCTCGCTCGGCGGCCTTCACCCCGGCGGCGTCCCCGTCGAAGGCCAGGACGATGCGCTCGGCGTAGCGCGACACCATCCGCAGGTGCTCGGTCCCGACGGCGGTGCCGCAGGTCGCGACGGCGTTCCCGAGACCCGCCTGGTGCAGCGCCATCACGTCGGTGTAGCCCTCGCAGATCAGGACCTGCTCGGCGCGCACCATGTCCGCCCGCGCCTGCGGGACGCCGTAGAGCACACGCGTCTTCTTGTACAGGGGCGTCTCGGGTGAGTTGAGGTACTTGGGCGGGTCGAAGTCGCCGTAGTCGAGGTCGTCGAGGATGCGCCCCCCGAAGCCGACGACGTCCCCGCCGGGATCGTGCACGGGGAAGATCAACCGCCCCATGAACCGGTCGCGCAGCCCACCCCGATCGTTGCGCACCGACACGCCGACCGTGATCAGGTCCTCGGGCTTCAGGCCCTCGGCGACCAGTGTGCGGCTCATCGCGTCCCACTCGTTGGGCGCGAAACCGAGCTCGAACCGCTTGGCATCCTCCGCCCCGAACCCGCGGGCCTTGAGGTAGTCGCGGGCCACCTCCCCGATGTCGGTGTACAGCGTCGCCTGGAAGTACTCACTGGCCGCGCGGGTCGCGTCGACCAGCCGCGACCGTTCACCGATCGCGCGCCGCTCGCGAGCGGTGAGCTCCTCGTAGCGCAGGCTGAAGCCGGTCCGTCGCGCCAGGGCCTCGACCGCCTCGGGGAACTCCAGTCCCTCGATGCGCATCAGGAAGTCGTAGATGTCCCCGGACGCGTCGCAGCCGAAGCAGTGGTAGAAGTTGCCGTCGGGGGTGACGGTGAACGACGGCGTCCGTTCCGTGTGGAAGGGGCACAGCCCCTTGAAGGAGCGTCCGGCCCGCTTGAGCGTCGTGTAGTCGCCGACGACCGTGACGATGTCGGCCTGCCGACGCAGTGCCTCGATGTCGTCCTTGAGGATCCGACCGGCCACAGCCACCTCCCGGCCGCGAACCTACCGGGCCCCGCGTGGACAGCGGCGCCCCATCACGACCCTGTGGGGATCTCGACCCCTCCGGTCCTAGTCCGGAACGTTGTCGTCGGTCCAGTCGGGGTCGAGGTCGACGAGGAACCCCGCGATGCGCTGGACCTCCTCGACCTCGCCGATCTCGTCGGCAGCCCGCTGCAGGCGGACCAGGCAGGTCAGGAACGGCCGGTTCGCCTCCTGCGACCATCGCACGTAGCCGCGGCCTCCCCACCCGGCGCCACGGAGCGCGTCGAGCCCCCGGTGGTAGCCGACGCGTGCGTACGCGTAGCGCTCGATCGGCTCGTCCGCGAGCGTGGCCAGCGTCGCCCAGCCCTCGATGAAGGTCGGATGATCGGCGACCACCGCGCCGACGGCGGTCTTGCGCGCCTCCGGATCCGTGGCCAGCGCGTGCGACAGCGCGGAGCGCACGTCCTCGGACACCGGGGGCAGCACCGTCTCGTGCCGGTCGGCCATGGGTAGATCAGCCACCTCGTCGTCCTCCTGGTCGGGATCCGGCCCCCACGCTATCCACGGAACGCTCCGCCGGCGTCTCGCGGTCGATCGCCGTGGGTAGCCTCCACCTGGCCCGACGCGACCGGGCCTGACGCGCCGACATCGACCGGAGCCCTCCGACGTGGCCACACCGATCCGCTACGCCGTCGACCTCAGCGACCGTGTCCACCACCTGGTCCGGGTGACGCTGACCGTGCCGGAGGACGTCGCGGCAGGAGCCCGCGTGGTGCTGCCGGTGTGGACACCGGGCAGCTACGTGGTCCGCAACTACGCGCACCACGTCCAGTGGATCCGCGCCACCGACACGGACGGGACCCCGCTCGAGCTGTCCCTCGACGGCACCACCGCCTGGCGGCTCCCCGCCGACGCGGCCGGGCCCGTCACCGTCGAGCTCGAGCTGTACGCCAACGACCTCTCGGTGCGCACCAACCACGTCGACGACCACCACGCCCTGCTGATCCCCGCCGCCACCTTCCCCTACGTCGACGGCGCGTCCGACCGACCCCACGAGGTCCACCTCCCACCGCAGCCCGAGGGCCACCGGACCTGGTCGCTGCTGCCGGCATCCGACGACCCGGATACCTACGTGGCCGACGATCGCGACCACCTGATCGACAGCGCCTTCGAGGTCGGCGACCTGCCGAGCGTCGACTTCGAGGTTGCCGAGGTCCCCCACCAGTTCGTGTGGGCGGGCCACGGCGGCGCGCCGGACCTGGAGGCGATCGCGGAGGACGCACGCGCCATCGGCGAGGCCTGTATCGAGCTGTTCGGCGACGGGCTCCCCACCGAGCGCTACGTCTTCCTGTGCGCGGGCTGGGACCAGGGTGGCGGCGGGCTCGAGCACCGGGACGGCTCCGTGCTGCAGATGCCGGTGCGCGCCTTCCAGGACCCGGACCTGGCGGCCCGGTTCCAGTCGCTCGTCGCCCACGAGTACCTGCACCTGTGGAACGTCAAACGGCTGGTCCCCACCGACCTCGTCGACCCCGATTACGAGCATCCGACCCACTCCCCGTCGCTGTGGGTCGCCGAGGGGTGGACCGCCTACTACGACGAGTTGCTGCCGACCCGCGCGGAGGTGTGGAAACCCCGACGGCTGCTGGACACCCTGCGCGACACCCTGGACCGGGTGGACACCACCCCCGGGGCGCTGCTCCAGCCGTTGCGCCAGGCCTCCCACGAGGCCTGGACCAAGCACTACGTCCGCGACGAGAACACCCCCAACGTGATGACCGACTACTACGGCCACGGTTCGCTGGTCGCCTGGGAGATCGACCTGCGGCTGCGCCAGGCCGACCCCGACGGCGACGGCCTGGACGAGGTCTTCCGGCTGCTGTGGAAGCGCCACGCGCGCACGGTCGAGGGTTTCACCGAGCAGGACGTGCTCGACGCGGTCGCGGAGGTCGGCGGCGATGAGCTCGCCACGCTGGTCGACGCCCGCGTCGGTCAGCCGCAACGTCCGGAGATCGACGACGATCTGCTCGCGGCCGTCGGCCTGGCGTTCGCGGACAAGGACGACGGTCCGGCGCCACCCGAGCTGGGCGTCCAGACCACCGAGGACGATCAGGGCATCACCTTCACGTCGGTCCTGCGCGACGGCCCGGCGTGGCGAGCGGGCATCACCGGCGGCGACCGGCTGGTCGCGATCGACGGTGTCACCGTCCCGCGGGGCGAGCTCACCAAGGCCTTGCTCGCGTCGGTCCCTGGCGACGCCGTCGAGGTCAGCGTCACCCGCGGTCCGCGGCTGCTGACCCTACCGGTCACCCTCGGGCAACCGCGCCCCCAGCGCACGCTGCAGCGGCGCGAAGGCGCTACCGGACCCGAGGCGAGGGCGTTCCAGCGGTGGACCGGCCACGCGCTCGAGGACCTCTGACCCCGCCAGCCACGCACGACGAGGTGGCGTGTCAGAGGAGCTCGCGGACCTCCTCTAGACGCGCGGTGACCTCGCGCAGGCGGGCAGCGGCGGCAGCGACGACCTCTTCCGGCGCGTCGCGGTCGGTCAGGCGGTCCGTCAGCACCTCGACCTCCAGGGTGAGCAGCTCCACCTCGGCGCGGACCCGTTCGGCCTCGTGCAGCTGACCGAGGGGCCGTGCGAGCACCGCCTCGTGCAGCACCTTGAGCAGCCGCTCGTCCCGACGGAGCAGCGGTTCCGGGATCCCTGCCCGGTCGAGCAGCTCCGCAAGGTCGGGCAGGGCACGCTCGTAGGGCAGGCTGAGGAGCAGGTCCTCGAAGCGGACGCGCGCAGCTTCGACGTCGAAGGTCACGTCCTCGCCGTCAGGGCCTCGCATCCTGCCACCTCCCTGCAAGCCCCCAGGGTACCGAGGCACACCGGGCGAGGTGCAGAGCCTGGCGCGGTACGGCATCCTGGGCAGCATGGATCACATCCCCTCGATCAAGGAGATGCGCACCGCAGCGCGGGCGTGTCTGTTCCTCGCCTACGCAGCAGGGCTGGCGGGTGTCGCCGCCGGCACGCTGGTCCTGCGTGCGGGCGACGTGGTGTTCGCGATCATCATCTGGGTGATCACCTTCGCGGTCGGCGCGTCGCTGATGGGGGTGTCCGTGCTGATCCGGGCGATGTCGGCGATCCGCACCGATCTGGAGCGGATCAGCTCGGACGTCAGGGTGCTGGTCGCCGACCGTCACCGGGACACGCTGCCCACACCGCCCCGCGAGGACCCGTGGTCGGGCCACCCGCCCTACTGACGACCGACGACTCCCGGTCCTTACGTGTCCGGCTCCTCGGGTGAGGCCGTCGGCTCAGGTGCCGCGTCGTCACGCGGCGCTGCCTCCGGCGGTGTCGGCGCACCACGGGCGAGCCACACCACACCGATCGCTCCGAGACCGAGGAGTCCGGCGGTCCCGAGGTAGCTCGCGGGGGTGGAGATCATGAAGGACTCCCTGGCCACGGTGAGGATCGTCTGCACCTCCACGAGGAGCGCGGGGAGCACGACGACCAGGACCATGGCACCGGCCATGTCACGACGCAGCGACGGGCCGAGCAGCAGGAGCGCGCCGAACAGCACCGCCTCGGTCACGCCGACGACGGCACCCAGACCGCCAGCGGTGTCCCAGATGAACTCGTAGAAGTGCCGTGCCCCTTCGGGCGTGCCCTCCGAACCAGGCATCACGAACTGCGTCGACGCGAGGATCGTCGGTAGCCACGCGAGGAACGCCAGGACGACGTACGCGTTGCCTCTGCCGGGCGCGCCGAGCCGTAGGGCGCCGCGTGGGCGCGCGAGCCAGGCCGCCCACCCCGCTGCGACGGCGAGGAGCCACGTCGCCAACCCGCCGGTCAGCTCGGACCACGGCCCGATCGCGGCACCTTCGGTCACCAGCTCCATCCCCCGGCCGACGAGGAACACCACCCCGGGGATCGCCAGCAGCGCCGATGGCACGAGGACCGCGGCACCGAGCCCCCGCCGACGCCGCCAGAGCAGCAGGGCGCCGACGATCCAGGGCACCGAGAAGGTCAACGTGACCATCAGCCGGGACAGGAACGCCCCGAACCCGAGGTCGAGGACCGAGCCCACCTCCCCCGACAGCCTGATCTCGTCGACCACGTAGATCGTGAGGTCGAGGAGCGCCACGAACAGGGCCAGCAGCATCGCCGTACGACGCATACCTCTCCATGGCGTGGGGACCGACGAGGGTACCGACGGGGTCTCGGCGGGACCCCACACGCATCGCTCGCACCGGTCACTCGACGGGTTGGCCGGGGTGCTCGGGGACCTTGCCAGGGTCGGCGAACCGTGCCCCCTCGGTGGACCACTGGTGGCCGATCACGATCAGCGACACCAACCCGAGGAAGGCCACCCCGCCGAGCGGCAGCAGCGTGCTCCCGTACGCTGCTCGCCCTCGGAGGAACTCGGCCAGCACGAGCAGGAACATCGCCACGCCGTAGACCATGAACCCGGCTCCCGCGATCCGGCGGTGCTTGCCGACCGCGATCACCGCGACGAGCAGCACCGGGAGCGCGTGGACGAGCATGAACAGCCAGGGCTCGAGGTCCACGAGGGGGTTGCCGAGGTAGACCGGCAGCAGCGTGCCGACCTCGACACCGCTCGTCGGGACCGGATCGGCGACGGGCCCGACCGTCCAGCCCAGTGCCATGACCGTGGGGACCAGGGCACGGCGGGTGAGCGGGGTCGCCTTGCCATCCCAGTGACCACGGGGACGGGACAGCCAGGCCAGCCACAGGGTGAGCACCACGAGCGCCACGATCACCGTCCGCGGCGTCAGCTCGGGATACAGCGGTTGGCCGGCGGCAGCGAGCTCGTTGCCGAACAGCCAGAGCTGCCACGCCTGGCGGGGCAGGCTGACCAGCGCCATCGCGACGACCATGCCCGTGGCCAGACGGGGACGGTGCGGCAGCAGCGCCGCTGCGATGATCCAGGGCACGGACAGGGCGGTCGCGGTCAGCGCGACGTCGGTCAGCGTCCGGTCGGCGAGCTCCCCACCGTCAGCGAGCAGCGGCCCGAACCCGTCGGCCAGGCCAGCCAACGCGACGAGCGACAGCATCCACCGGACCGCACGACGGGTCGCCGGGAGCCGGTCGTCGTTCAGGTCGAACCCCACGCCCACCTCATGGTCACGCGCTCGTCAGCGCGACCCTAGCCCTGTCGACTGGACCGGAGCAGGGTCCGATGGTGGCACCGCCACCGCCGATGTGCCATGGCACGGCGGTCAGGCTCCGTACTTCTCCAGCCGGCCGGCCGATGCCAGCATCAGCGGCATGAGGTCCTGGGTGCGGCGCTCGCCGAGGAGCCCGTTGGCGCAGGCGCGTTCGCCGAAGCTGGTCACCGCGTCACGCCCGACGAGGGGGCCCCACATCAGGGTCGGCACGGGGTGCCAGGAGTGGGCACCGAGCTGGGTCGGGCAGGCGTGGTCGCCGGTGACGACCAGGACGTCGGGCTGCAGCGCGACGATGTCGGGCATGACCGCGTCGACCGCCTCGATCGCCGCGACCTTGGCCTCGCGGTCGCCGTCATGACCTGCCCGGTCGGACTCCTTGTGGTGCATGAAGAGGTAGTCGTAGCTCCTCCAGTGCTCGTCCATCGCGCCGATCTGGCCCCCGAGCGAGTGGCCGACGGGCAGTGGCGTCATGCCGACCAGCTCCGCCACCCCGCGGTACATCGGGTAGACGGCCACGGTGGCCGGGGTCACCCCGAAGCGGTCCTGCATGCGCGGCAGCTCCTGCAGGGTGTCGAAGCCCCGCAGGAGCAGGGTGTCGGCCGCCTCGCCGACCAGCGAGTCACGGATCGCGGCGTCCACAGCCACGAGGAGTTCGGCGGTGCGTCGCGCCTCCGGGCTCCGCGCGACCGGCACGTGCGGAGGCACACCGGTCCGCTGCGGATCGAGGTCGTCGATCCCGGGGTCGAGCCCATCGCCGCGCAGGACCAGCAGCACCCGGTGCTCGGACTCGAGCTCGAAGAACACCTGCACCCCGTCGACGGTGACCTCGCGGTTCAGCTTGTCCACGATGGCGCCAGCCGAGGCGTCGTCGATACGGCCGGCCCGTCGGTCGGTGACACGGCCCTCGTCGTCCAACGTCGCCAGGTTGCCGCGCGCTGCGACGTCTCCGGGCTGCAGCTCGAAACCGAGGCCCACCGCGGACAGCACGCCACGGCCGAGCTCGAACTCGAAGGGGTCGTAGCCGAACAGCGCGAGGTGTCCCGGGCCGGAGCCCACGGTGATCCCGGGGCCGGCCGGGAGCGTCAACCCACACGAGCCTTCAGCCGCGAGCTGGTCGAGGTTGGGGGTGTGTGCCTGTTCGAGCTCGCTGTCGAACCGGTGGTCGGCGTACCCCCCGAGCCCGTCCATGACCAGCAGGACCATGTGGCACGGGTTGTCGTTGACCAGGCTGCGCAGATCCATCGGCTACCTCGACGTGGCTGCTCCGACCCTACCTCGGGTGGACGGTCCCGAGGTGGCGACCTCGTCGCTGCTCCGTGGCATCGCGGCCGGACCTCGGACCGTCGCGCGCTGCGTCGAGGGCATGAGCTGCGCTCTACGCTCTCGATCACCGACGAGCGAGGCACACGTGGCAGACATCGACCTGGATCGGACCCGGGCGAGGTTCCCGGCGCTCGACGAGACCGATGACCTCGGCCGACCGATCGTGCACGCCGACGCACCCGGAGGCACCCAGGCCGTCGACCGAGCCATCGACGCGATGACCGAGCACCTGCGCACCGGCTCGGCGAACCAGCACGGCGCCTTCGCCACCTCCATGCGCACCGATGCCCTGGTCGATGAGGCGCGGCAGGCCACCGGACGCTTCCTCGGCACCGATCCGGCCGGCATCGTGTTCGGGCCGAACATGACGAGCCTCACGTTGCACCTCTCGAACGCGCTCGACGAGCGCGTCGACGTCGGCGACAACGTGGTCTGCACCCAGCTCGACCACGACGCCAACGTCTCGCCGTGGCTGCAGCTGGCATCGCGAACCGGCGCGGAGGTGCGATGGGTCACGCTGGACCCGGCAACCGGCCGACCGCGCGTCGACGATCTGGCCCAGCTCGTCGACGAGCGCACGCGCCTGGTGGCCTTCCCCGGGGCATCGAACGCGCTCGGCACGCTGGTCGACCCGTCGCCGTTCGTCGCCGCGGCACGAGCGGTCGGCGCGTTGAGCGTCATGGATGCGGTCCACGCCGCTCCCCATCGGCGCCTCGATCGTGACGGCAGCGGTGTCGACGTCCTCGTGTGCTCTCCCTACAAGTTCTTCGGCCCGCACGCCGGCGTCCTGGCGGCAGACCCGTCACTGCTCGCGGCGCTGAACCCGCAGAAGCTACGTCCGGCCCCCGACCACGGTCCGGAACGTTGGCAGACGGGCACCGCGAGCTTCGAGGCCATCGCCGGCACACGGGGTGCACTCACCTACCTCGAGGAGGTGGGCATGGCGGCGATCGAGGCGCACGAGGCCTCGCTCACGCGACGCTTCCTGGACGGTGTGGACACGCTCGGGTCGGTGACCCTCCACGGCCCGCCCGATGTCGAGGAGCGGACCCCGACCTTCGCGGTGACCGTCGACGGCTGGACGCCGGACGCGGTGGCTGCCCAGCTCGCGTCCCAGGGCATCAACGTCTGGTCCGGGCACTACTACGCGATCGAGCCGATGCGCGCGCTCGGGTTGCTCGACCAGGGTGGCGCCGTCCGGATCGGCTTCGTGCACTACCACGGCCCCCGCGACGTCGACCGGGTACTGGAGGCCCTCCGCGGGCTGACGTGATCGCGCACGCAGGCCAGCGAGCGCCGGCCACGATCGCGCGTCTCGTCGGGAGTGCACGCGCGCCGCTGAGGGGCCTTAGGCCGCCCTACCTCGAGGTCCTGGGCATCTAAGGCGGGATGACGCCAGGATCTAGGGTGGCCGCCCGATGTGGCGGATGCGGCCTTAGGGCGATGGTGATGGTGTCCCGATCAGGAGATGACACCATGGAGCCGGTGACCCCCCACGCGTTGGACGCCCACGCTGCCTACACGCAGGAACGGCTGGCCGCCAGCTCACGCCCGCGCCGGTCGCCACGTCGTTGGTTCTCGCCGCTGGCACTGCTGCGCCGTTCGGGTGAGGGTGCGGCCCAGCGCTGGGCGACACTGCGGCCGCGGCGTCCCAAGGTGGAACGCCCGCGTCGGCGTATCGCCGAGGCGTGAGCGCACCGACCAAGACCCAGGACCAGCACCAAGGACCTCGTCGGGCAGGGCGGGACGAACCGCCAGGTCGCCGAGGAGCTCCACCTCGGCGACCGGACCGCGAGCGTCGAGGCATCCAGCGTCCACCGTGAGCTCGAGGTGTCGTGAGCTCGAGATGTCCAACCGCGGTGAGGCCGCCCCAGCTGCCCATCGGTTCGGCCTCACCGCGATGTAGGGGCTGCTGGGACGCTCGTGGTCCGACAGCACCCGTCACGGGTCAGCGCGTCTCGCGCTGATCCGCGGGGACGCCGTCACCCTCGACGAGGGTGAAGGTGATCTCGTCCTGGTCGTCACTGCGCTCGTGGCGGAGCGTGTACTCGCCGGCGTAGTCCGCGTCGATCAGGAAGCCGGTGAGGACGCCGGTCTCCGTCTCGCCACCGCTGACGCACCGCTCGGAGACACCGAGGTCGACGATCCCGTCGCCGTTGGGCAGCGTCAAGGCGAAGGCGCCTTCGCCACGGGTCGAGCAGGACTGGCTGCCGCTCTGGTTGTCCATGGTGTAGGTCAACTCGAGGAGCGCCGTGCCGTCATCGAGGTGGCTGCCACCGGGGTTGTCCCAGCGGACCTCGGCGGCGGTGATCGTCACCAGCACATCGCTGACGTCGAACGTCTCGCCGTCCAGCGGCTGCGGGACGGGGAAGCGATCGATCAGTTCGGCGTCGGCGCCGACGGGCAGCTGGGCGGCGCTCTGTCCGCTGTGGCCCAGGATCAGCCGCGCAGATGCGTCGTCGTAGACCTCGAGGTCATCGGGCCGTAGGGGGACGACGATCTCGCCGGAACTGGAGGCGTTCCCCGGGACCTGGCGGAACTCCGCACGACCGGAGACGTCGACGACGTTGCCGGTGCCGGGTTCGTCCCACCGCAGCGAGACCGGCGGCGACGGCATCACGGTGTCACTGCCGGGGTTGAAGGCGCTGACGTCGAAGGTCAGTTCGAGCCCCTGCATGCGGCGCTCGACCTCGCCGTCAGGCGACGCCTCGGCGTCGAGGTCGACGACCGTCATCTCCGACACCCGGTACTCGAGGCCACCGTGGTGCACGGTCACGTCGATCGCCCGACCGTCGACGGTGGCGACCTCGGCCCCGGCCTCCTGCCCGTCGGCCCCTTCGGTCTCAGCGGTCTCGGCGGACTCGGTGTCGGCCTCCGTCTCCTCGCTGGCCGCCTGCTCTGCGAACGCGTCGGTCAGCTGGTCGATCGCCTCGTCGCCACCGCAGCCCGCGAGCAAGAGGGCTGCGGCCCCGGCCGCGATCGTCGTTGGATGGATGATGCGCATGGTTCCCCTCGGTCCCGGACGCCACGAGGGCGCCCGCTCGTCGTCGTTGTCCAGACGCCCACAGACGCCCGCTCATGGGGTCGTCAGCCGACCGACCTGTGCGACGTGCGCGTGCCTCGCACGTCGACGGTCACCCGTTCAACCTTGCCCCGCGGCGAGGCTAGCAGGCGATCCACCGACACCCGTGACGGCACACCGGGTCAGGTGAGCTCCGTCTCACCTCCCTCGAGGAAGCGTTCGGCGACACGTCTCCACCGCTGGCTGCGAGCGGCGATCCGGGTCGCCGGGTCCTGCGTCGCGATCTCCTTGAGCAGGGTCACCGCCGTCGCGGCGACACGGGCGGCGAAGGCCGGCCCCTCCTCCCCTGGCTCAGGACGATCCGGCACCACGACATCCACGATGCCGAGGCGTCGCAGGTCGGTGGAGGCGACGCCCTGTGCCGCCGCGAGGTCCCGGGCATGCTCGATCGTCCGGTAGAGGATCTCGGATGCGCCCTCGGGCTGGATCGGCGCGAGCCACGAGTGCTCGCAGGCCACGACCCGATCCGCCGGGAGCAGTGCGAGCGCACCTCCTCCGGTGCCCTCCCCGAAGAGCACGGAGAGCGTCGGGACGCGCACCGCCGACAGTTCGGCCAGGCAGCGGGCCACCTCGGCGGCCAGGCCCTCCTCCTCGGAGCGGACGCTGATGTCCGCTCCGGCGGTGTCGATGATCGTCACCAGCGGGAGGTCCAGTTCGTCAGCGAGCGCCATCGCACGGCGCACGGTGCGGTAGCCGGCCGCGGTGAGCTTCGCGCCGCGTTCACCCGGTGGGCGATCGCTGGCGACGACCACGGCGGGGATGCCGTGGACCCGCGCGACCGCGGCGAGGCAGCCGTCGTCGCGGCCGCCGACGCCGTCGCCCGACAGCCGGGTGATCTCGGTGACGCACGCGGCGAACAGTTCGCGCACGCCCGGTCGGTCGACCCGTCGGCTTCGTGCCACCGCCTCCCACGGGTCGATCACCGCGTCCTCCGGCAGGTGCAGGATCGGCGCATCGAGCGGTTCGGGCATCGGTGGCGCCAGGACCGCCAGTGCCGTACCGAGCACGTCCCGCAGGTCCTCCCGTGCGACGACCCGGTCGATGATGCCGGTCTCGTAGAGGTGCTCGGCGGTCTGTATCCCTTCCGGTAGCCGCTCACCTGTCAGCGCCTCGATCACCCTCGGACCGGTCAGCCCGATCAGCGCACCCGGCTCCGCGAAGGCGAGGTGTCCGAGCGATCCCCAGGAGGCGAGCACACCACCGGTCGTCGGGTGACGCAGGTAGACCAGGTACGGCAGCCGGGCGTCCCGCAGCCGTCGTACCGCTCCAGCCACCGCAGCCATCTGCACGAAGGCCGGGGTTCCCTCCTGCATCCGCGTCCCGCCGGACACGGGCAGGCCGATGACCGGGAGACGCTCGGCGACGGCGCGGTCGAAGGCGCGACAGATCCGCACGCCTGCGGCGATGCCCATCGTCCCCGCGAGGAACGAGAAGTCACCTGCCACGATGACGCACGGCGTCCCAGCCACCGTCGCCCGGCCGGTCCACACCGCCTCGTTGCGGCCGGAGGCCGCGCGTGCCTCCTGCAGGCGCTCCGTGTAGGGGCGCCGGTCGGTGAACCCCATCGGGTCGTCCACCTGGACATCGGCGTCCCACTCCTGCGGTGAGCCCGGATCGGCGACCTCCTGCACGATCGCGGGAGCTTCCGCGGACCCGTCGGCAGAGGTCATCGCTACCTCGACTCCTGTGCTGTGCACACCCGGGCAGGCGGCTCCAGCGGAGCGTCGGCCGACGCCGGCGCGCAGGCCACGGCGATGCCTGCCAGGAAACCGAGGTATCCGCTGGCAGGTCGCGACGACGAGCCGCGGCTCAGCAGGGCGGCAGGCGGTCGACGAGGTAGCTCTCGAGCCGATCGATGGCGACCCGGTCCTGATGCATCGTGTCGCGGTCGCGCACGGTCACCGCCCGGTCCTCCAGGGTGTCGAAGTCCACCGTCACGCAGTAGGGCGTACCGATCTCGTCCTGACGCCGGTACCGACGCCCGATCGACTGTGTCTCGTCGTACTCGCACATCCACCGGTGCTTGACGATGTCGAAGACCTCACGCGCCGTGGGCGTGAGGGTCTCCTTCTTCGACAGCGGCAGGACCGCCACCTTGTACGGCGCGAGCCGCTTGTCGAGCTTGAGCACGGTGCGCTGTTGCATCTCGCCCTTGGCGTCGGGTGCCTCCTCGACGCGGTAGGCGTCGAACAGGAACGCCAGCGCCGCCCGGGTCACACCACCCGCGGGTTCGATGACGTAGGGGTGGTAGCGCTCGTCGGTGGACTGGTCGAAGTAGGTGAGGTCCTGGCCACTGGCCTCCTGGTGCGCCTTGAGGTCGAAGTCGGTGCGGTTGGCGAGGCCCTCGAGCTCCGACCAGCCCATCGACTCGTCGGGGAAGTAGTACTCGATGTCCACGGTGCGTTTGGCGTAGTGGGACAGTTCGTCCTTGCCGTGCTCACGGATGCGGAGGTTCTCGCGGCGGAGGCCGAGGTCGACGTACCAGTCCATGCGCTCGTCGATCCAGTACTGGTGCCACGCCTCGTCCGTGCCCGGCACGACGAAGTACTCCATCTCCATCTGCTCGAACTCGCGCGTGCGGAAGATGAAGTTGCCCGGGGTGATCTCGTTGCGGAACGACTTGCCGATCTGCGCGATGCCGAAGGGCGGGCGCTTGCGCGAGCTGCGTTGGACCGTCGCGAAGTCGACGAACATGCCCTGCGCCGTCTCCGGTCGCAACCACACCGTCGAGCCCTCGGATTCGATCGGTCCCGCGTTGGTCTTGAACATCAGGTTGAACTGCCTGGGGTCACCGAGCTCGCGTTTCCCGCACGAGGGGCAGGTCAGCTCCCCCTCGGCGGTCTCGCCACCGAGCTGCTCCTCTCGGAGGTGGTCCTCACGGAAGCGCTGGTGGCAGTTCGCACACTCGACCAGCGGGTCGGAGAACGCCGCGAGGTGCCCCGAAGCCTGCCACACCTCGGTAGGTCCGAGGATGGCCTGCTCCATGCCGACGATGTCCTCGCGCAACTGCACCATCGAGCGCCACCACTGCCGCTTGACGTTCTCCTTGAGCTCGACACCGAGGGGCCCGTAGTCCCAGGTGGATCGCATCCCGCCGTAGATCTCGGCGGTCGGGAAGATGATCCCGCGGACCTTGCACAGCTCCACGATCGTCTTCAGCTGGACGCTGACGGACGGCTCGCCGAACGCCGGGCTGTCGGTGGTGGTGTCTTCGCTCACGGTGGACTCGTTGCTCGGATGCGGACCCCGCCACTGGCGGTGGGGGGAGGGGGACACGCCGCCTCTCCACTCGGGAGACGACGGGCCAGCTAGCGTAGCTGTCGTGTCCCCTCCCCTTCCGAGCCGCGTCGGTCAGTAGCTGAAGGTCGTTGCACCCTCGTCGCCGATCCACTCCCACAACGGGACCGTGCCGGTGATCTGTGCGTTGTCCAGCAACGTGCCCTCGTCGAGCTGCCTGGCGTTGAAGCAGACCGGGCAGACGAAGAAGGCTCCCCCGGCGTCGGCGTAGCGCTTCAGCAGGTCGGGGAGCGACGGCCCGTTCTCCGGCGCCGTTCCCACCGCGACACCGTTGGTCGCCAGGCGCACCGCCTCCTTCGTCAGGAACATCCGGGTTGGGCGTCCCTCCTCCGCCGCGGCTACCGCGACGAGCAACGCGACGGTGACGGTCTCCGCATCCTCCAGACCGGTGTTCAGGTTGATCAGGGCCTTGTTCGCCATCGGGACGTCCTCCCTCTCGGTCGTGTCTCTCGGTCGTGATCGGTCGATGAGGCGCCCACGATCGAGCCCGAGATCGGGCCTCCACGCGTCACCTCCCGACCAAGGACGACGAGGCCACCAGGGACATTGCATGAGCGGCATCGCACGGCCCAGGCATCCATCGCACGAGCGGCATCGCACGAGCCGCGTCGCAGGACCGAGGCATCGGTCCCACGGATCAGGGACCTGCGGCCCCCTTGCGCCGACCAGCCCACGGGGCACCCTTCCCGGGGTACCGACCACCCTCGTACCGACCACCCTCGTACCGACCACCCGCGTACCGACCCCCCCGGGAGCTCCTGCGTGCGATCCTCGTCCCTGACCGTTGCCGCGGCGACGACCGTGCTGCTGCTGGTCGCAGCGCCGGCCGCCGCGCACGTGATGCTGATGCCGGGCGACGTCGAACCGGGCGAGACGCTGGACACCGACCTGCTCGTGGTCCACGGCTGCGGGCCAGGGGGCACGATCCCCTCCTCCGACGACGAGACCTCCCCGACGACCGCCGTGACCTTCGAGGTCCCCGCTCCCCTCGACGTGACCCCGAACGAGATGCCCGGATGGTCGATCACGACCGAGCGCGCGGCCGACGGCTCGGTCGAGATCCGGTGGGACAACGAGGACGAGGCCGGCACGTCCGAGCCGATCTACCTCGACGTCACCATGGACGCCAGCGCCCTCGACGAGGAGCGCGAGTTCTGGTTCCCCGCCGTGCAGGAGTGCGCGGACGGTGAGCGCATGTACTGGACCCTCCCGGGGATGGAGGAGCGCGACGGCCAACTCCCCGGCGTCAGCTTCGGGGTGACCGCTGCCGCGCCGACGCCGAACACCGACACCGGGCCGTCGACGCTGCTGCTCGTGGCGATCGTGCTCGTCATCGCGGGCGCTGCTGGCGCCGCCAGCTTCGTGTTCAGCGGCCGCCGTGGCGCCACCGACGGCTGAGCTCCGCACGGACCACGCCTCTCGACCCGCCGGCCCCGCACCCGTAGCGAAGGGCGTGCGTGGCCCGGGCTCGTTCCCGTGCCCTCCCGACTCGGGACCTGTCGAACCCGCGGGTTACGGTCCGCGCAGTGACGAGGAGGCTGGTCCATGGGCCATCGAGGGCGCGAGAGCCGGTTCGAGCGTGACACAGCGGTCGAGCTGCTCGCGCACGACACGGACGACGGGGCCGCTGCCGGGAGCATCGGCACGCACCGGTTCCGTGGCACGATCGATCCCGGCTGGGCGGTGATCGAGGGCGCCGCGGCCAACGGCGGCTACGTGATGGCCCTCGCGGCACGGGCGATGCGCACGACCGTCGCGCATCCCGACCCGGTCTCGCTGACCGCCCACTTCCTCGCCCCACCCGACCCCGGCGAGATCGACATCGACGTCGAGGTGGTCCGTAGTGGCGGACGACACTCGACCATCGCGGCACGCCTCGTCCAGGAGGGGCGCGAGCGCACCCGCCTGCTCGGCACCTTCGCCGACCTCGGTGTGGTCGACGGCCACGACCCACGGATGGACCGTCAACCACCCGCCTATCCGCCGGTCGAGGGATGCCTCGACTTCACCACGATGATGATCGAGGGCGAGCAGGGGGGCGGCTTCCCCACCCCACCGATCGTGCGGCGGTTCGACCACCGCGTCCCGGCCGAACTCGCCGGGTGGGCGGAGGGCAAGCCCCTCGGCCGAGGGCAGGTCGGTGGGTACGTGCGCTGGCGCGACGGGGCGTCGATGGACACGCTCGGCGTGCTCACCGTCGCCGATTGCTACCCCCCTGCGGTCTTCAACACCGACGAGAGTGGTCTCGGCTGGGTGCCGACGCTCGAGCTCACCGTGCAGGTCCGACGACGTCCCGCCGAGGGCTACCTCGTGACCCGCCTGACCACCGAGGCCATCACCGCCGGTGGCTACCTCGAGGAGGACGGAGAGGTCTGGGACGCCCAGGGCCGGCTCGTCGCGTTGTCCCGCCAACTGGCCCTTGCACCCCGATAGGGACGGGCCCACGCTCACTCCGGGTCACGATGCCGGCGTCTGGGTCGATACGACGGTGGACGTTCTGCCGATGTGGTGATGTCCTGGAGGCCCCATGTGATTGCGTTGGGAAGAAGTCGGCTTCCAGGACCGAGCGATCACGGCGTTGTCATCTCCAGGTCGGCGCCGGTCACACCGGGCGCGCACGATCGGTGTTCGCGGCGGAAGGCCAGATTGTGCAGGTCAAGTTCACTCTGACGACCGAGATGCCCACCTGGCGCCTCGGGCTGTGGGACACGCGAGAGGAGGCCGAGGCGTTCATGAAGGAGAGCGGCCTCACAGCGGGGACTGCGGTGACGCCGGTCTTCTTCGACTGACTACTTCGCCGCAACGGGCGTTGCGCCCCGGTCGCCAGGGTCTACCGTGGGTCCGTGTCGTAGGCGCTGCCGCGATGCCGGATGGCAATCACGCGCACCGTCCGGTCGTCGCGGAGCTCGTAGATGATGCGGTAGACCCCGACCCGGTAGGACCGCAGCCCGGTGAGCCGTCCACGCAGCTCATGACCGATGTGCGGGTCCCGCTCGAGCTCACCGAGCGCATCCAGGACCGCATCCGCACGCAGGAAGTCGAGCGCGGCCAGTGCCTCACGCGCGGTCCGGGTGAGGAAGACCCGCCCCACTACGAGCGATCGCGGGCAGCATGCTCGGCACGGACCTCGTCGAGCGAGACGACCTCGCCCGCCGCCAGATCGTCGAGGCCGCGGCGGATCGCCGCGAGGGTGTCGTCGTCGGAGAGGATCTCGGCCGTCTCCTCCAGCGCCTCGTACTCATCGACGGGAACCAGGACCGCGGCTGGCCGACCACGTCGGGTGACCGTGACGTGCTCGCGGCGGTCGGCTACCTCGTCGAGCAGGTCGGCGAGGTGGGCGCGGAACTCCCGGACAGGCACGGTCTTCGACATAGGAGCAGTGTACCGCTGTGCGTACACATACGGTGCGAGGTTCTCTCGGATGAGGCACGAGCGCTCTGCGGATCCGGGCGTTGTGGTGCGGTCGTGGGAGGATCCGGCCGACGTCATCGACGCCTACACCGTGTGGAGCTCGAGGCCGACTGCTTCGAGATGGTCGACGTCGTCCGGGTTGCGGGTGAACAGCGGAAGATCGTTGGCGAGGGCGGTCGCGGCGATCAGCAGATTGACCGCCCGTGCGCCGCGGGGCTTGCGCTCCTGGGCGCGGGCGGCGGCGTAGACGAGGCCGTACGCGCGGGCAGCGGCAGCATCGAACGGCAGCGGA
>SL_3KL_010_SEDDRAFT_10001360_pt1 | contig 22132 bp, 17 predicted proteins | sample SodLakKL_010_SED_2_FD_10381 | JGI IMG/M metagenome (IMG submission 10381) | reverse complement strand
GTTTGGATGAGCGGGAAAACATTTTGTTGTCGCGGCTGATAAGACTTATTTCTGATGTTTCGCACTTGATTAGCACATTAAAAAATGAGGAAAAAATAATTTAAAAAAACAGCAACATGGCTTGGCTAATACGCTATGATATGGCCATTCGCCATACCTGCAAAAACTTATCATCAGGCTGCACGGTAAAGATATCAAAAAGATTTCGGAATGAGTTTTTAGTGCTTGTGTGATTTTTTTGTTAATTATATTTATATGTTTGCAATATTATTGATGATGAATGATGAAATATAGTCCGTTTTAATTTACGACGGATCTTTGGTAATCAATCATTTATAAACCAACACCCTCACAGTTACATGTAATTTGACTGATTGAGCCTGCCCTGACTCGAATGACAGGTTTGGGGTTGTTGGTTTAAAAAAACGGCCATGAAACAAGAAGTTGATGTCATTTGGATAATTATAAAATAACAGAAACAACTCCTGCGCTTGTAATAGTTTGTTTATCATCTATATAAGGATTTATAAAAATGTTTTACTTTTATTAAACAAAATGCATGTTGGACAGTCTAAATTAAATTACTGGCAATCAATTCAATTCCATGTTTTAACGACCATGGTTGAAACACCTATGCGAATATCTTCAATTTTCAGATATTCAGCTATAAACAATAATACCAGATGAACCTTCCCTACACATCGTTCCGATCGGCCTGCAAACCAATTTTTATGGTTTTAGCCGTAACCATTCTTTTGACTATCGTCTCCATGATTTTCAATTATGCTGAAGCCGCGGCCTTATCAGAGGTAAGCGGCGCAATTAAAGGGCAAGCTGTGGAGTCGGTTAGTGCACAACCGCTCGAATATGTGAATGTTGTGGTTTACCCGAAAGGTAGTGAGCAGATGCTTACTGGTGGCATCTCTGCTATTGATGGCACATTTCGTATCGATCAGATCCCTTTCGGGGAATATGATGTACATTTTACCTTCATCGGTTTTGAGAAGCATGTGGTTGAGGGCATAAGGGTAAGCCGCGAAAGTCCGGAAGTTGACCTGGGTGTTGTCCGGATCAGGCCTGGCAGCGAGATGATGGATGCGGTGACCGTTACGGCCGATCGCGACATGCTCTTGTTTAGTCTGGATAAAACGATTTTTAACGTTGACCGCGACATGACTGCAACAGGCGGTTCGGCGCTTGATATCATGGAAACCATCCCTTCAGTGGCTGTGGATGCTGAAGGTAGGATCAACCTGCGTGGGAGCTCTAATGTGACCATACTGGTGGATGGCCGGCCGTCGTACCTCGAAAGCATTGACCAGATACCGGCCACCATGATTGACAGGGTGGAAGTAATCACCAATCCGTCGGCGCGCCATGACCCCGACGGCACATCGGGCATCATCAACATCGTTATGAAAAGACAGCGCCAGCAAGGCACCAATGGCATGCTGAGCCTGAACATGGGCACAGGCGACAAGTACAACGGCTCGGTGCACCTCAACCACAGGGTTGATCGCTTGAATCTTTTTGGCAACTACGACTTCAGGATTCATGGCATGGAAGGATACAATATCAGCGACAGGAACCGCATTACCCTTGATGGCGACACCCTGCGGCAACTACACCAGCATGAGGATTTCTTTCGCACCGGGTACTTCAACAACTTCAGATTTGGAGCTGACCTGGCGATAAACCCATACAATACACTGATGGTCAGCGCGGCGTTCAACCTTCGCGACACCCGCCCGCGTAACTATTCTGAAGTAAATCTCTTCCTGCCGGCCGGTTACGACCTGAACACCTCCATGGAGCGGCGATTTGAAGGCTTCGGCCGCGAATACGTTATGTTTTACAAACGCACTTTTGATAAGCCCGGCCGGGAGTTGATGCTCGACGCATTTGTTGCCGCCTCCAGTGGCGACACATCCAGAGATATATCCGTTGACGCATCCCCTGCCGATATTGGCAATGAACGCTATCACCTCCAGGCCAGTGCACCGGGCATGGTCATCAGCCTGCAAGCCGACTATGTCCATCCATTCAATGAAAGAGGACGCTTTGAAGTGGGGCTCAAGAGCATTTTCCGTGATCTGGAAGATGATTTTAAGTTTTTTGATGTAGATATTGAAGGCGGCTTGCAAACCATCAACGAAAATTACACCAACTTCTTTATTTACAATGAGGCCATTCATTCAGTGTATGGTATGATGGGTTATGCGGTGGGCACATTGCAGTTGCAGGCCGGCCTGCGGGCTGAGCTGCATAATGTTGACGCTTTGCAGAAAACCACTGATGACGCCTTCGACCGTTCATTGTTTAACCTGTTCCCAAGCATTCATGCCAGGTACATGGCCAGTGAAGTCAACTCATGGTTTCTGAGCTATGGCAAGCGTGTAAACCGTCCGGGCGTTGCACTGCTGAACCCCTTTGTGAATTACAGTGACCCGATGAACATCAGTTTTGGAAACCCGGAGTTGCAGCCTGAATACATTCACTCTTATGAACTTGGATATCAGCGCAGCCAGAACCGCAAAAGTATGGGTGCTACCTTGTTTTACCGGCAAACGGACGACATCATATCGCGTGAAATGACATTGTTTGGCGGCGACAATCCGCAAACACACACGACATTCAACAACTTGCAATCGGGCATTTCCTATGGGCTCGAGGCGGTGGCCAATTATCCGCTGGCCTCCTGGTGGCGTTTTTCGGGCAGTGCCAGTTACTTCTTTGTACAGTTGAAGGATGATCGCCTGCCCGAGTGGGATCACAGCGGCGATTCCTGGATGCTGCAGGCCAGTTCAACCTGGACGCTATGGAAGAAACTGGAGCTGCAATCGCGCTTTCATTACCGCAGTGCCGAGGTAACAGCCGGTCGAATCACCGGCGGCGGTTGCCAGCAACACGGCGGCCAGGGCATTCAGGACGCCATGTATTACCTCGACCTGGGCTTGCGTACCAACGTGCTTAACGGAAACGGAAGTATCTCCCTACGGCTCAACGACGTATTTAAATCACGTGGCTTCGACATGTTTACCTATGGCGAGTCATTTACTTCCGACCTGTCGCGCCGCACCCAGAGCCGCGTGCTTTTCCTTGGTTTTACCTATCGCTTCAATGAATATCGTCAACGGTCGGAAAGGGACAGGGAGGGTTCGCTGCTGGATGAACTTGATTAGACAAATATGATGCAATCTCTTTCATCCTTTTTGCAGCCTCTTTATCTCCTGCTTCGGCTTTCTTTCTTAGCCGCCTCGCTATTTTGTTCAGTTATGGTCAAAGTTTATACTTATGTTGATAAGTAAATGAATCCCCATGCAAAATTTAATTATGATTATATTATGTAGGTTTTTCTTAATTATATTATATTTGGAACACCGTTTTCTGCAATACAACCAATGATACAATCCAAAACAAAACACTTATTCCACTGTCTTGTTATTCAACTTCTCAAGGTTTCCATGCTTTTGTAAATAAACAATTGCACTGCTTGCAGCCAAATCAATCGTTAACCGGTTTTTTATTTTGGCTGTATTGAATGTTATTCTCTTAACGTCTTTTTCAATCTGACTGTGAAAACCGTTGATTATGCAATTGACTACCCTTCTTTGTGCAATTGCCTGGTCACCATACTTAAGCACGATGCTTGCCGGAATCTTCCGGCTGTAAAGAAAAGCTGTCTAATGTAGCTTCAGGAGTTCTGTTATTTCTGAACAATCTCAAATGTCAATGGTTTTCTCTGCTATGTTAGTTTTAGAATTCTCTTTATTGCTTTTCTTCCATTTCACCACGTAAACTCCTTAAATATCTATCAAAGTATTGAACAGACATGCATTTTGGATGATCAACTGCAGCTTGTAAGGTAAACCCATGATCCAAAAACTTTTTTGCCAGTAAAGGTTTTGATGTAAATTTCACGGCTTTCTTTTTATTTCCAGTTCTATTAGCATGTCTTGAAAGCAATTCATTTATTTTATGGTGTGGATTATTTTCAGATTCAGGATTCTTGTTTTCATTGAAAGCCCGGAGCTTTCCTATTCTCAGGATGTTTTTTAGGGTATCAGTATCTGCCAACAGCCACGCTTCACCCATTCTCTTAGCTACAATAATTTTGTGGTAATCATTCAGATTCTCTTCGCCGTATTTTTCAAACACTTCTGAAAAGCATAGGGATTGTTCCATATCGGTCAGTATTACTATTTTTTCGGCCCCTTTTCGAATTAATTTATCTGAATAGATAGATAGTTTTTTGCTTTTATATTTAAACATGCCAACACTTCTTAACCCAATTGATGTGAGATAATTGCCGAACATGTCCGATTTAATAATTACTTCTTCAGTTTCTCCGTCATAAATAAAACCAATCTTTTCTACCATGGCAATCCTCCTTCAAGGATGTTGTTCAACCATGCTTCATCCATTGTAATTTGCTCATTAAAGTCATTGTCATCAAACTGTTTCAGTGCGGTATTGCCATTTATTTTATCAACGATGACCAGTTCGCTTGGTTTTAGGAAAGAGACAAGTGTTTGTGAATGAGTAATTAGCCAAATATAGTGATTCTCAGTCCTGCATATTTCTTTAAATAGTTTAACAAATTGTTCGGTGATTTTGGGGTTTAATCCGTTTTCCGGCTCTTCGATACACAGGAACTGCTGTTCGTCTGATTGATACAACAAAGCAAGTAACGCGATGATATGATAGGTGCCGTCGGATATCAGTTTCCCTTTAAAAGGTCGTTTGCTATCTTTTTCAAAAAGAACAATCTCTTCCTCACCTGAAAAAGGATCGGGTTTCACATCAATATCTTTCAACCCTGGCACAAATAATTGAAGATAGTCAATGATGTCTTCTTTTTTCTCATCATTCTTTATGATGTTCTTTAAGATAAAGCTCAGATTCGAAGCATCAAAAGCAAGTTTGTCTCCTGAGTGTAATCCTTGAATTTTGTTTTTTCCTCCTCCCAGGTAAATACGCGAAAACGAATCTATGTATCGCTGCCTGACTTTTTCACTTACCGGTTCATTTTTTTGCAACATTTTTCCATCATACACCAAGGAAAATGTAATGTCATCATCGCATTCAACTGAAATACTAAAGTCATTGTTACCTTCAGCCTGGTGTGCAAAGTTTATTACGTGCTTTTCGCCCCCGAAAAGATCAAAAACCTCCTTGCCTCTAATTTTTAGTGATTGGATCAAAAAATCCACAGCTTCAAATACATTGGATTTACCGCTGGAATTGGGACCGGCAAATACCAAAAAATTTGAGGGGTTCTGCAACCTGATATTTACAAGTGATTTATAATTACGTATTGCCAGATTGTTGATTTTAACTTTATAGTTCTCAGATTCAACGTTTTCAATATAGGCATCAAATGTTTCTTCATTGATATTTTTTTCGAGCTTGCTTTTCGGCCAGTTTTGACGAAGAGCTGATTTTAGATAATATTCTGTATCCTTAATGTCTCCAATTTTTAATAGTAAAAGATTCTTTGTCCAATCAAGTTTTTTAGCATGCTCATATAATTCTTTGTAATTTCTGAATTTTTTGTAAAAATTTTGCATATTACGTAGCGAGGCAACAGAATAGCCTTCTTTATACCTTTTGTTAAGATCTTTTGAAAGCGTCTCTATCAGCATTTGTCCCCGGAATTCTTTCTGACTACTCTTGATTATTTTACCTATTTCATAATTTCTCTCAACAAGACTAATCGTTGAGTTTTCAATCAGCTTTATTAACTTTTCAATAATTTGCTGATATTTTTTCTCTTCTGTCGCTCGGATCATGATTACAACCTTTAAGGTTTCTTTAATACCGGTTAGTATCTCTAACCAAAATTAATAAAATAACTATTTGTAAATTACAAATAGGTTCATTACTGTCTTATCCTCAAACCATAATCTTATCCTCAAACCATTCATCACCACAAATTTGGTTAGCGTCTCTAACCGGGGTTAAACAATTCACTCAATAATAAGCACCCAAGTTATGTTGATGAACAACATGACTCATATCTGCATAAAACTTTATCTCCCCTCCGGTTAGTACCTCTAACCAAATCACTACCTGTTTCACTAACATAAACCACACAAAAACCATCAACACTTTCTTTTTCAGTGTCATAGTTATTTCAACCATTTGTTATCTTCTTCAAACCGGTTAGAGACTCCAGCCACTTTTACTGCCATTATACACATTTCACTCATCAACCTCTCTTTTCTCCAGCAGGTCCCCCATACGATAATTGATATGATAATTCATGATAAAAAATCCAACTACTCCCCGGTGCAACCGTAGTACTTTAATAACACTGTGTCCATTTCGTCTATTTGTAATAGTCAGGCCCTTTGGACAGTTTTTTTTAATTATAAGATTATTAACCACATGTTCATCTCCTGAGATAGGCCTGGAATACCCTCATAACGTTTGGCTTTTGTGAATAGCCATGTCATGCCCAAACAAGATACCGCTCTGCTGCCGTCTTTTCAAAAAGTAGCTGCTATTTTTGCATACGAACGGGATTTCGTATAATCAAACCCCCTACTCATACTTCAACGCATTGGCTGCATTGGTTTTTGCGGCTCTGAAGCTGTGGTACGAAATGGTTATCCATGATGCCACGAGCGATATGGCTGTTGCCAGGAAGAAATATCCGTAATGGATATCCAAACGGTAAGCGAAATTGTCTAACCAATGGGTTGTTACCAACCAGGCTGCCGGCCAGGCAAGCAGTGCGCTGATCATGATCAGCAAACTGAATTCGTTGGCAAACATGGTCAGGATCTGCTTGTTGCCGGCACCAAATACCTTTCTGACGGCAATCTCCCGCGTGCGCGACACCATCACATAGGACGCCAGGGCAAACAACCCGAGCAACGAGATGATGATGGCAATCACCATGAAGGCATGCAGCAGTTGTCGTGTTTGCTCCTCCCTGATGTAAAGGGCTTTGCCTTTTTCTTCAATAATCGTAAAATCAAATGGATAATCAAGATGCTCCCTATCCCACACGCTCTCTGCATCTTTGATGGCTTGCTGCAGCTGCCCCCGGCCAGATCTTACCAGTATGTTGCCGTATGAGGGCTGATAATCACCGGTGGTGAACATCAAAGGGATGACAATTTCATGCAGGGAATAATAGTGAATATCTTCAATTACCCCGATAATCCGAAAGTTGTTTTCGCTAAAGGGAGTGAGCGCTTCTTTGCCGATGATATCTTCCGGCTGCTGATATCCAAGGGCGGTTGCTGCTGAACGGCTGATGACCAGGTTCTCCTGCTCGGTGCCATATCCGGAATCAAAGAACCTGCCTGCCAGCAACCGGGCACCGATTGCCTGAAAATAACCTTCATGAACATTGATGTGGCCACACCGAATCTCATTGTCTTCTCCTGCAATCATGAGGTTGGTAAAGTTGCCCACGCGTTCGGTCGGAATGCTCATGCCTGCACTTACCACCTCAATGGAGTGAAACTGCTCCATTTCGTTTTTGAGACGGTAAAACCGGTCTGCCTGCCCTTCAATTTGCGGATTATGCACCAGGATCAGGTCGCCGGAAGTATAGCCCGGGTCGGCCGAGAGCATGTAATTAAGCTGGCGGTTTACCGAAAGGCTGATGATGATCAGCGCGGTAGTGCAGAAAAACTGAAAAACAATGAGGGCTTGTCGCACCCGAAGGTTGATAAATTGACCGTGCCGTCCGGTGACACCCAGCCCCGCTTGTCCGCCGCGCAAAATGCTGGCCGGTTGGAAACGCCCAAGGACAAAGGCAGGATAAAATCCGGCCAAAAATGTCACCACTGTCAGCACCAGCATCAACCAAAGCAGTGCATGGCGGGAAAAAAGCATGGTAATATGCAGGGGCTTGCCACTCAGTTGCTGAACAAGCGGGGTCAATATCTCCACAAGCACCATGGCGACAAGAAAAGAGACAAGAACCGTTACCANTGATTCCACCATGCTCTGCCAGAATATCTGCCTATGCGTGGCCCCCATCACCTTCCTGACCCCTACTTCCTTTTTTCTGCCGGCCGACTGGGCCGTATATAGATTGACATAATTAACCGATGCAATCAGAAGGATAATGACGGCAATGGCAATCAACCCCATCAACAGGCTATAATTGCCATGTGTGCTGATGTCCCAGGCGATGCGTTCCGATCGAAGACGTATGTCAAGCAGGGGCTGCAGACCAAAAACCGTTTCTGCTGACATGGTTTCGGCGGCCTCCTGAAAAATCATGTTGATTGTTTCTGTCACCTGCCCCGGTTCAGCATCTTGTTCCAAAAGCACGTAATAATAATACCCGAAGCTTCCCCAATGGTTAAAGATAAAATCCGGCAAAAAACGCCTGGAGATTTCATGGTTGATAATGTATGAAGCGGAAAAGTGGCTTTGGCGCGGAAAATCTTCCATTACACCGGTAATATGAACCGGATGCTCACCCAGCAGGTACAAGGTATGTCCAACAGGATCATTATCTCCGAACAGTTTTTTTGCGGCAGAGCGGGAAATAACCATGCTGCCGGGGTCTTCCAATACCTGGTGGGCCTGACCTTCAATGAGCGGGAAAGAAAAAAAGGAGAAAAAGTTCGTGTCAGCCAGCATGATATCTTCACCTACGTGGATCTGTTCTTTGTCGGTCATCCATAGGTGCATCACATCGCCCGGCCTTATGCGTGTTATGTCTTCCATGCCGGGAACATTTCCCCTGATATGGCTGTCAAGCAAATAGGGGCCAAGGGGAATCAGTTCGTTATAGGCACCAAGCCGGTTATTGAAACGGTATATCCGATCCGCATTTTCGTGAAAACGGTCGTAGCCGAATTCATCAATCGCATACATGCCAATAAACATGCTGCAGCACAAACCGATGGCAAGCCCGAAAATGTTGATCAGCGTACTCAGCCGTTGACGAACAAAGTTCCTGATGGCAACAAGAAAAAAGTTCTTAAGCATAAAGCGCAATATTCAAAAAGATCACATGATCTTCAATAAATGAATCCCAAATCATATACCACACAGTACAAGATTCATGTTTTTAATGTGTTACACAATGACCAGATTTCTTTTTCGGGCATTCCGGCTTTTTTTTCCTGAATTATGTACGTTCATGGACATCTGCTTTCCCTGTCAGCTAACATTTGGCAGTTCAGGTACCACGATTCCCAAAATTAATGAATAAATAATGGCGTTGCCCCGAACCTGGTCTTTTATGTTCTGCAAGTTATTCAATCGGCGGATACCGGCATACAGGCTTTCCGGATCATCTGGCCGGGAAATTTACCGTTTAGCAGCTTTTGTTACAGAAGCGTCCGTTAACGAATACAAAGTGTACGTTGGCGGACATGTTCCGGTATGTTAAACAACCATCGCCAGACATAAAACACAGAATATCAAGCTTTAATAACATTTGGCACGTTGTTGGATAAACATTGGGTGAAACTGACAAAAACAAACATGAACAAATAAAACCCTCTGAAACATGAAAACAAGAATCCTCATCACCGCCGCCCTGATCCTTTTCACTGCAACTTTTGTAACTGCCGGCTCCAAGCAACGTACACTTTCATTTCGCGATGCTTTGGGTCGCACCTTTACCATGAGCATTACAGAAGAAAAAGAAGAACCTGCTCCGTTTGATCTTGGAGCCGAATTCAATGGCCACGCTGCCAGCCGTATATTCGACATTACACCTCTGATGAAGCCCGAGAAGGAAGATGAAATTCCCGCGGAGATTTCAGAAATTTTCAACCGAATCAAATAATCAGCCGCTTCCGTCGCCTATTTTCATAAGTCTTTTCATAATCCTGTAAGTAGTTGTTTTGGTTTCCCGGTCTGTCGAAAGGCAGGCCGGGTTTTTTATCGGATAACCCATGGGCGTTCGATGTCCCAGTTTTCTCTTACCTGGATGGTGTCGGGCAGCATGTGTACGGGCTCAGGTTGTATGCCCCGGAGGTAGTGTCCTGTATCCCATCGCCCGTTGTGGTTGAGGTCTTCGATAAGTCGCAACCGGTATCTGCCGGCGCTCAGGTGCCGGAACACATAAGTGCCTTCCGAATGAATGACTTTTTCCTGCAGCACATTTTCATTGAGGTCGAGCAGTTGCAGGACGTATTGCAGGCCGTTGACTGGCATGGCCATTTCCATGAAGATGTTGCCGTAATTTTCCTGCGATGTGGTGGAAAACCTCGTTGTAAGGGTATCGTGGGTTAATCCGAAAATATCTGTGAATGCCCCCTGGCAGGAGGGTGATCCGGTAGTTTGTTTCCTCTTGCAGGGGAGGGTCCATTTCGATTCTGCGGCGCACATGGTCAGAAAAACGGAATGTGTACGGCAGGGGAACACTGTCGTGGATATAAACGCTGATCTTTGTGGTGTCGATGGCTTCTATGGGATGATCGCTTTTGAAGGCCAGCGGCTGGAAGAACGGCACAGCACGTGGCCGCCTGAAGTCAGGTGCGATGTTTAACAATTGCTCTTCTTCGTCGTCTCTGTCTCTCGTGCGGCGTGGTGTGGTGGCCCTGCGTATGGTGTCCAGGACGCGGTCGCCGTCGCGAATTTCCAAAAACAACGAATCTCTTCCTGTTTCGGCAAACCAGAGCTTCAGTGTGTCGCGCTGACGGCCGAATTCTGAAATGTGCCACTCGCTTTCGAAGGGCTCACGAATCTCTCTGACATATGCAGAATCGAAAGGCACGCGAAAGGCAACGGTAATCAGTCCGCGCCGGGACAGGGCCGAAGAAAGCACCCGCTGCACGGTGTCCTTTTCCTGGAACAGGGCGATGGTATATTCAACCGGGGCGACAGGCGCAGGGAGGGTGTCGCCCTCCTCACGGTCCCAAAAACCGGGAATATATACAGGCCTGACCAAAGAATCCACGAATCCGATGCGCTCATCAGGCAGGTCATACCGGAAATCGTTGTTTTTGTCGTCAAGGGCAAACATCAGGTATTCGCCATCGGCAATATTGCTGATGGTAAACCGGCCTTCTGCATCGGTTTTTGCGAGGTAAACAGGTCTTTCCAGGAGGGGGACGGAATCGTGGATGTTATCGTAAAGCATAACATATATCCCCCTTTCCGGTTTAAGGTTGAAAGCATTTCTTACCTTACCGCTGACGGCCAGGGAGTCAACATAATCTCCTGTTGAGAAAACAAACTGGAAGCTGGGGATGGCATTGCCTTCGGTGATGTCGCGGATGGCATCACCGAAAAAAAAGTTATAAGTACTATTGGGCCGGAGAGTTTCTTCAATATCTATAATGATGGATCGGCCTCTTACCCTGATTTCCGGCAACTGTTCCATCGGTGGCGAGATCAGGAGTTGTTGCCTGATGTTCCGCAGGGTGATAAACTCGTCAAAAAAGATGCGGATCTGATCATCGGTGAAATTTGCTGAACGGTTGGGCGGGGTGCTTCGGACCACCACGGGCGGGTCTTCATCACGGGGGCCACCGGTAGGTGCAACCACGTGTGCACATGCATAAGCCAGCAGCAAAACCGGCAACGCCCAAAGCAATGCTTTGAGAATAGGTGTATGTTTTGTTTTGTTGCTTTTCATAGAAGATGTGCAGGGAAACTGCTCCATACCATAACGTGTTTTTGCCCTTTACTATTGGTGATGGATCGTTTTTTCACCGGTTTGCCAATGCGATGCAGGCGTTTTTTCTTAGTCAGTCAGGTATTGTAATGATGCTGAATGTTTTTCTTTTTGATCAGATGGAGCCACAGTCTGCCTTCAGCCAATCGTTCATAAATCCGGCCAGATCGTCAACGGATGGCGATGCTGCGTTGCGCACATAGTAACCGGATGTACAGACGCCCAGCATCAGGCATTCGCCGGGGTCGAACCCACCAAGCCAGGCATTACAGAAGCCGGCATTGAAATTGTCGCCGGCACCGGTTGTCAGTTCCGGTGTTTTGGTATAGGGCCCTTCTATCCACAGCGATTCTTTTTCGTGGGCAATGGCTGCACCTTTCACCGGATGGATCACGATGCTGCTGATTGCCATTTTTTCCCTGATTTGTTTAGCACGTTCAACAAGGTGTTCTTCTACAATGCCGAGCACAGAGGCAATAATGGTTGATTCGCTCATGTTCATGCTCAGGATGGTGTTGGTTGGCAAAGCAGAGATCAGATCCAGCACCTCCCTGATGTCTTCCGGGGTTCGTTTTTTGGGGTCAGCCAGGTCGATAAAGACATCCGGACGTTTTTTCAGCGGCTTCATCAGTTTTCCGAAGTGGCTGATGATCCCATTGAGGTTCGACAGCATGGTCCAATTGGTAAAAGCAACCATGTGGGTATCTGCGAGTAATTGAGAGAGTTCCTGCTCGCTGATTTTTTTGAAGAGGTTTTCCATGTTTACTTCCACCAGGTTGTTCATCTTTCCCAGCATGATTTTCCCGTCGAAAAATTCCAGTGCGTCGGTGTGTCCGGGTTCGGTAAGGGAGATCACCCGCCGGCAGTTGTCTGCAAATGAGCGGAACACCGGATGGATATAGTGTTTNCCGATNGCGCCAATGTACGTTACCTCATGTCCCTGGGCCAGGATGGCATTNGCCATGATGGGGCCGTTACCACCCAGTTTTGTTTGCACGGGCACAAGCTCAATATTGGCGCTAAGGCCTGCTACCGAAGCGATCCGTTCAGAAAATGCCGTGATGTCGGTAATGCGGTCGTATTGACCGGGGCTTTTCCGTTTGTCAACCACGTGAATGATTTCATCAACAAAGCCGTCAAAGCCCGAGAGGATATGTTTTTTCTCTTTCAGCTTGTCCAGTTTGCCGATCGCGTTTTTGAGAATCGTTGTCTGCTCCATGATTCTGGTCAATTGTATGTTTACTCCTGTGTTCCGGAAGTTATTCCTGTGTTTTATGTTTTTTTTTACTGTGAGATGCAGGTATTTATGCCCGCCCGTACACCTTTGTGATTTTCAGGAGGTCTTCCGCGTGTTTTGGGGTCAGTTGATTTTCCCGGTAGCGCCATGTCCAGTATCCCGGTGCTTTCCCCGGGAAGTTCATCCGGGCTTCTTCGTCAAGCCGGAGGATATCCTGCATCGGTGCAATGGCCACGTCTGATACGGTTGACCAGGCAAGTCTGATGAATGACCACGCCGGATCTTTCTCATTTAAACAAAAATAGTCGTGCATCAACTGCTTGTCTTCTTCCGGACTGTGTTTGAACCAACCCACGGTGGTGTTGTTGTCGTGTGTGCCGGTATAAACAACGCTGTTTTTGTTGTAGGAGTGGGGGATGAACTCATTTTCTTCGGCGGAGTCGAAGGCGAACTGCAGGATTTTCATGCCCGGCATGTTGAATTTTTCACGCATGTCTTCCACGTCCGGCGTGATGACGCCCAGATTTTCTGCGATGATTGGTTTTTCGCCTAAGGCGTCGTAAACGGCACGTAGCATTGCTTCGCCGGGTGCGTCGATCCATTTTCCTTTGATGGCGGTTTTCTCGCCTGCGGGCACCGACCAGTATGCGGCGAGTCCCCGGAAGTGGTCAATGCGGAGGATGTCATAAAGCAAAAAGTTCCCCTTGATGCGGTCGATCCACCACTGGAACCCACGGTTTTCCAGGTAACTCCAGTCATAAATCGGGTTTCCCCAAAGCTGGCCGGTTTCGCTGAAATAGTCGGGCGGCACACCGGCAACGGTTCGCGGGTTAAGGTTTTTGTCAAAATCAAAAATTTCGGGATTGGCCCATGCGTCGGCACTGTCGAAAGCCACATAGAGGGGAAGGTCGCCGATCACTTTGATGTTGTTGCTGTTGGCATATGCCTTCAGCTCTAACCACTGCTGATAAAAGAGAAACTGCAAAAAGCGGTAAAAGTTGATCTCATCGGACAGATGCTCCCTGTAGCGATCGAGGGCATCTTTCTTGCGCAGCTTTATCTGCTTGTCCCATTCAGTCCAGGACTTCCCGTCATGGTGAATTTTCAGGGCCATAAAAAAGGCATAATCGTCGAGCCATCCGGCATTGCTGATGCAGAAGCTCTCAAACTCCTGCTTCAGGGTTTTGTCCTTTGAAGCCTTGAAGCGCTGATGTGCTTTCCCAAGCAGGGCATATTTGTAACGGAACACCTTTCCATAGTCAACCTTTTCATCCGGGAAGATTTCGGTTTCCGGCAGTTCTTCGGGCTGGAGCAGTCCTTGTTCGCACAGCTTATCCAAATCGATGATGAGTGGATTTCCCGCGAAAGCGGAAAAACACTGGTAGGGAGAATCGCCGTATCCGGTATGCCCCAGTGGCAGTATTTGCCAGAGCTTCTGCCCGGCTGCCACCAGGAAGTCCACAAAACTCCTGGCCTGCTTGCCCATGGTGCCGATGCCGTATTTTCCCGGGAGGGAGGTGATATGTAGCAAAATTCCGCTGCTTCTTTCCATAATGATTGTTATTTTTTTGATGATGAAAGTTTCTTTTTTTGAATCCGCCATCCGGTGATATTATCTCCGGATAGTCTTTATGTGTTCTGGCCCGGCATGTAAGGAACAAACGGCAGTGCGCCACTCATTCCTGTATTGCCTGGATCACTCTGTTATTGTCCTTTTTCAAGGGCTTCGATGGTCTTTTTGATCAGCTTTTCGTCGGGGTCGTGTACCACAAAGATCATCATGACGGCGGCGATGGCGAGTGATATCCCGCCGAACACCAGTCCGTAGATGGGTTGTCCGGGAGCCACAATGCTGATGAATGATCCCAGGATGCTGGCGGCCACGATCTGGGGCACAACGATAAAGATATTGAACAGCCCCATGTAGGTTCCCATTTTGTGTGATGGCAGTGAGCCGGTGAGGATGGCGTAGGGCATGGCGAGGATGCTGGCCCATGCGATACCGACGCCTACCATTGACAGGATGATCCAGTTTGGGTTGGGAACGATCAGGATGCTCAGATAACCGGCTGAGCCCATGAGCAGTGCAAAGGCATGGGTGTATCTTCTGTTCGTTTTGCGGGCGATCACCGGCAGCAAAAATGCGATAAGCGCGGCAAAGCCGTTATATACGGCGAAGGATACGCCCACCCAGTTTGCCCCGGTGTTGTACTCCCTGTCGATATGCAGCAGGCGTGCGCGCACCTGTTCATCCAGGTTGATTTGGTCGGCGTGTTGCTGGAAGAACCTTACGACACGCATGGAGGCGACCACCTGTTCGGCGCCTTCTGCGATGGCTTCGTCATATTGGTCAATATCTTCACGGATGGCCGGCAGGCGGCGTTCCCAGGCTTCATGGGGTTCCTGTTCCATCCTGTCGGCGGTGGCCACCAGTATCTCCACATGGTTGGGGTAAAGCTTCATGTCGTACAGGTGACTGGTGACGCCGGGTGTGCCAAAGGTCCACAGGGTAAAAAGGCCCACCCAGGAGAAAAACTGAACCACGGCTAACTGCCCCATCGTTTTGGGCATGCGGAAAAGGTCGTTGATGACCGTCACAAAGCCATTTTGTGTTTTTTGATTTTTTATCAGCTTTCCGGCGATAAATTGGATCACGCCGAAGATCATAAACCCGACGGTAAGGATGTAGAGGTCGCTCCGGATAAAGTCATACCGGTAAACCAGGAATGTTAGCACGGCACCCAGCAGGATCCAGAGCACGGAGGGTTTGCTGAAACGGGTATATGGCAGCAGTTCACCTGATTTATGGTCTTGTTCTACCCGCTCTTTCCCTTTTTCCAATTCTTCAAATTCCCTCAGTTGTTTTGGGGTGTATTCGCGGGTTCTCAGTACTGTCCAGAGCACGGCTGCAAAGAATACCATCCCGCCAAGGAGAAAGGCCATCCGTACGGATGGCGGCACCTGTCCCTCGGGAGCTACGTTGGCCACACCGGCCAGGTTGGTAAGCACCCATGGCAGCATGGAAGCAACAACGGAGCCGGTTCCGATAAAGAAACTTTGCATGGCAAAGCCTTTGTTACGCTGATCGGGTGGCAGCATATCGCCCACGAATGCACGGAAGGGTTCCATACACATGTCGATGCTGGCACCCAATATCCAGAAAATGCCAACCGCAATCCATAGCAAAGGTGCTGTTGGCAGCAGGATCAGGGCAATGGACGCGCCTATGGCGCCGAAAAGGAAGTATGGCCTTCGTCGACCCAGCCGGGTCCATGTATTATCGCTCATATAACCTACGATGGGCTGCACGATCAGACCTGTAACAGGTGCTGCGATCCAAAGAATGGGAATGGCTTCCACCTGGGCGCCCAAAGTTTCAAAGATGCGGCTGACATTGGCATTCTGAAGGGCAAAGCCAAACTGGATACCGAGAAAGCCGAAACTCATATTCCAAATTTGCCAGAAAGACAAGCGTGGCCTGGTTTTCATCATATCGAGACAGGGTTAAGAGGTTGAAAATTACTGTTAAAAAAGGGGATAAATATAAAAGTTTTTTTTGACTTGCTGAACTCGCTTAAACCCAAATGCTTTCCATCGGATCAAATGGGTGCAGAGAGGTGGAAAAACACCCCGCCTTTGCCGTGCCGGTTTATGGTCACCTCTGCCCTGAGAACAGTATCATAATAGGTATGAAAATCCAGTCCTGCCCCGGCTCCTGCCAACCATCTGTTGGCAAGTGTTTCGTCACTATTGTGATGCCTGTCGCTGATCATGCCTGCATCCAGAAAAACATTTGCATACAGGGCATAATGGATGCGGGAAAATTTTTCATTCCTGATGAAGCCGATTGTGGACTCACGCTCCGGCAGCAGGTTGTGTTTGATGTTTGACTTTGCCACCACATATTTTTGACCGCTGATCAGGTAGTTTTCATAGCCTCTCACCAGCGCATGGGTAAAACCCAGTCCTTCCTGGTCAAAATACGACAGGGTGGTGCCTTCACTCCACTTGCCGGTCATGCTCCAGGCTGCATACCAGCGGTTTTGCAAAGGGATATAATGCCTGATGGTGCCTTCCAGCGTTGTTACATCCATCACGGCATCTTTTGGAAACCAGAGGCCTTTTCTGGTGATGCCGGCCTCCAGCAGGTGTCCGTCCAGCGGATAGGCAGCAATATCGCGCCGGTCGCGCCGGAACATATAGCTCAGACTCAAAAAGGAAAAGCGGTTTTCGCCGTTGGGCCCAAAACGAGGGTTGAGGGTGGTGAGGGTGTCGGCATAATCGTGGTAATGATAGAAAAAACGCACGTTATGGGTGTTGTAGTAAGCCGGTCGCCAGCTTAGGGAAGTGCCTATGCGGTATTCGTTGGAGATAAAGTCATCGGAGTCACGGAAATACAATTGCTGATTGTTTTCGGTGGCATAGGCCCGGCGTTTTGTCCGGTTCATGTTGTAGATGAGGGCTGTTCTGAATGTCTGCCGCTCACCAAGCAGCGGAGTTTGGATAACCAGACCCAGGCTTTGCACATTTCCCGCTTTCACCATGATCCTGCTGCGCTCGTTACGGCCGGTGAGGTTCATCATCAAAAGGTCCATGCCATAATTGATGGTGGAGAAGGATGGGTTTTCCAGCCACTGATTCAGGTTTGGCTCATCCAGCTCAATGACGGGGAAGGGCCAGATATTCCATCGTTCAACAAAAGAATAGGTAACGATGGCATGCGCCTGTTCCGTTATATGCAGGTCCGTTTGAACAAAGTTAAACAGCCCGGTATTCATCAGATTCAGCCTGCCTGCCTCCACTTTTTGTTCCAGTGTGTGCAAATCTAAGGTGTCGCCGGTTTGAAACGGGATTTCCCGCATGATGGTTTTGCTGCGGGTCAGCATATTGCCCTTCAGGTCGATTTCATCAATGAACAGCCTTTCAGAGTCACCGGAAACCGGGGGAGTACCTGACAACGAATCCTGAACGCCGTTTTGAAACAACTCGCGTACTCCCGCCTTAGCAGCTGTGGCACCGGATAGTTCCGGAACAACAAGAAGGATCAGGAGGCAGAACAAGAGTCTCATGTTTGTTCAGGTATTCTGACAGCCGGCTTTCCGGTCAATGACAATCATTGATGTATTTTACCGGCAGGCAATTGGAAGATGCCACGGTTTTATGTGTCCAAAAACTTCATCAATGACTCAAAACGTTCGCTCAGCAGGGCGTCGTATTGGCTTTCTTCGGCAAAAGAGGCCTTGATGATATAGTCAAAGCGATTCAGTGTTTGTATGATCGACGACAGGTTCATCACGTTCACCTTGATGGTGACCTCCAATTTGGTGCTGTCGGCGGCTGAGGTAACGGCTGAGCTGAGCACTTTGGCGTCGTTGGCTTCGATGAGCCTGGAAATCTCACTTAATGAATATTGCTGGGTGTTGATCTCAAGTACAAGAATGCCGCCGGGTTGTGTGACAGATGTAAAATTGGCCATCGCCTGAATGATCTCCCCCCTTGTGGTACACCCCAAATACTGGTTGTTTTGGTCCAGCACAGGTATTACTGACAGTTTTTCTGCGGCGGCCAGTCGCAACACTTCATAAATGTGGAAATCGGCGTAAACAAATGATCTGATGAGCGGAACGTTATTGGAAGAGAGCGGCTGATCGATATCTTCTAGATTATAGATGTCGCTGCTTTTTACCATTCCCAGCAGATTGCTTTTTTCTACCACCGGCAAGTGCATCACACCGAGATCTTCCATCCATGTAAGTGCCAGTGAGCCCGGATCGGAGGGCTTGAGAGGCATTACCAGACTGCTTATGATCTCTTTGGCACGCATAGGTTTCTTCACATTTTTTTGTGAAGGTAATAATTATTTTCTTTTTGACTTTTCCGGTTTTTGATATTTTAACCCTTTGCATAATATTTCATAGCTTTGCCAAAAAAAGCATCATGGTACGATTGAGTGTGAATATCAATAAAATTGCCACCATTCGTAATGCACGGGGTGGCAATATTCCTGACGTGGTGAAAGCGGCAGTTGATTGTGAGCGTTTTGGTGCCCAGGGAATCACCGTTCATCCCCGGCCTGACGAACGGCATATACGCTATCAGGATGTTCTGGATCTTCGACCGGTGGTTTCCACGGAATTCAACATTGAGGGCTATCCTTCCCGCAAATTTCTGGATCTTGTCACACGGGTCAAGCCGGAGCAGGTAACGCTGGTGCCGGATCCACCCAATGCCCTTACCTCCAATGCAGGCTGGAACACCGTCCGGCACAAGGAACTGCTCACCGATGTGATTGCAGAGCTGAAGGCCCACGGCATCCGCACCTCCATCTTCATCGAAACCGACCCGGAGATGATCACCCGTGCCGCCGATGTGAAAACCGACAGGGTCGAGCTATATACCGAACCCTATGCGGCACTTTATCCGGAAGACAAAGCAGGTGCAGTAGCACCCTTCGCCAAAGCCGCCGAAGTGGCTCACCAGGCCGGTCTCGGTGTCAATGCCGGCCACGACCTCAGCCTTGACAACCTCAGGTTTTTTGCAGAAAACGTACCTCACCTGCTGGAAGTGTCCATTGGCCATGCCCTGATATCGGATGCCCTGTATTTTGGACTTCAGAATACCATTCAACTATATTTGCGTTGCCTCGACGGCAACGGCGAATAAACAACAGCAAAACCCGTTACCCGCCGGGAAGATGCATGTAAAACACCGTTTAAGTCTTTAGTTGTGCAGTTGTATTACAGAGAATTCGGAGAAAGGGGAGATCAGCCGCTGGTGCTCCTTCACGGGCTTTTTGGCATGTCCGACAACTGGTATTCCATCGCGCGGAATATCGCCGAAGAGGGGTATTACATTTTAGTGCCCGACCAGCGTAACCATGGCCGGTCAGGACACAGCAACATCCATAACTATCCGGCTATGGTCGATGACTTGCTGGAGTTCCTTGATGAACAGGAGCTGGAGCAAACCTGCCTGCTGGGTCACTCCATGGGCGGTAAGACATCCATGCAGTTTGCGTTTGATTATCCGGAAAGAGTGCAAAAACTGATTGTTGCAGATATGAGTCCGGCGTTGAGCGAGCGGGGTGACATACACGCAGGAATTATCGACACCCTCCTGCAGTTGGACCTGTCTGCTTTTGATGGTCGGCAGGAAGTGGCAGAAGCCATGAAGGATCAAATCACCAATGCCCGCCTGCGACATTTTCTGCAAAAAAACCTTTACTGGAAAGACAGGGGCAGCCTTGGCTGGCGCGTAAACCTGGAAGCCATCAGGGAAAACCTGAACGAGATTTTCCTGCCGGTTGAAACCGCTGCACCATTTGAAAAACCTGTGTTATTTATTCGCGGAGGCCGTTCCGACTATGTGCCGGACGATGACATCCCCCTTATAGAAGAGCTTTTTCCGCAGGCAAAGGTCCGCACACTGCCCGGTGCAAGCCACTGGCTCCATGCCGAGGACCCCGATGGTTTTACAGCAGAAGTGCTTTATTTTCTAAGCCTTTAGTGAACTGGGAATTGCCGTTCGCTTTTAAGGGCTTTGATGGGAAAACGATCACTGTGGGTTAGAGCACAAAGCCTTCTCCNTGGTANAANTCAAGGACTTTCATCTTAAACACNAANTCATACATGGATTGCAGCGCGCTTACTTCGGCCCTGTTCAACCGGATCCTTGATTCGTTCAGCTCCAGGGAACTGACGAGGCCCAGCGNAAAACCCTGTTCGGAATAGTNAAANGACTCTCTNGCTGCTTCCAGTGCTTTGGTATTGCTNAGATAATCCTTGTAGGCNGCCAGTGCATCGGCATGTGCNTGGTNNATAACCNGGCCGAGGTTGTTTTTTGTGCGTTCGTATTGTAAGCGGGCCTGTTCGACATCAATGCGGGCATGNTGTATCCTGTTCCTTCTGTTCCATTGGTTGAAAACAGGGATGTTGATGGAGACCTGGATGCTGCGGAAATAGTTCTCTCTGAGTTGCTCGCGGTAGGGAACCACTTCCCATGCTATCGCATCATTTTCATCACGCTTATTGAGGTCAGGGTGGCGAACAGCAACCTGATCCAGCATAGTGTTTGCCTGGTTATTGCCAACAGCCTGCGTAAAGGCTTCAGAATAGGCCGTTCCAAGGGAGGTGCCAAGCACTACGGTAGGAAGCTGCTGGCCGCGGGTGATTGAAAGACCTTTTTCAGCCATGGTGATCCGTTTTTGTGCAGCCCTCACGGCAGGTTCTACGTTTAATGCCTTCTCCAGGATATGTCCGGGCTCGTATATAGGTGGCAGGCCTTCAACATCCATTTCTTCGGGACGTACCACCAAAAACTCCTCTTCAGGGTCGAGTTCCAGCAAATAGATCATTTCGAGATAGGACAAGTCCAGATTGTTGTTTGCATTGGTCAGGCGCACTTCTTCTTCTGCCACCATGGCCTCCATGTCCAGCAGCCTTCCACGTGAAATGGTGCCTCCTTCATATAGAATGCGGGCGCGTTCGAGTTGTTCCTCTGCCAGCTCAAACTGTTGACGAGCCACTTCAAGCATATCTTCAAAATAGAGAATTTGCAGATATGCACCTGCGATGGTAAGGATGAGGTCGTTTTTTGTCTTTTCCGCATCCAGGTGCAAGGCAGTGTGTCGTGCAAGGGTGTAACGGATATTATTGATGGTGCTGAAGCCGGCAAAAAGGGTCATGTTGGCCGATGCGCTCATGCGCTGAGAGGCAATACGCTCGGTGAAAAACTCATTGGTGACGGCATCAATGCTTCGTCCGAAACTGTAGCCCATTGTGGTGCCGGCGTTAATGCCCGGCAATGTCTGCATATAGCTATATCGCACGTCGTGGCCGGCCCTGTCGGTCTGTAGTTGTTGCCGGCGCAAATCCAGGTTGTGCTCCAGGGCGTGGTCGATGCAGTCCTGCAATGTCCATGCACTTTGGGCAGTGGTATGGCTGAGGCTTACTACCAGCAGCATTGTTTGAACGATCAAAACAGTGAGAAGGTTTTTCATCATTTTATAATTTTGTAATTGTTTAATATTTAGCTTTTTGTGCTTGTTTTTAAGCTGCCCTTCAGGGCGCTGGTGCGGTCCTGCCCGCATTTACCCAGGGCGTTGCCACAGGGCTGAATTAATTTGCCCTTCAGGGCGTTCCGTTTAACACCGCAAATCCTCTCACAGCTGCTGTGAATGAATAATGCAGCCTTTCTTTGCGCTTTTTGCGTGATTTAACTTTTGCGGCCTTTGCGAGGAAAAAAGAGCAACAACGGATTGCGGTTGATTTTTTCACCGCAAAGACGCA
>SL_3KL_010_SEDDRAFT_10001359_pt1 | contig 22135 bp, 4 predicted proteins | sample SodLakKL_010_SED_2_FD_10381 | JGI IMG/M metagenome (IMG submission 10381) | reverse complement strand
ACTCGTGGTGGACAAGGAGAATTTGCAAGATATACACAGGGAGTCAATCAGTTAGCAGCTCAAGAAGCAGGACACCGTGGAGACGTGTCTTCAAGAAACCTTCAAAGAAGGGCTCAAGCAGATGCTGAAAACAGACAAGCCACTATGAGAGATCAGGATTTAAGAGCTCAAGATACAGCAACAAGATTTGGTTTGGCTACTCAGGCAATTACTGACCCAATCAATATGGCCACAGCTGATAGACGATTAGAAGAACAAGGACGTAGGGATTATATGATGTCAACACATCAAATACCCACAGAAGGCGGGCAGTGGAATGCTATGTACCATTACTATAAGAGTCAAGGAATGTCAGACCCTGAAATACGAAGGATTATGGGTGACAGGCCACCTGCTACACCTAGTCCAGAAAAAAAATACGGTGGAAAGTTAAAATACTTTAGAGGAAAAAGATAATGCCATTAAGATATCTTCAATTACCAGACGCCCAATACATACCTTCCTATACTCCAATATCTGAAAACTTGTTGGCTAGGACGCATGGTATGGTGGCTGAACAAGAGATGCAGGAGCTTCAACAGATGGATCAAATGACCTCTTTAAGGGGAGAAATGGTAGCAGGATTCCAAGGATTATCAGATGACCAACGTATGGAAGCTTCAGGAATATTAGATCAAGCCACTGAAGATATGCATGGATATGTCAACAGATATGGAGCAAGAGGAGCAAGACAGGCAACACGTTCTATAGCTAATAGATTTGAAAGAGGTATACGTCCTTACCAACAAGCATCACACGCACATTCAAGTGTTGCAGAACGTCTTAAAGACAGTAAAGCAGATGGGGCAACAATTAATTGGGCTATCCAAGATTTAGGTGAAATAGAATATGATGAACAAGGAGTAGCCACAGGATGGGCAGGAAACCATGAAGTAGAAAGAGACGTTTCAATTCTTGAAAAATGGGTTCCTTTCCATGAAAGACTTGATAAGTTTAACAGCAGACAACGTAAAGGGGATGTAATAGAAGACCACGCTTTTCGTCCGATAACTACACAAGATGGAAGAACTGTAGAAGCCGGAGACCAGCTTCAGTATTACAGACAAAAACTGGAGCAAGTTACAGGAGACCAGATTGCAGTGGAAAATATAGCCCACTTGTTAAGTGATCCTCAAATGGCGGCACAGCTGGATTTAGTAGGAAGAATGACTTTAGATGCCATTGAAAGACGTGCAGAAGAAACGGGGCAAGAACCAGCCATCACAAAACTAGAAGACGGGAGATTCCAAACTAAAGTAAAAGTACCCAAAACAAATGACAACGGACAATTTGTAGATAAATCAGGAAACGTAGTAAAAGACATTGAAGATGCTGCAGTTAAAATAGTCCCTCAAAAATATGACAGTCTTGCAGAATGGCAAGCAGCTGTAATGGCAGAACCATACGCAAGAAGGGATTCATATACCCACATGACTTTTGATACTAGATTCACATCTCCCAAAGGAGGGGCAGTTAAAGGTTTGAGTATAAATGATATGTTCAGCACTACTGTAGGACACCATACTACTCCTTTCTCTACTAGTGAGTTTTATAAGAACATCAACAAAGAAAACAGCGAGTATCTCCAACAAGCTGAAAATGCACAAGAAAACATCAATGAATATGTGCGACAAGCAGGATTCTCTGGTTTTGATGTAGACAGTGAAACCGGAGAAGGAATGGTAATAGATGAAAATGGCAATGCTTATACATTGACAGAAGCTAGAAATCACGGTCTATCAGACAGTATGTTCCAGCGTCTCAATAACTTAGATCAGACTAGAAAAGATAATGTAAGATACATTAAGCATAATAATTCCAGAATAAAAAGTCTGGAAAGGTCTATTATCAACAGGTTATATCAAGATGAGAATTACTCTGAATTACTAGGTAATCTGGATGATCCTAATATTTATTTTGATGACCAGGGGAGGGTAAAAATTAATGTAGATATAGCTGACCCAAATATACAATCATTATTTACAAAAGAAGTAAGTGTAAGTGATTTAGGTGTATATGCTTCCAGAATCGCGGCACATTTCAATATAGAAGACGAAGAAGAAAGAAGTAGAAGACAAAGAAGAGAACATATAGTAGGGTTAGAAGGAGCAATAGGCATAACCAGCCCTAAAGATTCAAAAAACATAGTGGAGCAAATACCTCAAGGAGCTGTATTTGAAATAGATGTAATAGGGAATAAAATACAGCTTGTTAAAAAAGGAGATAAATTATATGATTTAGACCAATCTCAATTATTTAATGATATTAGGAAAATGCAGGATAGAAAAGTAGAATCTTTACAGGGAACAGGAGCAGGAAGAGTATATGTTATAGAACCGAGTTACTCAGAGGAACACAAAAGAGCCATGGAAGTCATTGAAACCATTAAACCTGGCTTCATGTCTGATTTTGCCCATCTGGGAAACCTTAGAACAGCGGATGGAAAACAACTAGTTTTAGAGGGTGGAGAAGATTTGGATGTATTTGGGTTTGGTTTTCATCCTGTAACTGGAGAGTTTCAAATGAATGGAAGGGTTGTAGATAAAGAAACTGAAGAAGTTGTCGATGGTAAAGCCCTTGTATCCATGTCAGGAGACTTGTCAAGCCAGTTTGGTAGAAGAATATTTGGAGATGAAAATTGGCAAGTGATAGCTGCAAACCAAGTTTGGAACTCTTTCCTGCCTGATGTTTATTCTGCTCAAAACAAACCATTGACATTTACACAATCAGACCTGCGTTCTTTAGGTCTTTCTACAATGGACTCTGAAGGAAACCTTAAAAACTTACAGGATGTTACTATAAAATTCACCAGATCAAGAAATGACCATGGAGTAAATGACATATTTACAGTTAAATCTGGTGGACGTACCTTAGATGTAGTAGCAAGCTGGGATGAAGCACGTGGAGTATTAGAAGAAGAAACTTTAAAGCTTAAATAATGTCGGTAAATTTAGACCCAACAACTAATCTTCCTGAAAACAGGGAAACTTCGTCTGGTCCCTTAACTGTTGACCAACTTACCCGTAACAGGGAAGCCACAATGCAGGCGGCTACTCCTACGCCTGTACAGGGAACATTTGGAAGATATGCTCGGGATGCTAATATATCTCCAGACATAAACTTTAATGAATTAAGGGCACAAGGTCAAAGTGGGTGGCAAATACTCGGAAGGTCTGCTATGAATGCTGTCTTTGGAGTAATACTTGGAGAAGGTATTGCGTCTATTGGTTATATGGCAGATGCACCGGGGTATATGTATAGGGCTTTAAGTGATGCCCCCGGAGACATAACAGACGAAAAAGGAACTCTTAGAGAAGGGAGAAAAGGGCAACCCTATGAAAGAAATTTTTTGTCTAAATTTGGTCATACTATATCTGACTACTTTTTTGATAATTTTGAAGTATACCAAACTGAACAAGCACAAGAAGGGGGAATAAACCCCTTTAAATCAGGCTCACGTGTGAGAGATGCTACTTTTTGGGGAGCTAATGCCCCTAGTGTTGTATCTTCTTTGACACTTATGATTCCATCTTTCGCTGCAGCCAGAGGAGCTAGACTTTTAGCAGGAGCCATGGGACTACAACAAAGTGCCAGAGCTGCAAAGTCTATGGAAGTTATAGGAAGCGCTTTACTTTCTCGTCATAACTATAATATGATGGAAGGTTATGACTTGATGGATAGGCAGGTAGAACTTTATCAAGACAGAGGATATCTTTATAGTGATGCTAAAAATATGGCAGCTTTAGATGCTGGTAGATTTTATTCTACTGGATATCTAAACTTGTGGAAAGACATGATTCAATGGACTGCATTATTGCGGGGAGCAAAATATGCACAAAACACCACTAGAAGAACCGCCATTGAAGCTTTGAAAAGAAACCCAAGTGACGCAAGTAACATTCTACGTAGAAGTCTCGAAAGAGGTAGAAGTATAACTCAAGCCGCAAAAGATTCTAAACTTTTTACTCCTCTTAATGTATTGACACAAGCAGGGTTAGAGGGCATTGAGGAATTCAATATACAATTCCAGAAAAACTGGTCAGCCAGAAATGCTGATATTTTGTATGGGTTGCAGGACGGAGAAACAAAAGGGTTCTGGGAATCTTATTTCAGCGGAGATATAATGGAAGAGCTGAGAAACCCTGAAACACAGAATGCCATGCTTATGGCTTTCATGGGCGGCCCATTCATACAGGGGGCTTTTAGCGGTATAAATTATTCTTCTAATAGAAAGATAGCGGCTCAGATGTCTCAAGAAGCCATGAACCACTCTAAATCTATCAATCTTATAAAGGAAAAGCTGGCTGAGATAGAGCACTTTGCAGCTACAGGAAACGATGTTGCCGCACAGAAAGCCCAAGATGATCTTGTAGCTGCTATGGCTTTAACGGGGATTATAACAGAGTCTGGGGAATATGTAGCTGCAAGAAGCGAAGATTCTTTAGAAGTTAGAAAAGCGTTGTTTGAAGCTGTACAAGAACTCAGTGATACAGAGTTACAAGAGCTTGGGTTAACTCCGGAAGCTCGTGAAAATTCTAAAAGAATAGTCAAAGAATTAAACAGGGTACAAGAAATACACAGAAAAAATGTAGCTGAAGTTACTTCTGAAATTCCTGACGTAGTTGCTGCTTTCTTAACGGAAGAACAGTATATGACAGAAAAAGCCAATGAAAGAAAAGCTGTCGCTGAGCAAAATGTTGAATCTGTGTTTGATAAGGCGGGGATCAAGGAACTTACAAATAAAGAAGGAGTTAGTAAAGCAAAGATAAAAAGAGAAGGGCGTTTATATGCATTAAAAGAATATCAAAAGAGAAGGATAGAACTGCGGGATAAGATTCTTTCTAAAGTCAATAACCCTCTTCGACATAAGCTTATCAAAAAAAGATATGATGAGACTACTCAATATTTAACTGATGAGATTGCTCATCTGGAACAACAAGGCAAAGAAGACCCAACAAATGCTTTAGAAAGAACAGTTATAAGCAGGATTAAAAATGAAGCTGAATGGAATCAGAATAACTATCAAGCTGTTTCTGAAGAAATAAATATTCGGGAAGGAGAAGCAAATGCTGCTGATTATATTACTGATTCTTTTGCGGAAGATTTCAACCAAATCGTTAAACTTCAAAATGAAGAACTTGAAGCCATAATAAACAAGTACTTCTTTGAAAAAGCTATACCAGAAGATTCTGTTATTACTCATGATGGGAAACCCCACGTTATCTCCCATGAAGAAGCAGGAACCGTAATACGGGAATTAGACCCTACAACACATAAACCTATTGGAAAAGCTATTCCAATGACCGCTGAAATGTGGAATCAAGATGTCGTAGGAAAACCTTTGGTTAAATTGGAAGACCTTGTTTCTACAGAAGACAAAGAGCAAGTTATTAAAGACATGCAAAAAGACCTCGACAATAATGATTTCATGTCGTTTATAAACAAACTCAGTAGATTGTCAGTAAGTGGATTTGCTAAAGAGACTACAGCTTCAAGTCGTCAGCTATTAAAAAGTTTTAAAGATTGGGCAGAGAAAATAGACAACCCTAAAGCTATAATAAATGCTGGCAAATTAATCTCTGATCATATTACATCTGAGCAGGTTAAAAAGAGTATACAGGACATTATTGATTCTGAAAAGAAAAGGCTTATAGAAAGATATGAAAGAGAGTTAGCAGCGTTGGAAAAAGCCACAGCTCCTACTGTAAGAGCAGTTCAAAGTACAAGGAACAAAATAGAATCTATAAATAAAGAGATAGATGCTTTATCAGAATCTGTAAAAGAGTACACCCCTGAACAGATGCAGCAAGAGGTAACACAGGCAAGAGAATCTCTGGAAGCCCAAAGAACGCAAGAACTTACTGGTTTAGAGGGGGTAGAAGCCGCTGTTGTCAATAAAAAGTATGATGATCTTATACAATCTGCCATAATCCGGATTTTTGATAAGGGGTCTCAAACCAATAGACAAATAAAGGAGAAACTTGCTGAGACAAAGAAAAAGAAGCAAGAACTGTTAGAATCCAAAAAGCAATTTGAGAATGCTCTAGAAAATTATGAACATGCGTTAGATGTTTATGAACAAGTGAAAAAGAAATTCGTAAATCTCTATGAGTATGAAAGCGATATGAGCATGATAGGGATTACAGAAGAAGCTTTAGAGACCCTTGGAAAAGATATTGATATAACTTATCTTGAAGCTTTATTTGAAAGTCAATCCTTAGGAGAGCTTAATATAAAGGAAAGTGTCAAGACCCTGCAAGGAGATATAGACGCAGGATTAACAGCTATTGACAAGATGATAGACGGGTTAGAAGCTGTAATAGGTGTAAATACCATATTACAAACTGCCATGAAGAATGCTTATCACAAACTTCTCACTGAAAACTTTGACTATATCAATCCCGCAAACTTCACTGGTACTCTTGTAAATAGGTATAAACAACTCCTGTTATCTGAAATCGCTAAAACACGTCCATCAGAAAAACTTACACAACATCAGTTGCGTGGGCTCAATATGGCAAGGATAGAGCTTCAACGTATGGAGATGACAGAGCTTGCTTATAGGGATGTTGTACCACAGAAAGCTTTTGACTTTTTGATGTCAGAGGCAAGAGAAGCTTTTGCAGATAGAGTACAAAAAAGATTTGATGAAACTTCTCAAAATCTTTCAAGTCTGTATAGGGATATACGTATATTGACTACGCTCCAAAAATCTCTTTATAAGAAATTTGCTGAGAAAAAACAAAGAGTTAAAGAAAACAAATCTAAACCTAAAGAAAAATCTGAAGCGAAAAAGATACTTGCTAATGTATGGACTACCCAGGCAGGAAATACTTTAGGGGATAAAAACTCTAAAGTTGTTCCTGCTTACAATGTAAGATATACTAAGGCTGTAAATAACATAAACCCGTTCAATCCGGAGACTCCTGTTACTATAATGGTAATCAAGCCTGAAGAATATGAGATTGAAGTGCCAGATAATGTAAGAGAAAGGCACAAAGACCAGCCTATTTTCTTTGGTGTTGCTGTAAAAGAAGAAGGAGATGGCACTGTTTCCTACTATAAAGAAGATGGCACAACTACTCCAGAGTTTAATCTGGAAGAGTCTGTTTATAATCCAATGCCCGCTGTTAAAACTGAAATTGAATATCTGGAGAAAGGACAAAAACCGGAATTAGAAGCAGAATACCAAAAACAACATCAAAAACTTGTAGATGACTGGTCAAAAGGAGAAAATACCTTATTACAAGTACACACGAAAAGCCAGGGAGTCACTCCTGCAAGTGCTTTAATGAAAAATGCGAGGGATTATAATGAAGCAACACCTAATTTGGCTAAAGATGTTCTTGGTGAAAATCTGAACATAATAACTCTACATGATTCCCAAGTCTCTGTTGAGGGTTTTGTATACAAAGGTAAAAAGGGGGATTATGTACATTATGATAAAGAGACAGGAAACTTTTTTGAAATAGTTACCCGAAGAATGAACAAGGAAGAAGTAGATACTATTGTTAAATGGTTAGAAGGATACTCTAAAAAAGTAACATTTGGTCTAAAAGGAATACCACAATTCAAAAGCACCCAACTGGATGTTGAAGGCATTACAGCAACAGATATTGTTCAAATAAAAGAACAATTTTCTTTTAGAGGCCAACTTGATATAAAGCTAAAGGAAAACAAAATAGTAATACAAGGTGAGGAAGTTCAGATACTGGCTACAGATGCTAAAGGTAAAATGATAAATGAACTTCATAATGTTGACAGGATAAAAGGACTATTACAAGAATCATTGGTAAACATTAGTTCTGCCAAATACAAGAAAAACGAGACATTTACCCCTATAAGATACAAAGATGGTAAATTCACTGAGGGAACCCCTATAAGTTATAAGGATTATACTCACAATGAGCTTGCTCACACTTGGAGAACAAAGACACAACCACCAATATTACTGGAAGGAGGAGTGAATACCCCTGCTCCTGCTTTGTTCAACCAGCAGTTCCGCTTTGAACATCCTTATATTTCAGAGGCAGGGATAGAGTCTACCCAAGAAAATAAAAAAACACAAGAAATAAATGCTCCAGAGTATACTAAAAAGTCATTTAAAGATTTTGAACCACCAAGTATTCCTGAAATGGATGCGGAAACAATAGAGAGATTTGAAAGGGTTCCCGATATAGACGATGCCGGGCCTCAAATAGACCTCTCTCAAATTCCAGACACTCCGTCAGAAAATGAAATTGTTTGGGGTGGAGAACAAGTATCAGAAACTCCTGCCCCTAAAATAGGTCTGCCCGATATAACAATAAAAGAAGCAGAAGAAAAATCCAAAGTTGAAGATAAAACAGCTGGCCCTCCAAAAGCAGTGACAGATTTTATAAGTAAAATGGAAGATTCTGATTTTGATCCTGAACTGGCAGAAAAAAAAGCCAGAGAACAGAAAAAGAGAAGTGATGCTGGAGAAGCAGACTTCCAACGTTCTTCTACCAGTAGAATACTTACTACAAGAGAAAAAAGCAAACTTACAAATACTCTTAGTAAGCGTACAGGTATTAATTTCCAACTCTTGGATTCAGACCAAGCTTTATATATGCTAGAACATATTAGAGAACAAGGAGTAATTAAAGAGCATTTTACAAAAGATAATCTACCTAGTGGGATGTATTACAATGGAGTTGCTTATTCTTTTGGAGAGGTTACTCTGGATACTCCTTTTCATGAAATATCTCACCCTATAGTCAATCAAATAATAGCAGATAATCCCCAGTTGTTTGAGACCCTTCAAAGGGAAGTAGTTAAACATGCTCCAGAAATCATTGAAAGAGTAATGAAGAACTATCCTGACCCTACAGATTCTCAAGGAAATATTAAACGAAGTACTTGGGCAGAGATAATAACAACTGCAATAGGGGAAGATGCTGCAGGAAAATATGATGCACGACAGCAAGGACTTGTCAATGCTATTAAACGTATGTGGGAAGCCATCAGACAATACTTTAGAAACCTGTCTGGTGAAGCAATACATATAAATCAATTATCTCCTACAACAACCATAGCACAACTTGGGTCTATATTGGGCGAAACATCTCAAAGGATTATACTTACTCCTTCTTCTATTGAACGTCAGTATCAGAAAAACATTCCTTCAAAAGAATCTATAGATTTTGGATTTAGAGCAATTGAAATGTTACAGTCTGATAAATCAAAAAAAGTTTTTAAAAAAGCATTGCAAAACAATTGGACTTTAGAAAAAACACTCAACGAAATTGGAGGGTTTGGTAAAAAAACAGGATATAAGTTTCTTTTTGATCAAAACCTTTTAGATAAAGGTCTTAAAGATACTGGAATGAACATTGAAGATTTTGTATTAGATATTTTAACAAAATTGTCTTTTACTGTAGATATGAACGTAAAACTGGTTAATAATATTCTCATACCAGAAGGACAAAAACTTAATGCTCGAGATACCCATATAACTTATTCTGCAAAAGGTAAAGAAACAGTAAAATACGAGAAAGAACCAGGATGGAAATATGTAGCTTTTGAGTTTGCAACTCCTTTTATTGATCCTAGTATTAAAGGGCACGCTGGTTTTTCAACATCACAGGGGATAGGCTGGACAAGAACGTGGCACAACTCTGTTGAAAACATACTTGAAGTTCAAGAAATACAAAGTGATCTTTTCCAAGCAAAAAAAATAACTAAATTTTCTAAACCACAAATTAAAAAAGGTTTAAAATTTAAAACAGCAAACGGAAAGGAATATGTCGTTCAGGAAGATTTTAATCCAAGAAAACCGCATACGGTTTCTGTTAAAAGGGTAGAAACAGGGGAAGTTAGAAAAGTAGATACTTATAAATTGGAAGCATTGCTTAATAGATCGAAAATTACTGATAAATCAGATTCTTTTTTGAAATTTTTATATCAAAAAGATAGGTGGGCAGAGTTTTTTGTAAAATCAATCATGCAGTATGCTGCAAAAAATGGAATTGAAACTGTACGTTTTCCTACAGGAGAAACGGCACTTAATATTCAGTCTCATCCAAATATAGAAGTACAATTAAAACAACAAAAAAGAAACTTAGAGACGTTTACAAAAAGAATTGAAGATTTTCAAGGCGAAAAAGGAATGGAAAAAATAAGGCAGGATTACGAATATGATTACGAAGCTTTAGAAGGCTTTCCTTTTATAAAAGAAGAGGTAGCATTTATCGAAGGTGAAAGAAGAACAGTATATGGAGTATATGTAGATTCGGAGATTGGTGCAGAATTATATGACCACGTAGATACTCAGAGTGAAGCCCAAGAACTTCATAAAAAACTAATGGAAGAATATACAGAACGAAAAAAAGAAGCAAAAGAAGCTCTTCGTCCAGAAAGACTTGAACAAGTAAGACAAGAAAAGATAGCTCATTACAAAGAAGCCAAGGAAAAAACTCAAGAAAACATTGAAGCATTAGAAAAAGGAGAATTTATTACTCCTATTCCATTGTTCTATGAAAAAGGAATTGCTAAAATACTCAATAATGCAAATTATTCCACAAAAAAAGTATCTGACTCAGAAAATCTTACTTGGCAAGAAGTAAAAGTAGAGAGCGAAATGATGGATACGATTGCTTTACAAAGAAGAGAATTTACAAATACAACTACACAGTCAGGGCAAACTCTTCAAGAATTAGGAATTTCACAGGAAAAATGGTATATTCTACCTGACTCCGTAAAAGAACACATCTTACACTGTAACTAATGGCCAACTTTTGTGTAAATATAAACACTAGGGAATTCAGCGAACTTTATACTGATTTTTCTTCTTTTTCTGTAGAGCCTCTAACTCAGATAGAATTTGCGGGTGTTGTATCTGCAATTATGGAAAATAAAGGCGATTTAGAAAATCTACCGTCTTTAGATGAAGTAAATAAGTATCTTAAAGAAGAAACAACTCCATGGGATATAGCAGAGACAAAAAAAACCCCCACTAAAAAAGCTGAATTTGATATAGATTCTATCCCAGATGCTCCCCAAGAAGGGGAAAGTGTATGGAGTCCAACTACTACAAAAGCAGAACCAGACTATATAGTAGATAGAGAAAGACTCAGGAAAAGTAAATCTAAAAAACTTGCAGGCTCTACTAAAGACGGAGATATATATATTGATCCCGTTGACAATGTAAAAGAATTATATGACTATATCACCGGAAAAGATGAAAGCATATATTCCAAACAAAAGAGAGCGGTATTAGACGAATTGACAAAACGTGGTTATGGGATGTCCAGAATAAAGGATATTTTGAACACGCCTCAAAAAGCCAATGACTTTTTAATACTACATGAAAGGGAGCACGTATTACACAGAGATTTTGATACGTATTGGGCAAAAGGTAAAGACCTGATGACCCCTGACAAGATTTCTATCGAAGTAAGAGCTACCATAAACGCTTTGAACCATATAGTATCAGAAGATTATGTACCAATATATAGAGAAATAGAACCAGCAAAGACTCCTAACGTTGTAACAGGAGAAGCTAAAAATCTTCCCAAAGACAGAAGTATCCCTTCCAAAACAAGGAGACCAGTAAGCCTTAAATATCGCAACAATATTCCGGGAAAAGATGCCCAATACACACAATCTGCTTTAAAATACATGAACGCAAAGTTCTTTTCAATGTTGGAAGGAACTTACAGCCATAGAATGTACGAATTGTTCGATGCTTCAGATTCAAGCAATGTTGGATTTTACAACTTATTGTTGTCTGAAATATACAACAGTTTTATAGAACATTTAAAACTGATACAAGGTAAATATGCTGAAGCTATAAAAAACAAAGATACCGCAGGGGCTCATAAATATGCCAATGTTGCAAGCAATATTATGCATTTGTTGGATTCTCAAACAAATCCTGAAACAGGAAAAATTGAGATAGTTAAAATAAGAAAAGGAGAACTTCCAAAGAATGAAAATTTCGGAAGACTAGTGAACATACATGCAGACTATTTAAAACAGTTTGGTCTTGAAGCTGTTATAAATTTAAGATCAGAAGAAATAAACACCGAAAGCTCAGAAAAAAATACTGCAGAATTGTGGCATACAGAAGGTTTAAAATTCAATTTTAAAGAAACAGCTGCAAGTAGTACTCGACTTCTATTTCAAGATATCAAGGATAAGTTTGAAGAGCGGGGAATAAAGAAGTATAATGAAGATTTTGGCACACTTGACTTTGTAGATTCAGGAAAACTGTTTGCTGTAGTGGGCAATTTGCTTGCTAACAGTCCAGATACTCAGACTATTATTAAAAGACTCCAAGAGAAAAGGAACACCATTAAAGGTGTAGACCAGATAATAGATAAGATAATGACCTTAACTACTGATCCTTCTAAAATGTCTAAATCAGACTTTATAAGGTTTCAGGAGTTTATGCAGACTTTTTCCAAACATAAAAACGAATACTATTTCATTGAAATGAATGAAGTAGGCCGGATGGAATTTAAAGATGCTGTTGTTAATTCTATATCCAAGAAAATTGTTACTCGTTGGCATTCTAATGCTATGGGATTAGCCAGAACAAGCCCCTTTTATGTGAGGGATTCATCTGTAGGAAAGTTTCTTTACAATACAGAAAAGTTTAAATCAGAATTTTATAAGGATGGTAATGTAAATTTAGATACATATTTTGCCAATAACAGAGATAAAATACCTGAGGAACGTAAACAACAACTTGCATCAGTACACGCTTCAAGAAGGAAACCTTTACAGCGTTATTACGACCATCTAAACCTTTTAAGTGATGTATTTGGTATTGAAATAGACAATAGTAATCTTCCTTCTGAAGACTTTTATAACGGTGTTTCTTCTATTATACGTCTTATAGCTGGAAAAGGAGAGAATAGAAACATATTAGGGGTAGAGACAGATACTTCAGGGTATTTAAAACCTATTATAGAGCACGCTTTAGAAGGGCGGGAAAATGACTCTGATAACAGTTTCCAAAATGGTAACAATGAAACTCAATATGGTCTTCAATATAACAGTTATCTCACCTTAACTGAAGATGTTATAAATAATGTAGAAACAAGAGATGAGCTAGTAGATAAACTTCCACATCTGGCTAGTACTTTTAGTAGGGATAGTCTATTGTTAAACAGGCTTCTGTTCGACAAAGACGGCAACAGAAAAGAAAAAATATCAATGAAATTTATTGATATTTTGAAAGCAGGGGAAAACAGGGAAAGCTACAACAAACTATCTATCTCAGATAAAGTTTTGTTCATGTTCAATGGTTCATCAACTGGTGTTCAGCCATTTTTTAGGGCAGGAGATAACAGTATTGAAACAGCTTATGATGGCTTTGATTTTGTAAACAGATATGGAATACCTTATCTAAGAGATAAAGCTAGGGAATATCTGGTAACAGAAATAGAAACATTCAGAGAGTTCAAAGACGATTCTTTACCTGAAGTAAAAATGTCTTCTGGATTAAATGCTTCGCGGTCCCAATTTTCTGATGTGTTGACAGGTAAACTTGAAAAACAGTTCAATGAGTTGGTAGAGTCCAACGAATCAATACCACAAGGATTTTTAAATGATTTTGATACGGCCTATGAGTCTTACAATCAACGACTTATACAAGAATCCATAGAATTTTTAGAGAAGTATAAACTTATACGAAAAGACGGAAAAGTGTGGGTAAACAACGGTCTTGTAGGAAGGACTTCTAATAATGATGCTGTACAGTTTACACAAAAAGACTTAGAGAATGTACTGAATAAAGCCCACACCAATAAAGCTATATGGAGCTTTGAACAGTCTAAATTGTTCATTGGCCATCCGGGACTGTTTAAAGACGCTGATGATTTCTTTAAAAGGATGTCCCAGCCTAGAGGCCCTAAAAATAAATCATTGGTGGATGTACCCATGTTGAAAGCCTATGAAGTACATTATCCAAGAGCAATGTCCAGCCGTAAGTATTTTGTAGAAGGGGAAGTTGTAGAGGGGATACCCGAAGGGGATAATTTTGAAATGGTGTACAGCATTGCAACATATAATGATGTGATGTTAGCAGAAAAAACGTTGTCAGAGATAAAGGAATTAGGACTTTCAGATGTACAAATCAAGCCTTATTCCAGCATGACAGAATCTGATGCTATAGGCATTGCTAACTTGGACTTTTACCGGGATTTGATGCTCACCAGCACCATGTGGTCAGAACAGTATGAGATGCTATATCAGTGGGTCACTAAGAAACATGATGGCCCTATGAATTTTACTAGGGCTTCTGGACAACAGATAACCATTACAGATAGAAACCAGATAAGAAACAATGATGGTTCTTTAACTGTTTTTCCGATGATTAAGCCACAAGAATTCGGAGTAAACTTAGACCCAAGGTTTGTTACTGATTTATACAAGCTTGCTATTCTTCCTATTATACCTTCTGCCATTGGTAATAGATCAAATATGCAAGCAGCTCAAGATATGATGACCAAGGATAATGTAGATATGATTACTTTCCCCAGCGCAAATAAAAAGGGGGAATATCTACGTGATGGTAAAAAGACCGAACTTTATAACGATGATGGTACTTTTTCAAATGACTATATATTGCAGCACAGTAGAGCAAAGTATTGGGGTATACAGTTAGATACCAGAGGGAGTAAAAATAAGATATCGGGTACTCAGATTAGAAAAATTATAGCTCAAAATGTCTATGATAAAGGCAAGGCTACAAATAAGAAATTAGCAGATGCAGTAGAAAGATACCTGATGTACACTGAAGAAGCTATCCTCAGTGAAGTTAAAAGACTTAAAAAAGAAATAGGAATAGAAGACTTAGCCAATGCAAATAAAGAACAGTTAAGCAAAGTAGTCAAAATATTTCTGGATGAAAGCAAAAACAGGTCAGCCCCTAACAATGTGATAGAATCTATCAGCATGTTGCCTGACTACATTGACAAGGGATTTGGTTTGGATTCTCTTGCTAACAGGGATAAAATAGAGCAGATACTTACTGCCATCGCTAATAACAGAGTTATAAAAAATGCAGTAAGAGGATTTATGGCTGTACAGGCCCCACAGACATTGTGGGAATCTGGAACAAGGTCATATAAAGACCCAAGTATAAAAGAAAGGTCTGAAGAGCTTGAATTTGACCCCAAGACAGGAATAATGGAAGTCTATGTAAACCATAAATTTTCTGAAGTTTTGGGGGAAGATATCAATGATATAAAAGTAGACCCGGAATTATTGAAAAATGTTGGGTTCAGGATTCCGACTTCAGGGATGAACTCCATTGAACGTATAAAGATAAAAGGGTTCTTAGACGATACTTATGGAGACATTGTAATACTTCCCAGCGCTATTGTGGCTAAAGCGGGGTCTGACTTTGATGTTGATAAATTAAACATGTTGCTTTATAACTACAAAGCAAACTATACCAACTTTGAAATCAATAAAGCCAGACAATTTGTTTATGATTATTATAAGAAAGAAACAAGAAAGCAGTCTGTAATATCTATATATCGGGATTTTCTTCAAGATGATTCAGCTGCCGAAGTTACTGAACAAACTTGGAATGACCGAACAACGAAAGAAAAAGAAGAAGATTTAAAATTGGCTTATGAAGAAGCTTTTGAAGGTGGGCTTGTATTTCAGAAGCTTATGAACGAAGATACTCCTCTAGGTATTGCGTATAAAGAGAAGTTTGGTATAGGTAAAATAGAGTCTTTAGAAAAAACACCAGCAGGATTAGGTTCAAGAAAAGCGGTAGAAAATGGAATGCTTGATGCTATGTATGATATACTTGTACATACTGATAGAAAAAACCACATTGCACCTATTGGTATTGACTTGTTTAAAAAAGTAGAAAACAAAATAATCCCCAAATTAAAAGATGCTGTAGGTAAAGGTACTTTTGGTCAATTAACGCATAGCATACCTTATAATATCCTTGTTCAAGAGCGTAATATGAGGAGTAAAGACCTTGTGGGTGTTGAGGCGCTTCAGACCACAGATCAGACATTTTCTCAAATGTATGATATGAGAATGTCAGACAAACCAATTCCTGGAACCGAGATGGCTTATAACGAGCTTAATTTTGAAGAAGGAACATACAATGAAAATGGGTCTTTAGGGTCTGTATATGATGCTGAAACTACTAACATGATTACAGAAGTACTTAATCAGGCGGTTAACGCCGCTGTAGATGGGGCTAAAGACCCTGTATTTTTCAACCTGAATATTAACTTTGAGACTGCCCCAGTAATAAACTATCTTATTCGTAGAGGTGTTCCTTTTGAAAAGGTAATGACATTTATAAATCAACCGGGTATAAGAAGATTTGTAATGTTGAAGACTATTAGAGCGTCTCTTACAAATAAACAGAATGAATTCTTTTCTGCAGAAGACCTTACAGAAACCATAAAGCAAGAGTTTGGAGATGAAATATCTCAAGAAACAGTTTCATGGTCAGAAATGGAGAGTATGTTAGGTGAAGAAAAACCGTCTGCCCAACAAAGAAAACTCATAGAGGATTTCCAAAAATATGCATTACAGGCAGAAGCTTTTGGGGAGTATATCCAAGCTTCAAGGTTGGATACCCAGACACCTACCAATACTTCTGAACTGGATTTAAAAATTGCTTTGGTAGAAAGGATATTAAGGTCAGGTGTTATTGAGAACGTGGATAAAGTGTTTGCACCGGGAACATATTTAGGGGTGTACTATGAGGCTTTAAAGGCTATACAGTCCACATACAAACCTTTTTTCCTTCATTCAAGATATGAAAATTCTGAATTTGGACTTGGCTATAAGAAGATGTTGGAACACATAGTACAAAGTGAGAAGTTCAAGTATGTTTCAATGCAGGAAAAATCGAAAATACTGGATAAATACAAAACAGACTATGTTAGTGCCCTTATATTGAACAACCCAGTAACTATATATGATGGAACTCCTTATGGAATTATAGGTGATATGACGTTAGAGTTGATGACGGGTAATAACTCTGTAGCAAAAAGGGTGATGAGAGAGCAAGCTAAATCCGATAACCCGTTTTTACATGCTTTGGTTCCGGCTCTTGGGGAACAACTACATACTATACAAGGACAACAAGTAGCAATAGACAACCTTAAAATGTTTGACCAGCGTATTCCTGTTTCAGAGCAGAACGCTTTAACAGACGCTTACAGGGATTTGTTTTTGGAAAACCCACAGCTGGCCAAAGATATAACAGCTTTGACAATGCTTCAATCCGGTCTAAAATTATCTCCTATAACCTTTACTAAATATATTCCTGCAGAGATATATGTGGATATGTTCGCATCAACCTTTGAACTTCAGGACACTCCAAAAATAACGGAGTTAAGCGCAGGGGAATTTACAAGGATGTTTTTTATAAACAACTTTAAAGACAATAATTTAGTTCCCATGGCTAGAAAGAACAGAAGGGGAGAGTATATACCCCCTTCTTCGGACTCTTTCATTTATAAGTATTACCCTGTAACACCGGAATACAGAAAAGCAAGTCGAGCTGAAAGAGAAAATTGGGATTCATCGAAAAGACGTAAATACCAAGCCACCCCTAACATTGTCGTCATAGCTAAAAACGACCCTATTGGTATATTTAGAAATGATCACAGATTTACTGATAGAGTAGTCCAGATTGATGTACAAACTGTAACAGACTTTGGTACTTCTACCAGTTTATTGGCCTACAGAGACCCAATAATGACAAAAAAACACAACGTGACTTCAGAAGTACAGTTCCAAAAGAAAGCAGATGAGCTTTCACAAAGAGAAAAAATTTACCAAATAAGAGACTGCTAATGGCTAATTGCATAGTATACAATAACTTAAGTACTGAAGAAAAAGTAATCCATGACCATATAAGCCAATACTCCAAATCGGCTGTATATGATATATGGAATAGCTTAAACCAGGCTTTACCGAAGACAATGGGAGAAGCGAATGCTTATATAGAACAATATAAAACAAAGAAAAATCTACAAGAAAATCTGGAGTTACAGCCCACTGTGGCTGAATTATTGGATGAATTTGCAAAAAAAGCACAAGAGGTAGTAAAGGAAGGGGAAATATTTAGAAGAGTAGATGATAACCAAAAAGTCAATAGAGTGAGCGAACTTCTTGAGACACACAAGCAAAGAACAGGAGTGTATTCAAAAGGCGGCACTACTTTTGCAGCTAAAAAAGGAACTGTTCTCCATTCCTATCTTCAGCATATAGTAGAAGCATTGACCTCTGGTAAAGAAGTCCACTTGATGAAGATAAGACAACAGATAATAACCGATTTAAAGCAGCACCCGGACTTTAAAGAGGAGTCCAATTCTTTCTTTGATTTAAGCCCACAGCAGTTCAAACATCTTGCTGAGGGGGTAACACAGCTAAAGAAGTCTTTTGATGGCATACAGCAAAGAATAGACCCTAAAGGGGCGTATACAGTGAAGACAGAGCAACTAGTATTTGACCGTGGGAGAAATGTAGTAGGTACAATTGATTTATTGGTGCTTTTTAGTGATGGTTCTGCAGCTATATACGATTATAAAACAAAATCATTCGGTAGGGATAAAACCATTTCAACGGTTAAAAGAACCGACTGGATGTTCCAACTTTCTAATTATGCCAACATGTTAAGAGATGTTTATGGTATAGCCAATATAAGACAATCAAGGATAATCCCAGTTGAAGTAGACTTTAGAGACCCAAACGAATACACAAAGCAGATTACTGAAGGGTTTCAACTTGTGTCTATGCTTAATGAGGACTATCTGAAACCTATAGCTGTAAGAGAAAGGACAGGCTATAAAGCCATGGACTCTTATATAACAAGTTTAGAAAATAAAAGAAACCAGCTTGTACAGCAGAAAAGGCTGTCGAATTTGGACACAGAAAAAGTCAAGTTCTCCAGACAGATAAAGTCCATAGATAATACCTTACAAGCTATATATTTAGACAGAGATGCTTCTTCTACTCTTGCAAAGATTACCCATATAGCTAAATACTACGAAGAAAGAATACATCTTACACAACATGATGAGGGGGGATTTGACTTATCTCAATTAGTAGAGATAGACCAAGAGATTCAATCCTATGATGGAATTATAACAGCTTTTGCAGAAGAATTACGAGATGCTTTTAAATCTGATAAAGAAAGACATCGAAAATTGGGTTCAGATGTAAAGAGAGCCCAGCAACTGATATCTAATCTAAAAGACAATATAGAGCAAAAAATCTTCGACCAAATAGGCAACAAACATATCTACTTAGGTGGCCAAAGAATGAGTTCCGCTATCAGGTATTTTGGTGGGATAGACTCTATAAATACAGTAGCTATGAAAGAGGCTAATCTGTTTTTGGTTCAATACATGGAAGAAGCCAGAATGAAGACGGAACAACAGGCTTCCGAATTTCAAGAACTTTATAAAGAAGTAATAAAATGGGGATTAGCTAATGGGTATAACGAGACTTCTGTAATGGAGCTGTTCTACGATAAAAACGTAGATTTCACGATGGAATATTCTAACGATTTTTACCAAAGATTCAGAGACATTACTAAGAAATATAATGCTGGTGAACAGCTTACTGCGGGAGAAAAGAATTGGCTTACCGAAAACTATGAAGTAGACATGAAAGTGTGGAGAAACTTCAGAAAAAAAGCCATAAAAGGGTTAAAAGAGCAAGCAGACAAAAAGGATTTAGTGCCTGATGGAGACATGACAGCTAATCAGGAAGCTATGAAGGAAAAAGTAAAACTGATGGATGAATTTACAGACCCTACAAAACCTGATAATTTCTTCAAAGGAAACACCAAAAAAGAGGTGGCGTTTGTTGTTCCTAAAAAAAATCGGAAACAATATTTCTCTGAAAAATACCAAATCATTCAAAAAAACAAACCCCTCCTTGACTATTATAATAAATGGCGGGAGACCATGGATAGTTATATAGAAGATTTTGGTAGGGACAGGATAGGTAAAAACTTTATACCAAATGTACACCAAGATTTAGCGTCAACTATAAAAGATGGAAGTATAACTAATTTAGGTAAATTTGCAAGTTTGCATATGAATAAACTTGCTTATAGGGAAGGAGACAGCTTTATGGGGGCAGTTGATTCTAATGGAGAAAAAGTCAAAGTAATCCCTCTTTCCTTTATTGACCAGTTCAATATTCCAATGGATGATACTGTAGCTGCTAGACTGGAAAAAGAAGCAGAGATAGAAGTAGGGAGAGATAGTGAAATATTTGAGCAAACTGTTAAAGATAAAAAAGCTGAGTGGTACAACGAGCGCAGAAGACAACTTAAATCAAAAAACATACACCGCTCCATGATTATGTTCATAACTGCAGCAAATGAATATAATGCAAGACACATTGTAAAAGATTATTGGGACGGTATAAAAGTGTTGATAAGTTCTGATAATTTCCAACGGTTTCAGGAAAAGAAAGACGAGAAAGCCGCTTATGATAAAAATGTAGGAGAAGTTGCCAAAATAATGGGAGCTGATCCTAAACTGATTGAAATATTTAATCATTATTATGATAGACTTCTGTATGGACAAAGATTTGAAAAAGATTACAAAATATTCGATAGATATTCAGTGAATAAAGTAGCACAGACCATGAGTACCTTTGTATCCGCCACTTTTGTTGGTGCTCACCCCGTATTAGCTGCTTCTAACTATATTACGGCTAGGAACAACTTTAAGATGTTCACACGTGAGGGAAGATGGTGGAAAGATGAATCAGCAGATAAAGCCATGAAATGGTGGGGTAAAAGAGATGACAAGATGGTAAAAGTATATCAGTATTTTAAACCTACCAACAGGAACATACTTCAAGAACTAGCTGATGACTCTACAGGATTCACGAGTAAATGGGTGAGGCTTAAAACTTTGTTTTGGGCCCACATAAAAGGCGATGAAAGAATTGATGCTGTGATTGCAGCAAGTATGGCAGACACTTGGGTTTTAGACAGTGATGGAGTGATTAAAAACCCAATGACTACGGATATTATAAACAAGGATGCAAAACCTGTTGCAGAGCTTATACAGGAACATGATGATGGAAGCATGAACATAGAAGGGCTATCTATGAGAGAATATGCAAGGTTCCATTCTAAAATAAGAAAGATTGCCAATGAAGTAAAAGGTATGGCGGATGAAAGACAAAAAGGGATGATCCATGCCAGTTTAACAGGTTCTCAACTTATGCTTCTTCGTAGTTGGATGCCCGGAATGGCTAGAGCCAGGTTAAAAACCCTTCAATTTGATTTAACTTTAGAAGAAGTAGACCAAGGTAGGTATCTTGTTGCATTTGAAGAGATAGTAAAAGATGGATTTTTGCCGGCATTAAAAAACTTCTCAAAGATGCTTTTTCAAACTATAACGTTTCAAAAATATAAACTCCACAGCACTGAAGCAGAGTATAGGGAGTTTATGCACAACAAAATACAAAGATTTTTAGAGTCTATAACTTCAGATGAAAGAAGAATGATAGAGGAAACCTATGGAGACAAGTTTAACATAGACCAATTTATTAAGCTTCATGAAGGAAAAATGAATGCCATGGCTTACGAGCTTAGAATGTACTTAGGATGGTTTACAGCATTGATAGCTCTTGGAATGATGGACTTTGATGAAAGGGAAGAAGACAACATATTTACAGTATTCAGGTATAATTCTCACGAGATTGCAAGAAGAGCTTTATTGGAGTTGACTTTCTGGACATCACCACAAAGTGCCATGCAGATAATAAGGTCTCCTTTTGCCATGTCAGGGGCAATAAGCAATCTTCAACAGGTTGTTGAAGAATGGATACTTGAGACTTCTTACTTGTTAAGGGGGGAAAGAGACCCGGACAAAAGAACATATCCGGGATATTATACACTTAAAAATCTTCCTGTAGTAAATAGATTTGACCACTTGTATAATTTGTTTGAACCTTATAACAGGCCGAAAACTACAGTTGAGAAAATATTTTGGGACGTCTTTAAAGACGATGATTAACGTTGGAGTCATGCTTACCACTGTGACAGGTGGTAGGCATTTTATTTAAAAAAAATCGGAGACACCCTTTAGTTAGAGTGTCT
>SL_3KL_010_SEDDRAFT_10001358_pt1 | contig 22137 bp, 14 predicted proteins | sample SodLakKL_010_SED_2_FD_10381 | JGI IMG/M metagenome (IMG submission 10381) | reverse complement strand
GTGCCGGCTGATATCTTTGGGGTAGAGGTTGTCGATGGAGATCTGTTTAACCCAGGCCTGGTGCAGAGCGTTCTCAATCTCCTGATCGGATGAACCTTTCAGCAGATGGTAAACCACCACACCCAGAGTCATACTTCCGGCAGATGCTCCAGATACCACATCAATTTTTGCAGGACCCCGCTGAGCATGCTTAAGTAAGTTGATGACCTGTGCCAGTGCTCCTCCCGAAAACGTTCCGAGACTTACTCCTCCTCCCATTATCAGTGCAATTCTTGTTCCCGCCATGATTCTGTCCTGTTTTTTTTTGAGTGTTGAGGATTATTTACACAAAAAACTGAGAAATTTCAAATGGTTAAGGCAGCATACTTTAATCAGCGGGATCACCGCCTTAGATCTTTTGGTTCGTCCGGTAGCCTCGGGATGAAAAACAAACCTCCATAACACCTTAAATCGTTGTTCTGCAATAAATTGAATTTAAATATAGCGGATAGCGTAACAGGGACTTTTTGTGAAAAAAATCTCTTGGTGAGAATTCCGGGATAGGTGTCAAAAACGTTTCTAAAGCTGAAAGAAACCTTTAATTTTTCGAATGGTTGATCAGTTTTCATACAGTTTTCAACATCCAACCCAATCCTCTGCCTGCAAGCGCGTTTCTATTAGTCTCAATAACGTATTGGACTGATGTTCAGCGGGACTTTGGGTTCTGGCCCAAAACATTGCCAGGAACTCACCCTGTTTGCACTTTGAAAGGTTTTTTATTCTGTATTTACCCGGATGACCGAAACCTGGGCGGGGGCATTGTACCGGACCGGGGCGAGTGTAAATCCAAGCCCGTTGTTTATATTTAGAAGCATGTCACCGATCATCCAGTGGCCGTTGATGTAGCGGGTTTCGGCACGGGCTGCTGTAAACGGGTAGAAGAAAACCGGAATTCTTATCTGTCCGCCGTGAGTATGTCCTCCAAGAAGTTGATGCACTCCTGCATTCTGTGATTCTTCAATAAGCCGGTCGGAAGCCTGATGGGAGACGAGAAGCTTCAGATCAGCACCCCGGTTTTCATTCAGGAGCGAGGCCAGTGTATCTGCCTGAACCTGAGTACTGTAGAGTTCGGTAATTCCGGTTAATTTAATGAGAGAACCTTTGTGATCAATCCATGCGTTTTCGTTCTGCAGAACCGGAACACCGTTTTCTTGCAGTGATTGGATAACCCACTCTGTTTCTGTCCAGTAGTCATGATCTCCCAGTACTGCAAAAAAACCGTACACCGATTCAATCTGTCCAAGTGCAGCAGCCCCGGCATCGATATGATCAGTACCGGATGTGATCAGATCACCTGCAAAAACCACGATGTCCGGCTCAAACCGGTTTACAATTTCCACGTAGCGGTTCATGTGTGGATTTCGGGTGTAGGGATCAGCGTGAAGGTCGGCAATATGCACGATGGTAAGCGGTTCAAACGGATTATCCGGGTTGGGGAGTGTATAATGAATTTCTTCGATTGCAATCCGATTGGTTTCCCAAACTATTTTGACAGCGGTATAAATTGCGGTGAGACAGGTCAGAATCAAAAAAATCTGTGCAAATGTTCGGTCAATTTCTTTTTTAGGATGTTTTGAAATCCATGACCAAACCGGCTTAAGTATATCGTGCAGAAGAAGCCAGTTTACCATCACACCTGTATAAACCACTCCGTACCAGAACAGATAGATGATAGTGTTTGGGTATCCGGTTCGCGTGAATGAACTACTTATAAAATACTCGATCAGGCCAGCTGCGGGATAGGCCAGGAAAAGTGTTGCGGCCAGAAGAAAGAGAATTTTGAAAAGCCTTGATGATTTTAGGCCTGCTTTGTTTACACTCCTGAAATACCGGAAGCCAAAATAGAGTAAAATTAAACAAACGATGATACTCGCATAAAGTACCATCCGCAAAGACCAGGGCATCAGGCAGCATAATATCAAATTGAAATTATAATGGAAGGTAAAATACATCCCTTTTCGGATGAATAAAAATCAGGTACATTCAAATTGCCACCTTGAGCCACCTGGATTTTCTAAACAAATTATGGATCTGCAAATAAATTTTCTTCGTGTAATCTGAGCTCTAATAAGTAATCAGGAAGATAAAAAAGATGATTGGGGCTTTAATATGAGTATGAGATAGGTCATATTCAAAATAAAAGCGCTTTTTTGGTGATGAATATGGATTTGAATGGTGATTTTAAGTACAATATTGGCTATCTATAGCCTTTTGAATAAAGTAATTGGAGTTTATGACCTGGAAAGAAACAATTCAACACTACGCAGAGTCGGCTAATATCAGCGAGCCGCTAACTAAAAACCTTATTTCACTCACATCACTTCTGGAAAATTACCTGGTTCAAAGTGAGAATATTTCCCTGCAGAAGCTCTCTGCCGAGCTGCCTCAGAAGGCTGCAGAGGCATTTAATGAATCTGGTGGTGAGGCCAATGAGCAACTTCGGAAACGAATTGAGCAGATGAATGTGAATGAAATCCGGGACCTTCTTCGGCTTACTACGATTTTTTTTCACCTGGTAAACTCGCTCGAACAGCATGAAATTATACGGATTAACCGTGAGCGTGCCAGAAAGATCGACATCAATAATCCGCGTCCGGAAAGCATCGCAGATGCACTCAAGTTTTTCAAATCGAAAAAGTTCAGCTACGATGATGCCCTTGACATTTTCACAAAACTTGATATCCAGCCAACGATTACGGCTCACCCGACAGAAGCACGTCGACGCAGTATTCTCAACAAACAAGAGAATATTACTGCAATGATTGATGAGATCGATAACCTGAACCTTACTCCCAACGAGCGCGAGGCCAAGCTGAGGCAGATCATGAACGAAATTGCCTTGCTTATTTCAACCGATGAAGTGCGCTCGGAGCGGCTTACCGTTGAAGACGAGGTGGAGAACGGACTTTTCTATTTTACAAATTCCATATGGAGAACAGTACCGCGTTTGTATGACGATATTCGTTCGGCTTTTTCACAACAATACAGTAAAACTCCGGATATACCTATCATACTCAGGTATCGTTCGTGGATCGGGAGTGACCGTGACGGAAATCCTTTTGTAACAAGAGATGTCACCTGGAACACGTTGCTGGAGCATCGTAGCAGTGTGCTTAAACTCTATTTGCAGGAGCTTGAAAAAGTTCGGCGCTATCTCTCCATTTCCCAAAATCTGGTGCCAGCCTCCGATGATCTGGTGAAGTCACTTAAAAAAGATGAGCAGGAAGCTCCGCTAAGTAAACAGTACAAAAGACATTACAAAAATGAACCTTACCGCCGTAAGCTCACTCATATCATGCATCGTCTGCGTGCGATGTTAGCCGAGTTAAAGGGGAGTGAAGCCGAGGTACTGGCATCAGCAAAGGGTTATACCGCAAATGATTTTGTTGCGGACCTCGAACTGATTGCCGATTCACTGAAAGAAAGCGGACTCGAAGACGTGGCAAAATATGGAGAGTTCAATGATCTGAAAATCCGGGCAAATACATTCGGGTTTCACCTGGCTGCACTCGATATCCGTCAGCATAGCGGATTGCATGAAAAGGCAGTTACAGAGCTGCTTTCAGTGGCGAATGTACACGAAGATTATTCTTCTCTAAACGAAGAGGAAAAGGTAGATATCCTGATGCAGGAGCTGCGTAATCCCCGGCCGCTTGCCCCGGTAAACGCCAAACTGAACAAAAATACTGTTGAAATTCTGGACGTATTTCGTCTGATCAATACAATCAAAGAGCTGGATGAAAACGCATTTGGCAGTTACATTATCAGTATGACTCACGGTGTTAGCGATATGCTGGAAGTAGTTTTACTGTCGAAAGAAACCGGCCTTTGGGGGCTCAAGAAGGATAAAGTTGAAAGCAATATCGATATTGTTCCCCTCTTTGAGACTATCGAAGATCTGGACATGAGTGCAAAACAGATGGATGATATTCTTACAAATCCCATTTACAAGCTTCAGGTTGCAGCGCGTGATAACTTCCAGGAAATCATGCTTGGATATTCCGACAGTAACAAAGATGGCGGATACTGGATGGCAAACTGGGCACTTCAGAAGGCGCAGCTTGAACTGGGCCGCGTTCTTCGGGACTATAAAGTTGATTTCAGGCTTTTCCACGGACGAGGAGGAACCGTAGGTCGCGGAGGCGGGCGTTCAAATCGTGCGATTCTTGCTCTTCCTTCCATCAGTAATAACGGAAGAATCCGGTTTACCGAACAGGGAGAAATTATCTCTTTCCGATATTCACTAACTGATATCACCCGTCGTCACCTTGAACAGGTTGTAAATGCTGTAGTTCGGGTTACCGCAGGAGAGGGGCAAAAGGCGATTCAGGAAGGGGATGAAACCGAGATCATTATGGACAAAATTGCGGAAGGTTCAATGAAAGCCTACCGCAAACTAATTGATGATTCAGATTTCTGGGAGTGGTTCAAGGAAATCACACCGGTAGAACATATCGGGAATTTGCCAATTGCATCAAGGCCGGTATCAAGAGGCGGACATAAAGGCCTTCAATTTTCAAATTTACGAGCTATTCCCTGGGTATTTGGGTGGACACAAGTTCGCTATAACGTTCCCGGCTGGTATGGACTGGGTGCTGTTCTTGATCCACTGCTTAATGAGGAGCCAGAAACTCTTGAAGTACTAAGAAAATGGTATAAGGAGTGGAGCTTTTTCGGAACCATAGTGGATAATGCACAGCGTGAACTTGCGCGTACACACATTTTGACCACCCAAATGTATAACGAGAGAGGTGATAATCGCCTGCATGATCAAATTATCGAGGATTTCGAAAAAACCAGTGATGTGATACTTAAAATCACCGAACAAGAAGCGATACTGGATATGCGTAAAGTGATTCAAAATTCCATAAAATTCCGCAATGTGTTTACTTATCCGCTCAATCTCATGCAGGTAGAACTTCTGAACCGGTGGGATGAAACATCCAGTGATGAAGAACTGAAAGAGCTAAAACATTCCTTGTACCTGAGCATTAACGGTGTCTCTGCTGCAATGCAAAGTACAGGATAGCCGAGGCGTGGAGTTTTGCTTATCGTTTATTAGTTAGAATCAAAACCAGGATGCTGCTTTGATGTGTGCAATCTTATAATCCGGGGATTCCGTATTTAGATTCCTCTGGGTAGCCCCGGAAAGTAAGAAAACAGTCAATTATCTAATAGCCTCAGCAACTGCAATACCATTTTTCAGTGCTTGAACTAACCCGGATTTTTCACAGTAAATATACTAAAAAAAGTGTAAGTGATTGATGTATAGTATATTATGATTCAAGTTTGGGATCATTGAATCATGAGCTGTTGGGACTGACATTTCTCCTTCAGTCGCAGACATAAAAAAACCCTGCACTTAAGAAGTGCAGGGTGAATTGTGTTTAATCATTAAATTTTGGATGGCATGACAATTAACCCACCAAATATTGAATTTAATTATTGGAAGCTGCCTCAGCCTGTTTTTGAACCAGCATTTCAAGCTCTTCTGCTACATCCCAAAGGTTCATCGCCTGAGTGAGGGTTTCATTCAGGTGATCATTAATAACGGGATAGAAGTATTCAGATCCCCACACTTGTCTTGCAAGTTCAGCTTTCATTCGTCCGTAATTCATCCACTTCAAATCATCGAACTGTTCACGTGAGATACGGAGGGTATTATTTTCTATAGTGGGTTCATCAATATCTTCATCAAGAACCATCCCTTTCTCCTTCATCAACGAGATAAATAACTCTTCATCGGAATCGCTCCATGAAAAATTATTTCGATATTCCATAAAATCGTCTTCCCATTCAGAGCGGAAATTATCGCCATGAGTGTCGAGATAATCACGGACAAAGTTGAAATCAACACGGTTTACGAGCATAAAGTTGAAAAGATAAGGAGATGTAGTGGTATCGTCCTGTACGATCACATCAGGAACAATTCCTCCTCCTCCAAATACATCACGTCCAGCAGCTGTTTTGTACCTCAGTGAGTCGGGAACCATCTCTCTAAATTCATCGGCATCCATGGTAGCATCCTGGGTGCGATGGGTAATTTCATAGGCATAATCTTCGCTGCTTCCATCGAAAGGCTTTTGAATCAACCTGCCTGACGGTGTGTAATACCTTGAGATCGTGACACGGATATTACTTTTGTCATTCAGCTCATATTGTTGCTGAACCAGGCCTTTGCCAAAAGTACGACGGCCAACAACCAGGCCTCTGTCGTGATCCTGAATGGCTCCGCTGACAATTTCACTTGCTGAAGCCGAACCTTCATTTACAAGTGTAATAACCGGAACATCTTTCAGTGCGCCATCTTTAGTGGAGAAGACTTCCTGGTTAAACCGCGAATGGCGGCTCTGGGTTGAAACAATCTTGGTGCCTCGGGGAAAAAACTCTTCAGAAATAGCGATTGCCTGACTCAGATAACCGCCGGGATTATTTCTGAAATCCAGTACAAGGCGTTCCATTCCCTGGTCTTTCAGGTTATTTACAGATGTGAGAAATTCATTGTGGGTTGTTGCTGCAAACCGGTTAATCTTAATATAACCGGTATTGTCATCCAGCATGTAATGGGTATCAATAGTGGTAATGGGTATATCATCCCGCTCGATGGTAAAGTTGAGCGGATTTGGATTTCTCGGGCGAAGAATTTTAACATCAACTGTTGTGCCTTTTTCACCTCTGAGACGTCTCATTACGTCTTCGTTATTGTAACCAATGGCACTTGTATCATCAATTTCAACAATTCTGTCTCCGGACATAATACCAAGCTGATCACTGGGCCCGCCGGAAATTGGTGTGATTACTGTTATGGTATCCTGGATAATGTTAAACTGAATTCCAATTCCCTGGAATTTACCTGCAAATTGTTCCTGAATTTGTTCACTCTCTTCAGGCTCAATGTATACAGAATGAGGGTCAAGCGTTGAGAGCATCTCTTTGATGGATGCTTCAACGATTTTTCTCATATCCTGTTCAGGAAAATTGTTCGCAACATATAAATATGCTTCTTCATATTTATTGTAAGAATCCCGAAGATTTTGCACCGAAAAATCCATTGTAGTGTCAATAGGGGTGCCTTCAAGATCGAGATCGGAATCGTTCAGTTCTTTGACGATGCCAAAAATGCTCTTTTTGAATAAAATATCGATACTGGTATCACCGAAATAGTTGTCTATCACGCGGCGCTGTACCTGCAGATATTTGTGCAGGTTATCCTCATGATATCCACTCTTTACAACGACATTATCAATTCCGGCTAACCATACTGCAGAGAGGATAAGCAGTAATGCGAGTTGGGGTGCTATAAATTTTTTCACTGACATCGTACTTAGTTTGAGGTATATTTCCTTTAACGTAGTTTTGGCATTAAAGATTATACTAATTGATAATTCTAAATGCCACACTAATAACTATCAACGTAAAATGTGAATAAACGTTTCTTTTGAAGTGTTCTTTTTTGTTAAATGATGAAAACCATATGAATTACATTTTTTGTTTATCTGGTAACTTTGATCAGATAATACACGAAAACAATAGAAGTACCACAATAACTCGATTTCAGAAGATACCCCTGGCTTGATTATAAAATATAATGACTAAGATCTTTATTTTTTACAAGTCCATCAAGTTGTTTATGAACATATGCTTCATCCACATCAATATGTCCGCTGCCGATATCATCGGGAACAGCAAACAGCAATTCTTCAAGTAGTGATGATAAAATTGTATGAAGCCTCCTTGCACCGATGTTTTCTACTTGATCGTTTACTTCAGCAGCGATTTTGGCAATTTCGCGCACAGCACCGTCAGAAAAGGTAACCGTAACGCCTTCTGAGGCAAGCATTGCCTGATACTGCTTTGTAAGTGCATTTTTCGGTATGGTCAATATTTCGATAAAATCTTTTTCAGTAAGTGAATCGAGCTCCACACGAATAGGAAAGCGTCCCTGTAATTCGGGGATCAGGTCCGAAGGTTTGGAAACATGAAACGCACCGGAACCGATGAATAAAATATGATCAGTTTTTACTATGCCGTGTTTCGTATTAACCGTGCTTCCCTCAACAATAGGGAGAAGATCGCGCTGAACACCCTGTCTGCTAACATCGGCATTTCCGCTTTTATTTCCAGAAGAATCACTGGCTACTTTGTCAATTTCATCAATGAATACAATTCCCTGGTTCTGAACTCTTTCTAATGCTTCCTGAACGGCAGCTTCGTGATCAATCAGTTTTTCAGACTCCAGCTCAATCATCACTTCTCGTGCCTCACTGATAGGCAAGGTGCGTTTGGTTTTTTTTCCGCCGCGGGCAAGATTTCCGAGCATATCCTGCAGGTTTACACCCATCTCTTCCATTCCCTGAGGGCCAAAAACCTGCATCATCGGCGTTTTTTTGCTGTTTACTTCAATTTCTATTTTCCGGTCTTCCAGTTCGCCGTTCTTCAGCTTTTCACGGAATCGCTCACGGGTGCGTTCGTTCAGTTCCTGGTCGGAAGCTTTTTCGGGGTTAAACCCAACTTCCGGGCTGGTGGATGAACTATTGCTCTTATTCGGACTTTTTGAACGGACTGGCGGTATTAATATATCCAGAATTTTTTCTTCAACGATTTCAGCCGCTTTCTCTTTTACCCGTTCTTGCATTTCCATCTTTACCATGTTAACGGCAAGGTCGGTTAGATCACGGATCATGGATTCCACATCACGGCCTACATAGCCTACTTCGGTAAATTTAGAAGCTTCTACTTTGATGAACGGTGCCCCTGCCAGTTTTGCAAGTCTGCGTGCAATTTCGGTTTTTCCAACTCCGGTTGGCCCAATCATCAGAATATTATTTGGAATGATCTCTTCCCGGATTTCAGGATCGGCTTTCAGGCGCCTCCAGCGGTTTCTCAGTGCTATAGAGACTGAACGTTTGGCTTCCTTCTGCCCGATAATATACTTATCGAGCTCAGCAACGATCTGTCTTGGAGTTAGATTTTGTTGTTTTAATAATTTCATGGTACTACTCAATTTCTAAAATGGTCAGATTTTTATTCGTGTAAATACAGATATCACCGGCAATGTTTAGTGATTTTTCTACAATTTCTTTAGCAGAAAGCTCGGGAGCGTTCTCTTTGAGTGCACGAGCTGCTGCAAGAGCATAGGAGCCTCCGCTCCCAATAGCGAGAATATGATCGTCCGGCTCTATCACATCGCCCTGGCCGGAAATCAGCAGGGACTGATCTTTGTCCATCACAACAAGTAATGCTTCCAGTTTTTGCAAAAACTTGTCTTTTCTCCATTCTTTGGCCAGCTCTACGGCTGCTCGCTGCAAATTCCCGTTGTAACTGTTCAGTTTTTCTTCAAATTTTTCAAACAGAGTGAATGCGTCAGCGGTAGAGCCTGCAAAACCGGCCAGGATTTTTCCATCCTGCAATTTTCGAACTTTCCGCACGGTTGATTTCATCACGGTTTTATCAATTGTGGCCTGCCCGTCTCCTCCAATAGCAACTTTTCCATTATGGTTAACGCCCACTACCGTTGTTGCGTGCAGATTTTTCAAGTTTGTCATGTCGCTTTCTCTTAAATAAATTCGTTTACTTTATCCCTGATTTTGTCGTTGCGGGCGCCTGGGCTTTTTCGATTTTCCGTTAGATGATTTTTTTTGATTCCCATTCTGATCATTGCTGGTGTAGTAATCAAGGGTTTCTGCTCCTTTCTCTTCCAGTTCAAACCCGCTCATCTTTTCCTGATGTGCTTCCAGGATATCTTCAAGTGACTGCCCTTGCAGAACAACATCGGTAATTTCGAGATCGGAACCAGCCAGTGTGGCTTTAAATTCATTCAGTGATGTGGTTTCATCAGCAATAAATGAAATTCTGATTTTGTACTTTAACATCCATCTCCAGCGCTGGCTGAAAAACCCTTTGCAGAGGAACGAACGCAGGTATGGGTTTACATAGATGTCAACAGCGCGGTAGTCAGTGGAATATTTGAATTTGCTGATCCAGCTTTCCACATCAGTAACGATGGTATCCTGACTGACCACATTTCCTGAACCACCACACATCGGGCACACTTTCGAAACCGAATTTACTACACTCGGACGTATTCGCTGGCGGGTAATCTGAACCAGCCCGAAATCACTCATCCCTATAACGTTGGTTTTGGCCTGATCTTTCTTGAACTCTTTTTTGAGTTCATCATAAATTTTCTTGCGGTTTTTGTTGTCGCGCAGATCGATGAAATCCACTACGATAATCCCGCCTATATCTCTTAATCGAAGCTGCTTGGCTATTTCCCGTGCGGCCTCGAGATTGGTTTTCAAAGAGTTGTCTTCCTGTTTCTCTTTAGCAGCATAAGGCCCTGAGTTTACATCCACCACATACATCGCCTCGGTCTGTTCAAAAATCAGGTATCCGCCCGATTGCATACGCACACGCGGGCTGAAGATGGAGTTCACATCCTGGCCGATGTTTACGTGGTCGAAAATATGGTCTCGGCCTTTATAAAGCTGAACTGCAGGCAGCATTTTAGGGGCAATCTGAGAAACATAGCTTTTTACCGATTTGTAAAGCTGGTAGTCGTCAATCAGCACTCTGTCATACTGTTTTGCGAAGAGGTCACGGATAAGGCTCTCGGTAATATCGAGGTCTTTGTATAGCAGGGCAGGAGCTTTAGACGTTTCCAGCTTATTGAGGATGCGTTCCCATTTTTTCAGAACTGTGCGCATATCTTCTTCGATGGCCTCTTTGTCCTGTTTTTGTGCCACCGTACGGATGATAACACCAAAGCCTTCGGGAAGCATGGAGCCAACGGTGCCTTTTAACCGTCTTCGTTCACGGTTGTTGGTAATTTTTTTCGAAATTGCGATATACTGGCCCATCGGAATCAGAACGAGAAAACGACCAGCGATAGTAATATCGGTCGATACACGCGGACCTTTTGATCCGATTGGTTCTTTCACAACCTGAACCAGCAGGTTCTGATTATTTTTGAGCATTTTTCCAGCAAGGATCTGCTTATCGTTGTTCGAAAGCTTGTCGAACTTTTTCAGATCTTCTTTGGCAGAGTTGGGGATGCTTTTTTCACCGTTGAGCATCATAAGGTAAGGGCCGAGATGGTCTCCGGCATCTGAAAAGTGGAGGAAGGCATCTTTTTCCATGCCAACATCGATAAAGGCGGCACGTATGCCGCTCATTACTTTATGAACCCTTGCGAGGTATATATCTCCTACGGTGCGCTGGTTATCCTCTGATTCGATGAATAACTGTGCTAATTCTCCGTTTTCTAAAAGTGCTACACGGGTCTGTTTGCCCGAGGAATGGATGATGATTTGATTCTTCATGCAAGAAATGAAATTTCATAAGCAATTCGCGCAGCTCATTCTCTACAACTAAAAAGAACTGCTCAATCCTGCAACAGGTAAAAGAACTTATCCGGTAGTTATCATCATTCAGAGCAGCACGGTTTGCCACATAGTTATAATTCTTGTTAAACAAAGGTTGGGCTGTGTGAAAGCCGTCTTCCTTAGAAATGCCTGAGAGTTTCCTGTGGCGAAAGACCGCCCACAGGATGAATAAGAAATGGTTTGCTAAAATGTCTAAATTCCGGAATTTATTGGTCTTCAAAGCCATGTAATTGGTCAGCTTCACACAAATATTTATATTACGTTAATATAGTGTAAACTTATCTAATTATTAAATATTGAATGAGTTAAAAATAATCTGATTTTCAGGCCGGTATTTCCTGGGGTACTCGTTTGATGGATGCACCGGCATTGTTCAGTTTTTCTTCGAGATTTTCATAGCCGCGGTCGAGATGGTAGATACGTAAAATTTCGGATGTGCCCCCCGCAGCCATTGCCGCCATCACCAGGCTTACACTGGCTCGCAGATCGGTGCTCATAACCGATGCACCGTCAAGTGGTGTTTTGCCGTGGATGGTCACTTTATTTTTTTCTACTTTCATTTTGGCACCCAGCCTGTTCAGTTCAGGAACATAGCTGAACCGGTCGAAATAGACGGTATCTGTCACAGTGCTGGTTCCGTTAGCCTGCGTCATCAGCGTAGCCCACTGAGCCTGTAAATCGGTGGGGAAGCCGGGATAAATCTCTGTTCTGATAGAAACGGGATGGATCGTATTGTTCGATTTGATATGAATGTTGGATCCGTCGACCGAAAAATCTACTCCAAGCTTTTTGAAAGCATTCGGGAAACGTCCCAGGTCTTTGGGCTTGCAGCCGGTAAGTGTAATGTCCGATTTGGGAAGCATGGCTGCAGCGATCATAAACGTGCCTGTTTCTATCCGGTCGGGATCGTTGGAAAAATCTACCCCACTCAGTTTGTCCACTTTTCTGATGATGAGTGTAGATGTTCCGATTCCTTCAATATCGGCACCCATCTGTTGAAGCATTTTGCAGAGCAGAACCACATCGGGTTCCCTTGCAGCGTTATGAATGGTGAATTTTTTGGCTCGTTTCACCGCACCGAGCACCAGGTTTATGGTGGCTCCGACGCTGCTGGGTTTGAGTGTAAATTCGCCGCCTTCAACCGAGTGGTTTTGAGTGGATGCGTGAACATAGCCCTGATCCAGTTCGATATTGATCCCCATCTCCTCAAAGCCTTTCAGGTGCAAATCCACAGGGCGAGGCCCCCACGCACAGCCGCCGGGCAGAGATACTTTTGCCTGTCCTGAATGACCAATCAACGTACCAAGCATGTAAAAGGAAGCGCGCATTTTACGTACCAGATCGTAGGGTGCTTCCAGGTATCCCAAATGTTTGGGGTCGATGGTCAGTGTATTCGCTTCTTCATCAAAATCCACTTTTGTGCCGGTTACGCGAATTACATTGTTGAAGGTGTAAATATCTTTGAGCCTGGGCACCAGGTGAATAGTTGAGGGGCTGTCGCCCAGAAGGGAAGCGGCCATAAGAGGCAGTGCTGCGTTTTTTGATCCGCTGACAGGGATGATACCTTTTAAAGGTGTGGGTCCTTTGATGATAAATTTATCCACGAGGGTTAATTTCTAAAAGTGTTTGATTTTTTTCAACATTATCGCCCTTTTTTACATGCAGGGCACCGATGATTCCGTCTGAAACTGCCTTAATTTCATTTTCCATTTTCATGGCTTCCAAAATCAATAACGGCTGGCCGGCAGAAATCTCATCTCCGGCCGTTATCAGAATGTCAAGAATTTTTCCGGGCATGGGGGCTAAAATATTTCCGGCCGAGTGTTTTGCTGATGAGGCAAAACCGAGCTTTTCAAGCAGCAGTTCCTGTTCATCTTTTACAGTGGATTCAACATGCGCTCCGTTGATGGTAAACGAAACCTGCTGATTCTCTATGGTGATGTTATCAATTTTGTAGATTTTAGTTCCCGTTCGAAAGAGAAGACGCCCGTTATCCTGGCGGATGAGCTGGTAGGGCATCTCCAGATCATTCACACGAGCGGTTGAAGTATCCGGTTTTATGGATACAGAAAGCATCTTACCATTAATTTCACTTTCAAATTGCATGATTCTGGATCTTTTTTAGTCCGCGTTTGGTAGCCTTGAAAGAAAAATTTTCAATCTGATCGGAATCATAGAACGGTGATATCGATGTGGTCGCATCCGCATCATACACTTCAATAAAACCGTGGCTGATCAAATTAATCAGATCGTCCCGGATAGCACCGTAGGAGAGGCCGGTCTCTTCCTGTATGTGCAGAAACGTTTCAGGATAAATCAATTCTCTGAGAATCGATATTTCCGAAGTTGTGAGTTTGTTTTTTGCCATATCGTTCAAAGATAGAGGCTGTTGTTTCGAAAGACAACGTTTTCTTTTGAAAGTGAACTTACCCCCTTTTTAAAAGGAGACTTTTAAATTTATGAATTAAAAAACGAACTCAGGTATAGTGGTTTTTTGGGTTTTGAATTCTTCAGTTAAATGGATAACTCTTCAATCATGGGAAGTGTTTTTTTATTATCCTTATGGCTTATGTCATTTACTTACGAGTCCCGGTGAAAAACCGTGATAGGAAGCAAATTTTCTTGAATTTCGTTATTTGAAAATTCAGATTTGATTATCGGGATTTATATAATCTGCATGGTTGATCTTAAGAACCCGTTTAGATTGGATTTATGAATTATATCAATACATATTAACCGGCTTCTTTTATAGTGGATAGTTTGGTATATCTTCGCGAAGATCGGATACGAACTAATCATTTCAAATATCTGAATTAAAATAAAAATAATAAAATCAGTTATATATGCGAATAAACAAGTATTGGAATCTGTTAGCGGTACTTCCACTTTTGATCATGTTCACCTACTGCGACAATGTACANGAAGAGATTGTGCCACTGTCGGTAGAAGATTTTCGGTTCGATGGCCCGCTTGGATCTCAGGGTGCTCAGATAGCCGAGATAGATACCAACCATTTCAAAATTACACTCGATCATGCACCTGGAAATCCGCAATGGCCTAACAAACTGAATTTCGAGATCACCCAAAACGCAAAAGGCAACAACCTGACATTGGAAGTCGAATTTGATGGCGGCCCCTCAATGTCATTTAACGAATACGCTCAGTCATGGTCATACGATGCACAAAACTGGCAGCCGGTTCACTGGGAATATGGCCGGAATGAATCTCCCCAATACGATATACTCGAATTTGATCCATTTGAGCAAGACCAGGTATTTGTTGGAACTCAGGTGCCGATGTCTTTTGAGGACGCAGTATCTATGAAGGAGGAATGGGCCAGTCATCCCGATGCGACATTATACACCATTGGTGAATCGAGCCAGGGCAGACCCCTCTACCGGTTAACCATCAAAAAGGGCGATAGTGAAGTGGCACCCGAAGATCGCTGGGCTCACTATTTTGCAAATCAGCACCCCGGTGAGCACAACTCCCAGTGGAGGATGGTGGGAATGGTCGATTGGATTTTGAGCGATGAAGCCCGGGAATACAGGCAAAAAAATATTTCTCACTTTATCTTTTTCATGAGTCCGGATGCGCCAACGCACGGCTGGTACAGAGTGAATGAAGACGGAGTGGATATGAACCGTTCATACCGAGCTGAGGGGGCAAATCGCGAAGAGCAGACTCATGAAGCTTATCTTTGGCAAAAAGACCTGGAGGAGATGATGGAATCTGAAACTCCCGTTACGACTATCTGGGCAATGCATACATGGGGTGGAATTGTAGAGCCGCTTTTAAAAACCGGTCCCGAAATGGGTACGCAAGTTGGGTCTTGGGAAGAGTTTAAAGAAATTATGGAAACGCTCGATGAAGACGGCCTGATTAAACCACTTGCAGTAAGAGAAGGGCCGCCACGCTACGGCCCGGTTAGCTGGTCTGATGGCCCGCATGAACAGTTTGGCATCACTGCGATTTTGTGTGAAGGTGCCGGTGCATTTTACACGAAACAGGAAAACCTTGATTCGGGAGTAGTTCTGATCAAAAGTATTGCTGAATATTATAATCAGAATCTCAGGAATTAATCATCACAAATTTACAGAAAAAGTCTCCGGGTCTGATATAAGCAGTACCCGGAGATCAAAATTAGATTTATACATGATCAGGAGAACGATATTTCTTTAGCATATGCATAGAATTTTTATCTACCAAGCCAATACAAGACGGGATCAATTGTAAATCAAGTACTTTTGCTATGGAAAAACGATGAAAACCGATACCACCAAAAAAGAGCTCTCCATCTTTACCGATATGCACTAAAATGCCATCCTGTTCTCTGAAATTTGATGGATTCAATTCCTGCCTGGTCTTAATCCGGCCATCTTTCTTGATCTCTTCAAACAACTTATCAAATGTTTCGTAACGCTCTTCGAGCTGGGCCTGAGAGTAGTCTACATATTTATTAGTTTCGGTTTTCATATATTCATAAACGCCAATTTCATGCCACTCCTTGTTTTCTTTCCAGCGTTCTCTTGAATAACGAAAGCGAAAATCTTCTTCGAGCGGTGTTATTACCCTGATTTCAGACCCGTCAATTATCATTCCGCTGGATTCTTGTCTGTTTTTTCCGGTTATTCGTTTTATTTCTTCTTTGGGAATAAAGGAGTTTATTTTTTGTGGATTTATCCAAATTCTTTCGAGATGTAAGGGTGCATTTAACCCATACTTCAATTTGTTTTTTATATCCTGAGCATGGATTTTGAATTTATCAAAATGAGGTTTTGCTTTCTTTTTAAATGTATTCAGAGCCATTAGATTTGAGGGGAAATCATAGTTTTAGGTAAGATTTATTCTTCGTATTAGTGCCCATAAATTACATTGGATACTCTACTCAATGAGTATAATGTTACTTTTCAGTTAATTCGATGATATTGCTTTCCAGTGTTTTGTCAAAATGAACTTTCAAACCACTGGCAGTTATGCTTCGGTTAAACCCAATATTAAACTGATATTTAAAGAGTTCAATCTCCAGATTTTCTGAGAAGGATATTCGCACATGGTTATTTAGTTCAAAAATGCCTGGTGATGTTTTTTTGATTTGAATTCCGGGTGCAATATGAAATCGGGCCACACAGTTTTTTTGATTTGTAAAATCTGTTATTTTCAGATGGTTTGAATTGAGAATAAAGCATCTTTTATGTCTGAATTCTATGCTTGATTTGTAGGTCAGCTCGGATGTGACGGAATGATTGTACTCTTCAAGAATCTTTACTTCGGGCCTTCTCCCGACCCTGAATCCTTCCCAAACTTCTGCAGTATTCATATCATTAACAGTAACCGTATTGTGAAGAACTGTGGATCGTTCATGATCTCTTTTTTGCCCTTTGTTATAAGTGGAAATTGAAGGATCTACGATTATCGGGGTGTTATTCACATGAAGAATAAAGGAATGGGTGTCGGCATGAGCATGCCCGGGCTGATATTCAGGAGAGATACCATGCACATCGGCGATCAATTCAAAAGTTTTGTTTTCAAATTTCCGGAATCCGCTTTCTGATAGCGGTAATTTATTTCGGATATCAACTCCAAGCGATGTTGCAATTTCTGATAATATTGAATTGCGGGGAGCAATTCCGTTCGTAGAGTCATTGAAATGGGCCGGAGTACCATTTTGAAACGTCATTTGATTCATCCAGCTGAACATCTTTTCACATACCGAAATCATTTTGATTTTGATTTCTGAATATTCCGGAAGATATTGTATGGCTTCAAGGAGGCGGAAAAGCATCAGCTGGTGATACATCATGCTTCTTTCAAAATGGGCACCGTCACTCAAAAATTGTTCATCCAGCTCTTTGGTTAATATCTTTTCAGCTTTTTGAATCCAATTTTTTTCATTGAAATAATAACCACCCATAAGCAGTGCACAAGCGTTTTCAAAGAGATGATTGGCGAGCAGATGATACTCAACGTTGTTTCCAAGGAAGTGAAGGTCTGAGTAAACGCCCCTGATAATATTTTCGAAATCTTCAATATTGGTACTATTCAAATTCAAAAATCTGATGATGTTCATGATTCTTAAAGTGGCAGGGTAAGATTCCGGGGTAATTTTACCTTCATATAGCCAGCTATAGAGATCGCAAATCAGCTTTGAACGCAGAGCAAGAGGTAAACTGGATTGATTTGCATAATAAACATACTGCAGATTGTAGTTCCACAACTTACCGAAATCTTCATCGCTCCAATCTACTGCATCCGTTTTAAAGACTTTTTCCTGGTTAAGGAAGCTAAAAGTTATTTTTTTATTTTGATATTCGGCAAAAGAAAAAATTTGATCAACTTGAAAAAAGTCGAGAGAGGTATTTGATGAGGGGATTTTGTTTGCACGGACAAGCCTTTTTTTTCTGATAATGCGATAATAGATCTGAAAAAATATCTGTTGGCCTTTCAAATGAGATAAAGTCCGGTAGTATTTTCCAATTCTTTTTATAAAATTATCTGTACCTGGGTTCTTGTGGATCGAAATATCTTTTTTCAGGACCTCAAATAGTTTTTTGTGTTCATTAGTATAAACAACTTCTTCACGAGGTATGGAAGTTAGATTTTGTTTCCAATTTGAAATATCATTTGGATTGATTCGAAGAATCTTTTTTAGAGAACTTTCGATATCTGTTATGTCAAGCAGCAATCCATAGTTTCTCTTTTTTACGACTTTGGCATCCTGAGTATTATATTGAACAATAAGTGGAGACCGATAGTAACACGCCTGATAAAATCTGGTTGCACGAGACCATTTTACATTATTTTCAGCGTGATAAAAGGCTACCCAGCTTATATCGATTTTCTCATACATTCCAGATAAATCGTCTGGATAGACATAAGGCCCGTCATAATCGACATATTTTGAAGAGAGAATTTTATTTTTAAGCTTTTCATCTATGTTCTGAGTAGAAAAGATACCGCGCAGATAGAGCCGGAATTTACCTTGCCCTCTTTCAAGTACTTTATTAAGTAAAACCAGGGAGTGGTTGCACCGTATTCCGCCAAAGTAACCAATTCTGATGACCGAATGATCTTTGTTTAAAAGATTTGATGTTTTTACAGGTTTGTTATTTTCCGGGTTTGATATATTTGCAGGAAGCTTGTTCTCAATTATGTGGTAGTTTACGTCTCTGAGCTTTTGAACCTGATGGAAATAACCTGAAATATACGATGGAGAAGTAACTACGACTACGGATACATTATTTAAGATAAGCTTTTCAAAAAAACGAAGAATTTTCCCGGTCGCTGATTTCGACATTAAAATTTGTTGAATATCTGCAACATCATAAATCAGTTTAGCTTTTGAAAAGCGAAATATGTTTGCAAACCAACCAATCAGCAGTGTTTCTAAATTAAAACAATAGATAAAATCACTTGTTTTTGAGTGTTTCCAAACCGGGAAAAGTGCTTTTACATCTGGAAAAAATCTCTTGAAATAATTACCATGCTCAACAAAACCAAGATTTATTACTTTTTTCTTCCAGGCTTTTCCTTTATAGTGCTTTCTTTCAAATCCAAGTATAACGGGTTCAACTCCCTCTTTTTCTAAATGCTCTATTCTGGTTTGACTGTAAGCATGGGAAATTACCGGAAGAATAAATGTAATTCGCATTAAAGATTTTTGTATATGTTATTTCAAAAGCCGTTACCACTAAATTGGTTTAGTAGAATTCCTTATCATCATATTATTGAGAGATAATATTTCTATACAAACTTAACTATACGAATTGAAAGGTAACGGTATTAACATTCTGACATTCCGGAAGTTAAGGAATTTTTCAGGGTGCAAGCCATCTATTTTTCCCATGAGAAAAGATACCTGTATATCGTAATAATAATTTGAAATAATATCATTTTTGATCATTGGCATGAAAAGTAAAAGATGGATTTTCAATTTGGGTAAGTCGTTCTTGTGAAATTTTATGTTGAAAATAGTTTTCCACATCTGAAAGAGTATTTACATCATTCGGCCCCAGGTCCCAGCGTACAGCCCTGAACCTTGGCAGACGAAGTGTGTATCCGGCCTTAGTGCGATTGTTCACCTGGATGTCATCAAATTCGATCTCAACTACCAATTCAGGAATCAGCCCGAGAGTGGGGCCATAGCGCTCAACGGTTAACTCTTTGATTTTCTGATTCATTTTTTTCAGTTCTTTATCGGTGTAGCCGCCATACGCCTTGCCAATAGGGATGAACTCCTCCTCATAGCGCTCATCATCCTTAACAGAGATACCGAGGGTAAAATCGGAATAAGTTCCGCCCCGTTTACCGCTTCCGGCATGGGCATACATGATCACTGTTTCGAATGATCCACCTGGTTTTTTTACTTTCAGCCACGATTTTCGTCTCTGACCATATTCGTAAACACTCTTTTTCTTTTTAAGTATCAATCCTTCATTGCCGTGCTGAATTGCACGATCAAACAGATTTTTTACGTCGTCATCACTCGAGATTTCATACTGATTGGTAACCGGCAGTTTATATTTTTTCGCAGACTTTTCGAGAAGTTCACGTCGCTTCATCAGAGTAAGGTCAAAAACCGGAGTCCCGTTTGTAAACAGTAAATCGTAGGGAATGAAAAGCACAGGGTACTGTTCAAGAAGTTTTTTCCCCGGTTTCTTCACGCCCATCCGTTTTTGAAGAAGCTGGAAAGGAAGGATTTTATTCTCCTTGTATACGCATATTTCACCGTCAAAAACTGTGGCTGGAAGCTTGCGTCCGGCAAAAAATGTGTTTACGTCGGGAAATGTTTGTGTAATGTCGTTCAGATCGCGCGAAAATATCTTAACATTTGGCCCGTCCACATGAACCTGTGCCCGCATTCCGTCGAATTTTTCTTCAGCCACATACTGTTCCAGCTTGTCCGCTGCACGGCTTTCAATGGGTGATGCCAGCATAAACGAGAGCGGATGGAATAGACTAAAACGGGCTTCATCGAGGCGGTTTTGACTGGCAAGTACAGCGGTTTTGCCCAGGCTGCCGGTAATCATGTGTGCGTAGCGAACTTCTTCTCGATCCTGCCCGAAAGCCTCTGCCAGGGAAGCCACCACACTGCGCGTTTCAAAGCCGATTCGCAGCGATCCCTGGCTCAGCATACGGATAAAATATTTGATTTCTACCGGTGTCATCCGTTTCCACACTTCCCATAACAGAGCTTCTTTATCTGCGCGTGATGATAATTTTTGCAGGCGCTCAAAAATCTGTTCAACTTCGGAGAGTGAAAGTTTTTCAGGGTTTCTTTTCTGTACTGCTTCGGGAATGTTTTCCATCAGCCGAGCAATGGCTTCGGAGCTGCTGCCGGTGGCTGTGCGGCACGGTTTAAAAACCAGCTCATAGTCAATTTCACAGAACTTTGCAGCAGCCAGGCCGCTGGTTCGGCTTCCCACAGAAGCTCTTTTCCCGGAAATTTCTTCGAAAGCTCCCTCACCGATAAATCGTGCGGCCAGGGCAAGAGTTTTTTCGTCCTCTGCAGATTTGAGACAGTTGGCAAAAAGAGTGATTTTGGCATTGGTACTCCTTGTTTCGCGTATACGTTGAAGTACGTGACAGTAGCTGTGAAAAGAAAATTCTGACATCAATCCTCCGGATCTGCTTCGAGATGTAAAAATGAATTTTCGATTCCTTCTTTGCTCAGGTAATGTTCCACGACTGCTGGATTCGGTGTGTGGGTGATGAAAACCATTTTGGGTGAAAGCTGCTTGCAAAAGCGTATCAGTTCAAAAAAATCGAGATGGTCGGAAATGGGGATCATCTTGTCAACCGTGAGCTGGGTACGGCGCGATTCGTTTGCCGCCCATCCCGAACAGTAAGCAGTGCGCTTTTTAGAAACATTGGAGGCAAAACCGTTGGCCATCGCTGAGGATGGAGCAATAAGAATATTGCCTTCACAAGTGTCGCGATCGTAGACGGAATAATTCCCCAGCCCGATACCGTACTTTTCATACACATCACACAATTTGAACCCGGCTCCATGGATCATGACCGGGTGGCCGAGTGGTGCGAGAATATGCATCAATTCCTGTGCCTTACCGAGGTTGTATGCAAGAAAGATGGGGGTATAGCCGTCGTTCAAAGATTCTGTTGCAAAACTGTGAATTTCATGAGTCAGCTCTTCGTGTGATTTCCATTTGTAAATGGGCAGCGCGAAGGTGGCTTCGGTGATGAGAATGTCAGCGGTTTTCGGTGCTTCAAAGCCTTCTGTTGCCGGCGAAGGAGGAGTTCGGTAATCACCTGTATAAAGCAGGGTGCCGGAGTCCGATTCGATATAGATCATGGCTGAACCGAGGATATGCCCGGCGGGATAGAAGGAGACGCGGCAGTAATTGTTTTCGAAGGACTCTCCAAATGCAAGGGGTTCTCCACTACCGGTAAAACCGCGGCAATCCATAAAATCGAGCGTAGGATGGGTGGTGATGGCTCTTGCTTTGCGATTCCGGGGCATGTGATCGGCGTGAGCATGGCTTACAAAAACAACTTCTGCTTCAGGGTGGTAGCCATCCAGACTGATCCCAAGATCAGGAAAATAGAGCCCGTGATATCCTGTTTTTTGAATGTTCATGCATGCAACAGTTTGTTTTTATGTACGCCGGACAGCCTGTCCGGTACTTGGGGGTTTGAAGGTGAATCAATACGTTTTAAGGATTCTGTATTTCATTGCAAGTAGGCAGTTGGGAAG
>SL_3KL_010_SEDDRAFT_10001357_pt1 | contig 22137 bp, 14 predicted proteins | sample SodLakKL_010_SED_2_FD_10381 | JGI IMG/M metagenome (IMG submission 10381) | reverse complement strand
GTTCAGGTGGCGGAGCGGATCCGGGCGGTTCAAGGGGCCCGGGTGAACGATGAGCGGGTGCAGTTCACCGTTCAGGTGACGGGACCGGCTCCCTGGCGGAGGGGAGATGAGCGTCGGGTGGAGGGCATCGTCCAGAACCTGGTCAGCAACGCCGTCAAGTTCACCGATGTCGGTGAAATCACGGTATTGGTGGACGTATCGGAGCCGGACGGGGTCACGGTAGCGGTGTCCGACACGGGCATCGGCATGTCGCCCGAGCAGCAGGACATTGTCTTCCAGCCCTTCGTCCAGGCCGACGCCGCCACGAACCGGAACTTCGGAGGAAGTGGTCTCGGGCTCGCCATCGTACAGGGGTTGGTGGAGGCCATGGGTGGATCGGTCGTGCTGGTATCCCAGCCGGGAATCGGCTCCACCTTCACCGTGCGTCTGCCGCTAGAAGCGGTGGAGCCTCCGGTCGCTCCCGCCGGGGGCCAGCCCTCCATCGTAGCGGACCAGTCCGGGGGATCACCGTCGGGTCCAGAGACAAGGGCTTTGGTCGTGGACGACGACCGGATCGGACGTATGGTCCTGGCGGCCCTCCTGGGGCGATGGGGATTCGAGGTGTTGGAGGCCGATGGGGGTCGGAAAGCCGTGGAGATGGTCCGCACCCATCCGGCCTTCCACGTCGTATTCATGGATATCACGATGCCCGAGGTAGACGGCGTGGACGCCCTCCGCGAGATCCGAGGTCTGGAAGTTGCCGAGGGCCGGCATCGGACACCGGTGGTGGCCTGCACCGGCAATGCCCTTCGTGAGCAGGTCGAGTCCTACCTGTCCGAGGGCTTCGATGCCCACCTGCCCAAGCCTGTGACCCCCGTCTCCATCGAGGGGGCCCTTCGGGAGGCGGAAGTGGTCGGTTTCGGGGCGCCTAGGGCCGACCTGCCTCGTCCAGGAGCCGGCACCCCTCCATGAGAAGGGATTCCATGGATTCGTGGATGGTGGCCTCGGGGAAGTCCGATTCCGGGTGGACCGAGAATTCCCCATCCTCTTCCCAGGTGAGAATCCGGTAGACCGCCTCAGGCCCCACCAGTGAGTCGCACCGGGCGTGGATCGGTCGCCCCTTGGCCAGGAAGAGGACGGCGTCTTCGTCCGTTCCCTGACGACTCAGTTCGATGCGCACCGACTTGAGGCCATGGGCCAGGGCCTGGGTGAGGTCCATGAAGGAGAAGGCATCGAAGGAAGCCGAGAAGTCACCCCCACGACTCTGAAGCGCCGAGCGGACCCGGGACCGTGCGTCGATGGCCCGGCCGATGCGGGCCGCCATGAGGTCCAGGTCGTGGGGCGGCGCGAAGACATCGTCGACGCCGGCATCCAGGAGGTCCAGGGTGGACGCGGCATCCCGCTCGTCGGTAATGACGTAGAGGGGGAGGGCTGCATCGAGCTTGGCCACCCGGGCAAAGTGGTGGACATGCCCCGGCACCGCGCCCTGATCCACCACAATGGCGGCCGGAGGGGAACGCTCCGCCATGGCCTGAGCATCGGTAAGGTCCCGGGTGACCACCGGGCGGATCCGACTCCTGGCCATGCGATTGCCCAGATCCGTCGCCCGCCGGGTTCCGACCAGGAGAACCTGGGGTGTCTCGCCCACGTCTCCGGCCTCCCGGCGGTCCTGGATGACCGAAAGGTAGGCTTCCACGAGCTCCATGGTGGCCAGTCGCTGACCCGCCCGTCGGAGCGTGATCCGCATCTGGCGCCCCTCCTCTCCCTCCAGCGCCTCGGAGCCGGGCGCGTGGATGTGATGGAACCACACCAGGGCCAGGATCTGCGCCGCCCGGAGCATCTCCGGGTCGAGGCGACCGGGGGCCTCCGGTGTGCGGGGGCCAAGGAAGAGGCCCAGGGTTACGTCGAGGACCGTCTCGATGGCCCAGGGGAAGCGCAGGCGGACCGCCAGCTCCCGGGAGGCGGCGAACTCATGGAACGGTTCCCTGGGAGTGACCGCCCCATCCCCATTCTCGGACATGACCGGGTCGGGGTTGCCACGAGGAGGGCTCAGGAGGTGGACGGCCAGATAGAGACCATCCACCGTCACTGCCTTGAGGCCCACGGCGCGACCCAGGGCCATCACGTCGCGTCCAATGAGGCCGTAGGGCGGCGGCGGCTTCAGGTCCCGGGAGCGGAGGTCTGCGATTCCCTCCACGGCTCCCTTCAGGCTCCGGAGCATCTCCGGGTAGGGGAGGACGTTGTCGATGAGCGCTTCACTCACGGAGGAGAGCATGGACACCCGGGCCGGGAGTGGTGGCAGTCGGCCACTGCGGGTCCATGTCCGAAAGTCATCCCGGCGCTCCGCGTCGACTAGAACCGCCTCAACGCTTCCCTCGACCAGTGTATTCCTCACGTCGTCGAATCCGTCCACGACCACCAGATCGTATCCTTCCCGGCTGAACACCGCCGGAAGAAAGGTTCGATGCTGGGCTCGCCGGGAGACCATGAGGATCTTCCGACGTTCCCTGGGAGGAAGGTCGGGAGTACCGGCTCCCCCTGAACTCCCGTGAGGTTCATCCTCCGGTGAGGCAAAGAGGTCGGGCAGATCGATCATTCCTTCGCCACCGAACCCCGGGGGATCGGTATCCGGATCGGCTTCATGGACCGCCACCAACTCGTCGTCCGGAGCCAGGTGGACTTCCAGGCGACGAGCGCCGAACTCCTTGCGGAGTCGGTCCAGCGTACCGGCGTCCTCCGGATCATTCAGGGCCACGACCAGGACGCCGTCCTCGGCCTCCCAGCGAACGGGGACCGCGAGGGAACCGTGGGGCCCCGGGGACGGGAGCCGTCGACGGAGCTCGGGCGGCACGTCGGCAGGGGCCAGCGATCGCCAGGGAAGCTGGAACTGGCGGCTGAGGGCCTCCATGAGTTGTCGCCGGGTGAGGAAGCCCATCTCCACCAGGTTCTCACCCAGCCGCCCCCCTTGTGTCCTCTGCCGCTTCAGCGCCAACCGGATATGCTCGTCGGACGCATAACCCATGTCCGCCAGGATCTTGTCCAGTCGGGCCGATTTCACGGCGCCCTCCGGTTCAGGCCCAGAAGGAAGGCCTGGGGTTCGGTAGCGTACCGCGCGGCTTCATCCCGGGTGACCACCCCCGAATCCACCAATTCCCTCAGATGCTGGTCCAGGGGTTTCATTCCCTCCTTCCGCCCGGTGGTGATCACATTGTTCACCTGATGATTCTTCCCCTCCCGGATCATGTTCCGGATGGCGCCGTTGGCTACGAGGATCTCCAGGGCAGCCACTCGCCCTGGGCGATCGGCTCGTCTCAGCAACTGCTGCGAACATATTCCCACGAGGACCTCTGACAGGGCCAGGCGGATGGCCGGCTGCTCATCGGCCGAAAAGGCGTCGGAGATGCGTCCAATGGTCTGGGCTGCCGATTTCGTGTGGAGCGTTCCCAGGACCAGAAGCCCCAGCTCCGCCGCCGTGATGGCAAGGGAGATGGTTTCCAGGTCCCTCATCTCCCCCACCAGGATCACATTCGGATCTTCCCGCAGGGCCGCGCGCAGCGCGTCGGCGAAGCTGCGGGAGTGCTCGCCGATCTGCCGTTGATTGATGAGGCACTGCTTGTTTCGATGAAGGAATTCGAGTGGATCCTCCAGTGTAATGATATGATACTTCATCTGCTCATTCAGGTAGTCCACCATGGCTGCCAGAGTGGTGGATTTCCCCGAATTCGTGGGACCCGTGACCAGGACGAGTCCGGCGCGATATCGCAAGAGGGATTTCAGGACCGGGGGAAATCCCAACTCGTCGAGGGTAGGTACCTCGTGGGGGATGATCCGGAATGCGCTGGCGATGCCCGGGTACTTCTTGTAGACGTTGATGCGGAATCGGGCCACGCCGTCCAGTGTGTACGCGCAATCCAACTCTCCACGTTCCTCGAACCTTTCGATCTGCTGGTCCGTCAGCAGTTCGTACATGAGCAGGCGTACCTCATCCCCGGTCAGGGGACGATGGCGCGTCTTCTCCAGTTCACCATTGATGCGGAGCATGGGAACGGCGCCGGTGCTCAGGTGCAGATCGGAAGCCCCCGATTTCTGCATGATTTCCAGGAAGGCGTCGATCCTGGCCACGTGGTCTCCTGGGGAGGGGGAGTGCCGTTATGAACAGCGCGGGAGGAGGCTCAGCCGGGCCAGGGCGATATCGGCCTGGAACGCGGCCCGACCCGCCACCAGGCCGACCCGGAGAAGCTTGGAAACATCCAGGGGTCTCCTTATGGAGATCGGCACGAACTCGCTCCACGTTAGCTCCACGGACCTCCACGTCCCGTCCACCGGGAGGGAAGCGCTATAGTGCTGCCAGGGAGCGCGGGTGTCTTCGGTCCTGAGATGGAGGAAGTAGCTTCCGGGGCCTCCTCGCACCATGGCGCCGATTCCCCGCCATCCCGAGGCGTCGAGGGGGCGTCCCTGACCCTGGGTCAGAGGCCTGACCAACTGAATGAAGCCTCCTCCTCGCTCCAGGGAAACCCGTCCCGTCAGTCGGAGCGCACGACGACCTGCCACCACCTCCACGGCGGCGGACCCGTGGGAAACGCCTCCCATGACCCTGTCCCCCAGGAACCGCCACGGGCTGTCGGCGGCCCGGTCGACCTCGGAAAAGTCGTCGATGATCCGTTCCGGGGGAACCGGCGCGTCGGCTTCGGTGGTCATGGGCAGGGGCGGGGGATGGCGTCGGGAGGGTCGTGAAGGCGGGCGGTCATGGCGACCGCACGAAGGCCGCAAACCCATCCAACTCGGCCAGGACCACGCGCCCTCGCAGGTCAATGCGGAAGGTGATGAAGGTCTCTCCGGCACCGGGGCGCCGCCAGTCGACCCGGAAGGTATCACCGTGCCAGGGGTGGAGATCGGCTTCGTACTCCGATGAATAGAAGAGGGTGAGGGGGACGTCGGGGTCATCTCCGACGTCGATCCGTATCTCGCCGAAGAGATCGTCGCCATAGACCCCTGCGTAGGCGTCTGCCGGGAGGGATGGGGTGACACCCCGCAGCCGCCCTTCTTCCCGGTCCGCGCGGCTCCGCGCCGAGGCCTCCCGACTGCGCGCGTCCAGTTCCAGGTAGAGGGCGCTCCAGTCCCGGGGCTCCCGGCCCTGCAGGGCATCCAGCACCCAGTGGGTCAGGGCCAGTTGCAGGTTGCTGTTGCTCAGGTTGGCCATGGCTACCACGGCGATACCGTCGTCGGGGACGAGGGTTAGCTGGGTCCGGGTGTAGTTGATGGACCCTGAATGGTGGACCACCCGTCGTCCGTGCAGGTCCATCAGACGCCACCCCAGGGCATAAGCCTGCAAGTTGTTGGTGGGGTGGAGTCTGGCGGTGACGGAATCGCCGGGGATCACGGTGACGGGCGCGTGGAGCTCACGGATGCGGTCTGCCGACAGGATGCGGATCCCATCCACCTCGCCCTGGTTCAGGTGGAGCCGGGCCCACTGGGCCATCTCCCAGGCGCTGGACCATGCGGCCCCCGCCCCTCCGATGATGTCGTAGTCCCGCCGCGGGATCTCGTGCACGTCCCCATCGATGAGGGTGTGAGAATGGGCCACGTTCCCGCGCAACTCCACATCCCGAGCCCGGGATGTGCTGCGCTCCATCCCCAGGGGCGCAAACACCCGATGGGCGAGGACATCGTCCCACGACTGGCCTGCCACCGCCGTAACCACCTCCCCAGCCACGATGTAGAGGTGATTGTTGTACCCGTATTCCGCCCGGAAGCCGCCCGCCTGCGGGAGGTGGCGAAGCCGGGTCACGAGTTCGGCCCTATCGAAGGGAGAAGCGATCCAGAGGTTGTCGAGCCGGGCGGCCCCGGCCCGGTGCGTCAGAAGATCCCGGATCGTCATTTCCCGGGAGACGTAGGGGTCCTCGATCCGAAATCCGGGAAGGTGATCCTGCACCGGGTCATCCCAGGCCAGGAGGCCCTCGTCCACCAGGAGGGCCAGGGTGGCGGAGGTCATGGCCTTGGTGGTGGAGGCGATGGCGAAGAGGGTGTGCTCGTCCACTTGGTCCCCACCGTCGAGGCGGGTCACTCCATAACCCCTGGCGTGAAGGATGGAGTCGCCCTGAACCACGGCCAGAGCCAGCCCCGGGATCTCCCACTCCGACATGGCCGCCTCCACATAACGGTCCAGGCCCGCCAGGGGGCCTGCCTGCGCACCCACCCCGGCAGGAAGGACCGCAGTGACGAGAAGCAGCAGCACCGCCACCAGCCACCGGTGCCGTGACCCTGGCTCCCTGGACTCAAGACGGGTGTGCAGGGGGCCGAAACAACCAAGAAGGGACCCTTCCTCCCGAGGGAGGGGCCATCTGTTCCACCTGACTCGAGTGCGCATGGACAAGGCATCCATTCTGGGGGTGGTCCTGGGGTGCGTCATGGTACTGGCGGCGGTGATCCTGGGCGGCAGCGTCACCATGTTCATCAATATCCAGGGTATCCTCATCGTCGTCGGTGGAACTGTCGGCGCCATAAGTATCGCCTTCCCCACCAACGAGCTCCGGCAGATCACCTCGGTGAGCCGCCGGGTCTTCCACGATCCAGGCGATGAGATCAATGCCATCGTGGCGTTCCTCGAGCAGGGGCTCCTCACCCTCAAGAAGGACGGTCCCCTGGGGCTTGAGAAGGTAGCGTCCGACGCGCCGACCAAACCACTCCAGAAGGGCCTTATGCTCATTGCCGACGGGACCCACGCCTCCACCATCCGTCAGATCCTGCAGACCGAGCAGATCCAGATGGAGAAGCACCACCGTGCCGGGCAGAAGATCTTCGCCGAGGCCGGAAAGTTCGCCCCGGCCTTTGGTATGGTGGGGACCCTCATCGGATTGGTCCAGATGCTGGCCAATCTGGATGACCCGTCAGCCATCGGTCCGGCCATGGCCGTGGCGCTCCTCACCACCTTCTACGGAGCCGTCATGGCCAACGTCCTCTTCCTGCCCATGGTGACCAAGCTGGATCGGCGGATCCACATCGAGGCGGTGCAGATCCAGCTCACGGTGGTCGGGCTGGAATCCATCCATGTGGGCGATTCACGAGCGCTCCTCCACGAAAAGGTGAACGGCTTCCTGGTGGAGCACCAAGGGCATGACCGGAAGAACGTGGACAAGGCGGCCTGATGTCTCCTCCTCCTGCAGGTCGAGGGTCCTCCGCCAATCGTCCCTCGTCGCGTCAGGATCCGGACGGCGGAGGTGGAGAGGTCGGGTCCGGGATGGAGGCCTGGCCGGGAACATCGGGCGGTGGGGACGAACCGGAGGAAGAGGGGCTTCCCCCCTGGCTCGCCACCTTCGGCGATCTCATGACCCTCCTCCTCACCTTCTTCGTCCTTCTCTATTCCATGTCGGAACTCCGGGTGGAGCAGTTCGCCGAGGCCAGCCAGTCCCTCCAGGACGCCTTCAGCACCATCTCGCTGATCCCGGTCCAGCCGTCGGCATCGCCGTCGGTCGTTCCGCTGGAGCAGCCTGAAACCCGGATTTCCCAGGAGGTTCAGATCCTCCCCGACGACCTGCGTATCTTCGCCATCACCGACGCCTACCTGGAGCAGATCGCCCGCCGGCTGGAGGAATTGATCGAGGAGAACGACCTGGAGGAGGTGTTCTCGGTCCTTCGCACCGAGGACGGGGTCCGGCTGCGCATCCTCTCCACCACCCTCTTCGACTCCGGCTCCGCCGCCCTGGATCAGGACGCTCTCTGGATGATCCAGGCACTGGGAGAGATCACGACGGCGCTGGAGGCTCCCGCTGTGGTCTCGGGGCATACCGATGACGTGCCCATCCAGACCGTCCATTTTCCCTCCAACTGGGAGCTCTCGGCGGCCCGGGCCGCCGGGGTTGCCAGGGAGCTGGTCGCCCAGGGGCACGACACGGACGCCATCCGGGTCGAGGGATATGGCGAGTTCCGGCCGGTGACCGGGAACGATACTGCGGAAGAGCGGGCCCAGAACCGACGGGTCGAGGTCCTGTTCAGTCGGGATGACATCATGACGATCCTGCGTCGGCGTCTGGAGCAGGGTCTGGGGATCCCCGAAGCCTGGCAGGTCCAGGGATCGTGAGTCCCGCCAGGGAGGCGGCGATTCCCGGGAGAATGAGGCAGGCCACGGGAATGGAGAGGAGGAGGGATCCGATGAGGGCGATGGCGAGGGGTTGGAGGAGTCCGAAGACCTCGACCCCTCCCAGCAGGAGTGGGCTCATCCCCAGCGCCGTGCTCAGGACGGTGAGGGTGATGGGGCGGAGCCGGGAGTCGGCCGCTCGGTCCAGCGCTTCCCGGAGGGGAAGGCCCTGTTCCTGACCTGACAGGGCACCCATCCGTGCCGCCTCGGACAGGACCAGGATCACATTGTTGGCCACGATGCCCACGGCGATGAGGAGGCCTGCCAGCACCATCCCGTCCAGGGGTCGCCCCAGCAGGGCCAGGAGTGCCACGGCCCCTGCGGCGGTGAGGGGGATGGTCAGGACCCCGGCGACGGCGAAAGCCAGCGATCCATACTGGATGGAGAGGACTCCAAGGACCAGGATCAGGGCCAGGCCCAGGGATACCCCGAAGGTGCGGGACGTCTCCTGGATGGCATCGATCTCCCCTTCGAGCCACCAGCGGGTTCCCTCCGGCAAATCCGCCTCCCGAATAACCTCCCGGACAGAGCGAGCCACCTCACCGGCGCCGGGCCCCGCCGGGTCCAGTTGACCCGCCACCCGCACCACCCGGTTCCCCTCCCTCCGCTCGATGTGGGTCGGTTCCTCCACCAACTGGAAGTCCACCACATCGGCAAGACGAAGGGTGCCGTTCAACCCGGCCAGGATGGGTACGGCGGTGAGGGCGTCGGGGCCGCCGGCCACCTGCCGGTCGTAGCGAATCCGGAGGGCAAGGGGCTCACCTCCATCCATCCGCTCCGAGAGCACCCGGCCCTCCAGCGCGTAGGCCATGGCCCGTTCGAGCCCGTCGGGCCCCAGCCCCACGGCGGTGAGGCGGTCCAGGCGGGGAATGCCCTGCCAGCGCGGACTGGCCCCTCCCCGGAGACGCCTGACTCCGGTGAGGCCTGGTACCTCCCGGAGTCGTTCCACCACCGGAGTCTCCAACTCCGCCAGGGCCAGGAGGTCCCCGTCATCCCTGGAGAGCACCACGATGAGGTCGTCCTCGGCGAGGCGGGTCTGAACGCCCCGGATGCGCGGTGGCGTGATAGTGACCTGGAGCCCGGGGATTCCCACGTCGGCTACGGCTGCCCGGGCCTCCCGGGCCCACGCCTCCGAGGTGACTCCCCCACTGAGATCGACCCGGACCATGAAGTCGGACGAGGCCGGTCGGAAGGCGGGGAGTCCTTCCCGGAAATACCCCCCCACCGTGGTGGATAGGGCCGCTGTACCGTCCACCTCCTGGAGTGCTCCCTCCACGGACCGTGCAATCCGATCCATCCCGGCCAGCGGAATCCCCGAGGGATGCACGATACGCACATCCACGAATCCGTCATCCACCACCGGGAGTACCTCGAAGGGCAGGCTACGCCCGCCCACCAGAAGAACGACCCCGAGCCCCAGGGTGGCTCCCCATGCACCCCAGGGGGAACGGATCGGAGCCAGCCAGGGGTGACGGAGGATCGAGCCTCGGCGTCCCTGGTTGTCGGTCCGGGCCGTTCCGCTCTGCCGGGCGAAGGCCGGGAGTACCACCACCGCGAAGAAGAACGAGAAGATCCCGGCCGCCACCACGGTCCAGATGAGCGGGCGGAAGAGAAGGGCCACCATTCCCTCCACCAGCAGGAAGGGGAGGACGGCGGCCAGCGTGGTGAGAAGGGCACCGAGAAGCGGTCCGGCCACCTCTTCCATGGCACGGATGTGTGGGGCGCCCTCGTCCCCATGGGAGCGGTCCAGGCGATCGAAGTAGATGATGGCGTAATCCAGCCCGAGCCCCACCGAGAGGAGGAGGCCCGCCAGCGTCAGCAGGTTCAGCGTCTGTCCCGCTGCCGAGAGCGCTACCAGCGCCGCCGCCAGGCCGGCACCCACCACCACGGCCACCAGCGGTGCATAGCGGCGCTGCCGGAGGGCTATCAGCAGGAGGAGCATGGCCAGGAGCGCGCCGCCCAGGACGGCGGTGGCGGTACTCCAGACCGCACTGCGGGTGACCACCGCATCGTCGAAGAGGATGGTGGCCTCCATGTCGGCAAAGAGCGTCGTACCCTCCAGCTCCTCAAGGACCTCCCGTACCTCATTGGACACCCGAAGGGCATGCCCACGTGGAGAGCGGTGGACACTGACCAGGACCGAGGGGACACCGTCGAGGCGGGTGAAGAGGCGCTCTTCTGAGGGGCTCCGGGAGACGGTGGCCACCGAACCAAGGGGAACGCTCAGCGCTCCTCCGAGAGCCGGGACCGGCTGCGCCGCGAGCCAATCGGGCGACCACCCCTCAACACCCAGGACCCCAACCCCTTCGAACCCAGGTGCCCGAAGCGGAGAGCTGAGGGGTGGGCGGGTGGCGTCCAGAAGGACCGTCTCCAGATCCTGCAGACGAATCCCCGCGGCCACCTGGCGGCTCGGATCCACATCCACCGCCACCTCCGAAGTCTCCTCCCGACCCAGGTAGACGGCCTCGACCCCGGCGATCCCACGGAGGCGTGGGAGAAGGGTCCCGCGCAGGCGGCGTCGGATCTCCGGGACATCCATGGCCGGAGATCCCACGGCGATCTCCATGGCCGGTTCCTGGAGAGTGGACACGGCGAAGATGCGGGGCTCCGGAAACCCTGCCGGGATCTGCGCCCGGGCCCGCTGCACCGCCTGGGTGACGTCGTTCAACGCCCGATCCAGGTCCGCCCCGGGCGCAAAGAAGAGGTCGAGGTAGCTACGTCCGTCTCCGGAACGGCTCTCCAGGCGAACAATGCCGGAAACGGCGCCAAGGGCCGCTTCGATAGGCTCATTGACGCTCTCTTCCACCACCCGGGCGGTCTGACCGGGCAAGTCGGAAATGATCCGGATCTGGGGGTAGCGGATCTCCGGGAGGAGCTGGACGGGCATTCGAAGGAGCGAAAGAATCGCCAACATCACCACGATGGCAACGGCGGCGCCGAGGGCCAGGCGACGGTCAGCCGCCGCCTCCAGGAGCCGGGACAGGAAACCCTGGGATGGCGCAGGCGGCTGCCGACTCACGGGGTCTCCCGGGCCTGGTCGGGCCCGGTGGAGATCCGGACCTGACGACCCTCCGGATGGGAGCGCGGTTCGTAGCGAAGCACACGCTCCCCCTCATCCAACCCGCTTTGGACCTCCACCCCTTCCGGCCAGGCCTGCCCCAGAACCACCTCCCGGCGTTCCACTGTGTGGAACTCGGTTCCATCAGATGGAACAAGGACGCCGACCCACTGGGCATCACGTTCTCCCGCCACTGCCGTCCAGGGCACCAGGAGCGCGGCTCGGGTCTCCCGGTGGATCACGTCCACCCCGCGGGGGGGCCAGGCGGTGTTCCGGAGTCGGATCTCGGCCTGGAGGAAGCCGTCGTGGACACCGGCCGCCAGGGACACCCCCTCCACCTCCAACTCCACCCCCTCCGAGTCCCGGGCGCTGAGGGCCCCCAGGTCCGCCGCACGGGGGGCTTCCCACGCGGCGACGACGATGGTCACCCCCCACGCCGAGTCGTCGTCCAACTCCAGGAGGAGCTCCCCCCGTTCCACCGTGCTCCCCACCGAGACCCGGACTCCGTGGACGGACCCGGGGGCCGGAGCCCGGATCTCCTGGCTCCGGTCCAGCGCTTCCGCCTCGACCAGGGATTCCCGGGCATCCATGAGGCGAAGGCGGGCCGCCGCCACCTCCCCGGGCCCTGCGGCGCCCTGGGCGGCGAGTCCTTCCCACCGGGCCAGCTCAGCCGCCAGTTGGTCCCGGCGTTCGCGAAGGACCTCCAGGCGGGCACGAAGATCGGGCGTGGCCAGGCGCAGGAGGGGAGTCCCCCGTTCCACCTGATCTCCCTCGTCCACCAGGAGCTGCTCCACCCGCCCCTCCCGGGGGGCCTGCACGGTGAGGGTCCGGAGGGGAGCCAGGCGTCCCGTCCATCGGCGCTCCGTCTCCATGTCCTGGAGCGATACGGTCCAGGCTGCCACCGATGGCGCCGAGGGGGGCGGCGCCGGGGCGCTCTCGTCGCCACACCCTGAGAGGGTCGGGAGGGTGGCTGCCAGCGCCAGGGTTCCGAGCAGTGGTACATGCCGGCAAAAGATCATGGCGCTACCTGGCTCCAGGTGGATGAATGAAGGGCGAGGGCGTCGGGAAGAAGATCCATGGCACCCGTCAGCCTGTGCCGTCGGATGATGAGGTCCGCCACCGCCAGATGATGCTCCAGGACCTCCACCTCCAGGTCGGTGAGTCGGTCAGCGGCCTGCAGCACGTCGATCCATCGGTCCACCCCCTCGGTCCAACGGAGAAGCGCTCCGTCCAACCGATCTGCGGCGGCGTCGAGTTCGGCCTGAAGGCGCCGGCCCACCTCCGCCCGATGTTCCTGATCCAGCTCCAGCCGGGTGAGTTCCCGTTCCACCTCGGCCTGGATTCCCTGCGCCCAGGACCGCTCAGCCCGGGCCCGGGCCTGATCCGCCTCGGCCAGACGGCCGCGGATCCCCGCCAGATCCGGGCGCCATGACAGCGCCAGGCCCACCAGGTACTCGTTCCGAACAAAGCCGTCGTCGAAGGCCCGGGATCGGTTCGGCCCCAGGATCCCCAGCACATCCAGGCTCCACCGATCCCGGTGGGCCTCCTCCCGGGCCAGGAACTCCAGGGCCTCGGCCCTCCGGAACCCCAGCACTACCTCCGGAGCCGGCTCCGCTTCCTGTGTACGGGTTGAGGCACCCGATCCCGCCGCTCCGTCCGGATGGGAAGGCTCGGCCTCCGGAGCGGCTTCCGACATGGCATCGCATCCGTCCATCCGGAGGGCCATCTCCGTTTCGGCCATATCCAGGTCCCGATGGGCCTCCAGAAGACGCCTGCCGGCCCGGGTGCGTCCCTCGTCCAGAAGCCCCTCCTCCCACGTGGACTCGAAGCCTGCCCGGGCCCGTTCCTCCACCCGTCGACCCAGATTCTCAAGGCGCTCCACCTGACGCTCCCGGAGTTCGACCCGTTTTCCGGCGGTGACGACCTCCAGGTAGAGCCGGGCCAGTTCGGCTCGCACGTCGGCCCGGAATACAGCCTCCTCGGCCTGGACCACACCCTCCCGGTGGTTCGAGGACGCCGCACGGGCCCCCCGGTCACCATCCAGGAGGCGCCACTGGGCCAGGATCCGCAGCTCGCCTCTGGCGCCCACGCCCAGGACCCGCTCCTCACCAGGGCTCAGACGCTGCCCGTAGTCGCCCACTCCCTGGAGGCTCGCGAGGGGAAGCCACTCCCGCCGGATGGCCGCCCCGGTCGCCCGTTCGGCCTCCGTCAACTCCCCGAAGTGCCGGAAGGTGGGGTCCACCGCTTCGACCCGCTCCCAGAATCGGCGCAGGCCCGGACCGGTGGCACCGGGGCTCGGCAAGCAGTCCGACCATGGGGCGACGAGGGCTGACGCCGTTCCCGCCCTCCCGGTGCTCTCGGGACGCTCCTGAGCCATAGCCGGCGCTACCGCCAGGATCAGCGTGAGGGCGGTGAGGTTGAACCGGGCGAAGAAAGCCATGTCTCCCATCGGGTTGGGGTTGCCAAAACAGTGATGCTCCCCTATCTGAACAACCTATGTCTTCTTCTCAAGCCACGTCAGGTGATTGGATGTTTCGGTCCCATCGAACGGTTGCCCTGCTGCTGGCCTTTGTTGGCCTCTCCTTCACGTCTACGGCGATTCAAGCCCAGACGCCCCCTCAGATTCCACCGGAGGCCAACCGGTTCTCCACCGGGGTCATGGAAGTCTCCTCGGTGTCCCGGGCGTTGGAATGGCTCGAGGAGCACTTCGATGATCAGGTGGAGGAGTGGATCCACATCAATGAGATCCCGGCACCCTCCCGGATGGAGGAGGAGCGAGGCCGCTACGTGGCCGCCCAGATGGAGGCCGAGGGGCTTGAGGTGAGCGTGGATGCCCTGGGAAATGTGACGGGGATCCGGAGAGGCGTGGGTGACGGCCCCACACTGGTCTTCGCTTCCCACATGGATACGGTCTTCCCCATGGGAACCGATGTCACCGTGCACCGGGACGGGGACGTGCTCCGGGCGCCGGGCATCTGGGACAACTCGGCGGCGGTGGCCAACATGCTGGCGGTGATCCGCGCTCTCAACAGCGCCGGCGTCCAGACCCGGGGCGACNTGGTCTTCATCGGTACCGTACAGGAGGAGATCGGACTCAAGGGCATGGTACACTGGCTCGAGGAGAACGAGGGGGTGGCCGACATGCTTGTGGCCATCGACGGCGGTCTTGGCTCCATCTCATACGGGGCGTTGGGAATCTACTGGACCATCTATCGGTTCCACGCCGATGGGTCCCATACCAATCAATCGGCTGGCCGACCGCACCCGGTCCGGGCTCTGGCCGACGCGGTCCGCGCCATCTACGAGATCGAGATTCCCGAGGGACGAGGCGGCGCCGTCTACAACGTGGGCATGCTGGGGGGCGGATCCATCTTCAACGCCATCCCCGAGGAAGCCTCCTTCAGCATGGACCTCCGATCGGTGAATCCCATCCTCCTGGACTCCCTCGACGCCGAGATCGAATCGCGGGTGGCCCGGGCGGCCGAAGCCCACGGGGTGGAGTGGAGCATGGAGGTGGACAGCCGGAGTCAGGCCGGCGGCACCGAGGAGCAGCTCGCCGACCGTCGGGTGCATCCCCTGGTGGTCACGGCCGAGTCCATCTACGGCCACCTGGAGCTGGGGAATCAGCTACGGCCGTCAGGCTCCACCGACGCCAACGCCGGGGTGGTGCGGGGAATCCCCTCCATCGCCGTGGGCCGGTCGTTGGGCGGGGAGAACCACACCCTTTCCGAATGGGCCGACATTCCCAGCGCCCTGCCGGCGACACAGGCCGTCCTCCTCCTTGCCGTGACCCTGGCGGAGTTGGCCCCCGAGCCCATTTCCCAGTAGCCTTCGGCGTATCTGGAGCGGGCCCGCCCCATCACACCATCGACCCCCACAGGAGTCCGGTATGAGCCGAGTCCCTGGTTGGAGTCTTCTGAAGGTCCCCCTCGTTCTCGCACTTCTCCTGCCCGTGCCTGCCGCGGTGACGGCACAATCGGCAGGAGAGCGCTACCTCGATCACGCGGAACTCAGCCGTGAGCTGCAAGGCCTGGCGAGCCGGCATTCGTCACTGGTCACGTTGGATGAACTGACGCGGTCCGACCAGGGACGGGAAATCTGGCGCCTCACCCTGGCGGCGCCGGGAGATCGGGACCCCGATTCCCGGCCGGCTCTCCTGGTCGTGGCGAACCTCGAGGGAAACCATCTGGTCGGGAGCAGCGCGGCCGTCCACCTGGCTGAGCATCTGGCCTCCGGATACGGGGAGGTGGATGAGATCACCTCGCTCCTGGAGCGGCGGACCGTCTACATCCTGCCCCGTATGAATCCGGACGGGGCGGAGTTCGTTTGGTCCATGCCCGACTACGAGATCCCCTACAAGCCCCATCCCTCGGCTCCCCAGCAGGGTGGCATGAACATCCGGGAGCTGGGCCGGGACCTGGGCGGGAACGGCCGTGTGCAACTCATGCGGGTCCCTGACCCGGAGGGCACCCTCATCCCCGATCCTGACGAGCCCCGGCTGGCCAGGGAGGCAAACCGCGCCCGGGCCGAACGGGGGCTCTTCTCCCTCCACGTGGAGGGGATTGATCCGGCCGATGCGGACGCTTATGTGGCCATGGGTTCGGACGGGGTGAACCTCAACCGCAACTTCCCCCACGAATATCTCTACTTCCAGCCCCATGTGGGGCCCCATCAGGTGAGCGAGGTGGAGACGCGGGCGCTGGCGGACTTCCTGTTCGACCAGGTGAACATCGCCGCTGTCGTCACCTTCTCTCCGTACGACAACCTCCGCTCTGCGCCTCCGGCTCAGCGCACGCCTCCCGAGGGAGTGGCGCCGGGTCCCCCCTCCGTTCCGACCAACATCCTGGGGGAAGATCGCCCCTACTATGAGTATGTGGCGGATCGCTTCACCGAGATCACCGGGCTCACCGGTGAGGGAGAGGAGGGGGAGGCCGGCTCCTTCCCCCAGTATGCCTACTACCAGGTTGGCCTACCCTCGTGGACCACGCCGGTCTGGACCCTCCCGGGCCAGGGGGCTTCGGGCGGAGCTGCCCCCGGAGCGCCGGCAGGCGGAAGCTCGAACGATCCGGCCGGGACCTGGGCCATCCAGACCTCGGTGGAGGGGCAGCCTCTGGACGCGACCCTCACCCTGACCCGGGAAGGTCAGGAGCTCTCCGGGGTGCTGGACAGCCCGGCCGGGTCGGTCCAGCTCACCGGGACCGGCCAGGCGGGCCGCTTCCAGCTTACCGGTGATGTGCCCCAGATGGGCACCATCTCAGCCAGCGGCACCATTTCCGGCAACGAGGTCTCAGGTTCCCTGGGTCTCGGACCCATGGGGAGCGCCGCCTTCACCGGCACGCGGGCCGGTTCGGCCGGGGGTGCCAGCCCGGCTCCGTCGCGGAACACGGGGGCCACCCGGGATCACCGCTGGCTGGCCTACTTCGACGAGCTGGGCATCGACGGGTTCACCGATTGGACGGCGGCCCAGCATCCGGAGTTGGGGGAGGTGGAGGTGGGCGGCTTCCTTCCCAATGCCCGGGTGAACCCTCCGGCGGAGATGCTGGGAGACCTGGTCCGGAGCCACGCCGAGTTCGCTCTCTGGTTGGGGCACCAGCTTCCGGAGCTGGAAATCCAGGAGGTGACCGTAGAGTCCCGGGGCGATCATGTCTATGAGGTGGCCGCCACGGTGGTGAACGACCAGTACCTCCCCACCCATCTCCAGATGGGGGTGCGGGTCCGGACGAACCGGCCCATCACGGCCCGGCTCCTTCCCACGGACGGTATGACCATCCTCAGCGGCGACATCCAGCAGCAGATCCCGCGGATCCATGGGATGGGAGGTCGCCACACCTTCACCTGGCTGGTGCAAGCGGCGCCGGGAACACGTATTCCCATGGAGCTCTTCGCCGAGCGGGCCGGCGGGCTTCAGTCCACCACCATCACCCTGCCCTGAGGGAGGCCGAGACCATGACCCCGATTCGAGCGATTCGCCGACATCCGGTCCGGAGTTCCCTCCTGACCGGCTTCATGCTCCTGATCCTGGCCGCGCTGGCGGCTCCTCTGGCGGCCCAGCCCTTTTCCCAGCCGGACCGGGAACCCCAGGTGAACATCCGGTGGGACCGGTACCATTCGTACGACGAGATGACCGAGATCCTGGAGCGGATGGTGGCCACCTGGCCCCAGTTCCTGACACTCGAGAGCATTGGTCAGACCTGGGAGGGCCGGGACATCTGGCTTGTCACCATCAACAATCCTGAAACCGGGGCCCACGACGAGAAGGCCGCCTTCTTCGCCGAGGCCAGTATCCATGGGAACGAGGTACAGGCTACGGAGGTGAACCTGTACCTGATCTGGTTCCTCATGGAAAACTACGACCACCTCCCCAAGGTGCGGGAGTTGGTGGATCAACGGGCGTTCTACATCCTCCCCCTCCTCAATGCCGATGCCCGGGAGGTCTTCTTCACCCGGGGTGGACCCAGCAGGACGGGGAATCGGCCCTTCGACGTGGACGGAGATGGGCGCGCCAACGAGGATCCGCCCGAGGATCTCACGGGCAACCGGGAGATCCTGCAGATGCGGAAGTACGTTCCGGGGCAGGGGACCCACATCGAGTCACCGTTGGATGCGCGACTCATGATCCCGGCGCCGCCGGGGCAGCGGGGTGATTACATCCTGCTGGGGAGCGAGGGGACGGACCTGGACGGCGACGGTCGGCGAAACGAGGACGGCTTCGGCGGCTACGACATGAATCGGGATTTCCCGGTGGACTGGCAGCCGTCCCATATCCAGGGGGGGGCCTACCGCTATCCCTTCTCCAACCCTGAAACACGGGCCATGGGAGAGTTCCTGAAGCAGCGCCCCAACGTGGCCGCCACCCAGTCGTGGCACAACTTCGGGGGGATGATCCTGAAGGGGCCTGGATCCCAGTATTACCGAGGCTCCGGAGCCTACCCGTCACGGGACCTTCGGGCCTTCGACTACATCGGTGAGCGGGGCGAACTCATCCTCCCCTACTACCGGTATTGGACCATCTGGGCCGATCTGTACACCGTGTACGGGGGGACGTTGGACTGGGCCTACGATGCCCTGGGTGCGGTGGGATTCACCAACGAGCTCTGGTCGCTGGAGCAGCTCTATCAGGGCTTCTGGAAGGACGATGGGCCCGTGCCGGACGAGATGCGGCAGCTCTTCTTCAATGACCGGGTCGGAATGGGGGCGTGGTTCCACGACTGGGAAGAATACGAGCACCCGGAACTGGGGACGGTGGAGATCGGCGGNTGGAGCAAGTGGTTCAATCGGACCACGCCGCCCTTCATGCTCCAGGAACTCCTGCACCGGAACGCCATGTTCGCCCTCTTCCACGCCGACGAGATGCCCCTCCTGGAGTTCGACGAGCCACGTGTGGAGCGGATCGCCGGCAATACCTTCCGGGTCACGGCCGAGGTCCACAATCGCCGGGCCATCCCGAGCCGACTCCAGGTGGCTGAGATGAACCGTGTCGGCGACCCCGANCGCTTCCGCATCTCGGGGAACAACGTAACGGTACAGGTCGGCGGGTTCACCAGCGGCGAGNTGAACGACGAGCTTCGCCCCGTGGAGCGGAACCCCCACGAGATCCATGTGGCCGACGGCGTGATGGGGCACTCCGGCATCTCCGTCACCTGGATCGTCACCGGGAGCGGAACCGCCACCATCGAGTACGCGAGCATGAAGGGGGGGACGCACCGAACTTCGGTTGAGCTACGCTAGCGGGGAGCGCCGGGGCGGGAACGGGTGAGGGTTCCCGGGGAATCCAGCGGGATCGGAACGGGCGTCGGGGATCACCCCCGGCGCCCTCTTTCCGTAGTGACCCCCCCGGAGAATCGGAATTTGACGGGAAGGGTCCGGGTGGACGGCGTGGTGGGGCCCGACTATGGTGCTAGGAGGAATCCCAGTACAAAGAAATCTGAAGCCATCCCGCCGCAGGACACATCCGGGAGTCGTGCGTCTGTTGAAGATCCTCTACGCTGAAGACGATCCGGTAGCGGCTGAGTTGGTACGCTCCGGCCTTCGAAAACACGGCTGGCAGGTGCACATCGCCCGGGACTCCATGCAGGCCAGCATGATGGCTGCCAAGGGTGGGTTCGATTTGATCCTGCTGGACCTCCAGATGCCCGGTGGCGGCGGATACGTGAATCTCCAGCGTTTCGGCATGTCCATGAACACGGCGGACATTCCCGTCATCGTGGTCAGTGGGACCGACGATGAACGCGCCCCGGAGAAGGCTCGCCGCCTCGGCGCCCAGGCGTTCGTGAAGAAGCCCGTGGATCTGGACGAACTCTCTGCGCTGATTCGCTCGACCCTGGGGCTCCCCGAACCGGATGGCGAGAGCGGAACAGCTCCAGCCTGACCCCCCGGATCGAGCCCCTGCCTCCAGGGCTCCCCTTCCTCCTCCCGAGTTGCACCCTCCGGGTGTTCCCGCGCTGCCCTCCTACCTTCTGAATTCATCCAGGATCGAGGTCCCCACAGCATCCCGGGGCGCCGGCAGCCCCACGGCGTCGGCCATGGTGGGCGCCATGACCGTGGTGGGCCGCCATGGGAGCCGGGTGGGGGCAAAGTCGGAGCCCTCCACACAGAACACGGTGAACATGTCCGGCTCGTCCGGAGGGAACCCATGGCTCCCCCAGATCCCCGCTTCCTCCACCGGCTCCCCCCAGTGGCGCCAGGACCAGCGGTAGCCCGGTGCCGTGGCGAAGTACAGGTCTCCGCCCGCCGGTCCGCCCAGGCCGAACTCGGGATCCTCGTCGGGGGTGAAGGTGCGGGTCACCACCCGCTCTCCGTCCGGTCCCCGCACAGCCTCCAGCGCCCCACGCGCCTCGGCCACCACCTCCGCCACCTGGTCCGGTGGCACGATTCCCTCCTGCCAGACCGTGGAGTTCACCGAGATCCAGTACCCGTTGGGTGACACGGCCCGGGTCCTGGAAAGGTCGATCTCGCCGTCCTCGTCCAGCACCAGGAGGCCGGCGTCGGCCAGCGCCCGGTTGGGAAGGAACTGGTACCAACTGCTCCGCATCCCGTGGTCTCCCATGAGGAAGAAGGGTGCGTCCACCTCCCGGGCCAGGGTCCGCACGTGGCCCACCCGGTGATCCACCAGGGCCCAGACACGGGCCCGGAAGGCACGCACCTGTTCCGCCAGCTCCGGCTCAAAGCCGGGCCATGCCTCGTTCAGGTAGCCCAGAAGCTGGTGGTCCGCCGTGTCACCCAGGGGGAAGTAGTCCAGGAAGAGCTGGGGGTCCCCGTGGCGCCACATCCACTCCGCGCCCCGCTCCCACTGCCGAACCATGAGCTCGGCGGTCTCCAGGACCCGGTTCTCCGCCGTACCGTCTCCCCCGTCCATGAGGGTCGGACCAAAGGCGCCGCCCCCGTACATGGCCAGGGCGCTGTTCCCCAGCCATCCCTGCACGGCATCCTCATAGGCGGCCTGGGTCTCGGGCGTGTTCCCTTCCACGATCTGGAGCGAAGGGTGGAAGAGGAGGAAGTCCTCTCCATCTCCGCTGAGTTCGAAGAGGCGGATCCGGAGGTGGACCCGGCCGCCTTCCACCGGGAGCTCCAGGGCCTCGGAGAAGTGGCGGGCCAGCTCCCGTCCCTCCAGAGGGGCCGTCTCGGCCGGTTCTCCATGGGCGGTGATGCTCCCGGCGACGCGAGGCTCGGCGTTCACAAGGACCCGGTCGTACACGCCGTCCGATCCCAGGAAGACGCCGTGAATCGTGCCTGCACCGGTCTCCCAGGTGAAGGCCCGCGGCGGCGGCGCCCCCGCCTCCGGCTCCAGGTCCACCCATGCGGCCGGGTCCGCGGCGGTCACATCCTCGGGCCGCAGGGCGCGGTGCGGTTCGATGAGAATATTGTATCCGTTGAAGACGTACAGCCCGGGAGCGGTCAGCGCTTCGGCGGCCTCCTGTCGACGGGCTTCCAGCGGCGCCGGGTCATGGGTGGAGAGGTGGAGCGGGTACCCCGGTACCGCCGGTCCCTGGGTGACGTGATGGCCGCCCATGCGAATCCCATGACGCCCGGCCATGATCCAGATGGGCTCCGACGAGAGCGGGTCGTAGTGGAATCCCCGGGTGCGATCCATCACCGTGTGCTGGTCACGGGGAAGGGAGTGCTGCTGGTTGCCCGCTATACCGGTCACATTCCCGTGGGCCCCATTCCAGATGGTGGCCATGGCGGCGGCGGTCACCGAGGGAAAGTGGGTGACGGCGTGCTCGAGACATGCTCCCCCCTCCAGCACCGCCAGGATATTGGGGACCGAGGTCTCATCGAGGGTGGCACGGAGGATTTCCTCGTTCAGGGCATCCACCACCAGTCCCAGGGCCCGCCGGGGTGGATCCCCGCTCTCGGCGGTGGACTCCGTGTGGGCGGTCGCCTGCCCTTCCTCCGGGAGCCCGTCGTCCGGGACGCATCCCCAGAGCGGTGGGAGCAGAAGGAGGAGGGACACGGCGAGGAGAGACACCGGGTGCCGGCGGACGAAATCCGGGTGATGCAGGAAGGCGGGCATGGCCGAGGTGGTGACAGGTGAGACCAGGCGGGACTCGGTGGGATAGCGTGCCTGTACGGGGTAGCCAGAAAACGGGGCTCAGGGGGCCGGCGCCTGACCTGTGACCCGGTCGTTACGCCGCCGGCGGTGGATCCGGGGTATCTTCGTACCTGGACAGGCGAAAGAAGCCTCCCCACCGTCGAGATCCCGCCCCAGGTCGGACGGCGCGCGATTCGGTCGGACCGCGCGCGACTTCGGTTGTGACCCGCGCGACTTCGGTTGGCCACGACCCGTCGGTCCCCGCACCGAGAGCCCCCAATCCAGGACCTCATCATGACGATGAAGCTCACCACGCACCTCCCGGAAGGCAACAGCGAGGACGCAATCCTCAATCCGTCTCCGCGAGAGCACTTCCAGGTCCTCCTGGAGCGGCGATTCTCCCGGCGTGAACTCCTGCACGGGAGCCTTCGCGCC